>JAABUQ010000072.1_pt1 | contig 183617 bp, 172 predicted proteins | sample 5560001 | NCBI WGS metagenome assembly JAABUQ01 (sample SAMN10711888, study PRJNA513371) | rock metagenome | isolation source: Antarctica rocks | place: Antarctica: Victoria Land, Finger Mt nord | collected 2015-12-18
CGGGGGCCGATGACCAGGGACAGACCGGCCGCACCGATCGGCAGTGCGACGGGCAGCACCAGCAAGCTGTTCACCGCTGCACCCCGGTCACCGCTGCACCCCGGTCACCGCTGCACCCCGGTCACCGCTGCACCCCGGTCACCGTTGCGCCCCGAGGTCGTCGCGGGCGGCGTCGGCGAGCTCGGAGCTGTCCACCCCGGATCGTCCCGCCGCCTCGTCCACGCTCGGGTCGTCCTCCCCGTCGTCCCGGGCGACGCGTTGGTCCTCCACGTCGTCCTGGACCTCGTCGGTCCCGGTGAGCTGCCAGCTGCGGTAGGCCAGCGTCAGCAGGAAGCAGGTGACCGCCATCGAGATGACGATGCCGGTCAGCGCCATCGCCTGGGGCAGTGGGTCCGCCGTTCCCGACGGGACGCCGGTGGAGCCGGTGAACGGGGCCACCCCGGCGCGTCCGGCGACCGTGAGCACCAGCAGGTTCGCACCGTGGCCGAGCATGACGAAACCGATGAGCACACGGGTGAGGCTGCGCTGCAGCACCAGCGACGTGCCGATCGCGAACAGTCCGCCGACGACGACGGCCAGCGTGAGGTTGCCGGTCACCGGACCGGCTCAGGTCGGCGGGCGTCGTCCTCGCTCGACCGCCCGTCGGTCAGCTGGACGTCGGTGGGCCGGACGTCGGCGGGCCGCGAGTCGGCCGGGTCCTTCCCAGCACCATCCTCGACGCGGCCGGGTGTGCGGGCACGCCGGGAGATCTCGGCGCCCAGCCCGCGCAGCACGGCCAGCACCATGCCGACCACCACCAGGTAGACGCCGGTGTCGAACACCACCACGGTGACGAGCTTCAGGTGGCCGAGCACCGGTAGGTCCGCCTCCAGGATCGTCGACTGCAGGAACTGGCCGCCGAAGGCCCACGCGCCCGCACCGGCGAGGGCGGCCAGGGCGAGCCCACCACCCAGCACCGCAGCCGGTCGCACCGGTGCCACCGACAGCAGGGCCCGGCTCCCACCGGCCAGGTAGCGCAGCGCCAGGGCCAGCCCGAGCACCAGGCCCGCGGCGAACCCCCCGCCCGGCAGGTTGTGCCCCACGAACAACAGGAACACGGAGAACACGGCGATGGTGTGGAACAGCAACCGCCCGGCGACCTCCAGGACCACGTACCGACGGCTACCGGCGAATCCGGTCACGAGCGGTGCTCCGGCCCCGTCGGGGTCCCGGGAGGTCCGGCGGCCGGCGGCGACCAGACTGAGGATCCCGACGGCCGCGACGGCGATCACCGAGATCTCCCCGAACGTGTCCATCGCGCGGTAGTCGGTGAGCAGCACGTTCACGACGTTCTCCCCGCCGCCCTCCGGGTAGGCGACCGGGAGGTAGCGGGGACCGACCGGCCCGGCGGTGCGCGAGCTCGCCGCGACCAGGACGACGGACCCGACCACGACGCCGACGACGGCGGACACGGCGAGGCGGACGGGGCGCCGCGCGAACCCTCGCCGCCGTCCGCCGGAGTCGACCGCCCGCGGTCGCCGGGTGCGACGGGTGAAGCTGCGCGGCAGTGTCCGCAGGACGAACACGAACGCGACCAGCGTCACCGTCTCGACCAGCAGCTGGGTCAGCGCGAGGTCGGGCGCTCCCTGGACGAGGTAGAGCAGGGCCACCCCGTAGCCGACGGCCCCGGTCAGCAGTACGGCGGTGAACCGCCGGTGGGCGCGGGTGACGGTGACGGCGGCGACGAGCACGATGGCGCCGACCAGCGCCTGGGTCGGGCTGTCCCACGCGCGCACCCGCAGCGGGGAGGACCCGGTGAGCAGCGCGATCCCCGGCGCGACGGCGAAGACGGCCAGCGTCGTGCCGAGGTAGACCGGCAGTGACCCGACCTGGGTGCGTCCGGTGACGGCCCGGGCCGCGCGGTCCACGGCGGTCACCGTCGCCCGGTAGCCGGAGTCCGCGTCCAGTCCGCGGGGGAGCAGTTCGTGCAGCCGGGCCTGGGCGCGGGCCAGCGGACGGCGACCCACCGCCAGCGCTACGCCGAGGACCAGGGTGAGCACCGAGAGCGCGAGAGCCGTGTTGACCCCGTGCCACAGGGCCAGGTGCTCCACGGGTTCGGGCCCGACGGGACGTGCGGCCGCGGTCGCCACCGGGTCCAGGACTCCGGGTGCCACGCCGACGACGAATCCGGCGATGGCCAGCACCAACCCGGGCAGGGCGAACCCCGCCGCCACCGCGTGGGTGTCGGTGGGGACGGGGACGCTCTGCGAGCGAGCCTCCCGGACGGCGCCCACGCCGAGGCCGGGAGCGCTGTCGGCTGCCTGGGCCAGCCGGTCCAGCTCCACCTTGGGCGGGCCGAACGCGCCGCCGACGAAGCGCACCGAGTAGGCCACCGTCAGCACCGATCCCGCGACCAGCCCGGCCAGGGTGGCTCGCCCGCCCGGACCGCCGTCGAGGTAGACGGTGTAGGCCGACTCCTTCCCGACGAACCCGGCCAGTGGTGGCAGGGCCGCCATCGACGCGCACGCCAGCACGGCGGTCCCCAGCAGGACCGGGTGCCGGCGCCACAGACCGGACAGCTCGCGGATGTCCCGGGTCCCGGCGGTGTGGTCGATGACCCCGGTGGTGAGGAAGAGCGAACCCTTGAACAGGGCGTGCGCGCAGAGCATGACGACGGTCGCCGCGGCCGCGTGCGGTGTGCCCGACCCGGCGAGGACGGTGAGCAGACCGAGCTGGCTGACGGTGCCGTAGGCCAGCAGCAGTTTGAGGTCGTACTGGCGCAGCGCCCGCCAGCCTCCGACGATCATGCTCGCCAGTCCGACGGTGACCACCAGCGGACGCCAGACGGCGGCCGCCGCCAGCGCGGGGGACAGCCGTGCGAGCAGGTAGACGCCGGCCTTCACCATCGCCGCCGAGTGCAGGTACGCGCTGACCGGTGTCGGTGCGGCCATCGCGCGGGGCAGCCAGCTGTGGAACGGGACCTGCGCGGACTTGGTGAACGCCCCCGCCAGCACCAGCACTGCCCCGGCGGTGAGCGCCGAACCGGTCGGCGGGTGGGCGAGCAGGCCCGTGATCCGGTAGGTCCCGGCGGACCCACCCATGACCACGAAGCCCAGCAGCATCGCCAGTCCGCCGGTACTGGTGACCAGCAGCGCCTGCAGGGCGGCGCGGCGCGCACCGCGGTCGGTGGGGGTGTGTCCGACGAGCAGCCAGCTGAACACGGTCGTCAGCTCCCAGCCCACGTAGAGCAGCAGGAGGTGGTCGGCGGTGACGACCACGAGCATCGCTCCGGCGAACCCGGTCAGGTTGGCGGCGAACGCTCCCAGACCTCGCTCGCCCTCCTCGAAGTACCAGGCGCAGAAGAGGAACACCAACGCCCCGACACCGCCGACGAGCAGCACCATGAACAGGGACAGGGCGTCCAGCCGGAACGCGAACTCGAGATGGAGAGTGGGCACCCAGGCGGTGACGGTGGTCGGCGGTCGGCCGGAGACGGCGGCGGCCGCCTGGACCCCTGCCCACACGGCAGCCGAGGCGGGGACCGTCGCCAGGACCGCGAAGGCACGGCGACCGGACCGGCGGACCAGGGGGACCGCGAGCGCGGCGGCGACGGCGTGCACCACCAGGACAACCAACACCCTGCACCCCCTCGCGGATCGTTGCCGGGACCACGAACCTCGTCGAGCCAGGCCCTGGCCGGTTCGGGCGTCAGTAGTGGTACGGAAAGCCGGACCAGTCGGGTGAGCGGTGCTCCAGGAAGGCCTGCCGGCCCTCCGCGGCCTCGTCCGCGGCGTAGGCGAGCCGGGTGGCTTCACCGGCGAACAGCTGCTGGCCGGCCAGCCCGTCGTCGGAGAGGTTGAAGGCGAACTTCAGCATCCGCTGGGAGGTCGGGGACTTGCCGACGATCTCGTGCGCCCACTCAAGAGCGGTGCTCTCCAGGATGGCATGGGGGACGGCCGCGTTGGCCGCACCCATCGCGACCGCCTCGGCCGCCGTGTAGGTCCGGCCGAGGAAGAAGATCTCCCGTGCCCGCTTCTGCCCGACCTGGCGGGCCAGCAGCGCCGAACCGTACCCGCCGTCGAAGGACCCGACGTCGGCGTCGGTCTGTTTGAACCGGGCGTGCTCGGCGGAGGCGATGGTCAGGTCGCACACCACGTGCAGGCTGTGGCCGCCGCCGGCCGCCCATCCCGGGACGACGGCGACGACGACCTTGGGCATCGTCCGGATCAGCCGCTGGACCTCCAGGATGTGCAGGCGCCCGGCACGGGCCGGTTCCGTCGCGCCGTCCGGAGCCGCGGCGTAGCGGTAGCCGTCCGGGCCGCGGACCCGCTGGTCCCCGCCGGAGCAGAACGACCGGCCGCCGTCGCGCGGGGACGGGCCGTTGCCGGTGAGCAGCACGCAGCCCACGTCCGCGGACTGTCGGGCGTGGTCGAGCACCCGGTAGAGCTCGTCGACGGTCTCGGGCCGGAAGGCATTGCGGACCTCGGGCCGGTCGAAGGCGACCCGGACCACGGGCGCGTCGCGCGGTCGACCGTCCGGTCCCGCCACGACGTGCCGGTGGTAGGTGACGTCCGTCAGGCTCGCGACGCCGTCGACCTCGCGCCAGGCGGTGACGTCGAACAGCTCGGACACCCGCGCCGGTTCGGTCACAGCACGAGGGGGCGGGTCAACCACGGCGTGAGCGCCGCTGACCGACGACGATGGTGGCCACGGCCACGACGGTGGCCACGGGCACGGCGACGGCCGCGGCACCGATCCGCGAGCCCGCGAACCGCCACATCGTGGCGGGCACTCCGCGGACGCCGACGTTCGGGGACCCGGTGAGCAGGCGCCCCAGGCGGCTGTCGACGCCGGCACCGAGCCTCGCGACGGCCCCCCGAGGACCGGAGACCTCGACGGTGACCCCGGTGGCGGACAGCAGGTCACCCAGCGCGGCCGTGCGCGTGCGGTCGTCGGACCGCAGGGAGCGGATCAGCACCGCGGGGGCGTCGGTGCGCACACGCACGGTCTCGCCGTCGGCGGTCACGGTGCCGGTAGCCCGGGCGCCACCCGGTGCGTCGACGCCGAACCGCAGGTCGGCGGTCAGGTCCAACCGGACCCCGGGGGCAGGACGCAGCGCGCCGAGCCCGGCCGCCTGTGCGGCGACCGGGTCCGGACGTGGGGGATCGCCCCTCAGGAGGGCCTCCCCTTGCTCGCACCCTTGGTGCTGCTGTCCGCGGTGGTGACACGCAGGGTGCCGTCCAGCGACCAGGTGGCGACCTCGGCGTTCGGACCGGTCGTCTTCGGGACGCCGATCCTCATGCCGACGAACGTGTAGTCGATGACGGCCTCGCTGCCGGTGAGGTAGGACCACATCAGCTTGCCGAAGTCGGCGATGTCCGTGACGTTGCCCTGGCCGGAGCCGGCGGTTGCCGTGTCTGTCATGGGTGTCTCCTCCTCCCGCCCGCGGGGACCGCAGACGTTCCGGCCACCCTGGCAGCTATCCGGCCAGCACGGGCGGTCGGGGGTCAGCCCGGACGGGTCCAGAGGTCCCAGGGGTGGCGACCGGGCCGGAAGCCGTGGGCCTCGACCATGAGGGCCGCGTCGCCGAACCCGCGCGCGAGCGCAGTCGGGTCGTGGGCGTCGCTGCCGAACGTGATCGTGGTGCCGCCCTCCTCCCGCCACCACCGGACGATCTGCGGGTGGAACGGCACCCGGGTGTTGACCTCCAACGTTCGGCCCCCGGCGGCCAGCAGGCCCAGCGCGTGGCGGAAGTCGTCCGCGAAGGCGTCCGGGTCGAACGGACCGGCGTAGGCCGGCCAGTCACGGATCGCGTAGTCGATGTGGGCGAGGACCGCGAACGCATCGGAGTCGCTGACCAGCCGGGACACCTCGGCGAGGTACTCACGCAGGACGTCGGGTGCCGGTCGGTGCCGGTACAGGCTCGCGACCTCGGTGGAGCGCCGGCCGACCGGCAGGCAGTGCAGGGATCCGAGCACCCGGTCGAAACGGCCGGCGTCGAGCAGTTCCGCGACGACAGCGCCGTGCAGGTGTGGTTCGCCCAGCTCCACGCCGCTGATGATGCGCAGCTCGGGGAACCGCTCGCGGCACCGCTGGACGCACGCCAGGTACCCGTCGAGGTCCAGCCCCGGCGGGGTCAGCAGGCCGTCGTGAGTGATGAACGCCGTGAGGCTTTCGTCGAGCTCGCCGGCGGGCACCTGCCAGGCCGTGTGGTCCGCGTGCTCGGCGAACGCCACCGCGGGCAGACCCATCTCCACTGCCCGCGCGCAGGTCCGTTCCATCGACCCTCCGGGCGCGTCCCAGGACCACTCGCTGTGGACGTGACTGTCAGCGGGAAGCGCCATGCGGTATTCCGTCACATGACAGCGGTACCGTGTCCCGATGTGCCCCGATCACCTCCGACGTGACCTCCGTCGAGCAGCTCCGCGAGCTGCTGGGTGAGCCGAGTGCGCGGGTGCTCGGCAAGGACCGGGCAGCGCTGCACGACCTGGACCGCGCGTGGCTGGCGGCATCGCCGTTCTGCCTGGTGTCCACCGCCGACGCCGACGGCCGCTGCGACGTGTCCCCGAAGGGCGACCCGCCGGGGTTCGCCCTCGTGCTGGACGACGTCACGATCGCCGTCCCCGAGCGGGCCGGCAACCGGCGGGCGGACGGGTTCCGCAACATCCTCGTCAATCCCCATGTGGGACTGCTGTTCATGGTGCCGGGGCGCGGGGACACGCTGCGGATCAACGGCCGTGCCCGGCTCGTCCGGGACCCGGCACTGCTGGACGCGATGACGGTGCACGGTCACCGGCCGGTGATGGCGACCGTCGTGCACGTCGAGCAGGTCTTCCACCACTGCGCCAAGGCGTTCATGCGCTCGCGGCTCTGGGAACCGGCCAGCTGGGACCCCGATGCGGTCGCGCAACGCCCGGCCATCGCCCACGAACTCGAACGACGCGAGGACTCGATCGCCGACCTGCAGCAGTACTACGGGCCCGGCTACGCCGCCGGGTTGTACCCCCGGACCTGACGCGCAGCCGGTCGCTCGGCCGACCCCCCGGCCACCGCGAGACTGGCCCGGTGGCCGACCTGCAGACGCTGACCTTCTCGATCCCGATGGCGACGCGGTTCCGCGGCATCGACGTGCGCGAGGGGATGCTGGTCGCCGGGCGCGCCGGCTGGGGGGAGTTCGCCCCGTTCGCCGGGTACGGCGACGCCCAGTGCATCCCCTGGTGGCGGACCGCGTTCGAGGCGGCCGTCCTGGGCTTCCCGAAGCCGTTGCGGGACAACGTGCCCGTCAACACCACGGTGCCCGCGGTCGGTCCGGACCAGGCTCGGGTGATGGTCGCGGCGTCGGGGTGCCGGACCGCCAAGGTCAAGGTCGCGGAGCCGGGCCAGCTCCTCGCCGACGACATCGCCCGGGTGGAGGCGGTCCGCGACGCGCTCGGCCCCGACGGTGCGATCCGGGTCGACGCGAACGCGGGCTGGGACCTGGACGCGGCCCTCGTCGCGGTGCCCGCCCTGGACAGGGCGGCGGCCACCGGTGGGGGAGCGGGGCTGGAGTACGTGGAGCAGCCGTGCGCCGCCGTCGAGGACCTGGCGGTGGTCCGGCGGCGCACCGGGGTCCGGGTGGCCGCCGACGAGTCGATCCGGCTGGCGGACGATCCGATGGCGGTCGTCCGCGCCGGTGCGGCCGACGTCGCGGTGCTCAAGGTCGCCCCTCTGGGCGGGGTCCGCGCGGCCCTGCTGCTGGCGGAACGGCTCGACATCCCGGTCGTGGTGTCCAGCGCTGTGGACACCTCCGTCGGCCTGGCCGCCGGCGTCGCACTGGCGGCCGCCCTGCCCGAGCTGCCGTTCGCCTGCGGCCTGGGGACCGCGACCCTGCTGAGCGGGGACGTGACCACCGACCCGCTGCTGCCCGTGGGTGGTGCGCTGCCGGTCCGGACCGTGGTCCCCGACGCCCGGGTGCTGTCAGGGGTGACCGCGGACTGGGAGACCCGGCGCGCCTGGCTGCGCCGCTCGACCAGGGTGCGCCGCGCCGCCGGTGAGCTCCTGGACCTCGTCGAGTAGCCGTCCGGCCGACATGGGACAGCTGGTCGGTGAGACTGGGGCGCGTGCCGACGCTGACCATCACCCGCGGGCTCCCCGGGTCGGGCAAGACCGGGTGGGCCGTCGGGCAGGTCCGCGCCCGGCCCGGTGAGGTGGTGCGGGTGGAGGACGCCGAGCTGCGCCGCATGCTCGTCGACGGTCACTGGGTTCCCTGGCCGGTGGAGCACCGGCTCGTGCTCGCCCGCGACGCCTACGTCGGCGCGCTGCTGCACCAGGGTTTCGACGTGATCGTCGACGACGTGAACCTGTCCCCGAAGGTCGGGCGTCGCCTGGCCGAACTCGCCGGGCGGCGGTCCGCGGACTTCGCCGTGCAGGACTTCACCGACGTCCCGCTGGCGCAGTGCATCGCCGCGGACGCCGCCAACCCGGACGGGGTGGGCGAAGCGGTGATCACCCGGCTGTGGGAGGAGAACCTGCGCGGTGAGGACCTGCCGCTGCCGGTGCCGCACGGCCGCCCCGACGCCGCCGGCCGTCCCTACACCGCGGTGGCCGGCACGCCGTCGGCGGTGCTGGTCGACATCGACGGGACCGTTGCGCTGCTCGGTAGCCGCAGCCCGTACGCGGAGGACGAGGTCGACCGGGACGCCCCGAACCCGTCGGTGATCACGACTGTCCGCGCGTTGGCTGCCGGCGGCAACCGGATCGTCTACTGCTCCGGGCGCAGCGAGGACTCCCGGCCGGCCACCACCGCCTGGCTGGACCGGCACGTCGGGGTCCCCTACGAGACGCTGCTGCTGCGCCCGTCCGGGGACCGTCGCCGCGACGCCGTGGTGAAGCTGGAGCTGTTCGACGTCTTCGTCCGCGAGGCCTACGACGTGGTGTGTGTGCTGGAGGACCGCGCCTCGGTGGTCCAGGCCTGGCGGTCCATCGGGCTGACGGTGCTGCAGGTCGCGGACGGCGACTTCTGACGGTCATGTATACGGCCCGTCATTGGTAGATACTCGGGCGATGGCCAAACATCTGATCGACGTCGACGAGCAGGCCCTGAGTGCTGCTCGCGCGCCGAGATGGGGACCTCGACATCAGGGACACGGTGAACGAGGCGTTGCGCGCGGCGACCTCGCAGCGGGACCGCAGGGTGGCAGCAGCGCTCGACGTCCTGGCGGCTGTGGACAGCGACGACAGGTCGAGTGCTTGGCGCTGACCTTCCTGGTCGACACGAGTGTCCTGAAGCGGTTGGGCCGTCCGGAGGTCCGCCGGGTGATCGAGCCGCTCACCGTGTCGGGCCAGCTGGCGCGAGCTGCCGTCTCCGACCTCGAAGTCGGTTACTCCGCGCGGAACGCCGAGGAGTGGGACCGGCTGGTCGGTGCATTGGAGGTGTTCGACCGGGTCGAGACGACGGCCACGCACGTCCGCCGCGCCCTGCAGGTCCAGCGCCTCCTGGCTGAACTGAGTCAGCGTGGGCGCAAGATCCCCGGTCTCCTGATCGCTGCCGCCGCTGAGGAACTCGACCTCACACTCCTGCACTACGACGCCGACGTCGACCGCATCTCCGCCGTCACCGGCCAGCGCAGCCAGTGGATGGTCCCGGCGGGCAGTGTCCAGTAGGGGTCTCACTGGATCGCCTGGCGGTTCTCCAGGTGTGGTGCACCGACGAGAAGGGACGGGGATGACAGACGACGATCGACGGTGGCCACCGTCGCAGGCGTTCGCCGAGGTCCTCGTCGACGAGCTCCTCCGCGGTGGAGTCCGGGAAGCGGTGCTCTCGCCCGGGTCTCGTAACGCACCGCTGGGCTACGCCCTGGTGCGCGCCGAACGGGCCGGGCGGCTGCGGCTGCACGTGCGTGTCGACGAGCGCACCGCCGGGTTCCTCGCGCTGGGTCTCGCCCGCCGGTCGACCGGGCCGGTCGTCGTGACGTGCACGTCGGGTACCGCGGTCGCGAACCTGCATCCCGCGGTGGTCGAGGCCGACGTGTCCGGGATCGCCCTCGTGCTGCTCACCGCGGACCGCCCGGCCCACCTGCGCAGCACCGGCGCGAGCCAGACCATCGACCAGGTGGGCATCTTCGGCTCCGCCACCCGCCGGGCGGTCGACGTGCCGGCCCCCGGTGCGCCGGGGACGGGGACCGGGTCCCCGGTCACCGTCGGCGCCGCGGACAACGCGGCCTGGCGTGCGCTGGTCTGCCGTGCGATTGATGCCGCGCGTGGGGCACGGTCCGGTCGACCCGGGCCGGTCCAGCTGAACGTCGGGTTCACCGAGCCGCTCGTGCCCGTGCCGCTGCCGGTTGAGTTGCCACAGGTGCTGACCGGGCGTGCCGGCGGGAAGCCGTGGACGGCGCTCCCGCCCGCGGATCACGGGTGGTACGAGGGGTTCGGCCGACCGTCCGAGGAGACCAGTCGCACGTTGGTCGTCCTCGGGGACGGCGCTGACCAGGCAGTTGGCGAGCTCGCGGTCCGGGCCGGGTACCCGGTGCTGGCGGAGGCGACCGCCTGGGGCCTCGCGGGCTCCGCTGCGCTGTCCGCGGGTTCGCTGTTGCTGGGATGTCCTGAGCTGCTGGAAACGGCGCCGCCGGAGCGTGTGGTGCTCTCGGGCCGCCCGACCCTCGGCCGCTCGCTCGGAGCGCTGCTCTCCCGAGCCGGGGTCGAACCCGTCGTCGTGAGCCCGGCGGGGGACTGGAGCGACCCGCAACACGCAGCCCGCCAGGTCGTCGTCCGGGCACAGGACGTCCACGCACCGGCAGTCGAGCCGGGGTGGGCCGGGACCTGGCGACGGGCCGATGCCGTGGCCGCACGAGCCCGCGACGCGGCCACCGCCGACGGCGTCGAGGGTGCGGCGCTCGCCCGCCTCGTCCGCGACGCGGCAGCCGTCGACGGAGCCGACGACCCGCGATCGGGGCTGCTGATCTGCGCCGCCTCCCAAGCCGTCCGGGACCTCGACATCGCGGGACCCGTTCCCGGCCTGGACGTCGTGTCCAACCGGGGGGCCGCCGGGATCGACGGGACGCTCTCGACGGCGGTCGGTGCGGCCCTGGCGGACCAGGCCGGCGCGCGTCGCGGCACCCGCGCGTGGGCCCTCGTCGGGGACCTCGCGCTCCTGCACGACCTGACCGGACTGGTGATCGGACCGGGCGAGCCGGTCCCGGACCTGACGATCGTCGTGGCCGACGACGGGGGCGGGGCCATCTTCGCGACGCTGGAGTACGGGACGGCGGATCTGGCTGACAGCTTCGAGCGGGTCTTCGGCACTCCGCACGGAGTCGACATACCGGCGCTCTGCGGCGGGATGGGCATCCCCTGCACGTCGACCGGCGACGCCGGCGGTGTCCGCGCTGCCCTGGCGGACACCTCACCCGGACTGCGAGTGGTGCACGTCCGCACCGACCGGACCGGGCGCCGTGACCGCGACACCGCAGTCCGCGACGCCGCGAGTGCGGCGGTCGCCGGAGCGTTGCAGCCGTCCTGACCCCGGCGCGCAGTGCCGCGCGGGCCCGGCCAGACTCGCACGGTGACCGACACCGGCAGGCTGGCGCCGCACCTGGACAGCGAGCCGGACGAGCCGATGCTCGACGCGGCCGACGCGGACCGGATCATCCCGCGGCGGGCGCCGAAGGTCTGGCACCCCAGGCGGGTGCTGGCCACCCCTGCGGCACTGGAGTGGCCGCTGGGCCGGCGGACCGCCGAGCGGGCCGCGGCGGCCGGCGCGGAGGTGGTCGAGCTGAAGGCGAACAGGCTGACCGACCTGCGCGGGGCGACGGACCGCGAGACCTACGCGCGCGCCAAGTCCACCCTCGCCCTGGTCGTCGCGCCGCCGTCGAAGCGGAGGCTGCAGCCCATCCCGCCCAGCGCGGACTGGCGGGTCGACCTCGCCGAGGGGTGCCCCGCGCACTGCCAGTACTGCTACCTGGCCGGGTCGCTGAGCGGCCCGCCGGTCACCCGCGTCTACGCGAACCTGCCCGAGATCCTCGACGGGCTTGCCGCCTACACGCGAGACGACCCGGCACCGGAGACGCTGCGCCGTCCCGAGGAGGGCACCACCTTCGAGTGCAGCTGCTACACCGACCCACTGTCGATGGAGCACCTGACCGGTTCGGTCGCCGACACCGTCACCCACTTCGGTGCCTGGCAGGCCGACGTGCAACTGCGGTTCACCACCAAGTACGACGCGGTGGACGGCCTGCTGGCACTGGACCACAACGGTCGGACGCGCATCCGGTTCAGCGTCAACGCCCTACCCGTCACCCGCCGTTTCGAGGGTGGGACCGCCGCACTCGCGGAGCGGATCCACGCCCTGCGCCGGTGCGCGGTCGCCGGGTACCCGGTGGGGCTCACGATCGCCCCGATCATGCCGGTCCCCGACTGGGAACAGGCCTACGGTGCACTGCTCTCCGACGTCGCCTCTGCTCTCGAGGGGATCAATGCTCTCGACCTGACCGTGGAGATGATCACCCACCGGTTCACCCCGGGCAGCAGGGACGTGCTCATGGGGTGGTACCCGCAGACCAGGCTCGAGATGGACACGGAGCAACGCTCGCCGAAGCGGAACAGGTTCGGCGGGGTCAAGTACGTCTACCCCAGGGACCTGATGGGCCGGATGAGGACCTGGTTCACCGGCGCGGTCGGCGAGCACCTGCCGACCGCCCGGATCCTCTACTGGACCTGAGACCGCACCGGATGCGATGTCGCACCGGACCCGGTGTCGCACCGGACCGGGGACCCGCTCAGGACGAGAGGGCGTCCCGGATCGGCACCAGCTTCGCCACGGATTCGGCCAGTTCCGCGGCCGGGTCGGAGTCGGCGACGATCCCGCAGCCGGCGAACGCCCGGGCTTGCCGCGCGTCGTCCGGGTCCAGCTGCGCGCACCGCAGCGCGATCCCGAACTCGCCGTCACCCCGGGCGTCCACCCAGCCGACGGGCCCGGCGTAACGACCACGGTCCATCCCCTCGAGCTCGGTGATGAGCCCGAGCGCCGCGGCCTGCGGTGTTCCCCCGACGGCGGCCGTCGGGTGCAGCCGGGCGACGAGCTCCAGCAGGCCGGCCCGGGACGCCAGGACGCCGGTCACGTCGGTGGCCAGGTGCAGCACGTTGGGCAGGTGCAGGACGAACGGCTCGTCGGGGACGTTGATCGACTCGCACGCCGCCGCGAGGACACGGGCGGCCGACTCCACGGCGAGGCGGTGCTCGGAGAGGTCCTTGGAGGAGTGCGCGAGGGTTGCGGCCAGCGCGACGGCGTCGGCGGCCAGGTCCCCCGTCCGACCGATGGTCCCGGCCAGCACCCGGGACGTCACCAGGCCGTGGTCGCTGCGCAGCAGCAGCTCCGGGGTCGCCCCGAACAGCCCCTCCACACAGAAGGTCCAGCACGGCAGGTAGGCCATCGAGAGCTTGGTCAGCGGCCACCGCACGTCGATCGGCTCCCGTGTGCGGGCGACGGTGTCCCGGGCGAGCACGACCTTCTCGGCGGCGCCGGACCGGATCCGACAGACGGCCGCCGCGACAGCCTCCTCCCAGGCGGCCGGTCCCAGCGCGCCGTCGGCCCACGACGGCTCCCCGGGCGACACCGGCGCGGCGGTCGCCATCGGCACCGCCGGACGCAGGTCTGTCGCCGCGCCCGCGTGGCCGTCGCCGACGACCCGGATCCGGGTCACCCAGCTGCGACCCGCCCGGCGCCCGACCACGACGGCCGGCACGACGGCGACGGAGTCGGTCGTCGAGGTGTCGTCGAAGGCGAACGAGCACCAGCTGACAAGCCCGGACCCGGGCACACCGACCTCGTCCCGGACACGGGATGCGGCCACCACGTCGGTCCACCAGCGGCGGACCTCGGAGAACCTCGCGGGCCCGGACACGGTGGTGCGCGCGGCCTCGCCCCAGGCCACCAGGCCGTCACCCCGGCGCACCCAGGTCAGTGGAGCCACCCCGGCAGGGAGCAGGTCCATCAGTGGGCCGGGGTCGTCGACCGCGGAGGTGGTCACCGACAGGACGGGCACGCGCCCTGTCACCGGACCGGGGTCCGCGGGGCGTGCGGGACCGTCCATCGCGGGCGGGCCCACCTGCCGTGCCGCCGCCCCTCCCACCGCTCCAGCATGCGACCCACGCCTCGCCCACCGCGGGTCGGGGTGGACGGCCGCCGGGGGATCGGCCTGACCGGGCCGACCGGACCGGGCCGGCCTGGGCGGACCGAGCGGCCCCGGCACCGGGTGCGACCATGCGGACGTGACACGCGCGGGGGTGGACAAGGCGCCGGGCCAGGTCAGGGGCATGTTCGACGGTGTCGCCGCGCGCTACGACCTCACCAACTCCGTGCTGAGCCTGGGCCGGGACGCGGGGTGGCGCCGCGAGGTCGTGCGGGCGGTCGCGCCGGTCCGTGGCGAGCGGGTGCTGGACCTGGCCGCGGGGACCGGGACCTCCTCGCTGCCGTTCGCGGCGGCCGGCGCCCGGGTGGTGGCGTGCGACTTCTCCGCCGGCATGCTCGGGGTGGGCCGCCGCCGCAACCGCGGGCTGGACTTCGTGGCCGGCGACGCCCTCGCGCTTCCTTTCGCCGACGACACCTTCGACGCGGTGACGATCAGTTTCGGGCTGCGCAACACCGCCGACCCCGGGCAGGCACTGCGCGAACTGGCCCGGGTCACCCGTCCCGGCGGCCGGCTGGTCGTGGGGGAGTTCTCGACGCCGGTCAACCGCGCGTTCCGCGCCGTCTACCAGCCCTACCTCATGCGGATGCTGCCGCCGGTGGCCCGGGCGGTCGCCACCAACCCCGAGGCCTACGTCTACCTGGCCGAGTCGATCCGGGCCTGGCCGGACCAGCGGGCCCTCGCCACGACGGTCTCCGCGCACGGGTGGACGGACGTCGCCTGGCGGGACCTGACCGGCGGGATCGTGGCGCTGCACCGCGCCGTGCGGCCGGGCCTAACATCGTGAACAGGTTCACAAGCTCCCGGGACGGCCGGGACGGACCCAGGCACGCGGGGGAGCACCGATGACGACGACCGCCACACCGACCGGGCCCACCGTCGAGGCCGACGTCATCGTGGTCGGTGCCGGACCCGGTGGCTCGTCCACCGCCTACCACCTGGCCCGCCAGGGCCTGGACGTCGCGCTGCTGGAGAAGGCGCAGTTCCCGCGCGAGAAGGTCTGCGGCGACGGGCTGACCCCGCGCGCGACCACCCAGCTGGTCCGCCTGGGCATCGACGTCAGCGAGGAGGCGGGCTGGCTGCACAACCGCGGCCTGCGCGTGTACGGCGGGGGGATGCGCCTGGAGCTGCCGTGGCCGGAGCTTGGCGACCACCCGCCCTACGGGCTGGTCCGGCGTCGTGCCGACATGGACGAGATGCTGGCCCGGCATGCCGAGTCCGCGGGCGCCCACCTGTCCGAGCGCACGTCGGTCTCCGGCACCACCACCGACGAGCGGACCGGTCGGGTCACCGGCGTGACCGCCACCCGCGCCGACGCCGACGGCAACACCGAGCACGTCACCTACCGGGCGCCGGTGGTGGTGGCTGCGGACGGCAACTCCAGCCGCATCGGACTGGCCGCGGGCCGCAAACGCCGGGAGGACCGGCCGCTCGGGGTCGCGGTGCGCACCTACTTCACGTCGCCCCGGACCGACGACGACATGCTCGAGTCCTGGCTGGAGCTGTGGGACGGCGCGCCCGGCGCCTCCAACCTGCTCCCCGGCTACGGCTGGGTGTTCGGGATGGGCGACGGCACGTCCAACGTCGGGCTCGGGGTGCTGAAGACCAGCACCGAGCCGGGCCGGAGCGACTACCGGGCGATGCTGCGGCGTTGGCTGGACGCGGTGCCACCCGAGTGGGGCTTCACCGAGGACAACCAGGTCGGCCCGGTGCGCGGGGCGGCGCTGCCGATGGCCTTCAACCGGGCCCCGCACTACGCGGACGGCCTGCTGCTGGTCGGTGACGCGGGCGGGATGGTCAACCCGTTCAACGGGGAGGGCATCGCCTATGCCATGGAGTCCGCCGAACTGGCGGCCGGTGCGGTCGCCCAGGCCCTGGCCCGTCCGGCCGGGCCGAGCCGGGAGGCCGCGCTGGCCACCTACCCGAGGGCGCTGAAGTCGACCCTCGGCGGGTATTACACCCTCGGCCGGGTCTTCGTGGAGCTGATCGGGCGTCCGGAGATCATGAAGCTGTGCACCCGGCACGGGATGGCGCACCCGGTCCTCATGCAGTTCGTCCTGAAGCTGCTCGCCAACCTCGGCGACGCCCGCGGCGGCGACGTCAACGACCGGGTGATCAGCGCGCTGACCCGGCTGGCGCCCGCCGCTTGACCACGGCCCCGGTGGTCGCTGACCTGCGGCGACGCACCGGGGAGGGGCCGTCCCGCGCCGGTACCCCTCGCCTACGATGACCTGCGCGGGACACCACCCGGGACCGGACGACCGCATGGCCGAGGAGCACCGATGAGCGCGTACTACCCGATCCTGGTGCTGTCGATCTTCGCCGTCGGTTTCGGACTGGTGTCACTCGCCGGGTCGGTCCTCGCGGGACCGAAGCGGTACAACCGGGCGAAGACCGAGACCTACGAGTGCGGCATCGAGCCAACCCCGCAGGCCACCGACGGCGGCAAGTTCTCGCTGAAGTTCTACATGACGGCAATGCTCTTCATCGTCTTCGACATCGAGATCGTCTTCCTCTACCCGTGGGCCGTCTCCTTCGGCGCCCTGGGCTGGTTCGGCCTCCTGGCCTCCATGCTCTTCCTTCTCCTGATCACGATCCCCTTCCTCTACGAGTGGCGCCGCGGCGGGCTGGAGTGGGACTGACCGTCCCCCGCCGGCCCCGCGTCACCTGACCTCCTGCACGTCACACCCCGCTCGCGAGAGGCACACACCATGGGCATCGAGGAGAAGTTGCCGGCCGGCATCCTGCTCTCGACCGTCGAGAAGATCGTCGGTCTGGCACGGAAGTCCTCGGTCTGGCCGGCGACCTTCGGCCTCGCCTGCTGCGCCATCGAGATGATGTCGACGGGCACGCCGCGCCACGACATCGCCCGGTTCGGGATGGAGCGGTTCTCGGCATCCCCGCGCCAGGCCGACCTCATGATCGTCGCCGGTCGGGTGAGCCAGAAGATGGCGCCGGTGCTCCGCCAGATCTATGACCAGATGCCCGAGCCTAAGTGGGTCATCGCGATGGGGGTCTGCGCGTCCAGTGGAGGCATGTTCAACAACTACGCGATCCTGCAGGGCGTCGACCACGTCGTCCCGGTCGACATCTACCTGCCCGGCTGCCCGCCACGCCCGGAGATGCTGCTCGACGCGATCATCAAGTTGCACGACAAGATCGAGCACACGCCGCTGGGCAGCAACGCCCGGCGGCAGTACTCCGCGGAGGAGGAGCTCGCTCTGGCCGCGCCGGCCACCATCGAGATGAAGGGCCTGTTGCGGTGACCGCGGCACCCCCGACCCCCGAGGGACCGGCCGGCAGGGACGACGTGGCGGCCGGCTCGCCCGGTGCCGACTCCGCTTCGGAGCGTGGCGGCCGGGAACCGGCACAGGACGCGGCCGGCAACGAGCCGGCCAGCCCGTCGGAGGGGCCCGCGGGCCCGCAGACCGACACCGGACGGACGGACACGGCGGGGTTGGCCGTACCCGACGGTGACGCGGCGGCCGGAGCCTCCGGCGTCGCCGCGAACGACGGTCTGCCGTCCGTCCCGGAGACGCTGCGCGACCCCCGCCCGATCGCGGGGCGCACCGGCCTGTTCGGTCCCCGCGGCACCGGGGACACCTCCGGGTACGGGGGCCTCACCCGGCTGATCACCCTGCCCGGCTCGTCCCCGCGCCCGTGGGGCGACGGGTTCGACGAGCTGACCGACCGGCTCGCGCTGGTCCTGGCCCGCGGTGGCGAGGACTTCGGCACCAGCATCGAGTCCGTGCTCGCCGAGCGGGGCGAACTGACGCTGCACGTGCGTCGCGAGCACCTGGTCGCCGTCGCCCGGGCGCTGCGAGACGACGACCAGCTGCGCTTCGAGCTGTGTTCCTCGGTGTCCGGCGTCCACTACCCCGGTGACGTGGGCCGCGAACTGCACACCGCCTACCACCTGCTCTCGGTCACCCACAACAGGCGCATCCGCCTGGAGGTGTCGATCCCGGACGCCGATCCACACGTCCCCTCCGTCGTCGGGGTCTTCCCCACCGCGGACTGGCACGAGCGGGAGACCTACGACTTCTTCGGCACGGTCTTCGACGGCCACCCCGCCCTGACCCGCATCGAGATGCCGGACGACTGGCCCGGTCACCCCCAGCGCAAGGACTACCCGCTCGGCGGGATCCCGGTGGAGTACAAGGGCGCGACCGTGCCCCCGCCGAGTGACCGTCGCGCCTACAGCTGAGCCCGACCGCAACCCGCCCGACCGCCCCCCGCCGAGGAGCCCGCTGCGATGACCCAGACCACCGACCCGATCGCCGATGCGTTCGCCGGCTCACGGGAAACCACCGAGGGGACCGTGTACACGGTCACCGGACAGGACTGGGACACCGTCGTCGAGGGCAACCAGGAGGCCAACGACGAGAAGATCATCGTCAACATGGGTCCTCAGCACCCCTCGACCCACGGCGTGCTCCGGCTGATCCTGGAGATCGACGGCGAGACGGTGACCGAGGCCCGGTGCGGCATCGGCTACCTGCACACCGGCATCGAGAAGTCGATGGAGTACCGGACCTGGACGCAGGGCGTCACGTTCTGCACCCGGATGGACTACCTGAGCCCGATCTTCAACGAGACCGCCTACTGCCTCGGCGTCGAGCGGCTGCTGGGCATCACCGACCAGATCCCGGAGCGGGCCAGCGTCCTGCGCGTGCTGACCATGGAGATCAACCGCATCTGCAGCCACTTCGTCGCGGTCGCGACCGGCGGCAACGAGCTGGGGTCGACCACACTGATGACCAGTGGGTTCCGCGAGCGGGAGCTCGGACTGGACGCACTCGAGGCGATCACCGGGCTGCGGATGAACCACGCCTACGTCCGTCCCGGCGGGGTGGCGCAGGACATCGACGACACGGGCGTCCTGCGGGTGCGCGAGTTCGTCACCTGGATCCGCAGCCACCTGCACGAGTACATGGCGCTGGCCACGGACAACCCGATCTTCAAGCTGCGGCACGAGGGGATCGGCTACCTCGACCTCTCCGCGTGCATGGCCCTGGGGATCACCGGGCCGACGCTGCGGGCTGCCGGGCTGCCGCTGGACCTGCGCAAGTCCCAGCCCTACTGCGGGTACGAGACCTACGACTTCGACGTGCCCGTCTGGGACACCGCGGACGCCTTCGGGCGGTTCCGGTGCCGTCAGCTGGAGATCCCCGAGTCGTTGAAGATCATCGAGCAGTGTCTGGAGCGCCTGGTCCCGGGGCCGATCATGGTCGAGGACAAGAAGATCGCCTGGCCCGCGCAGTTGAGCGTCGGCTCCGACGGGCAGGGCAACTCCCTGGACCACATCCGCCACATCATGGGCGAGTCGATGGAGGCCCTGATCCACCACTTCAAGCTGGTCACCGAGGGGTTCCGGGTCCCGCCGGGGCAGGTCTACTCGACGGTCGAGAGCCCACGGGGCGAACTCGGCGTCCACCTGGTGTCCGACGGCGGCACCCGCCCCTACCGGGTGCACTTCCGCGACCCGAGCTTCGTCAACCTGCAGGCGGTCCCGGCCATGTGCGAGGGCGGGCAGCTCGCCGACGTCATCGTCGCCGTCGCCTCCATCGACCCGGTCATGGGCGGGGTGGACCGGTGAGCGTCGGCTCCCACGCCGTGGCCACCCCCGGCGCAACGCCGACCCATGCGAGCAGTGCTCGCGCGACGTTGCTCACCGAGGGCACCCGGGCAGAGATGCGGCAGATCATCGCCCGCTACCCCCAGGCGCGGTCGGCCCTGCTGCCGATGCTCCACCTCGTGCAGTCGGTGGAGGGCTACGTCACCCAGGCCGGCATCGAGCTGTGCGCCCAGGAACTGGACCTCACGACCGCCGAGGTGAGCGCGGTCGCGACGTTCTACACGATGTACAAGCGACGCCCGGTGGGCGAGTACCACGTCGGGGTCTGCACCAACACGCTCTGCGCGGTGCTCGGCGGGGACGCGATCCTGCACGAACTCGAGCACCACCTGGGGATCACCCACGACGAGACGACCGAGGACGGTCGGGTCTCCCTCGAGCACATCGAGTGCAACGCGGCGTGTGACTACGCGCCGGTGATGACCGTGAACTGGGAGTTCCTGGACTCCCAGACTCCGGCCAGCGCGGTCGCCGCCGTCGACACCCTGCGGGCCGGCGGGGTCGTCCACTCCACCCGTGGCCCGGCGATCTGCACGTGGCGCCAGGCGTCCCGGGTACTCGCCGGTTTCAGCGACGGACAGGCGGGTGCAGGCCCCTCCGCCGGGCCGGCAACCCTGGCGGGGCTGCGGATCGCACGTCACAACGACTGGCGTGCCCCCGGGGTGGAGAAGCACGACCACGCGCAGGACCGGGTCGACGGCGCCGCTCACCGGGCGACCGAGGCGGCCGTGGCATCGGCGGCGACGTCCGTGTCGCTGACCGGGGACCCCGTCGAGCCGGCTGACGCGCCGGCCGGCTCGACAGGGTCCCACGACCACGGTGGTGTCGGCGGTGTCGGCGGTGCTGTCGTGGACGCCGTCGAGGCGGTCGGTGCCTGGATCGGGGAGCACCTGCCCGGGCACGCGCACGACAGGTCCAGCAGCGCGCACCAGCCCGACCGGCACGGCCCGGACGGGCAGACCAGATCCGACGGGGGGGACCGGCCATGAGCGAGGTTGCGACGGACACGGGGCGACTGGCGCCCCTGACACCGGTGCTCTCCGACATCTGGGACGCGCCAGCCAGCTACACACTCCCGGTGTACACCGAGCACGGCGGGTACGACGGTCTGCGGGCAGCGCTCGCGATGACCCCGGACGAGGTCATCGCGCAGGTCAAGGCAGCCAACCTGCGCGGCCGGGGCGGGGCCGGGTTCCCGACCGGGGTCAAGTGGGGTTTCATCCCCCAGGAGGACGGCAAGCCGCACTACCTGGTGGTCAACGCCGACGAGTCCGAGCCGGGCACGTGCAAGGACACCCCGCTGATGATGGCCAACCCGCACAGCCTGATCGAGGGCATCGTCATCAGCTGCTTCGCCTTCCGCGCCGGGCACGCGTTCGTCTACGTACGCGGCGAGATCCTGCACGTCATCCGCCGCCTGCAGGCCGCGGTCGACGAGGCCTACGCGGCCGGGCACCTGGGCCGGGACATCCACGGGTCGGGTTTCGACCTCGACGTGGTCGTGCACGCGGGCGCCGGTGCCTACATCTGTGGGGAGGAGACGGCATTGCTGGACTCCCTGGAGGGCCGGCGCGGCCAGCCGCGGCTGCGCCCGCCGTTTCCCGCGGTCGCGGGGCTGTACGCCTGCCCGACCGTCATCAACAACGTCGAGTCCATCGCCAGCGTCCCGGCGATCATGGCGCGCGGCAGCGAGTGGTTCACCCGGTTCGGCACCGAGAAGAGCAAGGGCTTCACCCTCTACTCGCTGTCCGGGCACGTCCGGAACCCGGGCCAGTACGAGGCGCCGCTGGGCATCACGATGCGGGAGCTGCTCGAGCTCGCGGGCGGGATGCGCGACGGGTCGACGCTGAAGTTCTGGACTCCGGGCGGGTCCTCCACACCGCTGTTCACCGACGAGCACCTCGACGTCCCCCTGGACTACGAGGGCGTCGCGGCGGCGGGATCGATGCTCGGCACGAAGGCCCTGCAGGTGTTCGACCAGACCACCTCGGTGGTGCGCGCGGTCCTGCGCTGGACGGAGTTCTACAAGCACGAGTCCTGCGGCAAGTGCACCCCGTGTCGCGAGGGCACCTACTGGCTTGTGCAGATCCTCGAGCGGCTCGAGGCCGGGACCGGCAGCAAGGCCGACATCGAGCTGCTCCTGGACCTGTGCGAGAACATCTCCGGGCGCTCGTTCTGCGCGCTCGGGGACGCGGCCGCGACCCCGATCACCTCGGGACTGCAGTACTTCCACGACGAGTTCCTGGCGGGGACGCAAACGGCCGCCTGGGACCTGTTCCCCTACCAGCGCTCCGTCGTCGTCCCGACCGGCACCTGGCGGGGTGGGCCCGGGCACGGCACCACCGAGCCCGAACCCGGCCGGACGGCCCCTGCCCACCCGGCCGACGCCACGCCACCCCGAACCCCTGTTGGAGCCTCCGCCTGATGACGATCACCACCGGTTCCACCCCGGCCGAGGTCGCGAAGTCCGATCTCGTGCCCGTCACCATCGACGGGATCCGCACCGAGGTGTCCAAAGGCACGCTGGTCATCCGCGCCGCCGAGCAGCTCGGGATCGCCATCCCGCGCTTCTGCGACCACCCGCTGCTGGACCCGGTCGGGGCCTGCCGGCAGTGCCTGGTGCAGATCCCCGACATGGGCAATGGGCGCGGGATGCCCAAGCCGCAGGCCAGCTGCACGCTGACCGTGATGCCGGGCATGGTGGTGGAGACCCAGCTGACCTCACCGGTGGCGGACAAGGCGCAACACGGCGTGATGGAGCTGCTGCTGCTCAACCACCCGCTGGACTGCCCGATCTGCGACAAGGGCGGCGAGTGCCCGCTGCAGAACCAGGCGATGTCCAACGGCCGCAGCGAGACGCGCTTCACCCAGGGCCCCAAGCGGACCTACACCAAGCCGATCGCCATCAGCTCCAACGTGCTGCTGGACCGTGAGCGGTGCGTCCTGTGCGCCCGCTGCACCCGCTTCAGCCAGCAGATCGCCGGGGACCCGTTCATCGAGCTCCTCGAGCGCGGTGCCCTGCAGCAGGTCGGCATCTACGCCGACGAGCCGTTCGAGAGCTACTTCTCCGGCAACACCGTCCAGATCTGCCCGGTCGGTGCCCTGACCGGTGCCTCCTACCGCTTCCGGTCCCGCCCGTACGACCTGGTGTCCGTCCCGAGCGTGTGCGAGCAGTGCTCCGCGGGCTGCGCGCAGCGGACCGACGTCCGCGCGCAGACCGTCCAGCGGCGCCTGGCAGGCAACGACCCCGGGGTCAACGAGGAGTGGAACTGCGACAAGGGCCGGTGGGCGTTCACCTACGCGACCCGCCCAGACCGCCTGACCCACCCGCTGGTGCGGGACGACATCACGGGTGAGCTCGTCGCCGCCTCGTGGCCGGAGGCGCTGGACATCGCGGCCCGTGGTCTCGCGGCCGCCCGCGCCGGCACGGGCGCGGCCGTGCTGATCGGCGGGCGGCACACCACCGAGGACGCGTATGCCTACGCGAAGTTCGCCCGGGTGGCGCTGAGGACCAACGACGTCGACTCCCGCGCCCGCGCGCACTCCGCGGAGGAGGAGCAGTTCCTGGCGGCGGCAGTCGCCGGGGCACCGATGACCGTCACCTACGACTCCCTGGAGAACGCGCCGGCGGTCCTGCTGGCCGGGTTGGAACCGGAGGACGAGGTCGGCGTGCTGTTCCTGCGGCTGCGCAAGGCCGGCCGTACCCACGGCCAGAAGCTGTACGGGATGGCGCCCCTGGCCAGCGCCGGGCTGACCCGGGCCGGCGGGACGCTGGTCCCGACCGTCCCCGGCCGGGAGCCGGCGGCCCTGGACACGTTGCGGGCCGTCCTCGCCGCCGACGCCGGTGCGTCCCCGGTGGCCGACCCCTCCATCGCGCTCGCCGCGGCCGGTCTGCGCGCGCCCGGCTCGGTGCTGCTGGTCGGGGAGCGCCTGGCCGCCGTCCCGGGCGCGCTGTCCGCGGCCCTGCGTCTGGCCCGGGGGGCCGGCCTGGCGCTGGCCTGGGTGCCGCGCCGAGCCGGTGACCGCGGGGCCGTCGACGCCGGCGCGCTGCCGGGACTGCTGCCGGGCGGGCGTCCCGTCGCGGACGCGGAGGCTCGGGTGGACGTGGGAGCCGTCTGGGGCGCGCCGGTCCCGGCGGCGACCGGCCGGTCGATGGACGCCATCGTCGCGGCGGCCGCGGACGGCGCCCTCGGCGGACTCGTCGTGGGCGGGGTGGACCCGGACGACACCACGGACCCGGCGCGCACCCTCGCCGCGCTGGACGCGGTCGGCTTCCTGGTGAGCCTGGAGCTGCGGCACTCCGCCGTCACCGAGCGCGCCGACGTCGTGTTCCCGGTGGCCTCGGTCGCGGAGAAGGAAGGGTCGTTCACCGACTGGGAGGGCAGGGCGCGCCCGTTCGGCAAGGCCCTCACCGAGTCGCTGCTGCTCAGCGACTCCCGGGTGCTGGACCGGATCGCGGACGGCATGGACGTACCGCTCGGGCTGCCGACGGTGCACTCCGCCACCGTCGAGCTGGCCGAACTCGGCAGCTGGGACGGTGGCCGCGCGGCCGATCCCGACACCCCCGTGGCGCAGCCGGCCGACGTCCCGGGTGCCGGCCAGGCCGTCCTGGCCAGCTGGCACCTGCTGCTGGACCTCGGGCGCATGCAGGACGGCGACCCCAACCTCGCCGGTACCGCCCGGACCCCGGTGGCCCGACTGTCCGCCGCCACGGCGGCCGAGATCGGAGCGGTCGACGGTGCGCCGGTCACCGTGACCAGTCGGCGTGGATCGGTGACGTTGCCGCTGGCGGTGACCGACATGACGGACCGGGTCGTCTGGGTGCCGGCAGCCTCGCCGGGCAGCCGCGTCACCACCGACCTGACGGTGCGGCCCGGTACGGTCGTCACGATCTCGGCGGGGCATCCGGGACAGTCGGGCCGAGCTGGCGCTGGAGGCACCGCATGACCGTTCCCGGCTTCGGGACGGATCCCTGGTGGATCATCCTGATCAAGGCGCTGGGACTGTTCGTCCTGCTCATGGTGATGACGCTGCTCAACGTCTGGTACGAACGGCGGCTCATCGCGCGGATGCAGCAGCGTCTGGGCCCGAACCGGACCGGCCCCTTCGGCCTCCTGCAGACCCTGGCGGACGGGCTGAAGCTCGCGTTCAAGGAGGGCGTCACCCCCAAGGCGGCGGACAAGCTCGTCTACAACCTGGCACCGGTGCTGGTCACGGCGCCGGCGTTCCTGGCCTTCGCGGTGATCCCGCTGGGCCCGGAGGTGACGATGTTCGGGGTCCGGACGCACCTGCAGCTGACCGACCTGCCCGTCGGGGTGCTGTACATCCTGGCGATCACCTCGATCGGGGTGTACGGGATCGTGCTCGGCGGCTGGTCCGGTGGGTCCTCCTACTCGCTGCTCGGTGGGCTGCGCAGCTCGGCCCAGGTGATCTCCTACGAGGTCGCGATGGGGCTCAGCTTCGTGACGGTGTTCATCTACGCCGGCTCGATGTCCACCTCGGACATCGTCGCCAGCCAGCAGTCGCTGTGGTACGTCATCCCCCTGCTGCCGTCCTTCCTGATCTACGTGGTGTCGATGGTGGGGGAGACCAACCGGGCGCCGTTCGACCTCGCCGAGGCCGAGGGTGAGCTGGTCGGGGGGTTCCACACCGAGTACTCCTCGCTGCGCTTCGCGGTGTTCTTCCTCGCGGAGTACATCAACATGGTCACCGTCTCGGCTCTGGCCACCACGATGTTCCTCGGCGGTTGGCGGGCACCGTGGCCGGTCAGCGAGCTCTCGTGGGCCAACACCGGCTACCTGCCCCTGCTCTGGTTCGTCGTCAAGATCGCCCTGGTCATCGGCTTCTTCATCTGGCTCCGCGGCACCCTGCCGCGCTTCCGCTACGACCAGTTCATGCAGCTGGGCTGGAAGGTCCTCATCCCGCTGTCGCTGGTCTGGATCGTGCTGGTGACCGTCGTGAAGGGAGCCCGGGAGTTCAGTTCCTTCGGCGGCACCAGCCTGCTGCTGGCGCTCGGTGCCGTGGTCGCGGTGGCTCTGCTCGTCCTGGTGGTCGTCGAGATCAGAGCCCGCCGCGAGGAGTTCGACGACGAGCTGGCCGGACACGTCGCCACGGACATGCTGGCGGCGGACGCCCTTCCGGGCGTGACCGGCACCCGCCCGGTCGTCCCACGCGAGTTCGACGCGTTCGCCGGTGGGTACCCCGTGCCGCCGATGCCCGGGCAGGTGCCGATCAACCGGGCGCCCGAGCGGGAGCTGGCCTACGCCGGCGGCGCGCCGGCGCTCGCGGCCGGGACCGGGGACGACGGCGCGGCGCCCGCACCGGCAGGCTCGACGGGTGAGGCGTTCGACGACCCGGCGACCGCGGCCGGAGCGCGGGAGAAGACCGGTGGGGTCCGCCCGGGCCGCGCCGACACCACCGACGAGAGCGTGAGGTAGTCACCCGTGCCGAGTTTCCTCGACCCGGTCGCCGGGTTCGGCGTCTCCTTCAAGACGATCTTCAAGAAGGTCGTCACCGAGGAGTACCCGGAGAAGCCGCACGTGGTGTCCCGGCGGTTCCACGGCCGGCACCAGCTCAACCGCCACCCGGACGGCCTGGAGAAGTGCATCGGGTGTGAGCTGTGCGCGTGGGCCTGTCCGGCGGACGCGATCTACGTCCAGGGCGCCCAGAACACCGAGGACGAGCGGTACAGCCCCGGTGAGCGCTACGGCCGCGTCTACCAGATCAACTACCTGCGCTGCATCCTGTGCGGGCTCTGCATCGAGGCCTGCCCGACGCGCGCGCTGACGATGACGAACTCCTACGAGCTGGCCGACCGGACCCGTGCCGACCTGATCTACGAGAAGCAGGACCTGCTGGCCCCCCTGCTGCCGGGGATGGAACAGCCGCCGCACCCGATGCGCCTGGGCGACGACGAGCAGGACTACTACCTCGGCGGTGGCCTGGTCAGCGCACGGTCGGCCCAGTCGGGCGACGTCCCGACCGCTCCCGCGCAGGCCACGTCGGCGCGCCCCGGGCCCACCGCCACCCCGTCGGCCGCCGCCCGCGGTGGGGCGACGGCGGCGCCCCGGTGATCGCGTTCTGGGTCGCGGGGACCCTGGCGGTCGTCTTCGCGCTGTGCACGGTCCTGGTCCCCAAGGCGGTCTACGGGGCGCTGTCGCTGGCCGCGGTGATGATCTGCCTGGCCGTCCTGTACATCACCCTAGACGCTCCGTTCCTCGCGGTCGTCCAGGTCATCGTGTACACGGGGGCGGTGATGATGCTGTTCCTGTTCGTCCTGATGCTCGTCGGGGTCGACTCCTCGGACTCCCTGGTGGAGACGATCCGCGGCCAGCGACTGTTCGCGGTCCCCCTGGCCGTGGTGTTCGCGGCCCTGCTGCTGACCGCGGTGGGCCGGGCGTCGCTGCCGGACCCGGCGGGCCTGGCCGGGGCCAATGCCAGCGGCAACGTGCAGGGGCTGGCGGCTCTCCTGTTCAACGACTACGTCCTCGCGGTCGAACTCGTGTCGGGCGTCCTGATCGTCGCGGCCCTCGGAGCCACAGTGCTCGCCCATCGGGAGCGGCTGGGGGAGAAGGTGACGCAGCGCTCGGAAGCCGAACGACGGCTCCAGCGGTTCGCCTCGGCCGGTGTCCACCCGGGTCCACTGCCGCCGCCCGGCACGTTCGCCCGTCACAACGCCGTGGACACCCCCGCGCTGCTGCCCGACGGGCGCACGGCCCCCACGTCGGTGTCCCGGCTGCTCGTGGCCCGGGGGGACGTGCTGGCGATCCCGGAGACGGCGACCGACGTCGAGGCGATGCCCGCGGTCCTGCGAGATGCGACGGTGTCCTCCCGGGTCCAGTCGGAGCAGGAGAACCAGCAGATGGGGGATCCGGCCAACGCGATGCAGACCCGGACCCGACCCGGGCAGGGCTCGCGGCGCCTGGACGCCGGGCACACCACGGAGCACGGGTCCACGCCGGTCGCCGCCCGGGGACCGATGGAGAACGCGGACCGGGCGGACACCGCCTCCGGTACCGACCCGGGCGCCGCCCTGCCCCGGGGGGGCGCGCGATGACCATGCACTACGTGGTGCTCTCGATCGTCCTGTTCTCGATCGGCGGGCTCGGCGTGCTGCTGCGCCGCAACGCGATCGTGGTCTTCATGTGCATCGAGCTGATGCTCAACTCGGCCAACCTGGCCTTCGTGGCGTTCGCCCACCAGTTCGGTGACCTGCGTGGTCAGGTGATCGCCTTCTTCGTCATGGTGGTCGCCGCCGCGGAGGTGGTCGTCGGGCTCGCGATCATCATCACGATCTTCCGGTCGCGGCGCTCGGCGTCCGTGGACGACGCGAGCCTGCTGCGCTACTGACCCGACAGGTCCGGTCCTGGACCCGACGCGTCCGGCGATCGCGGTGCGGCGCCCGCGGGCGTGGGGCGGTCCGCTCACGCCCTCCGGCACGGCAGAGTGGCCCCGCAGGACCGCAGCAGACGAACGGCCCGGCGGGCCGTGACGAGGACAGGAGCAGACGTGCAGACAGCAGGTGCCGCCGGGGGGGTCTTCTCGGTGACCTGGTTGCTGGTGGCGGTGCCGCTGGTGTCGGCCGGGATCCTCCTGTTCGCCGGTCGGTACAGCAACGCCTGGGGCCACCTGCTGGGGACTCTCGCCGCACTCGCCACCTTCGGCCTCGGCTTCTCCATGTTCGCGGAGATGCTCCGGCGCCCCGCGGAGGGCCGCGCGGTCGACCAGCACCTGTTCACCTGGGTACCGGTGGGCGGGTTCACCGTCGACGCCGGCCTGCGCGTGGACCAGCTGTCGATGTGTTTCGTGCTGCTCATCACCGGCGTCGGCTCGCTGATCCACGTGTACTCGATGGGGTACATGGCGCACGATCCGAACCGGCGTCGGTTCTTCGCGTTCCTCAACCTGTTCGTCGCCGCGATGCTCCTGCTCGTGCTCGCGGACGACTACCTGGTCCTCTACGCGGGCTGGGAGGGCGTCGGCGTCGCCTCCTACCTGCTCATCGGTTTCTGGCAGGACCGGCACTCCGCCGCGGTCGCCGCCAAGAAGGCGTTCCTGGTGAACCGGGTCGGTGACATCGGGATGAGCCTGGCGATCATGGCCCTGTTCACCACCTTCGGGACCACCCAGATCGCTGCGACCAACGGTGCGGCGGGCCGTGCCCCGGAGGGACCGGTGACCTTCGTCGCGCTGATGCTGCTGCTGGCGGCCTGCGGCAAGTCGGCCCAGTTCCCGCTGCACAGCTGGCTGCTCGATGCGATGGAGGGCCCCACCCCCGTCTCGGCGCTGATCCACGCCGCGACGATGGTCACCGCGGGGGTCTACCTCGTCGTCCGGTCCGGGCCGCTGTTCGAGGCCTCGACCGGTGGCCAGACCACGGTGATCGCGGTCGGGACGGTGACGCTGCTGTACGGCGCGGTCATCGGGTGCGCGAAGGACGACATCAAGAAGGTGCTGGCCGGGTCGACGATGAGCCAGATCGGCTACATGATGCTGGCCGCCGGACTCGGCCCCGCCGGCTACGTGTTCGCGATCTTCCACCTGCTGACGCACGGGTTCTTCAAGGCGAACATGTTCCTGGGTGCCGGCTCGGTGATGCACGGGATGAACGACTCGGTCGAGATGCGGCGGTACGGCGGGTTGGCCCGGGCGATGCCGATCACCACGGCGTCCTTCGTGCTCGGGTACCTGGCGATCATCGGGATCCCGCCGTTCGCCGGCTGGTACTCCAAGGACAAGATCATCGAGGTCGCGCTCGCCCAGAGCCCGGTCGCCGGGATGGCCGCGCTGATCGGGGCGGGCGTCACCGCGTTCTACATGACCCGCCTGGTGATCATGACGTTCGTGTCCTCGCGCCGCTGGACCGAGGGCGTCCACCCGCACGAGTCGCCGCCGACGATGAGCGGTGTCCTGGTGGTCCTCGGCGCGTTCTCCTTCGCCGGTGGCTTCGTCCTGGAGCACACCGCGGGCGGGATCCGGTCGTGGCTGGAACCGGTCACCCGCTTCCAGGAGTCCGCGGCCCCGGTGTCGCCGCTGCTGCTGACGGTGGTGACACTGGCCGTCGTGTTGGCCGGGGTGGCAGTCGCGATCGCGCTGTTCGGTCGACGGCCGGTCCCACAGACCGCACCCGGCCAGGTCAGCGTCGTGACGCGGGCCGCACGTGCCGAGCTGTACGGCAACGCGTTCAACGAGGCGGTCTTCATGCGGCCCGGCGCGGTGCTGGCCGCCGGCACCGACCGGTTCGACCACGGCGCGATCGACGGCTCCGTCCGCGGTGTCGCCGACGTGGTCGCCGCAACCGCCACCGGCAGCCGGCGCCTGCAGAGCGGGTTCGTCCGCTCGTACGCGCTCATCACCGTCCTCGGTGCCCTGTTGCTCGTCGCCGGGATGCTGGCGGTGCGACTCGCATGAGCCGTCCGCTGTCCCCGTCGACCCACCCCTGCTCGCGACTGGAGACCGTGCCGTGCCCTGGCTGACCCTGCTGGTCGTGCTCCCGCTCGTCGGCGCCGTCGTGGTGCTGGGGCTGCGGCGCGTGCCCGGGGCCGCCCGGGCGGCTGCGCTCCTGTTCTCCGTGGCCGAGCTGTGCCTGACGATCGTCGTCGCCACCAGGTTCTCCACGACCGGCGGCCAGTACCAGCTCGGTGAGCGCTACGGCTGGATCAGCTCCTTCGGCCTCAGCTGGGCTCTCGGGCTCGACGGCATCGCCTTGGCGCTGGTCGCACTGACCGCGGTCATCACCCCGGTGGTCGTCGCGGCGGGCTGGCGCGACAGTGACCGGCCGGCGGGCGCCACGGACGACGGTGTCGCCACCCCGGCCAGCGGCGTCGGTGCCACCCGGGCCGCCACGGGTGGCCGGGCCGCCACGGGCGGCGGGGGCGGGTTCCTCGCCTGCATCCTGGTGACCGAGTCGATGCTCGTCGGGGCCTTCCTGGCCGTCGACGTCCTGATGTTCTACATCCTGTTCGAGGCGATGCTCATCCCGATCTACATCATGATCGGGGTGTACGGCGGACCCCGCCGGGCGCAGGCGGCGACCAAGTTCCTGCTGTACAATCTTTTCGGCGGCCTGGTCATGCTGGCAGCCGTCATCGGTCTCTACGTCACCTCGCGCCACGGCGGGCGTCCGGGCACGTTCATGCTCCGCGACCTGGTGGCCCTCGGCGTCCCGACGTCCACCCAGTACTGGCTGTTCATCGGCTTCATGATCGCGTTCGCCATCAAGGCGCCGCTGTGGCCCTTCCACACCTGGTTGCCGGACTCGGCGGAGGCCACCTCACCCGCTGGTGCCGCCTACCTGTCCGGTGTGGTCGACAAGGTGGGCACCTTCGGGATGATCCACCTGGTGCTGCCGCTGTTCCCCGAGGCGTCGCGCCGGCTCGCCCCGGTCGTCGTCGTGCTCGCCGTCATCAGCATCGTCTACGGAGCGGTTCTCGCGATCGCGCAGCGGGACATGCAGCGGTTCGTCGCCTGCACCTCGATCAGCCACTTCGGCTTCATCGTGCTGGGCATCTTCGCGCTCACCACCCAGGGCGGCACCGGCGCCACCCTGTACATGGTCAACCACGGGCTGTCCACCGTGCTGCTGTTCCTCGTCGTGGGGTACGCCGCGTCGCGACGGGGGAGCCGTGACTGGCGGGACTCCGGCGGGCTGGCGATCCGGGCGCCCCTGCTGGCCGGGTGCTTCCTCATCGCCTCGCTGGCGAGCCTGTCCCTCCCGGGCCTGGCCACCTTCGTGAGCGAGTTCCTCGTGCTGGTGGGGACCTACACGCGGTACCCGGCGGCCGCCATCGTCGCCACCGTCGCGATCGTGCTCGCGGCCGTCTACGCGCTGCTCATGTACCAGCGGGTGTTCACCGGCCCGGCGGGCCCGCGGCTCGCCGGCGTGCGGGACCTGCGCGGACGGGAGTCGCTGGTGGTCGCGCCACTGGTGGTGCTGCTGCTGGTCCTCGGCTTCTACCCGAGGCCGCTCGCGGACGTCGTCGACCACGGGGTGACACCGACCCTGACCCAGACCGGAGTCGCCGACCCGAGACCTGCCGTCCCGCTCGCGGTCGGCCGCACCCCAGGAGGATCCCGGTGACCGTCGGACTGCTGCCCGCGCTCGCCCGGTTCTCCTCGGTCACGTTCCCCGCTGCGGCCATCGACGACTTCCGGGCGCCGGTCATCGACTACGGCCGCCTGCTGCCGGTGATCGTCGTGTTCGGTGTCGCGGTGCTCGGCGTCCTGGTCGAGGCACTCGCCCCGGCGAACGCCCGCTACCGCCTGCAGTCCGTGCTCGCGATCGTCGGTGTGGCCCTCGCCGGAGCCCTCGTGGTCCGTCTCGGCCTCCACCTGCCCGGTGGCCTGGGCCGGACCGTCGCCGCCGGGACGATCGCCATCGACGGGCCCGGGTTGTTCCTGCAGGGCACGATCCTGGCGCTGGCGCTGCTGAGCCTGCTGTTGGTCAGCGAGCGCGGGCTGGAGTCCGGGGGCTCGCCGTTCACCAGCTCCGCCTACGCCCTGCCCGGCTCGGACGCGGAGCGGGAGGCCGACCGCAGCGGTCGGTTCCAGACCGAGGTCTACCCGCTGGTGATGTTCGCCGTCGCCGGGATGATGGTGTTCGCCTGCGCCAACGACCTGCTGGTGATGTTCATCGCGCTGGAGGTGCTCAGTCTCCCGCTGTACCTGCTGTGCGGGATGGCCCGGCGTCGCCGCCTGCTCTCGCAGGAGTCGGCGATGAAGTACTTCCTGCTGGGCTCCTTCTCCTCGGCGTTCTTCCTGTACGGGATCGCGCTGGTGTACGGCTACGCCGGCACCCTGCAGCTCGGCGCGATCTCGGACAGCCTGGACAGCAAGGTCGGGCAGAGCGGCCTGCTGCTGGCCGGGGTCGGATTGCTGTCGGTGGGGCTGCTGTTCAAGGTGGGCGCCGCACCGTTCCACGCCTGGACCCCGGACGTCTACCAGGGCGCACCCACCCCGATCACCGGCTTCATGGCCGCCTGCACGAAGGTCGCCGCATTCGGTGCACTGCTGCGCGTGTTCTACGTGGGCCTGGGCGGGCTGCGCTGGGACTGGCGCCCGACGATGTTCGTGGTCGCCGTGCTGACCATGGCGGTCGGGTCGGTGGTGGCCCTGTTCCAGTCCGACATCAAGCGGATGCTCGCCTACTCCTCCATCGCCCACGCCGGGTTCGTGCTCACCGGGATCGTGGCCGTCGACCGGGTCGGGGTGTCGGCGGTGCTGTTCTACCTGGCCGCGTACGGATTCACCACGCTCGGGGCCTTCGCGGTGGTGACGATGGTCCGCAACTCCACCGGTGAGGCGGGCGCGATCAGTGACTGGGCCGGTCTCGGTCGGCGCAGCCCGGTGGTGGCGGGCGTGTTCTCCCTGTTCCTGCTGGGTTTCGCGGGGATCCCGCTGACGTCGGGGTTCACCGCGAAGTTCGCGGTGTTCAGCGCGGCGTCCGGTGCCGGGCAGTCGACGCTCGTCGTGGTGGGGGTCCTCGCCAGTGCGATCGCGGCCTTCTTCTACGCGCGGATCATCGTGCTCATGTACTTCTCCGATGCCGATGGGGACGGCCCGACCGTGGCGGTCCCGAGTGCGCTGACATCGATCGCGGTAGCGGTCGGGGTCGCGGCGACGGTGCTGCTCGGTGTCCTCCCGCAGGTGGTCCTGAACCTCGCGGACAGTGCCTCGACCCTGGTCAGGTAGCCGGCCGGCCGGGTGTTCACCCCACCCGGCCCGTTGCCCACCGCTTCGGGGATGATGTGAGCCGACGGCCCCGCCCACGGGCCCGCCTGGTGAGGACAAGGAGAAACCGGTGAGTGTCGCCGCGGTCGACCTCACGGGGGTCTCACCCGTGCTGGACAAGTCTGTCGGCGCGCGTCTGGAACTGGTCGAGCGCGCCCTGCACGCGGCGGTGGGCACCGACGAGCCGGTGGTCAGCGAGGCCGCCCGGCACCTGCTCGACGCCGGCGGCAAGCGCTTCCGCCCGCTGCTGACGCTCGTGGCCGCCCAGCTCGGGGACCCCGACGCCCCCGGCGTGGTCCCGGCCGCGCTGGTCATCGAGCTCACCCACCTCGCGACGCTGTACCACGACGACGTGATGGACGAGGCGGTGCTGCGCCGTGGTGCCCCGGCCGCCAACCGGGTGTGGGGCAACTCGGTGGCGATCCTGACCGGTGACTACCTGTTCGCCCGCGCCTCGGACATCGCTGCCGACCTCGGGACCGAGATGGTGCGCATCCAGGCGCGGACCTTCGCCAGGTTGGTGCGCGGCCAGGTCCGGGAGACCGTGGGCCCGGCCGAGGGCGTGGACCCGCTCGGGCACTACCTGTCCGTCGTGTCGGACAAGACGGCCTCCCTGGTGTCCACCGCCGCCCGGTTCGGCGGGATGGCCTCCGGTGTCGACGCTGCCACGGTGGCGCTGCTCGCCGAGTTCGGGGAGCGGATCGGGGTCGCCTTCCAGCTGGCGGACGACCTGCTCGACGTCACCTCCGACTCCGTCCGCTCCGGGAAGACGCCGGGCACCGACCTGCGGGAAGGGGTACCCACGCTGCCGGTGCTGTTGGCGCTGCGCTCGGTCGACCCCGCCGATGCACGACTGCGGGACCTGGTGTCGCGGCCCCTGTCCGACGACGCCGAGGTTGCGGAGACGCTCCAGCTGCTCCGGGCGCACCCGGCGGTGGAGCATGCGCACCGGATCGTGCTGGACCGCGCCGACCTGGCCCGGGAGACGCTGCGCTCGCTGCCCGTGGGTCCGGCCCGGGACGCCCTGGACGCCGTCGCCGTGGCCCTGGCCGACCGGGATCGCTGAGGTCCGACCGGGGACGGTCCACCGGGACCGCTGAGCGGCGCGGTCAGGGCGCCACTGGCGCCCGGCGCGGGCGGGCGCGCAGCACGTCGACGGTGAACACGGCCAGCGCCGCCCAGATGACGACGAACCCGACCAGTCGCGCGGGGGGCACCTGCTCCCCGAACAGCAGTACGCCGAGCAGGAACTGCATGGTGGGGGTCAGGTACTGCAGCACCCCGAGCGTGGACAGCGGGATCCGGGTCGCGGCCGCCCCGAACATCAGCAGCGGGACGGCCGTCACCAGTCCGGTACTGGCCAGCAGCAGCGAGTGCCCGTTGCCCACCGTCCCGAAGGTGCCGCGCCCCGTCGCCGACAGCACGACCAGGAACCCCAGCGCCGGCAGGAACAGCACCGCCGTCTCCCAGGCCAGGGACTCCACCGCCGGCGCCGCGGCCAGCTTCTTCACCAGCCCGTAGACACCGAAGGACACCGCAAGCACGAGCGCCGTCCACGGGATCCGGCCGGCGGCCACCGTCAGCTCCAGCACCCCGGCGGCGGCGATCCCGAGCGCGGCCCACTGCATCGGGCGCAAGCGCTCGCGGAACACCGCCACCCCGAGGGCGACGCTGACCAAGGGGTTCACGAAGTACCCGAGCGAGGCGTCGAGCACGTGATCGTTGTTCACCGCCCAGATGTAGACGCCCCAGTTGACCGCCACCACCACCGCGGCGACGGTCAGCAGCGCGGGGACCCCACGCCGCCACAGGAAGCCGAAACGTCCGTCGGGGCCGCTCAACGGCGTCCTGGACCGGCGGGCTCCTGCGACGACCAGCACGCCCACCACCACCAGGGACCAGACCATCCGGTGCGCGAGGATCTCGATTGCCCCGGTCGGTTCCAGCAGCGGCCAGTACAGGGGCACCAGCCCCCACGACACATAGGCGGCCAGGCCGGCGAGCAGCCCGGTCCGGGCCCGCTCCTCCGTGGCGGTGGTCGAGGCGCGAGCGATCGTGCGGTCCGAGTCCGGCAGGGTCCCGGTCAGCGGAAGTTGACGAACTGCAGCGCGACGTCGATCTCGGTCTCCCGGAGCATCGCGATGGTGGCCTGCAGGTCGTCGCGCTTCTTGCCCGACACCCGTAGCTCGTCACCCTGGATCCGGGCCTGTACACCCTTGGGGGCGGTGGCCCGGACGAGCGCGGAGATCTTCTTGGCGTCCTCCGCGGAGATGCCCTGCTTGATGGTGGCGCTGATCTTCACGACCTTGCCGGATTCCTGCGGCTCCCCCGCGTCGAGGGCCTTGAGGCTGACGCCCCGCTTGACCAGCTTCTGCTGGAACAGGTCGAGGATCGCGCTGGCCCGCTGCTCGGCGTTGGCCTCGATCTCGACCCCCGCCTCACCGGACCAGCGGATCGAGGCACCCGTGTTCTTGAAGTCGAACCGGGTGGCGATCTCGCGGGCGGTCTGGCCCAGGGCGTTGTCGACCTCCTGGCGGTCGACCTTGCTCACGACGTCGAACGACGCGTCGGCGGCCATCGTCGGCTCCTCCGGGAGGTAGGCGGTGCGGGGCGGGGGCGGTGGGGCGGTCTACCGGGATGACGGACGGGCGTCCCGGCGTGTACCTTCGCGGGGGCCGCCCCTTTAGCTCAGTCGGCAGAGCGTCTCCATGGTAAGGAGAAGGTCTACGGTTCGATTCCGTAAAGGGGCTCTGCGGTTCCCCTCCGCCGGTGCCGGGAGCACCGGCGTGGACGGGACCGGACGGCGGTGTAGCTCAGTTGGTAGAGCAAGCGGCTCATAATCGCTGTGTCGCCGGTTCGAGTCCGGCCACCGCTACCCCGCGGCCAGTACGCCGTTGCCAGCACGACCGCTCCACCCGGTACCGAGACCTCGCACCCGATCCGAAGGACCAGCCTCGATGGCCAGCAGAAGCACCGACGTCCGCCCGAAGATCACGATGGCCTGCCAGGTCTGCCGGAACCGGAACTACATCACGAAGAAGAACCGCCGCAACACCCCTGACCGGGTCGAGCTGAAGAAGTTCTGCAGCCACTGCGGCACGCACCAGGAGCACCGCGAGACCCGCTGACCCCAGATGTGTCGAGGTGGCTCGCTCCGGGCTCCGGTGGACGTCCGGCCGTGGCCGGGACGAACAGGGCCGCTGTGTCGCCCGCCTCGACCTGGCCTGGCCGCCGGCCCGACGCGCTGAGCGCAGTGGACTGGAGGGTGGGTGCACGTGACCCACGCGGACGCCCGGAGGGGGTTGCCCCAGGCCGTCGAGAGGGTCCACATCGTGCGCGGGTGGACCTGTGGCCGACCCACGGCGGTCGGGGCGGTCACGGGTCGACCGCGCGGCCGGTCACCGCGTCAGCCCAGTGGGCATCCCCCGGGCACGTCGCCTGTTGCAGGCGATGTGACCCTTCCGCCGCTGTCCGTGCTCGACAGCTCACCCGTCGCTTCGGGGCGCTCCCCGGCCGACGCTCTGCGCGAGACCCTCGACCTCGCGGGGGCCGCGGAGCGTGCCGGGTACCGGCGCTACTGGGTCGCCGAGCACCACGGGTTCCCGGGCGGGGCCAGCTCGGCACCGCCGGTCCTGATCGCCGCGATCGCCGCGGCGACGTCCCGGATCCGGGTCGGCTCGGGCGGGGTGATGCTGTCCAACCACGCGCCGCTGGCCGTCGCGGAGCAGTTCGGCACGCTGGAGGCGCTCAACCCGGGGCGCATCGACCTCGGCCTGGGTCGCGCGCCGGGCAGCGACCAGCTGACCGCCTACGCCCTGCGACGCTGGTCGGCGCGGCCGGGGGAGCAGGTCGACGACGACTTCGGGCAGCGGCTGGCGGAGCTGATGGCCTTCTTCGGGGACAGCTTCCCAGCCGACCACCCGTTCGCCCGGCTGCAGGCCACCCCGGTCCGGGGGTACGCGCCCGACGTGTGGCTGCTGGGGAGCAGCGACTGGAGCGCCCGGCTGGCGGGGGCGCTCGGCCTGCCCTTCGCCTACGCCCACCACTTCGGCACCGGGTTCACCGACGCGGCCGTCCGTGCCTACCGCGAGGCGTTCCGGCCCTCGCCGACGCTGGTCGAGCCGCGCCTGGTGGTGACCGCCAACGTGGTCACCGCACCGAGCGCCGACCGAGCCCGTGAGCTCGCCGCGCCGCTGGGGTTGTTCTTCCTGCGGCTGCGTGCCGGTGAGCCCGGGACCTGGCCGAGCGAGGGCGAGGCGGCGAGGGCCGCCCTGTCGTACACGCCTGCGCAGGCCGCAACGGTGGCCGACCGGCTGCACGGCGCTGTCGTCGGGACGCCTGAGGAGGTGGTCGACGGGCTGACGGAGCTCGCGGGGGCCACCGGGGCCGACGAGCTGATGATCTCGACGATGACGCACGACCACGCCGACCGCACGGCGTCCTACGAGCTGTTGGCCGAGGCGGCCGGGATGCGCGCGGTCGAGGTCGCGGCCTGACACCTCCCGCGACGAGGTGGAGGCGGGTCCCGTCCAGCCAGGTCACCGGTCAGCGACCGACGGCGTAGCCCTGCATGCCGCGCGGGTTGGCCGCCCCGGACAGCAGTCCGGTGTCCGGGTCCCGGGCCACCGCGCACATCCGTCCCAACGTCCACGGCCCGGTCACGGTCACCTCGTGTCCCCGCGCCGTCAGGGCCGCAACGACGGCAGCACCCAGGCGTGACTCCACCTCGAGTCCGCCGGGCGTCGAGTCGCGCGGATGGAAGGAGCCGGGGAACGAGGTCGTGTGCCACATCGGGGCGTCGATCGCGGCCTGCAGGTCCATCCCGGCGCCGAGGTGGCGCAGCAGGAACAGCAGCTGCCACTGGTCCTGTTGGTCACCACCCGGCGTCCCGCAGGCGATGACGGGGACCCCGTCGCGGGACACCATCGTCGGGCTTAGCGTCGTCCGCGGGCGCCGACCCGGGGTCAGGACCGACACCGACTCCTGGTCCAGCCAGGTCATCTGCGCCCGGCTGCCCAGGCAGAACCCGAGTCCGGGCACCGTCGGACTGGACTGAAGCCACCCACCGCTCGGCGTCGCCGACACGATGTTGCCCCACCGGTCCACGACGTCGACGTGGACGGTGTCGCCCCGGGTGACCCCACTGGCGGACACCGTCGGCTCCCCGCTCGTGCCGGCGAGCTCACCCGGCGGGGTGCCGGTGGCGGGGTGGCGCCCACCGTCCGACCCCTCGAAACCGGCCCTGGCCAGCGCAGCGGTGCGCGGCACCCGGCCTCCGGGGGAGCCGGGACGGAAGTCCCGCGACGCCCGGTCCCCGACGAGGGCGGCACGCTGCGCGGCGTACGGGGCGGAGAGCAGGTCGGCCATCGGGACGGTCGGGGAGTCGGCGTACCAGGCCTCCCGATCGGCCAGAGCGAGTTTGAGGCACTCCGCCGTCAGGTGCACACCGTCCGCGGTGGACGGGTCCGGCACCGACCCGGCGCCGGCGGCGTCGAGCAGCCCCAGTGTCTGCAACAGCACCGGACCCTGGCCCCACGGCCCGGTCTTGGCCACCGAGAAGCCCTGCCAGTCCGCGACGACCGGGTCCTCCCAGGTCGCGGACCAGCCGGCGATGTCGGCGGCGGTGAGCACACCGGCGTGCCGGGACCCGCTGGAGTCGCGGTACGCCCGGGCCGAGAACGCGCCGAGGGCCGCGGCGACCGGGCCCCGCCAGTGCGCGCGCGCCGCCTCGACCTGCTCCTCCCGCGTCCCGCCCGCCGTCTCGCCGGCCCGCACCAGGCCCTCCAGGGTGCTGGCCCACTCGGTGAGCCGGAGCATCTGGCCGGCCCGGGGAACCCGCCCGCCGGGCAACCACAGCCCCGCGGAACTGTGCCAGTCCTGCTCGAACAGCTCCGCGACTGCACCGATCGTGGCAGCCGCCCGGTCCGAGATCGGGTGCCCGGCGCCGGCGTAGTCGATGGCATAGCAGAGGACCTGGCGCAGGGACCGGGTGCCGTGGTCGCGCAGCAGCAGCAGCCACGCGTCCACCGCCCCGGGGACGACCGCGGCCAGCGGGCCGGCGCCGGGCACGAGGTCCAGCCCCAGGCCGCGGTAGTGGGCTGTGCTCGCCGCCGCCGGGGCGGGTCCCTGGCCGGCCAGCACCCGGGGACGGGGGTCGGCGGCGGTGGCGACGATGGCCGGGAGGTCCCCGCCGGGACCGTTGAGGTGGGGCTCGACGACGTGGAGGACGAACCCGGCCGCGACCGCTGCGTCGAAGGCGTTGCCACCGCCCTCCAGCACCGCCATCGCGCACGACGACGCCGTCCAGTGCGTCGCGCTGACCATCCCGAACGTTCCGGTCAGGGTCGGACGGGTGGTGAACGTGCTCATGCGGCGCTCCGTCCGGTGTCGTGGTCGGCGGTGTCCTGGTCGGCGGTGTCCTGGTCGGCGGCACCCGGCGGCGGGTCCGTTCCAGGACCGGGTCCGGACCGGGCGTGCCGACAGCAGTGCCTGGCTGTACGGGTGCCGCGGGTGGGCCAGCACCTGGTCCCGGGTCCCGGTCCCGACCAGCCCGCCGAGGTACAGCACACCGAGCTGCAGTCGGTCACCCCCGGCAGCGCAGCCGCGGTCGTGGCCAGCAGCGACCGGGCGGCCCCGGTGCCGGGTGGAGCGACCGCGGTGCCCGCCCCAGCGGACGTGCGGCTCGAACTGCGCCCCATGCGGGCTCCTCGGGGTCGGCGGCGACGGTCTCGACAGCGATGACACGACGCAACGGGTGTGCCGGGCAAGCGATGCGCCCGTCGTTCACCGGCCCGGAACACGCCGCGTGCGGACGGTCACGTTGGGTGTCCGGTGCAGGTGCCCGCGGTCGGCCGGTCGCACGGATACGGTCGGGTGGTGCCGTCGCCGACCCCCGCCGCAGTCGCGATCGGGCTACGGGTGGGCCCGTCAGCGCCGTTCGAGGTGACCGGCGCCGTGCTGGGGCTGCTCGACGCGTGCCTGTCCGGTGTCGACGGCGTCCCGGCCGGCGCCGTGCCAGCGCTGCCGACGTTGCCGGGAGTGCTCGCCCTCGCCGACGCGGCGGGTGACGGCGGCCCGGCGGCGGTCCTGGGCGCCGTGGTTGCGGGCCGGCCGGGAGCCGGGGTGGTGCACGGTGACACGCGTATCGAGGCGGTGCGCCCGGTTCGCATCGGTGACCGGCTGGTGTTCACCTCGACGGTGGAGTCCGTGCGGTCGATGGGGGGCGCCACGGTCCTCGCCGTCGGGACCTCCGTGGTCGCGCTCGGGTCCCTCGTCGGCAGAGCGCAGGACGACGAGCCGGTGGCGTCCGTGCGGTCGACCTTCGTCGTGACCGCTCCGGTTCCGGTGGTGCGCCGGTGAGCGAGGGTGCCCTCGTGGCCGGCGACACGGTGTCGGGCCCGGGCGCTCCCCGGATCGGCGACGAGCTCCCCGGGTTCACGACCACCCTGACCCGGGCCGACCTGGCCCGGTACGCCGCCGCCTCGGGCGACGCGAACCCCATCCATCTCCAGGAGGAGGCCGCCCGCGCCGCTGGGCTCCCGGGCGTCGTCGCCCACGGAATGTTGACGCTCGCCCTGGCGGGGCGTCTGGTGACCGCGTGGGCCGGCGCCGGGTACGACGTCGCCACCTTGCGGACCCGTTTCCCGCGGCCGGTCGTGGTCCCCGCCGACGGCGGCACCCGTCTGGAGGTGCGCGGCCGGGTCTCGGACGTCGCCGACGACGGGTCGGTACGCGTCGACCTGTCGGTGACCGAGGGCGGAACGGTCGTCCTGCTGCAGGCCCGCGCGATCGTCACGCCCCGGGTGCAGCCGTGACAGCGGCACCGGACCGGGCGACCGGGAGCGGGCCTGTACTGCTGCGGGACCTGACGACGTCCCGGGTCGGCGGTCCGGCGGGGGAGTACGTCGAGGCGTCGACGGTCGGTGGGCTCGTCGAGGCGGTGGTCTCCGCCGACCGCGACGGGGTCCCGGTGCTCGTGCTCGGCGGCGGCTCGAACGTCGTCGTCGGGGACGACGGGTTCCCGGGCCGGGTGGTCGCCGTGCGTACCCGCGGGATCGTCGTCGAGGCGCACGACAGCTGTGGCGGCGCTGCGGTCCGGGTCGCCGCCGGGGAGGACTGGACGGCGCTGGTGCAGACCGCGATCGCCCGGGGATGGCTGGGCGTCGAGGCGCTCGCGGGCATCCCCGGCTCGGTCGGTGCGACACCGGTGCAGAACGTGGGTGCGTACGGACAGGAGGTCGCCCGAACCATCGCCACCGTCCGGACCCTGGACCGGACCACCGGCCGGGTGCGGACCCTCGCCGCCGCCGACTGTGGCTTCGGCTACCGGACGAGCCGGTTCAAGGCCGAGCCCGGGCGGTTCGTCGTGCTCGAGGTGGCGTTCGCGTTCGTCGTCGGGACGGTGACCAGGTCCGTGGAGTACGCCGAACTCGCCCGGCGGCTGGGTGTCGCCCCCGGCTCGCCCGCGCCCGCGGCGGACGTCGCCGCCGCGGTCCTGGCGCTGCGGAGCGGTAAGGGAATGGTCCTCGACGGTGCCGACCCGGACAGCTGGAGCACCGGGTCGTTCTTCACCAACCCGCTGCTCGGCGCCGGTGAGGTGCCCACCGGCGCCCCGGTCTGGCCGCAGCCCGACGGCCGCGTCAAGACCAGCGCGGCGTGGTTGATCCAGCACAGCGGGTTCGCGCCCGGCTGGCCCGGGTCCGGCCGGGCGACCCTGTCCACCCGGCACACGCTGGCGGTCACCAACCGGGGGACGGCGTCGGCCGCGGAGCTGCTGGCGGTCGCGCGCGCGGTCCGGGACGGGGTGCGTGGCCGGTTCGGCGTGACCCTGGAGCCCGAGCCGACCCTCGTGGGCTGCACGCTCTGACCTGTGGGCTGCCCGCTCTGAACTCCTGAGCGGCTGGACCCGCACGTCCCGGACGGTCGTCCAGCACGCAGCTCCCGGTGTCCGGCGCACGTCAGCCGGGGTGGGTCCCGGGCAGGGCCACCACGTCGACGGGGTCCCCGGCCGCGACGTCGGTGCCCGGGGGGACCACGGCCAGCCCGTCGGCCAGGGCCGCACCGCGCAGCATCGCCGGACCGTCGTGGCCGGTGGCCAGAGCCACCCCGGACCGTCGCCGGACCGGGACCAGTCGGGTGTCGACGGGATGGGCCGGGAGCGCCCGCGCGGTGCGGCACCGTGCGGCAGCCGACCGCGCGGTCCCGCGCAGCGCGTCCAGCGCCGGCAGCACCAACGTCACCACCCCGGCCAGCGCGGCCAGCGGGTTGCCCGGCAGTCCGACGACGCGGACACCGCCCGGCACGCGTGCCAGCAGCATGGGGTGCCCCGGCCGGCAACGGACACCGTCGACCTCGCGCGCGGCACCGAGACCGTCCAGCACCGCGCGCAGGACGTCGGCCGGACCGCTCGACGTCGACCCGGTCACCACGACCAGGTCGGCCGTCCCCGCCGCCGTCGCTACGGCGGCCGCGAGCCCTGACGCGTCGTCGGCCAGGACCAGGACCGGATCGGCCACGGCCCCGGCGGCGACCAGCGTCGGGGGCAGCAGCGGTCCCAGGGCGTCGCGGACGCGAGCGCCGCCCGGTGACCCGGTCGAGAGCAGCTCCGCACCGGTGACCAGCACGGCCACCCGGGGACGGGCGGCGACCAGCAGGGTGTCCGCGCCGACCGCCGCCGCCAGCCCGACGGCGGCCGGGGTGAGGACCGTGCCGGCGGGCAGCAGCGCGGTCAGCGCCGGGACCTCCTCACCGCGACGGCGCACGTGCCGTCCCAGCGGCGCCGGAGCGGTCAGCTCGTCGCCCACGCGGACGCCGGCCTCGTACGGGACGACTCCCTCGCAGCCGGCCGGGACCGGGGCGCCCGTGGCCACCTCCACGGCCGTGCCGTCCGCGAGCTGACCAGACGTGAGGTCACCGGCCAACGCCCGACCGGTGACCCGCCAGGGACCCGGGCCGCGCACCGCGTAGCCGTCCATCGCCGCGTTGTCGAACGGCGGCAACGGGCTGCGGGCCCAGAGACGTTCCGCGAGGACCTCCCCGGCCGCCGCCGTGACCGGGACGGTGCGCGCGGGCAGTGCCGGACCGGAGCCGGCGATCTCCCGGGCGTCGGCCCAGGTCGCCGACGCCCCGCTCAGGGCCGGTCCGCCCCGCTCGGGGGGAGCAGATCGCGGACCCGGGCGGTCACGGTCGCGACGTCCCCGGGCTGCCCGCCGGCCCGCCCGGCTGCCAGTCCGACCAGGAACGTGGTCAGCGGTGCCGCCGGCCGGGCCACACCGTGCGCGACGTCGCGGGCCAGGTCCAGCAGGGCGGCGGCGTCCACGTCCGGCAGGTCCAGCTCGGCCCGGAGCCTCGCCACCCAGGTGTCCAGCGCGTCGGGTGGGCTCGGCGCGTCGGGTGGGCTCACCGGGTCAGTCTGGTCCCCGGCGGCGGACCTGGCGCGGGCGAGGTCGGCTGCGGTGTCGCAGTCGGTCTCCGGTGGCGGGTCCCCGGGCAGCCGCACCCGGGTCGCCCCGAGGCCTGCCACGACGGACCGCCAGGACCGTCCGGCCGGCTCCTCGGGCACCGCGGCCCGCAGTCGGTCGGTGGGCCAGCAGCCGATCAGGTGCTGGTCCCGGCCGTCGGCATCGACGGCGACCGCGGCCGGTCCCGCGCGCAGCAGCGCGCGGAGCGCGTCGGCGGTGAGGAAGGGCAGGTCGACGGCCAGGACCAGGACCCGGGCGGCGCGGACGTGGACCAGCGCGGCCGCGACGCCGGCGACCGGCCCGCCGCCCGGCGGGTCCTCCCGGCACCAGAGCGGCTCCGGGGTCCGCTCGACGAGGTGCCGCCGGTCGCCGGCCACCACGAGGCGGTCACCGACCGGACCGGCGGCCCGCAGCACCCGGTCCAGCAGGGGCAGGCCGCCCACCCGGACTGCCGCCTTGTCGCGGCCGAGCCGTGCGGACCGGCCGCCGGCCAGAACGACGACATCGGGTCGGGTCGGCGGCACGGGGCCCATCGTTGCCGCCGGCACGGGGCCCGTCGTTGCCGCCGGCACGGGGCCCGTCGTTGCCGCCGGCACGGGGCCCGTCGTTGCCGCCGGTGCGGCACGCTGGGGACGTGTCTCGTTCCGTGGTCCGGCGTCCGGTCACCCGGGTGCGCCTCGGTCAGCAGCCGCGGACCCGCCCGGACTCGCTCGCCGCGGAGGAACCACTGGAGATCCGGGTGGACGGGCGCGCGCTGGCGGTGACGATGCGCACCCCCGGGACCGCGGCGACCGACTGGGACCTGGCCACCGGGTTCCTGCTCACCGAGGGCGTCGTCACCGCGGCCCGCGACATCGCCGCGATCCGGTACTGCGCGGGCTCGGTGACCGCGCTGGTGCCCGAGAACGTTCCGACGTCCCCGTCCACCAGCCCGGACACGTACCAGCAGAACACCTACAACGTGCTGGACGTGACGCTCGCGGCGGGTGTCGCAGCGCCGGCCCCGGCCCTGGAGCGGGCGTTCTTCACCACCAGTTCCTGTGGGGTGTGCGGCAAGGCCAGCATCGACGCGGTCCGGACGACCTCGGCGTTCGGGGTCCGCGACGACCCGGTCCAGTTGCCCGCGGAGCTGCTGCTCGGTCTGCCCGACCGGCTGCGCGAGTCCCAGCGCGTGTTCGACAGCACGGGCGGACTGCACGGTGCCGCTCTCGTGGACCCGACGGGGGACCGGCCGATCATCGTCCGGGAGGACGTGGGCCGGCACAACGCCGTCGACAAGGTCCTCGGCGCAGCCCTCAGGCGGGGTGGCGTGCCGGCGCGTGGGCGGGTGCTCGTGGTCTCCGGGCGGGCGTCGTTCGAGCTGACGCAGAAGGCCCTGATGGCAGGCGTCCCGGCGCTGGTCGCCGTGTCGGCGCCGTCGTCGCTGGCGGCGGAGCTTGCCGAGGCCGTCGGGATGACCCTGGCCGGCTTCGTCCGCGGGTCGTCGATGGTGCTCTACGCGGGCGCCCACCGGGTCCCCGACGCCACGGACGCTCCCTCGGAGGCGCTCGCGTAACCAATTGGTCACAGTCCGGCGCGTCGGGGCTGGCGACCCTCCAGGAACACGTCCTCCCGACAGATGATCGAACGGGCCCGGCCGGGGCCCTCCGGTCGGCAGGGGGCAGGGCGATGACGGTTCGTCTCGGTGACCCGGCCGGTTCCGAGCCCGTCGAGCCGGACGGGTCCGACGAGCCCGACGAGCCCGACGAGGACGACGAGACCTGGTGGGACCGTCACGGCTGGGAGGTGCCCACCCCGTACTCCACGGTGCCCTCCGCCGACGCGGCTCCGGACCCGGCGGACGCCGACGTGCAGCGGTCCGACGAGTGGTTCGGGTGGTCGACACTGCTGCTCTCGGTCGCGGTGCTCGGCGGGCTCGTCACCTTGCCGGTGCTCGGTCTCGCCGGTGCCCCGGGGCGCGTGCTCGCCCCGGCGCTGTGGGCGCTGATCGGCACAGCTGTCGGGGTCCGCTTCTCCTACCGGGAGCCCCGGTGGGCTCCTGGCGACGCGAGACGCCTCGGGTCCCTGCTGGCCTGGGGGCTGGCCTACGCGCTGACGGCGCTGGTCGGTCTGCGCTTCTTCGAGGGTGTCGCCGGTTGGTGGGGGCCGGCGACGGTCCTGACGGCGCTGACCCCGTTCGCGCACATCCGGCTCCGGTCCCTGTCCACCCCGGTGCGCCGTCGCCTGCCGCGCCGCGGTCGGCGCGGGGTCGCGGACCTGCCCGTCTAGTCGGGTCGACCACCCGCCGGTCGGAGTTCCCCGACCACCCGCCTGCCGGAGTGCCGGGGTCGGCCGTGCCCTGGCTCAACCGCGCCGGGGATCGCTCAGCGGCGTTCCCGGGACCCTGCCGCGCGCCGGGCGGTCACCACGCCGGTGTCGAACCCGGCCAGGTGCAGGCCCCCGGAGAAGCGGGCGTGCTCGATCTTCACGCAGCGGTTCATCACGACCTCGAGCCCGGCCGCTTCCCCGCGCCGGGCGACATCGGCGTCGAACAGACCGAGCTGGCACCAGAACGTCCTGGCGCCGACGGCGATCACGTCGTCGAGCACCGCCCCGAGCTGCGACGGACGACGGAAGACCTCGACCAGGTCCGGGACCACCGGCAGCGCCGAGAGGCTGGGGTACGCCGGCTTGCCGAGGACCTCCGTCGCGGTCGGGTTGACGAAGTACACGTCGTAGTCGGACTCGGCCAGCAGGTAGGTCGCGACGAAGTTGCTCGCGCGGGACGGGTCGGCGGACGCCCCGACGATCGCGACCGACCGGGTCCGGGCGAGGATCGCCCGTCGCTCCCGCGCGCCCGGCCCGAGCCACTCCGATCCCGTCCTGGCCTGGGACCCGGCCCGGGCGACGTCCGTGCTCACGAGGCCGACCCGATGGCCGGACTGACCTTCGTCGCGGCGGTCAGGGCCTGGTCCAGGTCCCACAGGATGTCCTCGAGGTCCTCCAGCCCCACGCTGATGCGCACCAGGTCCGCGGGGACACCACCGGCCTCCATCTGGGCCGGGCTCATCTGGCCGTGCGTGGTGCTGCCCGGGTGGATGACCAGCGTGCGCGCGTCCCCGACGTTCGCCACGTGGCTGCAGAGCTGGACGGCGTCGATGAACGCCTCGCCCGCGGCTCGCCCGCCCCGGACACCGAAGGAGAGCACCGCTCCGGGGCCCTTCGGCGTGTAGCGCGCGGCGCGGTCGTGGAACGGGTCCTCCGGCAGCCCGGCCCAGCGCACGAACGAGACCCGCGGGTCCGCGGCCAGCCACGTCGCCACGCCGTGGGCGTTGGCCATGTGGGCGTCCATCCGCTGCGGCAGCGTCTCCACGCCCTGGATGAGCAGGAAGGCCGAGAGCGGCGAGAGCGATGCTCCGATGTCACGGAGCTGCTCGCTGCGCAGCTTGGTCAGGAAGCCGTACTCGCCGAAGTTCCCCCACCAGGACAGGCCGCTGTAGCTGGGGACCGGCTCGGTCATCGTCGGGAAGTGCCCGTTGCCCCAGTCGAAACGGCCGCTCTCCACGATCACGCCGCCCAGTGTCGTCCCGTGGCCGCCGATGAACTTGGTCGCCGAGTGGATGACGATGTCCGCGCCGAACTCGATGGGCCGGCACAGGTAGGGGGTGACCATCGTGGCGTCGACGACCAGCGGGATCCCCGCGTCGTGCGCGACCGTCGCCAGGCCCTCGAGGTCCGCCACCTGACCGGACGGGTTGCTCACGACCTCGGCGTACACGAGCTTGGTGCGGTCGGTGATCGCGGCGGCGTAGTCGGCGGGGTCGGTGCCCGGGACGAAGGTCGTGGAGACCCCGAAGCGTCGCAGCGTCACGTCGAGCTGGGTCAGCGTCCCGCCGTACAGGCTCGCGGCCGCGACGATCTCGTCCCCGGTGCCCGTCAGCGCGGCGAAGGTGAGGAACTCCGCGGCCTGCCCACTGGAGGTCGCGACGGCGCCGATGCCGCCCTCCAGGGAGGCGATCCGCTCCTCGAACGCCGCCACCGTCGGGTTCGCGATGCGGCTGTAGACGGTGCCGTACTTCTGCAGGGCGAACAGGCTCGCGGCGTCCTGGGCGTCGTCGAACACGAAGCTCGTCGTCTGGTGGATGGGCACCGCGCGCGAGCCGGTCGTCGCGTCCGGCACCGCGCCCGCGTGCACCGCCCGGGTGCGGAAGCCCCAGGTCCGGTCCTGATCGGTGCTCATCGCCCGTCCTCCCGTGGTGGTCCCCGGTCGAGGCGTCTGCGTCACATCGACCGGCTCAACTGCTCCGCTGCTCAACCCCGTCGGGCGGTGGCACTGTTCCCGGGACGCGCGGGATCGGTGTGCCGGGGCCTGGTCAGGAGCACCGCGGACCCGCCACGATGCACGGGTGACCGACAAGGCCCCCCCGTCGGTCCTGGCGGACTACCCGGTCGGGCAGCGGCCGGGGGCCTGGACGAGGCGGTGTGCCGCGACGGCGGCGTTCTCCGTGTCCGCGAGGCGTACCGGCCGCTGCTGGCGACGCTGGGCGGGACGACCGCCCCGGACCTCGTGGCCCGGGCCGACGGGCTGGCCCGGGCACACACCGAACGCGGCGTCACCTTCCGGCACGACGGCGCCCAGCGCACCTTCCACCTCGACCCGTTCCCGCGGGTGCTCCGGGCTGGGGAGTGGTCGGCGCTTGCCGCCGGGTTGGCCCAACGGGTCCGCGCGCTGGAGGCGTTCCTCGGCGACGTCTACTCCGACCAGCAGATCGTGGCCGACGGGGTCGTCCCCGCCCATCTCGTGGCCAGCTGCCCCGAGTTCCGTCCCGACCTGGTCGGTGTCGCGCCGCCGACGGGCGTACGCGTCCACGTCGCCGGGATCGACGTGGTCCGGGACGGGGCCGGGGTGCTCCGCGTGCTGGAGGACAACCTGCGGTGCCCGTCCGGTGCCACCTACGCGGTCGAGAACCGCCGGGCGATGCAGCGGGAGTTCCCGGACCTGTTCGCCCAGCACTCCGTGACACCGCTGGGGGACTACGGCGCACTGCTGGGCCGGGTCCTGCGCGGCGCGGCCGGCCCGGACGTCACGGACCCGGTCGTCGTGCTGCTCACCGCCGGCCCGGACAGCCCGGCCTGGGCGGAGCACTGCCTGCTGGCACGGTGGGCCGGGTTGCCGCTGGCCCGCGACAGCGACCTGGTCGTTCGCGGCACGTCGGTCTTCCTCCGAGGCAGCGGTGGCGACGCAGGACGGCGGGTGCACGTCGTGTACCGCCGGGTCGACGACGAGGACCTGGACCCGCTCGAGCCCCGCGGTGACCCGGCCCGCGGCGTGCCCGGACTCATGGCCGCGGTCCGGGCGGGCGGGGTCGTGCTGGCCAACGCGGCAGGCAACGGGGTCGCCGACGACAAGGGCGTCTACACGTGTGTGCCCGACATGGTCCGGTACTACCTCGGGGAGTCCCCGCTGCTCCCGAACGTCGAGACGGCGCGCTGCTGGGTGGCGCAGGAACGTGCCGACGCACTCGACCGGATGGCGGAGCTCGTGTTCAAGCCGGTGCAGGGCTACGGCGGGAAGGGGATCGTCTTCGGTCCGGAGGCGACGACCGACCAGCTCGCCACGCTTCGGGCCGACGTGCTGGCCGACCCCCGCGGCTGGGTCGCCCAGCCCCTGCTGGACCTGTCCACGGTGCCGACGCTGGTGGGGGACGCGCTGGTGCCCCGTCCGGTGGACCTGCGTCCGTTCCTGCTGAACGACGGGACCTCGACGGCCGTCCTGCCGGGCGGGCTCACCCGGGTGGCGCTGCCCGCCGACAGCCTGCTCGTCAACTCCTCCCAGGGCGGGGGGAGCAAGGACACCTGGGTTCTCGCCGAGGACCCCGTCACCCCGCCGGTGCGCGCCTGACCACCGGGGGGGTGCGGTCCTCCGCCGGGCTGGGGGGCGCTGTGGCCAGCCAGTCGTCGATACCCGCCAGGAGTCGGCCCCGTACGTCCGCCGGGGCCGCCGAGCCGGTCACCGAGTCCCGCGCCAGACCGGCCAGTTGCGCGTCGCCCAGACCGTCGACGGCTCGCGCGTCCGTGTACTGGGCGAGCAGCCGGGAGCCGAACAGCAGCGGGTCGTCGGCGCCGAGGGCGACCGGGACCCCGGCGGCGAGCAGCGCGCGCAGCGGGACAGACGCCCGGTCCGGGTAGACCCCGAGCGCCACGTTGGAGGCCGGGCAGACCTCGCACGTGGTGCCCGTCGCGGCGAGGCGGTCCAACACCGCCGGGTCCTCCGCGCTGCGGATCCCGTGCCCGACCCGGTCCGCGGCCAGCACGTCCAGGGTCGCCGTCACGCAGTCGGAGCCACGCAGCTCGCCGGCGTGCGGCACCGACAGCAGGCCGGCCCGGCGGGCAATCGCGAAGGCCGGGGCGAACTCCTCGACCTCACCGCGCCGCTCGTCGTTGCTCAGGCCGAAGCCGACGACCCGTACCGGTCCACCCGTCGCCGCGTGCCGGACGGCGAGCCGTGCCAGGGTCCGGGCGTCCATCGGGTGCCGCACCCGGTTCGCCGCGACGACCACCCCGATCCCGACACCGGTGTCCCGGGCGGCCCGGGCACAGGCGTCCAGGACCAGCTCGGTGAACGAGCTCAGGCCGCCGAAGCGGGCGGCGAACCCGGAGGGGTCGACCTGCAGCTCCACCCAACCCGATCCTTCGGCGGCCTCGTCGGCGGCCGTCTCGGCGACCAGACGGACGATGTCGGCCGGGCTCCGGAGCACGGAGCGCGCCAGGTCGTACAGGCGCTGGAAGCGGAACCAGCCGCGGTCGTCGGTCGCGTGCAGCTCGGGCGGCCAGTCACCGATCAGCGCCGGGGGCAGTCGGACCCCGTGCCGACCGGCCAGCTCGACGAGCGTCGCGTGCCGCATCGAACCGGTGAAGTGCAGGTGCAGATGTGCCTTGGGCAGGGCGACCAGCGGCCGCGCACCCGTGGCCGGCGTCAGTCCGTCCCGGCGAGCAGATCGCGCACCCGGGTGACGCCCTCGAGCAGGTCCTCGTCGCCGAGGGCGTAGGACAACCGCAGGTACCCCGACGGACCGAAGGCCTCACCGGGCACGACGGCCACCTCGACCTCCTCCAGCAGCAGTGCAGCGAGCTCCGCCGACGTCGTGGGGGTCCGGCCGCGCACCGTCCGTCCGAGCGCGCCGCTCACGTCGGGGTAGGCGTAGAAGGCGCCCTGCGGCAGCGGACATCGGAACCCGTCGATCCCGTCGAGCACACCGACGATCGTGTGCCGGCGCCGGTCGAAGGCCTCGACCATCCGGGCCACCGCGTCCAGTGGACCGGTGACGGCGGCCAGGGTGGCCCGCTGCGCCACGTTGTTGACGTTCGCGGTCGAGTGGCTCTGCAGGTTCGTGGCGGCCCTGATCACGTCGGTGGGCCCGACCATCCAGCCGACCCGCCAGCCGGTCATCGCGTAGGTCTTCGCGACCCCGTTGAGCACGACGCACCGGTCGGCCAGCTCCGGGACGGCAACGGGCACGGACAGGGCGCGCACCCCGTCGTAGACGACGTGCTCGTAGATCTCGTCGGTGACGACCCACAACCCCCGCCCGGCGGCCCACCGACCGATCTCGACGACCAGCTCCGGCGGGTACACCGCCCCCGTAGGGTTGGACGGCGAGACGAACAGCAGGACCTTGGTCCGCGCGGTGACGGCCGCCTCGAGCTGGGCGACCGTCACCGTGTACGCGGCCTCGACGCCCGCCACGACCTCCACCGGGACGCCTCCGGCCAGCCGGATCGCCTCGGGGTAGGTCGTCCAGTACGGCGTCGGGACGATGACCTCGTCGCCCGGGTCCAGCAGCGTCGCGAAGGTCTGGTACACCGCCTGCTTGCCGCCGTTGGTGACGAGGACCTGGTCGGAGCGCACGGCCCAGCCGGAGTCGCGCAGCGTCTTGGCCGCGATGGCCTCGCGCAGTTCGGGCAACCCGGCGACCGGGGTGTACCGGTGGTTGCGGGGGTCCCGGGCCGCCGCGACGGCCGCCTCGACGATGTCCGGCGGTGTCGGGAAGTCGGGCTCGCCGGCGCCGAAGCCGATGACCGGCCGGCCCGCCGCCTTCAGGGCCTTCGCCTGTGCGTCGACGGCGAGCGTCGCGGACTCGGCGATGGCTGCCACCCGGGCGCTGACCCGTGGCAGCGGTCCGGTCGTGCGGGCTGGCGCGGGCGTTGTCGTGGTCATGGGTTCATCCTGGCACCGGGCCGGTCAGCCGCCCGGGGTGCAGCTCGGGCAGGGATCCGTCGATGTGGTCGGGATGCCTACACTGCAACGGTTCGACCCCCGCGGCACTCGCAACGGGGTACTCGTCGACCCGGTCCTCACCGACTCAGGCGGCAGTAGCGCACGAGTGGGACAGCAGTAGCGCAAGAGTCGGACGGCAGTAGCTCAATTGGTAGAGCCCCGGTCTCCAAAACCGGTGGTTGGGGGTTCAAGTCCCTCCTGCCGTGCCAGATCCGCACCGGACCAGCCGCGACCACCGGACCAGCAGAGGAGCCCCGACAGTGACCACCCAGGCCGGTGACGACGTCGAGCTCCCGGGTGCGACGCCGGTCGCCCCCCGGAGCCCGACCGGCCGGCTCGCGCTGTTCTACCGCCAGGTCGTGGGGGAGCTGCGCAAGGTCGTCTACCCCAGCCGGGACGAGCTGGTGCGGTACACGGTGATCGTGCTGGTCTTCGTCGTCGTGATGATCTCCTACGTGTCCCTGGTGGACTACGGCCTGCAGGCCCTGGTCCTGCGCGTCTTCACCTGACCGGCCGGGCCCCCACGCGTGGGGGCAGCCACCGCACGAACGCATGCCCCCGGCGCGGGGGCGACCCCGACACCGTGAGGAACCCGTGACCCTGCCCGACAACCGCCCGACCCCCCCCGATGCGCCCGAGGCGAACGACAGTCCGTTCAGTGCGTCCGAGCTCGACGAGGGCGTCGCGGAGTCCAGGGACGCCGAGGTCGGCGGGCTCCCGGGCGATGCCGCTGCCGGCAGCGACCCGTTCGGCCGGGGCGTGGAGGTGGCCGCAGGCCGGCTGGGCGAGGTCGGCAGTAGGGAGCAGGTCGGGTCGGTGACCGTGGTGAGCGAGGGGGACACCGACACAGGGGTGCTCGGAGGCGTGTCCGCCGACTCCGCGGACGCGGCCGCCGACCTCGGGGCCGGGGCTCTCGCGGCGTCCGTTGACTCGGGCAAGCCCGTGGGTTCGGGAGCGGCGCTGGCCCAGGACGGCGGGCCGGAGGGCGTCGTCGCCGATGTGGCCGAGGCTGTCGAGGCCGACGCCGAGGTCGACCCGATGGAGGAGTTCCGCCGGGTGCTGAGGGAGAAGCCGGGCGACTGGTACGTCGTGCACACGTACTCCGGGATGGAGAACCGGGTCCGGGCGAACCTGGAGAACCGGATCACCTCCCTGAACATGGAGGACTACATCTACGAGGTGCAGGTCCCCGAGGAGGAGGTGAACGAGATCCGCAACGGCCAGCGGAAGAAGGTCCGTCGCAACGTCCTCCCGGGCTACCTCCTCGTCCGGATGGAGTTGACCGACTCGTCGTGGGCCGCTGTCCGCAACACCCCGCAGGTGACCGGGTTCGTCGGGCAGAGTCACCAGCCGATACCGCTGTCCCACGGCGAGGTCGAGAAGATGCTCGCCCCGGCCGTCGAGAAGTCGTTGGCCCCGCCGGGCACCCGGCCCGAGATCTCCGTCGTCGACTTCTCGGTCGGGGACTCGGTGATGGTGGTGGACGGGCCGTTCGCGAGCCTGCACGCCACGATCAGCGAGATTAACGCCGACGCGCAGCGGATCCGCGGCCTGGTGGAGATCTTCGGGCGCGAGACCCCGGTCGAACTCAGCTTCGACCAGATCCAGCGTCTCGACGCCTGATCGCCGCCCGGCCGTGGGCCCGCGCCACCCGGCCTGGCACACTGGTCGGTTGGGACGCCGGGTGACCGGCCGGTCCGCCGCGTCGCACACCTCAGCACATCGCACACCTCAGCACGTCGCCCACCTCAGTACGTCGACACAGATCGGGGAACGGTCGCATGCCGTCCAAGAAGAAGGTCGCTGCCATCGTCAAGGTGCAGCTGCAGGCCGGGGCCGCCACGCCGGCACCCCCGGTCGGTACCGCGCTCGGACCGCACGGGGTCAACCTCATGGAGTTCGTGAAGGCGTACAACGCCGCCACGGAGAGTCAGCGCGGCACCGTCGTGCCGGTGGAGATCACCATCCTGGAGGATCGGACTTTCACCTTTCGGACCAAGACCCCGCCGACCGGCCTGCTCATCAAGAAGGCCGCCGGGATCGCCAAGGGGTCCGCGACGCCCCACAAGGACAAGGTGGCGTCCCTGACCCGCGCGCAGGTCAAGGAGATCGCCGAGCAGAAGATGCCGGACCTGAACGTGTCCGACCTCGCCGCGGCCGAGCGCACCATCGAGGGCCAGGCGCGCTCGATGGGCATCACCGTCAAGGGTTGATCCCCGCACAACGTTCGACGTGGGAGGGCCACCGGGGCCCGTGGACCACGACCTCACCGCACCCGACTCCGAGGAGTAGACCCGTGAAGCGCAGCAAGGCCTACACGGCGGCCGCCGCCAAGATCGAGACCGACAAGCTCTACACCCCGTCGGCAGCCGTCGCACTGGCGCGTGAGACGTCCGTGACGAAGTACGACGCGACCGTCGAGGTCGCGCTGCGCCTGGGCGTCGATCCGCGCAAGGCCGACCAGATGGTCCGCGGCACCGTCAACCTCCCGCACGGCACCGGGAAGGTCGCCCGCGTCCTGGTCTTCGCGACCGGTGACCGCGCCGAGGCCGCCCTCGCCGCCGGTGCGGACATCGTGGGCTCCGACGAGTTGATCGCCGAGGTCGCCGGTGGCCGCCTCGACTTCGACGCCGTCGTCGCCACCCCGGACTTGATGGGCAAGGTGGGTCGGCTGGGTCGCGTGCTCGGCCCGCGCGGGCTGATGCCGAACCCGAAGACCGGCACCGTCACCCCGGACGTCGTGCGGGCCGTGACGGAGATCAAGGGCGGTCGGGTGGAGTTCCGGGTCGACAAGAACTCCAACCTCCACTTCATCGTGGGCAAGACGTCCTTCACGCCGCGGCAGCTGACCGAGAACTACGGCGCAGCGTTCGACGAGGTGATGCGCCTGAAGCCGGCCGCAGCCAAGGGACGTTATGTCCGACGGGCGACCGTGTCGACGACCATGGGCCCCGGCATCGAGGTCGACACCACGGTCACCAAGATCGTCCCCGCCGAGGTCTGAGACCCCCGCATCCCTGTCTGGACAGGGCGGAACGGTGGGCGCCCCCGCTGCGTTGGGGGGGTGATGGAGGCACCGGTTCGACCGGTCCGCTGATCTGTCCAGTTCTGGAGGCCTTCCCTGATGTCCCCGATCTCCCGATCCCGTACTCGTCGCACCGCCCGCGTGCTGCCCGCTGCCGCGTTCGGTGCCCTGCTCCTCGCCTCGTGTGGTCACGGTGCGTCGGCCGGCGCCACCGCCGGGACCTCGGCCGCCAACGCGGCCCCCGCTGCTGTGGCCGTCCCTGCCACCGCCCAGGGCGCTCGCGGCGCCGTCACCGTGGAGGCCCTGGCGGCCCGGGTGTCGACGGCACTGAAGGGCGTGCGGTCCGGAACGGCCACCGTCTCCGTCACCGGGAAGGGCGCCCCCGCGGCATCGGTCACGATCACCGCCGACGCCGCGGCCACGGCCGCCCGCGTCACCACGGATGTCTCGGGACAGGACTACGAGGTCCGCGTCCTGGGCGGTGCGGTCTATGCATCCGGCCCGGCGCTGCAGGCGCTGACCGGCGGCACGACGTGGGCACGGGTCGACGCGGCGACCCTCGCCCAGCTCGCGGGCGGGCTCGCGGGGCCGACGACCGGCCCGTCCGCGATGCCCGACCCGACGAAGGTCGGCGGTCTGGTGGCCCAGGCGGTCTCCGTGCGCGACGTCGGGGCGGCCACCGTCCACGGGATCACCGGGCACACCTACCGGTTGAGCCTGCCGGTCGCCGCGATCGCACAGCTCACCTGCGCGACGGGGTTGCCGCTGGACGCCGACCAGCGCTCGCAGCTGCGCCAGGGCGTGGACGCTCTGGCCAGGCAGGGCGTCTCGAATCTGTCCACGGACCTGACCCTGGACGGACGGGACCGTCCGCTGCAGGTGGCCACGGCCACCCCCGCACTGGCCGGTGGCATCGCCCCAGCGCGTGTCACCGCAACGTTCAGCAGCTGGGGTGCACCGTTGGAGCTCACGGCTCCGCCGGCCGCCCAGGTCACGGTGCTCGACGCCCCGGCGCTGCGGGCGCTCGTCGGCAAGCTGGGGCCGATGGCGACGCCGTCCGCGTCGTCCGACCCTCGCTGACGCGGAGGCTGCTCGGCGCCCCGGCATCTCAGCGCAGCCCGTCCAGGCTGCGACCGGGTGCCCCGGCTGGGCGCGGTACCCTTGTTGTGCCGAAGACCGCTGGTGGCGCCCTCTCAAGGAGGGGGAGCCCGAAGCCCCGTGACACGCGGAGGCCCGCGCAGGTGTGAACGGATGTTCCGGCCCGCTGGGGCCCAGAGCCCCGCGCGCACCCGCGCCGGGGCTCCCGTCGTCTCGCGGTCAGGTCCCCGTCATCCGATCTGCCCGCGCCGACTGCGGAACGTACGCAGCGGCACGACACTGCGAGGAGTCGCCATGGTGCGTCCCGACAAGGCCGCGGCCGTCGCCGAACTGACCGATCAGTTCCATGCCTCGTCCGCCGTCGTGCTGACCGAGTACCGCGGTCTGACCGTCAAGCAACTGAGCCAGCTGCGGACGGAGCTCGACGGCAACGCGACCTACGCCGTCGTGAAGAACACGCTCACCCGCATCGCTGCGGCCAACGCGGGCGTGACCGCGTTCGACGACCTGCTGACCGGGCCGTCGGCTGCGGTGTTCGTCACCGGTGACCCGGTCGTCGTCGCCAAGGGCCTGCGGGAGTTCGCCAGGGCGAACCCGGCCCTGGTGATCAAGGGCGGGCTGCTCGACGGCCGGTCCATGACCACCGCGGAGCTGTCGGCGCTGGCCGACCTGGAGAGCCGCGAGGTGCTGCTCGCCAAGCTCGCCGGCGCGTTCCAGGCGCTTCCGCAGACGGCCGTCAGCCTGTTGGCCGCGCCGCTCGCCCAGGCCGCCCGGGTGATCGACGCCCTGCGGGCGAAGGTCGCCGAGTCCGCACCGACCGACGCGGAGACCGCTCTGGTCGCGGCCGACGCCGGGACCAGTACGGACGGGGTCGACGAGACAGCCGAGAGCACCGGCGTCGTCGACGACGCCCCGTCCGACGCCGCCCCGTCCGGCGAGGTTGAACCGGCGGATGAGGCCGCGCCGTCCGGCGAGGCCGCCCCGTCCGGCGACGCCGCCCCGTCCGGCGAGGTTGAACCGGCGGATGAGGCTGCACCGTCCGGCGAGGTCCTCGCCGCGTCCTGACCGGTCCGGTCGGCTCTACAGCCACTGGACGCACCGCCACCGTCCGAACCACCGTGATGAGAGGAACCACCATGGCAACCATCGCCACCGACGACCTGCTCGAGGCCTTCAAGGGCATGACCCTGCTCGAGCTGTCCGACTTCGTGAAGCAGTTCGAGGACACCTTCGGCGTCACCGCCGCCGCGCCGGTCGCAGCCGCTGCCGCCGGTGGCGCAGCCGCTGCCGCCCCTGCCGTGGAGGAGCAGGACGAGTTCGATGTCCTTCTCGAGGCCGCGGGTGACAAGAAGATCCAGGTCATCAAGGAGGTGCGGACCCTGACGAGCCTCGGCCTCAAGGAGGCCAAGGACCTCGTCGAGGCCGCGCCGAAGAACGTGTTGGAGCGCGTGGACAAGGCGACCGGCGAGAAGGCCAAGGCGGCCCTCGAGGGCGCGGGGGCCAAGGTCTCGCTCAAGTGAGCCGCTGAACGACCGGCGACGGCCGGGCCCGGGACCCACCGGGCCCGGCCGTCCTGTGTCGTCGGAGCCGCCCTTCTGACGGGCCGCCCCTCTTGACGCGCGTCGGCGGCGGTGGCAGCCTCCTCTTGTCGGCGGTGGTCATCCCCCCGGTCCCCGGGTCCGCCCCGGGGGGCCGGTCCTGCCGATACGGGGGGCGGCCCCTTCCACGGGTCGGCGCCGAGGTTCGGCCCCGCCCCGGCGGGAAGCGGCGCACCGCAGTGTGCTGGTACCGGGTCGACAGCGACCCGAGGACGGCACTAAGGTGTCTCTTTGCGCTGCCATCCTCCTCGACCGGGCCAATCTGGCCCGGTGGCGTGCCACGCCCGACAGGACGTCGTCGCAGCACGACCAGTACTGGTGGCCCGATGTGGCCAGCACTGAGCCGGGCTGCGACGAGTACTCCAGCACCGACCGCAACCAGTACCGACCGCAACCAGTACCGACTTCGACAGCACCGCAGAGCCCTCTGATCACCAGCTCGCCGGTCGCCGCTCCGGACTCACCAGCTCCTGATCAGCCCAGCACGTCCCCAGGCATCCGGGAAGGACCTGTCTTGGCCGCCTCGCGCTCCGCCACCCGCTCGAAGAACCCTGCCAACACTGCACTCGCCGGCACGATCATCGATGCCCGCGCCGTCCCCAACGCGCCGAAGCGCCTCTCGTTCGCCAAGCTGCGCGAGCCCATGCCCGTCCCGAACCTGCTCCAGCTGCAGACCGACAGCTTCGACTGGCTCGTCGGCAACGACACGTGGCGCGTCGCAGAGGCGTCCCGCGCCAACGAGGTCGGCGCCCTGGTTCGCACCCGCTCCGGACTGGAGGAGATCTTCGAGGAGATCTCCCCGATCGAGGACTTCTCCGGCACCATGTCGCTGTCCTTCCGCGACCACCGGTTCGAGCCTCCCAAGTACTCGATCGACGAGTGCAAGGAGAAGGACCTCACCTACTCGGCCCCGCTGTTCGTCACGGCCGAGTTCATGAACCACGAGACCGGTGAGATCAAGAGCCAGACGGTGTTCATGGGCGACTTCCCGCTCATGACCGACAAGGGCACGTTCTACATCAACGGGACCGAGCGGGTCGTGGTGTCCCAGCTGGTCCGTTCCCCGGGCGTGTACTTCGAGCGCTCCGTGGACAAGGCGAGCGACAAGGACACCTATTCGGTGAAGATGATCCCGGCCCGCGGTGCGTGGCTGGAGTTCGAGGTCGACAAGCGTGACCTCGTGGGCGTGCGGCTGGACCGCAAGCGCAAGCAGAACGTCACCGTGCTCCTGAAGGCGCTGGGCTGGTCCGAGGCGCAGATCCTGGAGGAGTTCGGCGACTACGAGGCGATCCGGACCACGCTGGAGAAGGACCACGTCGCCACCCAGGACGAGGCACTGCTCGACATCTACCGCAAACTGCGCCCCGGCGAGCCCCCGACACGTGAGGCCGCCCAGTCCCTGCTGGACAACTACTACTTCAACGCGAAGCGCTACGACCTGGCCCGCGTCGGCCGGTACAAGGTCAACCGGAAACTGGGCCTGGAGTCGCCGTTCGACCAGGGCACGCTGACGGTCGAGGACATCGTGTCCGCCCTGAAGTACCTGGTCCGCCTGCACGCCGGCGAGACCGAGGTCGTCACCGACCCGGAGAAGCCGGCTCTGCGCGTGGAGGTCGACGACATCGACCACTTCGGCAATCGCCGCCTGCGCACGGTCGGTGAGCTGATCCAGAACCAGGTCCGCACCGGTCTGGCCCGGATGGAACGCGTCGTGCGCGAGCGGATGACCACCCAGGACGTCGAGGCGATCACCCCGCAGACCCTGATCAACATCCGCCCGGTGGTGGCCGCCATCAAGGAGTTCTTCGGGACCAGCCAGCTGTCCCAGTTCATGGACCAGACCAACCCGCTCTCCAGCCTCGCGCACAAGCGGCGTCTCTCGGCCCTGGGCCCCGGCGGACTGTCCCGGGACCGTGCGGGCTTCGAGGTCCGGGACGTCCACCCCAGCCACTACGGCCGGATGTGCCCGATCGAGACCCCGGAAGGCCCGAACATCGGCCTGATCGGGTACCTGTCGACCTACGCGCGGATCAACGCGTTCGGGTTCGTCGAGACCCCCTACCGCAAGGTGGTGGACGGTGCTGTCACCGACGACGTCGACTACCGGACCGCGGACGAGGAGGACCGGTTCATCCTGGCGCAGGCCAACCAGACCCTGGACGACGACAGCCGGTTCGTCGAGCCCCGGGTCCTGGTCCGGTCGCGCGGCGGTGAGGTGGAGTACGTCCCGGCGGCCCAGGTCGACTACATGGACGTCAGCCCGCGACAGATGGTGTCGGTGTCCACGGCGCTCATCCCGTTCCTGGAGCACGACGAGGCCGGGCGCGCGCTGATGGGTGCCGGGATGCAACGCCAGGCTGTTCCGCTCGTGCGGGCGGAGGCGCCATTGGTCGGGACCGGCATGGAGCTGCGTTCCGCCGTCGACGCCGGTGACGTGGTCGTGGCCACCAAGCCGGGCGTCGTCCAGGCGGTCTCGGCGGACCTGATCGAGGTCGCCGCGGACGACGGCACGACACAGAGCTACCGCCTCAGCAAGTTCCGCCGTTCCAACCAGGGGACCTGCGTCAACCAGCGCCCGGTGATCGCGGACGGTGACCGGGTCGAGGTCGGCGCCGTCCTGGCCGACGGCCCGTGCACCGACCAGGGAGAGATGGCCCTCGGGCGCAACCTGCTCGTCGCGTTCATGTCCTGGCGCGGTCACAACTTCGAGGACGCGATCATCATCAGCCAGCGGTTGGTGCAGGACGACACCCTGACCTCGATCCACATCGAGGAGCACGAGGTCGACGCCCGCGACACCAAGCTCGGCCCCGAGGAGATCACCCGGGACATCCCCAACGTCTCCGAGGAGGTCCTGGCCGACCTCGACGACCGCGGGATCATCCGCATCGGCGCCGACGTGGTGCCGGGCGACGTGCTCGTCGGCAAGGTGACGCCCAAGGGCGAGACCGAGCTGACCCCGGAGGAGCGCCTGCTGAGAGCAATCTTCGGGGAGAAGGCGCGAGAGGTCCGCGACACGTCGCTGAAGGTTCCGCACGGCGAGACCGGAAAGGTCATCGGCGTCCGCCTGTTCGACCGGGAGGAGGGCGACGAGCTGCCCCCGGGGGTGAACCAGCTGGTCCGCGTCTACGTCGCCCAAAAGCGCAAGATCCAGGACGGTGACAAGCTCGCCGGCCGCCACGGCAACAAGGGCGTCATCGCGGCGATCCTCCCCGTCGAGGACATGCCGTTCCTGCCCGACGGCACCCCGGTCGACATCATCCTCAACCCGGTCGGCGTGCCGAAGCGGATGAACGTCGGCCAGGTCCTGGAGACCCACCTCGGCTGGATCGCCAAGTCCGGCTGGACCATCGACGGCGATGCGGTGAACGAGGCCTGGGCCAAGCGCCTGGCCGACATCGACGCAGCCGACGTCGAGCCGGACACCAACGTCGCGACGCCGGTGTTCGACGGTGCGCGTGACGACGAGGTGGCGGGGCTGCTATCGGTGACCCGGCGCAACCGTGACGGCCAGCGGATGGTCGGCCCGGACGGGAAGGCGACCTTGTTCGACGGCCGTACCGGGGAGCCGTTCCCCGAGCCGGTCGCGGTGGGCTACATCTACATGCTCAAGCTCCACCACCTGGTCGACGACAAGATCCACGCACGCTCCACCGGCCCGTACTCGATGATCACCCAGCAGCCGCTCGGTGGGAAGGCGCAGTTCGGCGGCCAGCGGTTCGGGGAGATGGAGGTGTGGGCCCTGGAGGCCTACGGCGCCTCCTACGCCCTGCAGGAGCTGCTCACCATCAAGTCCGACGACGTCCTGGGTCGCGTCAAGGTCTACGAGGCCATCGTGAAGGGGGAGAACATCCCCGAGCCCGGCATCCCGGAGTCGTTCAAGGTGCTGGTCAAGGAGATGCAATCCCTGGGGCTGAACGTCGAGGTCCTCTCCAGCGACGGCAACACCGTGGAGCTGCGCGACACCGACGACGAGGTCTTCCGCGCCGCGGAGGAGCTCGGGATCGACCTGTCGCGTCGGGAGCCCAGCAGCGTCGACGAGGTCTGAGCCCTCGCCCGCCGGCCGCCCCATCCGGGGCGCCGGCGGGCACGGCCCACCTGCCCAAGAACTGATCACTCTGTAGTACGGGACAGCTCCCGCGGCCGGGTCACCGGCCGCGGATCACCCCGCCGCCGGGAACCACCGGTGGGCGGGGTCGACCAGGAGAGAAGGAACCAGGTGCTCGACGTCAACTTCTTCGATGAGCTGCGCATCGGCCTCGCGACCGCGGACGACATCCGCCAGTGGTCGCACGGTGAAGTGAAGAAGCCCGAGACCATCAACTACCGCACGCTGCGCCCTGAGAAGGACGGGCTCTTCTGCGAGCGCATCTTCGGGCCCAGCCGTGACTGGGAGTGTTACTGCGGAAAGTACAAGCGGGTCCGTTTCAAGGGGATCATCTGCGAACGGTGCGGTGTCGAGGTCACCCGGGCAAAGGTGCGCCGAGAGCGGATGGGCCACATCGAGCTCGCCGCTCCGGTCACGCACATCTGGTACTTCAAGGGCGTCCCGAGCCGGCTCGGCTACCTGCTGGACCTGGCCCCGAAGGACCTGGAGAAGGTCATCTACTTCGCGGCCTACATGATCACCGATGTCGACGACGAGAAGCGGCACCGCGACCTGCCGAGCCTCGAGGCCCGGATCGACGTGGAGCGCCGCCAGATCGAGTCGCGCCGCGACAACGACCTGGACAACCGCGCCAAGAAGCTGGAGACCGACCTGGCCCAGCTGGAGGCCGAGGGTGCCAAGTCCGACGTCCGGCGCAAGGTCCGGGAGGGTGGAGAGCGCGAGCTGCGCCAGACCCGTGACCGGACCCAGCGCGAGCTGGACCGGCTCGAGGCGGTCTGGGACCGGTTCAAGAACCTCAAGGTCCAGGATCTCGAGGGCGACGAGATGCTGTTCCGCGAGCTCACGGAGCGCTTCGGGGACTACTTCGCCGGGGCCATGGGCGCCGCGGCGATCCGCCGCCGCCTGGAGACGTTCGACCTCACTGCGGAGGCCGAGATCCTGCGCGAGGTCATCCTGACGGGGAAGGGCGCACGCAAGACCCGCGCCCTGAAGCGCCTGAAGGTCGTCATGGCCTTCCTGACCACCCGCAACTCCCCGATGGCGATGGTCCTGGATGCCGTTCCGGTCATCCCGCCGGACCTTCGCCCGATGGTGCAGCTCGACGGTGGCCGCTTCGCGACCTCGGACCTCAACGACCTGTACCGCCGGGTCATCAACCGCAACAACCGGCTCAAGCGCCTGCTGGACCTCGGGGCGCCGGAGATCATCGTGAACAACGAGCGCCGGATGCTGCAGGAATCCGTGGACGCGCTGTTCGACAACGGGCGTCGCGGGCGTCCGGTGACCGGGCCGGGCAACCGGGCCCTCAAGTCGTTGTCGGACATGCTCAAGGGCAAGCAGGGCCGGTTCCGTCAGAACCTGCTCGGCAAGCGCGTGGACTACTCCGGCCGGTCGGTCATCGTCTGTGGGCCCCAGCTGCAACTGCACCAGTGTGGTCTGCCCAAGGACATGGCCATCGAGCTGTTCAAACCGTTCGTCATGAAGCGCCTCGTGGACCTCAACCACGCCCAGAACATCAAGTCGGCCAAGCGGATGGTGGAGCGTGCCCGGCCGGTGGTCTGGGACGTGCTGGAAGAGGTGATCACCGAGCACCCGGTGCTGCTCAACCGGGCGCCGACCTTGCACCGCCTGGGTATCCAGGCGTTCGAGCCGCACCTGATCGAGGGCAAGGCCATCCAGATCCACCCCTTGGTCTGTACCCCCTTCAACGCCGACTTCGACGGTGACCAGATGGCGGTGCACGTGCCCCTGTCGTCCGAGGCACAGGCCGAGGCCCGGGTGCTGATGCTGTCCAGCAACAACATCCTGAAGCCGGCCGACGGTCGCCCCGTGACCCTGCCGACCAAGGACATGGTGTTGGGGATCTTCTACCTGACGGCGTCGCGCGACGGCGTGCTGGGTGAGGGGCGCGCGTTCAGTTCGGTGGCGGAGGCGCAGATGGCCTACGACGCCGGCGCGCTGTCCCTGCAGGCCGCGGTCAGGATCCGTTTCCGTGGGGTCGTCCCGCCGATCGGCCAGGACCTGGCCGAGGGCTGGGCCGAGGGCGACGCCGTGACGCTGGACACCACCTACGGGCGCGCCCTGTTCAACGAGGCTCTGCCGTCGGACTACGCCTACGTCAACCGTGAGGTGAACAACAAGGCGTTGGGCTCGATCGTCTTCGACCTGGCCGAGCGGTACCAGAAGGGTCCGGTCGCCAACACGCTCGACCGTCTGAAGGACCTGGGATTCGACTGGGCCACGCGGTCCGGGGTGACGGTCTCGATGTCCGACATCATCCAGCCGGAGGCGCGCGAGGAGATCCTGCGGGTCTCGGAGGGAAAGGCGGACCGCATCCAGGTCCAGTACGAACGGGGTCTCATCACGGACGAGGAGCGCCGTCAGGAGCTCATCGACGTGTGGAACCGGGCAACCGCCGACGTCGGCCGCGAGGTCGAGACGTCCATGCCCAAGTTCAACCCGATCAACCTGATCGTGGGTTCGGGCGCAACCGGCAACATGATGCAGATGCGGCAGATCGCCGGGATGCGCGGCCTGGTCTCGAACCCGCGGGGAGAGATCATCCCGCGGCCGATCAAGGCCAACTTCCGCGAAGGCCTCTCCGTCCTGGAGTTCTTCATCTCCACACACGGGACGCGCAAGGGTCTGGCCGACACCGCCCTGCGCACGGCCGACTCCGGGTACCTGACCCGGCGCCTGGTCGACGTCAGTCAGGACATCATCGTCCGGGAGGACGACGACGGGTCCACCCGCGGACTGCGGCTGCCGATCGCGCGGCCCAACGCCGAGGGCACCCTGGTCCCGGTCGACCACCTGGACACCAGCGTCTACAGCCGGTGCCTCGCGTCGCCGGTCACCGCCGAGGACGGCACGGAGATGGCGGCCGCCGGGGACCTCATCGGTCCGCGCGAGGTGGAGCAGTTCATCGCAGCCGGTATCCAGGACGTCCGCGTTCGCTCCGTGCTCACCGACGAGTCGCTGGTCGGCTGCTCGGCCAGGTCCTACGGCGCCTCGCTGGCGACCGGGCAGCTCGTCGACATCGGCGAGGCGGTCGGCATCATCGCGGCCCAGTCCATCGGGGAGCCCGGTACGCAGTTGACGATGCGCACCTTCCACTCCGGCGGGGTGGCGGGTGAGGACATCACCCACGGTCTGCCGCGGGTGGTGGAGTTGTTCGAGGCCCGCCAGCCCAAGGGCATGGCACCGATCTCGGAGAGCCCGGGTCGCATCCGCATCGAGGACGCCGACCGGACCCGCAAGGTCATCGTCGTCCCCGACGACGGCAGCGAGGAGATGCCCTACACGGTCTCCAAGCGGGCCCGCCTGCTGGTGGAGGACGGCGCGCACGTGGAGGTCGGCACCCAGCTGGTCCACGGCGCCGTCAGTCCCCACGACGTGCTGCGGATCCTGGGCCAGCGGGCGGTGGAACGGCACCTGATCGACGAGGTGCAGGAGGTCTACCGCAGCCAGGGCGTGGGTATCCACGACAAGCACATCGAGATCATCGTGCGGCAGATGCTGCGCCGGGTCACCGTCATCGAGTCCGGCGACTCGGATCTGCTGCCCGGTGAGCTGGTCGAGCGGACGAAGTTCGAGACGGAGAACCGCCGTGTCGTCGCCGAGGGCGGTGCACCGGCCTCCGGTCGCCCGGTGCTGATGGGGATCACCAAGTCCTCCCTGGCCACCGAGTCGTGGCTGTCGGCCGCGTCGTTCCAGGACACGACGCGCGTCCTGACGGAGGCGGCCATCAGCGCCAAGTCCGACTCGCTGCTGGGCCTGAAGGAGAACGTCATCATCGGCAAGCTGATCCCGGCGGGGACGGGGCTGGCCCGTTACCGCAACATCCGGGTCGAGCCGACCGAGGAGGCGCAGCAGGCGCTCTACCAGATGGACGCCTACTCCGACGCGTACGGCGGCTACGGCGGGTACGGGAACGAGTTCGACGCCTACGGGCAGGACTACGCCTTCGGCGCCCAGGGCACCCCGCCCGCGACAGGCACCGGCGAGGCCGTCCCGCTCGAGCAGTACGACGTCGGGGACTACCAGCGCTGAGTGGCCGATGTCTCCCGGCGGGGACCGGCCAGCCGGGCCGGTCCCCGCCGAGGGGCACGACGAGGGCTGTCGGTCGGCGCTTTGACCCGCGGCGACCATCCCAGGTACCCTCGACGGGTTCCGCGCCGCGGGCCGCACTGCGCTGCCCTCCGGCTCGGGTGCCGATGCGGGACGGCCGTGTCCCAGGCGTGACACTCCCGACCTCGGGTGCGGGCGACGCACTGGTCCGGTCGGAGTCGCGCTGGTCCAGTCGGAGTCGCACTGGTCCAGTCGGGCCGGTGCGGTTCCATCAGTTCGGTACGGACCACCAGCAGAGACCGCCGCACGGCGGACCAGAAGGAAGAAGGCGCTAGGCGGTGCCCACCATTCAGCAGCTCGTGCGCAAGGGCCGGCACGACAAGGTCGCCAAGAACAAGACGGCGGCGTTGAAGGGTTCCCCGCAGCGCCGTGGCGTCTGTACCCGCGTGTTCACCACCACGCCCAAGAAGCCGAACTCGGCTCTGCGCAAGGTGGCCCGTGTGCGGCTGACCAGCGGCGTGGAGGTCACGGCGTACATCCCGGGTGTCGGGCACAACCTGCAGGAGCACTCCATCGTGCTGGTGCGCGGCGGACGCGTCCGGGACCTGCCCGGTGTCCGGTACAAGGTCATCCGCGGCTCGCTGGACACCCAGGGCGTCAAGGGCCGCAAGCAGGCCCGCAGCCGCTACGGGGCGAAGAAGAGCTGATGACGACCACGACCCGGCACGCGACCGTCACGGCCACCCGCACTGCCCCCGAGCACCGCACCGAAGGGAACAGCTGACATGCCGCGCAAGGGCCCCGTTCCGAAGCGACCGCTGATCGTCGACCCGGTCTACGCGTCCCCGCTGGTCACCCAGCTGGTCAACAAGATTCTCGTCGACGGCAAGAAGTCGATCGCCGAGAAGATCGTGTACGAGGCGCTGGAGGGCTGCCGGGAGAAGAACGGCACCGACCCCGTCGTCACCCTGAAGCGCGCCCTGGACAACGTCAAGCCCACGTTGGAGGTCCGGAGCCGTCGTGTCGGCGGGCAGACCTACCAGGTCCCCGTCGAGGTGCGTCCGTCCCGGTCGACCCAGCTGGCGATGCGCTGGCTGGTGAGCTACTCGCGGAACCGCCGTGAGAAGGAGATGACGCAGCGGCTGATGAACGAGCTGCTGGACGCCTCCAACGGGCTCGGCGCGTCGGTCAAGCGGCGTGAGGACACCCACAAGATGGCCGACTCCAACAAGGCCTTCGCGCACTACCGGTGGTGAGGACTCGGCCGCGCACCAGCGCGGCCTCGGGTCTCGCGGGGACGACGTGAGCCCCGAGCGGACGACCGTCCACCCCGACGCACCGATCAGAGGAAGAACACACGCAATGGCGACTGACCTTCGCGCCGTCGACCTGACCAAGGTCCGCAACATCGGGATCATGGCGCACATCGACGCCGGCAAGACGACCACGACCGAGCGGATCCTGTTCTACACCGGGACCACGCACAAGATCGGCGAGGTGCACGACGGCTCGGCCACGATGGACTGGATGCCGCAGGAGCAGGAGCGGGGCATCACGATCACGTCTGCCGCGACGACGTGTGAGTGGCAGGGCCACACCATCAACATCATCGACACGCCCGGGCACGTCGACTTCACCGTCGAGGTGGAGCGGTCACTGCGGGTGCTCGACGGTGCCGTGGCCGTGTTCGACGGGGTCGCCGGCGTCGAGCCGCAGAGCGAGACCGTCTGGCGGCAGGCCGACCGGTACTCCGTCCCCCGGATGTGCTTCGTCAACAAGCTGGACCGGACCGGCGCCGACTTCTTCCACTGTGTCGAGATGATCGTGGACCGCCTGAAGGCGCTGCCTGCGGTCGTCCAAATCCCGATCGGTTCCGAGGGCGACTTCGAGGGCGTCGTGGACCTGATGACCATGAAGGCGCTGACCTGGCGCGGCGAGGTCTCCAAGGGTGAGAAGTACGTCATCGAGGAGATCCCCGCGGGACTGGCCGACCTGGCCGCCGAGTGGCACGAGAAGCTCGTCGAGGCCGTGGCGGACGTCGACGACGAGGTCATGGAGCTCTACCTCGGGGGGGAGAAACCCTCGACCGAGCTGCTGAAGGCCGCCCTGCGTCGCGGGACGCTCGCCAGCAGGATCGTCCCGGTGCTGTGCGGGTCGGCCTACAAGAACAAGGGCGTCCAGCCCATGCTCGACGCCGTCATCGACTACCTGCCGAGTCCGCTGGACGTCGGTGCCATCACCGGCCACAAGCCGGGCGACGAGGAGACCGTCGTCGAGCGCGAGCCCGACGAGGACGCACCGCTGGCGATCCTGGCGTTCAAGATCGCTGCCGACCCCCACCTGGGCCGGCTGACCTACATCCGCGTCTACTCGGGCACGCTCGCGGCCGGCTCCCAGGTGCTGAACAGCACCAAGGGCCACAAGGAGCGGATCGGCAAGGTCTACCGGATGCACGCGAACCACCGCGAGGAGATCGAACGCGCCTCGGCGGGCCAGATCGTCGCGGTCATGGGCCTGAAGAACACGACGACGGGGGACACGCTGTCCAGCCCGGACGCCCCGGTGGTCCTGGAGTCGATGAACTTCCCCGACCCGGTGATCTCGGTGGCCATCGAGCCGAAGACCAAGAGCGACCAGGAGCGGCTCGGCACGGCGATCCAGCGGCTCGCGGAGGAGGACCCCACCTTCCAGGTGCGGTCCGACATCGAGACGGGCCAGACGATCATCGCCGGCATGGGCGAGCTGCACCTGGAGGTCCTGGTCGACCGGATGAAGCGCGAGTTCCGCGTCGAGGCCAACGTCGGCAAGCCCCAGGTGGCCTACCGGGAGACCATCCGGCGCAAGGTGGCCAAGGTCGAGTACACCCACAAGAAGCAGACCGGTGGGTCCGGCCAGTACGCCCGCGTCATCATCGACATCGAGCCGATCGACGCGGACTCCGAGAACGCGGGGGGTTACGAGTTCGTCAACGCCGTGTCCGGTGGCCGCATCCCGCGTGAGTACATCCCGAGCGTGGACGAGGGGTGCCAGGAGACCAAGGAGGTCGGCATCCTGGCCGGCTACCCGATGGTGGGGCTGAAGGTCACGCTGACCGACGGCGCCTACCACGACGTCGACTCCTCCGAGCTCGCGTTCAAGATCGCCGGGTCGATGGCCTTCAAGAAGGCGGCGAACCAGGCCAGCCCCGTCCTGCTCGAGCCGATGATGGACGTCGAGGTCACGACCCCCGACGACTTCATGGGTGAGGTCATCGGCGACCTGAACTCACGTCGTGGCCACATCCAGGAGATGGGCGAGCGGTCCGGTGCCCGCATCGTCCGCGCACTCGTCCCGCTGTCGGAGATGTTCGGCTACGTGGGCGACCTGCGCAGCCGCACGCAGGGCCGGGCCAGTTACACCATGCAGTTCGACTCCTACGCCGAGGTGCCCCGCAACGTGGCCGAGGAGATCATCAAGAAGGTCCGCGGCGAGTAGCCGTCTAGGCTGACGGACCGACGCCACGGCGCGGCCCGCTGGCGGCGGTCCCGGCCCCGAGGTCGTCCCGCGCACCACGAGCACCACCACCCGGAAACCAGCTAGAGGAGAGATCAGTGGCGAAGGCGAAGTTCCAGCGGACCAAGCCGCACGTCAACATCGGGACGATCGGGCACATCGACCACGGGAAGACGACGCTCACCGCGGCGATCACCAAGGTCCTGCACGACAAGTTCCCCGATGTGAACCAGGGCTACGCGTTCGACCAGATCGACAAGGCGCCCGAGGAACGGGCGCGCGGGATCACCATCTCGATCACCCACGTCGAGTACCAGACGGCCGCCCGGCACTACGCCCACGTCGACTGCCCGGGCCACGCCGACTACATCAAGAACATGATCACCGGTGCCGCGCAGATGGACGGCGCGATCCTCGTGGTCGCCGCGACCGACGGCCCGATGCCCCAGACGAAGGAGCATGTGCTGCTGGCCCGCCAGGTCGGGGTCCCCTACATCGTCGTCGCACTCAACAAGGCCGACATGGTCGACGACGAGGAGATCCTCGAGCTCGTCGAGCTGGAGGTCCGGGAGCTGCTGAGTGCCTACGAGTTCCCGGGCGACGACCTTCCCGTCGTGCGTGTCTCGGCCCTCAAGGCCCTCGAGGGTGACGCGGAGTGGGGCGCCAAGGTCATGGAGCTCATGGACGCGGTCGACACCTCGATCCCCGAGCCCGAGCGTGACATCGCCAAGCCGTTCCTCATGCCCGTCGAGGACGTGTTCACGATCACCGGCCGGGGCACCGTGGTGACCGGACGCATCGAGTCCGGCATCCTCAAGGTCAACGAGACCGTGGACGTCGTCGGTATCCACGCGCAGAAGACCACCACCACCGTCACGAGCATCGAGATGTTCAAGAAGCTGCTGGACGAGGGGCGGGCCGGGGACAACGCCGCGCTGCTGCTGCGCGGGGTCAAGCGTGACGAGGTGCAGCGCGGCCAGGTCGTGGCGAAGCCGGGTTCGATCCAGCCGCACACGGACTTCGAGGCGACGGTCTACATCCTGTCCAAGGACGAGGGTGGCCGGCACAAGCCCTTCTTCAACAACTACCGGCCGCAGTTCTACTTCCGTACCACCGACGTGACCGGCGTCATCGAGCTGCCCGCCGGCACCGAGATGGTGATGCCCGGTGACAACACCTCCATGACCGTGAAGCTGATCCAGCCGATCGCCATGGACGAGGGCCTGCAGTTCGCGATCCGGGAAGGTGGCCGCACCGTCGGCGCCGGCCGGGTCGGCAAGATCCTGAAGTAGGGCCCACCGGGTGGCGAGTCCCGGCCGTCGATCGCAGGCGGCCGGGGCTCGGGGCCGTGCCGGTGTCCCCCAGTTGACGGTTTGGTCACCGGGCGAGGTGCTGGCACACTAGGTGAGTTGCCCCGAACCGGGTGGGGTCGGTAGGTGCGAACCTCCAGCCCCGGGGCTGGTCGGGCCAGAACGTGCCGGACGACTCCTGCGAGATCGCGACACACCCGACCTCGGGTGTGGGCCCGCGCGGCACGGGGGTTCGTTGAGCAGTCACGACAGCACAGCACAGCCCGGGTTCGGACGAGTGTGAGGACACGATCGCCATGGCGGGACAGAAGATCCGCATCAGGTTGAAGGCGTACGACCACGAGGTCATCGACTCGTCCGCGCGCAAGATCGTCGACACCGTGACCCGGACCGGCGCACGTGTCACCGGGCCGGTCCCGTTGCCGACGGAGAAGAACATCTTCTGCGTCATCCGCAGCCCCCACAAGTACAAGGACTCCCGCGAGCACTTCGAGATGCGCACCCACAAGCGCCTCATCGACATCGTGGACCCGACCCCGAAGACCGTCGACTCGTTGATGCGGCTGGACCTCCCGGCCGGCGTCGACATCGAGATCAAGCTGTAGGAAGGGCTGACCACCATGAGTTCCACCCCCGTACCGGCACCTGCCGGTCCCGTGGTGAAGGGCGTCGTCGGCGAGAAGCTGGGGATGACGCAGGTCTGGGACGGTGCGAACCGTCTGGTCCCGGTCACCGTGGTCCAGGCCGGGCCCTGTGTCGTGACCCAGGTCCGCACGCAGGCCAGCGACGGCTACACCGCCGTACAGCTCGGCTTCGGCGCGATCGACCCGCGCAAGGTCAACAAGCCCAAGACCGGTCACTTCGCCCGCGCCGGCGTCACGCCCCGCCGCCATCTCGTGGAGATCCGGACATCCGACGCAGGTGTGTACTCCCTCGGCCAGGAGGTCACGGCGGAGACCTTCTCAGCGGGCGAACTCGTGGACGCCGTCGGGCGCAGCAAGGGCAAGGGGACCGCGGGCGTCATGAAGCGTCACGGCTTCAAGGGCCTGGAGACCACGCACGGCACCCAGCGCAAGCAGCGGTCGCCGGGCTCCATCGGCGGCTGCTCCACGCCGGGCCGGGTGTTCAAGGGCATGCGCATGGCCGGTCGGATGGGCAACATGACGACGACCACTCAGAACCTGACGGTCCACGCCGTCGACGCCGCCCGTGGGCTGGTGCTCGTGAAGGGTGCGGTACCCGGGCCCCGCGGTTCGTTGGTCGTGCTCAAGTCCGCCAGCAAGGCCCCGGTGCAGGAGGAGACGGCATGACCCTCCTCACCACCGTCGGCGCCGACGGCACCCCGTCCGGCACCGTGGAGACGCCTGCCGGGCTGTTCGACGTCCCCGTCAACATCCCGCTGATCCACCAGGTCGTCGTCGCCCAGCTCGCGGCCGCCCGTCAGGGCACGCACAAGACCAAGACGCGTGGCGAGGTCCGCGGTGGCGGCAAGAAGCCGTACAAGCAGAAGGGCACCGGCCGGGCCCGTCAGGGTTCGATCCGGGCGCCCCAGTTCGCCGGCGGTGGCGTGGTGCACGGGCCGACTCCGCGGGACTACTCCCAGCGCACGCCGAAGAAGATGATCGGTGCCGCGACCCGCGGTGCACTCTCCGATCGCGCGGGTGCCGACCGGATCCGGGTCGTCGACACGTTCGTCGCCGCCGAGGACGAGCCGTCCACGAAGGCGGCCCTGGCGGTACTGGAAGCGGTCACGACGTGCCGTCGACCGCTGGTCGTGCTCAGCCGTACCGAGACCAACGCGGCGCGGAGCCTGCGCAACGTTGCGCGCGCACACCTGCTGACCTCGGACCAGCTCAACGCCTACGACGTCCTGTGTTCCGACGACGTCGTCTTCACCCGGACGGCGCTGCAGGAGTACGTCACCCGCAGCGTTGGGGTCGTCCGATCCGCCCCGACGGAGGTTCCGGCATGAGCACGCTCCCCGAGCGGGCCCTGACCCGCACGAACCCCTTCGACGTGCTGCTACGGCCGGTGGTGTCGGAGAAGAGTTATGCACTGCTCGACGACAACCGGTACACGTTCGTGGTGCAGCCGGGTGCGGACAAGACCGAGATCAAGGCAGCGGTCGAGGCCGCTTTCAAGGTCAGGGTCACGCGGGTCAACACGCTGAACCGGCAGGGGAAGGTCAAGCGGACCCGCTACGGGGCGGGTCGGCGCAAGGACACCAAGCGTGCGATCGTCACCCTGGCCGACGGTGACCGGATCGACATCTTCGGACAGACCAGCTCCTGAGCCGGCCGGACGCCGACGCGAGACCCACCCCCCGACCGACCTCTGTCACGAACAGGAACTGACACCTCATGGGCATCCGCAAGTACAAGCCGACGACGCCGGGGCGCCGCGGCGCATCCGTCGCCGACTTCGTCGAGCTGACCCGGTCGACCCCGGAGAAGTCACTGGTGCGCCCGCTGCCCAAGAAGGGCGGACGCAACAACACGGGGCGGATCACCACGCGCCACCAGGGGGGTGGCCACAAGCGTGCCTACCGGGTCATCGACTTCCGTCGGGCGGACAAGGACGGTGTCGCGGCCAAGGTTGCACACATCGAGTACGACCCGAACCGGACCGCGCGCATCGCGTTGCTGCACTACGTCGACGGCGAGAAGCGCTACATCCTCGCGCCGAACAGGCTGACGCAGGGCACGATGATCGAGAACGGTCCGACAGCCGACATCAAACCGGGCAACTGCCTGCCGCTGCGGAACATCCCGGTGGGCACCGTTCTGCACGCCATTGAGCTGCGTCCGGGCGGCGGGGCGAAGATCGCCCGGTCCGCCGGCGTCAGCGTCCAGCTGGTCGCGAAGGAGGGCGCCTACGCGCAACTCCGGATGCCCAGCAGCGAGATCCGGTTGGTGGACGTGCGCTGCCGGGCGACGATCGGCGAGGTCGGCAATGCCGAGCAGTCCAACATCAACCTCGGGAAGGCCGGTCGCGCCCGGTGGCTGGGTCGCCGTCCGTCGGTCCGCGGTGTCGCCATGAACCCGATCGACCACCCGCACGGTGGTGGTGAGGGCAAGACCTCCGGTGGCCGCCACCCGGTGAGCCCGTGGGGTCGCCCCGAGGGCCGCACCCGCACGCCCGGTAAGGCCAGTGACCGTCTGATCGTCCGGCGCCGCCGGAAGAAGCGCTGAGGAGACCGGACATGCCGCGCAGCCTGAAGAAGGGCCCGTTCGTCGACGACCACCTGCAGAAGAAGGTGGACGTGCAGAACGCGGCCGGGACGAAGAACGTGATCCGCACCTGGTCGCGCCGATCGATGATCATTCCCGACATGCTCGGGCACACGATCGCCGTGCACGACGGCCGCAAGCACGTCCCGGTGTTCGTCACCGAGTCGATGGTCGGCCACAAGCTCGGCGAGTTCTCTCCGACGCGGACCTTCCGGGGCCACGTGAAGGAGGATCGCAAGGCTCGTCGGCGCTGATCGACCTCCACTGTCACCGCGAGGCGACAGTGCCCGACCGGCGTACCGCGCCATGCCCGGATCGACCGCACACCACGACAGAGGGACCGATGGCTGAGAACAAGGCACGGCACCTGCCGGCCGACTCCGCACTGGCGCAGCTGCGCTACCTGCGGATGACCCCGCAGAAGGTGCGTCGCATCGTCGACCTGGTACGCGGCCGCAGGGCCGACGAGGTCGTCGCGCTCCTCCAGTTCGCGCCCCAGGCGGCAGGCGAGCCGGTGCGCAAGCTGATCGAGAGTGCTGTCGCCAACGCGACGAATGTCAAGCAGCTCGACCCGGCGTCGCTGTGGATCAGCCAGGCGTACGTGGACGAGGGGCCGACCATGAAGCGGTTCCGCCCCGGCGGCAAGGGCCGCGCGTTCACGATCCTCAAACGCACCAGCCACATCACGGTCGTCGTGCAGTCCCGGCCCGGTGCCGGACCCAGACGGAGTACCCGACGGCCCGTGCAGGGCGGGACGCGCCGCCCGCACAGGGGCACCACGGGTGCGACCGCGAGCACCGTCCAGACCGCCGTCGTGGCGGACACCGACTCGGAAGGGACCCGGTAGTGGGCCAGAAGATCAATCCCCACGGGTTCCGGCTCGGGATCACCACGGACTTCTCCAGTCGCTGGTTCGCGGACAAGCTCTACGCGGACTACGTGGCGGAGGACGTCGCCATTCGCCGCCTCATGGGCAAGGGCATGGAGCGCGCCGGGATTGCCAACGTGGAGATCGAGCGGACCCGGGACCGGGTGCGGGTCGACATCCACACCGCCCGTCCGGGCATCGTGATCGGTCGCCGCGGCGCGGAGGCCGAACGGATCCGAGGTGAGCTGGAGAAGCTCACCGGCAAGCAGATCCAGCTCAACATCCTCGAGGTCAAGGACGCCGAGACGAACGCTCAGCTCGTCGCGCAGGGCGTCGCCGAGCAGCTCTCCGCCCGGGTGTCCTTCCGGCGCGCGATGCGCAAGTCGATCCAGTCGGCCATGCGTTCCGGCGTTGCCAAGGGCATCCGCGTCCAGGTCTCCGGACGCCTCGGCGGCGCCGAGATGAGCCGCTCCGAGTTCTACCGCGAGGGTCGGGTGCCGCTGCACACGCTGCGGGCGGACATCGACTACGGGTTCTTCGAGGCGAAGACCACCTTCGGCCGCATCGGTGTGAAGGTCTGGGTCTACAAGGGCGAGGTGTCCACCAACCGGGCCGAGCGCGAAGCGCAGAAGGCCCAGGCGCAGGCCAACGCCCGAGCCGGTGGACGCCCGGTCCGTCCGACCCGCCGCCCCGCCGGCCGCGCCGAGGGGGACACCGCCCCGCCCACCGACACGGCCCCGCCCACCGACACGGCCCCGCCCACCGACACGGCACCGGTCGCCGAGGCAGCTGATGTGTCGGCAACCGCGGTCGCGGCCGTGGTGCCCGGCGTTGCCGCAACGGCTGCCGCGCCGGCCCCGGCCCCGGCCCCGGCCGCGCCGACCACCGGGGAGGGCTGACCCGTGTTGATCCCGCGTCGTGTCAAGCACCGCAAGCAGCACCGCCCCCAGCGTGGCGGGGCCGCGTCCGGCGGGACCTCGCTGGCCTTCGGTGACTTCGGCATCCAGGCGCTGGAGGGTCACTACGTGACCAACCGGCAGATCGAGTCCGCGCGTATCGCGATGACACGGCACATCAAGCGCGGCGGCAAGGTGTGGATCAACATCTACCCGGACCGGCCGCTGACCAAGAAGCCGGCGGAGACCCGCATGGGCTCCGGTAAGGGGAGCCCGGAGTACTGGGTGGCCAACGTCAAGACCGGTCGCGTGATGTTCGAGCTCTCCGGCGTCGGCGAGCCGCTCGCCCGCGAAGCCATGACCCGCGCCATCCACAAGCTGCCCATGAAGTGCAGGTTCATCATTCGAGAGGAGGTCTGACATGGCGACGATGTCCCAGGCACACGACCTCCGGGCCCTCGGGTCCGATGAGCTGCTCGGCAAGCTGCGCGAGTCCAAGGAGGAACTGTTCAACCTCCGGTTCCAGTCGGCCACCGGTCAGCTGGAGAGTTTCGGCGGGCTGCGCTCGGTGCGGCGGGACATCGCGCGGATCTACACCGTGATGCGCGAGCGGGAGCTCGGCATCTCCCCGACCCCGGCGGCCGAGACGCCCGCGGCCGGAACCACGGGCGTCGGGACGTCGGCGGGCGAGACGACCACTGAGGAGACGCCATGACGACCGACCAGACCGCGCCGGGCACGACGGCACCGAGCGCGACGGTACCGAGCGCGACGGCGCCGGACACCACGGCGGCGGGCGAACAGGGTGACGGTCGCGGCTACCGCAAGGTCCGGCGCGGGTACGTCGTCAGCGACAAGATGGACAAGACCGTGGTGGTGTCCGTCGAGGACCGCGTCAAGCACCCGAAGTACGCGAAGATCATCCGTCGTAGCACCCGGGTCAAGGCGCACGACGAGACGAACGGCGCGACCACGGGGGATCTCGTGCTCATCATGGAGACCCGTCCGCTCTCGGCCACCAAACGGTGGCGTGTCGTCGACGTCCTCGAGCGCGCCAAGTAGCACCAGAACAGCCCCGGGACGGTGGCCACACCGTCGCGGACGACCCGGGACCACCCGCCAGGCACCACCGGACACGACGTGGAGTTGACGCACGATGATCCAGCAGGAGACGCGACTGCGCGTCGCCGACAACACCGGTGCCAAGGAGATCTTGTGCATCCGGGTCCTCGGTGGCTCGAGCCGCCGGTACGCGGGCATCGGCGACACGATCGTCGCGACCGTGAAGGACGCGATCCCGGGCGGCAACGTCAAGAAGGGCGACGTTGTCAAGGCGGTCGTCGTGCGCACGGTGAAGGAGCGCCGTCGTCCCGACGGCTCCTACATCCGCTTCGACGAGAACGCCGCGGTGATCCTGCGGACCGACGGCGAGCCGCGCGGCACCCGGATCTTCGGCCCCGTCGGGCGCGAGCTCCGCGACCGGAAGTTCATGCGGATCATCTCCCTGGCTCCGGAGGTGCTCTGACCATGGCGTCCAAGACCCTGAAGAGCAGCTACACGAAGACCGGCCGGGTGAAGCCTCTCCATCTGAAGAAGGGCGACCTGGTCCGGGTCATCACCGGCAAGCGTGCCGACCGCGGGCGCGAAGGGAAGATCATCGAGGTCTTCCCGGAGCGTCAACGGGTGATCGTCGAGGGCGTCAACCGCATCACCAAACACACCAAGCCGACGCAGAACGCGACCGGTTCCACCCCCGGCGGGATCGTGGTCACCGAGGCGCCGATGCACGTGTCCAACGTGATGCTCGTCGTGGAGCACGAGGGCGCCAAGGTCGTCACCCGCGTCGGCTACACGCGGGTGGCGATCGAGAAGACGCGCGCCGACGGCACGACGTCGAAGGGCTTCCGCAGCGTTCGGGTGGCCCGCAAGACGGGAGAGGAGATCTGATGACGACGACCGAGACCGGGACATCCACCAGCGGTGACGCAGGACCCGCCGAAACCGGTGACACGGTCCACACGCTGCCGCGCCTCAAGCAGAAGTACCGCGCCGAGATCGCACCGTCCCTGCGCAGCGAGTTCTCCTACGGTAACCCGATGCAGACACCCGGACTCGTGAAGGTCGTCGTCAACACCGGTGTGGGTGAGGCAGCTCGCGACTCGAAGGTCATCGACCACGCGGTCCGCGACCTGACGCTCATCACCGGCCAGAAGCCGTCGGTCACGAAGGCGCGCAAGTCGATCGCCCAGTTCAAGCTTCGCGAGGGCATGCCCATCGGTGCTCACGTGACGCTGCGCGGGGACCGCATGTGGGAGTTCCTGGACCGGTTGGTCAGCCTTGCGTTGCCCCGGATCCGGGACTTCCGCGGCCTGAGCCCGAAGCAGTTCGACGGCAACGGCAACTACACGTTCGGGCTGACCGAGCAGGTCATGTTCCACGAGATCGACCCGGACAGGATCGACAAGGCGCGTGGGATGGACATCACCGTCGTCACGACCGCGAAGACCGATGCCGAGGGAAGGGCGCTGCTGCGCCAGCTCGGCTTTCCGTTCAGGGAGAACTGACGATGGCCAAGACCGCACTCGTGAACAAGAGCAGGGCGAAGCCGAAGTTCGCCGTACGCGCGTACACGCGCTGCCGGCGCTGCGGCCGGCCGCACGCGGTGTTCCGTCGATTCGGCCTGTGCCGCATCTGCCTGCGGGAGATGGCGCACGCCGGCCAGCTCCCAGGCGTCACCAAGTCCAGCTGGTGACGAGACCCCATCCCATCGATCACCACAGGTCCCCGGCCCGTGCCGGGGAAACCGTGGCGGAAGGCAGTGCCCGACCATGACCATGACCGACCCGATCGCCGACATGCTGACGCGGCTGCGCAACGCGAACTCGGCCTACCTGGAGTCCACGGCGATGCCGTACTCGCGGATCAAGCAGAACGTCGCGGAGGTCCTGCGCCAGGAAGGCTACATCGGGAGCTGGTCGGTCCAGGAGCCGGCCGACGGCGGTGTCGTGGGCAAGAAGCTCGTGCTGCAGCTCAAGTACGGCCCCAACCGGGAACGGTCGCTCGCGGGGATCCGGCGGATCTCGAAGCCGGGACTGCGGGTCTACGCCAAGCACACCGCTCTGCCCAAGGTTCTCGGAGGGCTGGGCATCGCGATCATCTCTACCTCGACCGGTCTGCTGACAGACCGGCAGGCGGCCAGGCACGGCCTGGGCGGGGAAGTCCTCGCCTGGGTCTGGTGACCGGGCCCGCTTCCGCCACCGACTGACCTCGAGCAGAGAGACAGGCAGATGTCCCGAATCGGACGGCTCCCCGTCCCGGTACCCACCGGGGTGGACGTGAACATCGATGGGCCGCAGGTGACCGTCAAGGGCCCCAGGGGTCAGCTCGACCTGACGGTCGCGGCGCCGATCGCCGTCGCACGTGCCGACGACGGCACCGTGTCGGTGACCCGCCCGGACGACGAGCGGCGCAGCAAGGCCCTGCACGGGCTGACCCGGTCGCTGGTCGCCAACATGGTGATCGGCGTGACCCAGGGGTTCGACCGCCAGATGGAGATCCAGGGCGTCGGGTACCGCGTGACCGCGCAGGGCACGAACCTGACCTTCGCGCTCGGGTACAGCCACCCCATCGTCGTGCGTCCCCCGGCCGGGATCGTCTTCTCCGTCCAGACCCCGACGCGGTTCACCGTGTCCGGGATCGACAAGCAGGTCGTCGGCGAGGTCGCCGCCAACATTCGCAAGTTGCGCAAGCCCGAGCCCTACAAGGGCAAGGGAGTGCGGTACGCCGGCGAGGTCGTGCGGCGCAAGGTCGGAAAGGCTGGGAAGTAGCGATGTCCTCACGTCTGAGCAACCTCACGAAGCCGGGACGCGCCGGTCGGGAGATCGCGCGCAACCGTCGTCACCTGCGGCTGCGCAAGAAGGTCACCGGCACCCCCGAGCGTCCCCGCCTCGTGGTGACTCGTTCCTCGCGCCACATCGGCGTACAGCTGGTGGACGACACCGTCGGTCGGACCCTGGTCAGTGCGTCCACGTTGGAGGACGACCTGCGGGCCGGCGACGACGACAAGACGGCCCGCGCCAAGCGGGTCGGGCTGCTCGTCGCCGACCGGGCGAGGGCCGCCGGCTTCGCCACGATCGTGTTCGACCGTGGCGGCAACGCCTACCACGGTCGGGTCGCGGCAGTGGCCGACGGCGCCCGCGAGGGTGGGTTGGAGTTCTGATGTCGACGGTCCACACCCCGCCCGCGCGCACCACCCTGCGCGCGCGAACCACCCCGTCCGCACGTCCCACCCCGTCCGCACGTACCAGCGAGAGGTCGATCTGATGGCAGGACCCGATCGTGGGCGCAGCGGAACCGGTGGAGAGCGTCGGGACCGGCGCGACGGCGGCCGCGCCCCGGAGCGCACTGCGTTCGTCGAGCGCCTCGTGACCGTCAACCGTGTCGCGAAGGTGGTCAAGGGTGGCCGGCGCTTCAGCTTCACGGCACTCGTCGTGGTCGGTGACGGCGACGGCATGGTCGGCGTCGGCTACGGCAAGGCCAAGGAGGTGCCCGCCGCCATCGCCAAGGGCGTCGAGGAGGCCAAGAAGCACTTCTTCCGGGTCCCTCGCATCGGCGGGACGATCCCGCACCCGATCACCGGCGAGAAGTCCGCCGGTGTGGTGATGCTGCGCCCGGCCGCGCCGGGTACCGGTGTGCTCGCCGGAGGCCCGGTCCGGGCGGTGCTCGAGGCCGCGGGCGTCCGGGACGTGCTGGCCAAGAGTCTCGGCAGCTCGAACGCCATCAACATCGTGCACGCCACCGTGACCGCACTGCAGGCGCTCGAGCAGCCCGAGCAGGTCGCGGCCCGTCGCGGACTGCCCATCGAGGCCGTCGCGCCGCCGGCGATGCTGCGCGCCCGGGCGAACGCCGCCGCCGGGGTGGGTGCCTGATGGCCGCGCTCCAGATCACCCAGCGACGGTCCTCCATCGGTGGCAAGCACAACCAGCGCCACACGCTGCGCAGTCTCGGGCTGCACCGCATCGGTGACCGCGTCGTCCGCCCGGACACCGCGGAGGTCCGCGGAATGGTCACCATCGTCACCCACCTGGTCACCGTCGAGGAGATCGCCGATGTCTGAGACAACCACCCAGCGGCTTCCCGTCCTGAAGCCGCACGACCTCCGTCCCGCCCGGGGCGCGCACACGAAGAAGAACCGCGTCGGTCGCGGCGAGGCCAGCAAGGGCAAGACCGCCGGCCGGGGGACGAAGGGCACGAAGGCCCGGTACCAGGTGTACCAGGGGTTCGAGGGCGGGCAGCTGCCCCTGCAGATGCGGGTCCCGAAGCTCAAGGGGTTCAAGAACCCGTTCCGCACGGAGTACCAGCCGGTCAACCTCGCGACGCTCGCCGCGCTGTACCCGGACGGCGGGACCGTCGTCGTCTCGGACCTGGTGGCCCGTGGCGCGGTTCGCGACGGGAAGCCGGTCAAGGTGCTCGGGACCGGTGAGGTGGGCGTGGCCCTGCAGATCACGGCGCAGGCCTTCTCCGCCTCGGCGAAGGAGAAGATCGAGGCCGCCGGCGGGACCGCCACCCAGATCTGACCGCTCGCTCGTCGGCCGCCGGAGTGGCCGGCAGGCGCATTCCGCGGCCGGCCCGGCGACGTAACCTCGGCGGCGGGCCGGCCGCTCCCGGCCGGGACGGGCACGACGAGGAGGAACCATGCTCAGCGGCATCTCCCGCACGTTCGCGAACCCCGAGCTGCGGAACAAGATCCTCTTCACCCTCGGGGTCATCATCCTGTTCCGGGTCGGGTCGACGGTGCCCACCCCGGGAGTGTCCTCCGCGGCGGTGCAGACATGCCTGGCCAACGTCCAGAGCTCCAACCTCTACGGGCTGGTCAACCTGTTCTCCGGCGGGGCGCTGCTGCAGTTGTCGGTCTTCGCACTCGGGATCATGCCCTACATCACCGCCTCGATCATCCTGCAACTGCTCACCGTCGTCATTCCACGTCTGGAGACCCTGAAGAACGAGGGACAGTCCGGGACCGCCACGATCACCCAGTACACGCGTTACCTGACCATCGGCCTGGCCATCCTGCAGTCCACCGGCATCATCGCACTGGCCCGTACCGGCAACCTGTTCCCAGGATGTCAAGCCCAGATCGTTCCGGACCGCGGGCTGTTCGGGACCGTCACGATGGTGGTCGTCATGACCGCCGGGACCTCGGTCGTCATGTGGCTCGGTGAGCTGATCACCGACCGCGGCATCGGCAACGGGATGTCGATCCTCATCTTCACGTCCATATCGGCGTCCTTCCCGGCGAGCCTGTGGCGCGTCAAGACCCAGGCCACCTCCAACGGCTGGCTGATCCTCGGTGCCGTGGTCGCGATCGGGCTGGTCGTCACCGCAATGGTGATCTTCGTCGAGCAGTCGCAGCGTCGGATCCCGGTGACGTACGCCAAGCGGATGATCGGGCGCCGGATGTACGGAGGCAGCTCGACCTACATTCCGCTCAAGATCAACCAGGCCGGCGTGATCCCCGTCATCTTCGCCTCCAGCCTGCTGTACGTCCCCGCTCTGGTCGCCCAGTTCCGTCCCGGCTCCAGCTGGGCGAACTGGATCTCGGAGTACCTGGTTCGCGGCAACCACCCGCTCTACATGGCCGCGCAGTTCGTCCTGATCATCTTCTTCACCTACTTCTACGTGGCGATCACGTTCAACCCGAAGGAGATCGCCGACAACATGAAGAAGTACGGCGGCTTCGTCCCCGGTGTCCGTGCTGGCCGCCCGACGGAGGAGTACCTGGACTACGTGCTGTCGCGGATCACGGCTCCCGGGTCGCTCTATCTGGGAGTCGTCGCGCTGATCCCGCTGATCGCCTACGTGCTGATCGGTGCAGACCAGAACTTCCCGTTCGGTGGCACCACCCTGCTCATCGTCGTGGGGGTGGGCCTGGACACCGTCAAGCAGATCCAGTCCCAGATGCAGCAGCGCAGCTACGAGGGCTTCCTGCGGTGAGCGCGCCCAGCCCCACGGGTCGGCACGGTCCCCGGCGCATCGTGGTCCTCGGGCCCCAGGGCGCGGGCAAGGGAACCCAGGGCGTCCGGCTGGCTGGTCGTGTTGGAGTCCCCGCCGTCTCGACCGGCGACATCTTCCGTGCGAACGTCAGCGGCGGAACCGAACTGGGGGTCACTGCTCGGACCTACATGGACGCGGGCGAACTCGTCCCCGACGAGGTGACGGTCGCGATGGTGGCCGACCGCCTCGCCGAGCCCGACGCGGCGCACGGGTTCCTGCTCGACGGCTTCCCGCGCAACCGCGACCAGGCCGAGGCTCTCGCCGGGATCCTCGACCGGCTCGGGACCGGCCTGGATGTCGTGTTGCGGCTCACCCTCCCCGACGAGCTGATCGTCCGCAGGCTCTCCGGCCGGCGGGTCGACGCCCGTACCGGGAAGGTCTGGCACGTCGAGACCGATCCGCCGCCGCCCGCGGACGTGGCGGCCGGTGTGGTGGTTCAACGAGACGACGACCGACCGGGACCGATCGCCCGGCGCCTCGAGATCTACCGCCAGCAGACGGAGCCCCTGGTGCAGTTCTACGCAGACGCCGGGCTCCTTGCCACGGTGGACGGCGACGGGTCGGTCGACCAGGTCGCGGATCGTGTCGCCAGCGCGACCGGGTCGGTGTGAGCCGTTCTCTCCCCGGGCCGGTGGCGGCCGGTGGGCACTCCGGCCGTGGCGGCCCACCTCGGTGGCTGACGTAGGGTGGGGGGTCGGTCTCCGGGGGCCCGGTGATCCGGCGACCGGTGATCCTGCGACCGGTGATCCTGCGTGCCCGGGCCGAGCCCTCCCGACCGACACCACCCGAACGACACCGCCCGACCGACACCGCCCGACCGACACCGCCAGACCGGTACGACACGTCCAACCCCACCCGACGAACCATCCCCGAGGACAGTGATTGCGGAGGACATGCCGAAGAAGGAAGGCGTACTCGAACTCGAGGGCCAGGTCGTGGAGTCGTTGCCGAACGCGACGTTCCGTGTCGAGCTGGCCAACGGGCACAAGGTGCTCGCCCACATCAGCGGGAAGATGCGGCAGCACTACATCCGGATACTCCCCGAGGACCGGGTCGTCGTCGAGCTCTCGCCGTACGACCTGACCCGCGGGCGCATCGTGTACCGCTACAAGTGACGTCCCACACCCCCACCACCGTCCGGACCCGAGGGACAACGCGATGAAGGTCAAGCCCAGCGTCAAGCCGATCTGTGAGAAGTGTCGCGTCATCCGCCGCAGCGGCCGCGTCATGGTCATCTGCGAGAACGTCCGGCACAAGCAGCGCCAGGGTTAGACCCGGGGCTGCCCGTCGCACCCGAACCATCAGCACGCAGTACGCACCGACACCGTTCCTCGGCTCCCGCCGGGGCGCGTCCACCCCCGGCCCGGAGGCCGGGGCCCGCTGCCAGCGGGACGTCGTGCGGCTCCACACCTCCGGTGACCCGAGGGGAACGCACCAGCAGATGGCACGCCTTTCCGGGGTCGACCTCCCGCGCGAGAAGCGCCTGGAGGTCGCCCTGACCTACGTGTTCGGCGTCGGTCGCACACGGGCCGCGAAGATCCTGACCGAGACCGGGGTGAGCCCCGACGTCCGTGTCCGCGACCTGTCCGACGCGGACCTGCTCTTGCTCCGCGAGTACATCGAGGGCAACTACAAGGTCGAGGGCGACCTGCGCCGTGAGGTCGCCGCCGACATCCGCCGCAAGGTGGAGATCGGGTGCTACCAGGGACTGCGCCACCGGCGCCACCTTCCCGTCCGTGGCCAGCGCACCCAGACCAACGCGCGCACCCGAAAAGGCCCTCGCAAGGCCGTCGCGGGCAAGAAGAAGACTCCGCGCAAGTAGGCCTCGCGCCGGGCCGCCGACCGCACACCGGCCGGACACCGGGGCCCGGGACCACGTCCACCTCGAGTACCCAGACACGAGCACCCAGACACCGAGCAGGAGTACACCCAGATGCCGCCCAGTAGGACACGCACGGCCCCCGGGGCCGTCAAGAAGGTCCGGCGCAAGGAACGCAAGAACGTCGCCCACGGACACGCGCACATCAAGAGCACGTTCAACAACACGATCATCTCGATCACCGACCCGCAGGGCGCCGTCGTGGCGTGGGCGAGCTCGGGCCAGGTCGGGTTCAAGGGCTCGCGCAAGTCCACGCCGTTCGCGGCGCAGATGGCCGCCGAGTCCGCTGCGCGCCGTGCGATGGAGCACGGCATGCGCAAGGTCGACGTGTTCGTCAAAGGCCCGGGCTCGGGCCGCGAGACGGCGATCCGCTCGCTGACCGCAACCGGCCTCGAGGTCGGGACGATCCAGGACGTCACCCCGGTGCCGCACAACGGCTGCCGCCCGCCCAAACGCCGCCGGGTCTGAGGAGAAGACGACATGGCCCGCTACACAGGACCCGCCACGAAGAAGTCCCGCCGGCTCGGCATCGACCTGGTCGGGGGGGACAAGTCCTTCGAACGCCGTCCCTACCCCCCGGGTGAGCACGGTCGCGGGCGCATCAAGGAGAAGGAGTACCTGCTCCAGTTGCGTGAGAAGCAGAAGGCCCGCTTCACCTACGGCGTGCTGGACAAGCAGTTCCGCAAGTACTACGACCACGCCAAGAAGATCAAGGGCGCCAAGACCGGTGACCTCCTGCTCCAGCAGCTCGAGGCCCGCCTCGACAACGTCGTCTACCGCGCGGGACTGGCCCGCACCCGGCGCGCGTCCCGCCAGCTCGTCGTGCACGGTCACTTCGTGGTCAACGGCCAGCGGGTCAACGTGCCCAGCTACCAGGTGAGGGCGCATGACGTCATCGACGTGAAGACCACGTCCTTGGAGACGACGCCGTTCATCATCGCCAAGGAGACGATGGGCGACCGCCCGACCCCGGCCTGGCTCGAGATCGTGCCGTCCTCGATGCAGATCCTGGTGCACCAGCTCCCCAGTCGCGCCCAGATCGACACACCCGTCCAGGAGCAACTGATCGTCGAGTTCTACTCGAAGTGACCACCGGGCGCGGTCCCCGCCACATCGGGCGGACCGGGCCGCACCACGTGGCCGGCGCACCCGCCGGCCGCCGTCCCACCGGCGTCACATGAAGGTCGCCGCAGGAGGAGAACACCATGCTCATCGCCCAGCGCCCCACCCTCGCCGAGGAGCAGGTCGACACCTACCGCTCCCGCTTCGTGCTCGAGCCCCTCGAGCCCGGCTTCGGCTACACGATCGGCAACTCCCTGCGCCGCACCCTGCTGTCCTCCATCCCGGGCGCAGCCGTCACCTCGATCCGCGTGGAGAGTGTGCTGCACGAGTTCAGCACCATTCCCGGGGTCAAGGAGGACGTCACCGAGATCGTCCTGAACCTCAAGGAGCTCGTCGTGAGCTCCGAGGAGGACGAGCCCGTGACCATGTACCTGCGCAAGCAGGGTCCGGGCGACGTCACCGCGGCCGACATCGCGCCGCCGTCGGGTGTCGAGGTGCACAACCCCGAGCTGAAGATCGCCACGCTCAACACCGAGGGCCGTCTGGAGATCGAGTTGACCGTCGAGCGCGGTCGTGGGTACGTCTCCGCCGTGCAGAACCGCAGCGCCGACCAGGAGATCGGGCGGATCCCCGTCGACTCGATCTACTCGCCGGTGCTGAAGGTCACCTACAAGGTCGAGGCGACGCGCGTCGAACAGCGGACCGACTTCGACCGGTTGGTCGTCGACGTCGAGACCAAGCCCTCCATCCGCCCCCGGGACGCGCTGGCATCCGCCGGCACCACGCTGGTCGGCCTGTTCGGCCTGGCCCGGGAGCTCAACGTCGAGGCCGAGGGCATCGAGATCGGTCCCAGCCCCGTCGACGCGCAGATGGCGGCGGACCTGGCGCTGCCGATCGAGGAGCTGCAGCTGACCGTGCGGTCCTACAACTGCCTCAAGCGGGAGGGCATCCACACGGTCGGGGAGCTGCTGGGCCGGTCCGAGGCGGACCTGCTCGACATCCGCAACTTCGGCGCCAAGTCCATCGACGAGGTGAAGGCCAAGTTGACCACCATGGGCCTGCAGCTCAAGGACAGCCCGCCCGGGTTCGACCCGACGCAGGTCGCGGACTACTACGACGAGGACGACAACTTCGTCGAGACCGAGCAGTACTGAGAGCACGCGCTGAGCCGTACCCGCACCACCGCACGGATGATTCAGCCACCCCGGCCAGTCGGCCGGGACGGCACCCCAGTCGGTTCGCCGCCGCCACACGACGACGACCCGACCGGCCCGGGTACCTGGAACGGCCCGGAACCGGACCACCGAGGAGGAGCTCTCCATGCCCACCCCCACCAAGGGCGCACGCTTTGGCGGCAGCCCCGCCCACGAGAAGCAGATCCTCGCGAACCTCGCCCGAGCCCTGTTCGAACACGGCCGGATCACCACGACACAGGCGAAGGCCAAGCGATTGAGGCCCTACGCGGAGAAGCTGATCACCAAGGGCCGCCGCGGCGATCTCCACGCGCGCCGTCAGGTGCTCGCCACCTTGCACGACAAGACGATCGCGCACGTGCTGTTCACGGAGATCGGCCCGCGGTTCGCCACCCGGCCGGGTGGCTACACGCGCATCACCAAGATCGGCCCACGGCACGGTGACAACGCTCCGATGGCGGTCATCGAGCTGGTGGAGCCCCTCGCCGAGCAGGTGCTCTCCGAAGCCGAGGGCGCGACGCGTCGATCCGCGCGCGACACCGCTGCGGGCCGTGGCACCACCGCATCGACCGCGGTGACCTCGTCGGGCGCCCCGGGCGCGACGGCAGCGGCGGGTACCCCGGCCCCGGGGGAGCCCGCCGACGAGGTCGGGACCGACCCCGGCGAGGGCGCGGTGGAGACCGGCGACGCGGATGCTGCCGGCCGGGCGGGGACGGCTGCCGGTCGCGCCGAGGTGGCGGCGGACCGGGCCGAGGTGACGGCCGCGCAAGCCGATGTCGCAGCGGTGGACCTCGGAGATCCGGCCGTGGACGAGGGCGGGGCCGGTCGCTCCTGACGCAGGGCACCCCGTAGGCCCGATCGGACCCGCGCACCCGTCACCGGGGGCAGCGATGTCCGTCGTGGGATCTGCCGGGGGGGGCGGACCCGGTACGGGACCTCGGTCGTCGCACGTACCGGTCCGCCGTCCGACCGTGCGGTGCGGGACGCACTCCGCGCCGACCGGTCAGGAACTGTTCGGTCGAGGACCCCGGGTGGCTTGGTCCGTCGCCGGGCGTTCTGGATCGACGTCGTCAGCCGCACGTCGATCCATCGCACGTCGTTCGATCGGGGGTCGGTGCAGTGGACGACGTGCGGTTGACCGCTCCCGGTGCCCGGCGGTTCAGGATCGACCTCGCCTACGACGGGTCCGCCTTCGCCGGTTGGGCCGCCCAGCCCGGGCAACGGACCGTCGAGGCGGAGGTCGGTGTCGTCCTGGCGCACCGGCCACCGGCCCCGGGAACCGCGGGGCGGCTGGTGGTCGCCGGGCGCACGGACGCCGGAGTGCACGCGCGCGGGCAGGTGTGTCACGTCGACGTGGCACCGCCCGCCCCCGGCGCGACGGTCGGGAACGGCGACGTGAGCCGGTGGCTCCCGCACCGCGTCGTCCGCTCGTGGAACGGGATGCTTCCGCCCGACATCCGCATCAGGGCCCTGTCGGAGGCGCCCGACGGTTTCGACGCCCGCTTCGCCGCCCTCTGGCGCCGGTACGTCTACCGCCTCAGCGACGGGGAGACCGTCCCGGACCCGGTGGTGCGGTCCTGGACCACCCCACACCTGCGGGTGCTGGACACCGGCGCGATGGGCCGGGCGGGCGCCCGCCTGACCGGCCGGCGGGACTTCGCCGCGTTCTGCAAGCGCAGGCCGGGAGCCACCACGATCCGCACGCTCCAGGCGCTGGCCGTCACGCGGGGCGCCGACGGTGTGGTGGCGGTGGAGGTGGTGGCCGACGCGTTCTGCCACTCGATGGTCCGCGCCCTGGTCGGCGGGCTGGTCCCGGTCGGTGACGGCCGGCGCGGCGAGGACTGGCCGGCGGCCGTGCTGGCCGCCGGGGTCCGGGACGCGACCGTCGCAGTCGCGCCCCCCCGCGGGCTCGTCCTGGAGGAGGTCGGGTACCCGCCGCCGGGGGAACTGGCCGCGCGGGCCTCCCGGACCCGGGCACTACGGGACGCACGTGACCTCCTGACGGGCTCGGAAGACGGCGCGTGAGCGAGCACTACTTCACGGCCGAACCTGTCGGCGAGGCCACGATGCGGCAGGTGACCGCGCGGATCGCGGGGGAGACCTACCGCTTCACGACCGCGGGCGGAACGTTCGCCGCGACCCGGCTGGACCCGGGCACCTCGGTCCTGCTCGAGCGGGGGCCGACCCCGGCCGGACGGACGCTGCTGGACCTCGGGTGCGGCTGGGGACCGGTCGCGGTCAGCCTGGCCCGACGGGTGCCCGCGGCGACGGTCTGGGCCGTGGACGTCAACCGGCGGGCGTTGGACCTGACGGGGGTCAACGCCGCCACCGCCGGAGTGGCGGACCGGGTCCGGCGCGTCGAGCCCGACGACGTCCCGGCGGAGGTGACGTTCGACGCCATCTGGTCCAACCCGCCCATCCGGGTCGGCAAGACCGAGCTGCACGCGATGTTGCTGCACTGGCTCCCACGCCTGGCGCCCGGGGGGGCGGCCTGGCTGGTCGTCGCGCGCAACCTCGGGGCGGACTCCCTGGCCGCGTGGCTGGCGGAGCAGGGGTGGCCGACCGGCCGGCACGCGAGCGCGAAGGGATACCGGGTCCTGCGGGTACCGGCGCGGGACCTGCCCTAGAGGCCCGCGGCCGCCATCGTGGACGTCCCGATGTCGAGGTTGCCGGCGTCCAGCTGGAACCGGACCGCCTCGAACGTCGCCTGCAGGGACGTGAACCGGGGCGCCCACCCGAGCAGGGCCGCGGCCTTCGCGACCGAGACCGACGGACTGTGCGCGACGTGGTCCCAGCTGGCGGCCGCCGTCTCCGGGCCGACGGCGGCGGCGAACTGCGCCCAGGGCGCGAACTCCAGGACGGCCTCCCGGCCGAACCAGCCGGCGGCGGCCTCGGCGAACCCGCGCATCGTGAGCGCCGCCGGTGACACGACGTGGAAGGACTCCCCGGCGGCCGCCGAGCGGCGGTCCAGGGCCGCGACGAACGCGGAGGCCACGTCGTCGGCGTGCACGTGGTGCAGCGTGGTCAGACCGAGATCCGGGAGCAGTACGGGACGCCCGGTCGCCAGGTCGGCCCACACACCCGGGTCGGTGTTGCCGGCCGGGTTCACCACCCACCACCCGGCGCCGCTGATGTGGCCGGCGTGCAGGACGGTGCACGCCAGCCCGCCGCGGGCGGTCTCGGCAAGCAGCAGGCGCTCCACGGCGGCCTTGCCGATCCCGTACTCCCCGAAAGGGTGGCGTGGCGCCGACTCCGTGACCGGGACCTCCATCAGGTGACCGTGCACCCAGACGGTCCCGCAGTGCAGCAGGTGACCGCACCGGCCCCGCAGCGCGTCCACGAGCAGCCGCGCGGACGCCGGGGTGAAGCACATCAGGTCCACGACGGCGTCCGGCGCCAGGTCGGCGACGAGGTCTCCGAACGTGCCGTCGGCGTCGGCGGCGTCCCGGTCGACGGTGACCCGGCGGACCACGTCCCAGGCCGGGTCGGCGCGGTAGGGCGCCCGGCTCCCGCGGCTGAGCGCCACCACCTCGTGCCCACCGCGGACCAACCTCGGCACCAGGTGCCCTCCGATGTGTCCGGTCGCCCCGATCACCACGACGCGCACGCGCGGGTCCTTCCGGTCGGCCCGGGAACGCCGGGCGGATGTCGCTGGCTACTGGTAGGCAGACACCGTGACCACAGATCATCGCCCGCCCGCAACCGCCGGTCCGACCAGCGCCGCCGGTCCTGGCGGCGTCCGGGTCGAGGAGTTCGACGGCACCGCCGAGCGGATCGAGGGCCTCCGCCTGCTCGCCGAGAACGCCTTCGCCGAGGACCAGCCGCCGGCCGCGTGGGCCCTGGAGTCGCAGCGCTTCGAGACCGGCCGCGGGCTGGTGGCCCTCGACGACGGACAGGTCGTCGGGTCCAACCTCGTGTACAGCCTCGAGGTGTCGGTCCCGGGGCCGGTCCCGGCCGGTCGGGCGGGCGGCGCCGACGCGCCCGGCACCCGCGTGGTGCCCGCCGCGGCGATCAGCTTCGTCTGCGTGCTGCCCAGCCACCGGCGCCGGGGGATCGCGGCTTCACTGATGGCGGGCGTCCTGGCCGGTGTGCAGCAGCGGGGCACCGAACCGGTCGCCGTCCTCTGGGCGAGCGAGGCCACGATCTACCACCGGTTCGGGTTCGGTCCGGCGACCCGGTTCGCCTCGTTCGTCCTGCCGCGCAGGGTCGGGGCCGTGCGCGCGGAGCTGACGGATCCCCTCACCGCCCGGTTGGTGGACCCGGCAACCCACACCGCGGAGGTCGAGCGGCTGGCGGCCACCGTCAGGTCGGTCCGGCCGGGCATGCTCGCCCGTCCGGCGCACTGGGTGGCAGGTGTGGTCGCGGACCTCCCGGAGTCCCGTGCCGGAGCTTTCGCGTTGCGCTGCGTCCTGATGTCGGCCGGCCCCCGGGTCAGGGCGGTGGCGCGGTATGCCGCGCGTCCGGCGACCGGCGGGGCCAAGGGGACCGAGATCGTCGTGCGGGAGGCCTACTCCGACGGCCCGGGCTCCCACGCGGCGCTGTTCCGGTGGTTCACCGAGATGGACCTGATCGGTCAGGTGGTCGCCCCGCTCCGACCGGTCGACGACCCGGTCCTGGACCAGCTGGTGGACGCGCGTTCCGTCGACATCCGCCAGGGCGACGCGCTGTGGGTTCGCCTGGTGGATCTCGGGCGTGCCCTGACGGCGCGGGGTTACGCCGGGGACGTCTCGGCGGTGCTCGAGGTCACCGACACCGTCTGCCCGTGGAACGCCGGCCGGTGGTTGATGGACATCACCGGCGGCACGGCGACCGTCACCCGCACCCAGGAGCCGCCGGACCTGGAACTGGACGTGTCCGCGCTCGGTGCGGCCTACCTCGGGTCGGCGGGGACGCTGAGCCGCCTCGGTCGCGCCGGCGTCGTCGCCGTGCAGACCCCCGGGGTGCTGGACCGGCTGTCCCGCAGCTTCGAGTCGGCGGTCCAGCCGTGGGCGCCCTGGGTCTTCTGACCACGACCGGTCCACCAACGGCGGCGCGCCCACAACCCGGTGGCCCGGCGACGCGCGGGTTGCCACACTCGCGCCGGTGGGACATGTCGAGCTGGCCGGGGTCGAGGTCGTGCTGCCCGACGGGCGGGTCCTGCTCTCCGACGTCGCCTTCCGGGTCGGCGACGGGACCACGACCGCACTGGTCGGCCCGAACGGCGCGGGGAAGACGACGCTGCTGCGGATCGTCGCCGGTGACCTGACGCCCACCGCCGGGGCGGTGACCCGCTCGGGAGGGATCGGGGTCATGCGTCAGCTCGTCGGGTCCGTGCGGGACGACTCCACGGTCCGGGACCTGCTGCTGTCGGTGGCGCCGCCGCGGCTGCGGGCCGCCGGCGCCACGGTCGACGCCGCGGAGCTGGTGATGATGGACCGCGACGACGAGCCGGCCCAGCTGGCCTACGCGCAGGCGCTGGCGGACTGGGCCGATGCCGGCGGCTACGACGCGGAGGTGCACTGGGACACGTGCTGCACGGCCGCGCTCGGGGCCGGCTTCGACCGCGTGCAGTCCCGCGACGTCGCGACCCTGTCCGGCGGCGAGCAGAAGAGGCTCGTCCTGGAGGCGTTGCTGCGTGGGCCCGACGAGGTCCTGCTGCTCGACGAGCCGGACAACTACCTCGACGTCCCGGGCAAGCGGTGGCTGGAGGAGCGCCTGCGCGACACCCCGAAGACGGTCCTGCTGGTCAGCCACGACCGGGAACTACTGGCCCGGGCCGCCCAGCGCATCGTCGCCGTGGAACTGGGCCGGGGCGGCGCGGGCAACACGACGTGGACCCACGGCGGTGGGTTCGCGACGTTCGCGGCCGCCCGGTCGGCCCGGTTCGCCCGGTTCGAGGAGCTGCGCCGGCGTTGGGACGAGGAGCACGAGAAGCTGCGCCAGCTGATGCTGATGTACCGGCAGAAGGCGGCCTACAACTCCGACATGGCGGCGCGCTACCGCGCCGCGGTCACCCGGCTGACCCGGTTCGAGACGGAGGGACCGCCGCAGGCGACACCGCGCGAGCAGGTCATCTCGATGCGACTGGGTGGCGGGCGGACCGGTGTCCGGGCGCTGACCTGCGCCGCCCTGGAGCTCACCGGGCTGATGCGCCCGTTCGACCTGGAGGTGTTCTACGGCGAGCGGTTGGCGGTGCTCGGGTCCAACGGCTCGGGCAAGAGCCACTTCCTGCGCCTGCTCACCCAGACCTCGACCGACACCGGGCCGACCCGTCCGGTCGGGAGCGCGGTCGCGGCCACCGGCACCGTCCGACTGGGGGCGCGGGTGGTGCCGGGTCACTTCGCGCAGACCCACGACCACCCCGAGCTGGACGGCCGGACCCTGCTGGACGTGCTGTGGGAGGACCACTCGCTGCGCATCGAGGACGCGGCGCCCAGCCTGGACCGGTACGAGCTGGCAGCTGCCAGGGACCAGCGCTTCGGCACCCTGTCCGGTGGACAGCAGGCGCGGTTCCAGATCCTGCTCCTGGAGCTGGCGGGCGCCACGATGCTCCTGCTGGACGAGCCGACGGACAACCTGGACCTGTCCAGCGCCGAGGCCCTGGAGGCCGGGCTGGCCGGGTTCGACGGGACCGTGCTCGCGGTCACGCACGACCGGTGGTTCGCCCGCTCGTTCGACCGCTACCTGGTGTTCGGGTCCGACGGGCGCGTCCAGGAGGCCCCGGAGCCGGTGTGGGACGAGGCGCGCGTCGACCGGGTGCGGTGACCACGGCGCACGCGTCGACGCACCGGGTCCGGCCGGCTCACCACCCCGGCCGCCAGCACGCCGCCCAGAGCGCCGAACAGATGGCCCTGCCAGGACACCTCGTGGGTCGTCGGGAGCACACCGCACAGCAGCGACCCGTAGGTCAGGAAGAGCGCGACGGCCAGCGCGATCTGACCGGCGCTCCGGGCGAGGAAGCCGCGGGCCAGGAGAAGGGTAAGCCAGCCGAAGACGAGGCCCGAGGCTCCGACGTGGACGGTCCCGGCACCCCCGAACAACCAGGTGCCGATCCCGGCCACCAGCCAGATGACCGCCGTCGCGACCCCGAAGCGGAGCAGTCCTGCGGAGGTGGCCAGGAAGGCGAACACCGCCACCGGCAGGGTGTTGCCCTCCAGGTGGGCCCAGCCCGCGTGCAGCAGCGGTGCGAACAGGATCCCGTCCAGTCCGTGCGAACTCAGCGGGATGATCCCGCCCTCGGCGACCAGCCGCTGGCGGTCCACGGCATTCACGGTCTGGACCAGCCACAGCAGCAGGACGAAGGCCGCGACCACCAGCGCGGACCGGCCGGGCCGGGGCGGCCAGACCCGGTGGAGCGCGTTGTGAGTGATCGCCCGCCCGGCCGTCGTGGTCATGACCGGCGAGCCTAGGGACGGACCCGTCCGTGCGGCGCAGGAGTGCGGTCCGGCCCGGCTTTGACCGTCCGAGCCCGGCACGGATACCCTGGGGAGGTTGTCCGAGGCCCGCACCACGAGGCGAACGCGACCGAACACGTCACCGGCACAGACTCGAACCGGCACAGACCCGAACGGGCGCAGGCCCGACAGCTCCCGACGAAGAGGTTTCCCTCCCGTGCGCACCTTCAGCCCCAAGCCGGCCGACATCACCCGGACCTGGCACGTCATCGACGCCGAGGACATCGTCCTGGGCCGGTTGGCGTCGCACGCCGCGCAGCTGCTGCGTGGGAAGCACAAACCGATCTGGGCCCCGCACGTCGACACCGGGGACTTCGTGGTGATCGTGAACGCGGAGAAGGCTGTGCTGACGGGATCGAAGCGGGACCAGAAGATCGCCTACCGGCACTCCGGCTTCCCCGGCGGCCTCACCGGGACCCCCTACACGGACATGATGGCAAAGAACCCGCGCAAGGCCGTCGAGAAGGCCGTGCGCGGGATGTTGCCGAAGAACACGCTCGGGCGGGCCCAGGGCAAGAAGCTGAAGGTGTACGCCGGACCGGAGCACCCGCACGCCGCGCAGCAGCCCAGGGCCTTCGCGCTCACGCAGATCGCCCAGTGAGCGGGCTCGTGACCACTCCCGGTCTCACGGGTGCCTGCCCGACCCGGAAGATGCAGACCCGGAAGATGCAGACCCCCAAGACCCAGCAGACCGACCGGACGGATCCGCGATGACCGACACGACCACCGAGACCGAGGTCCCGGCCGGGGACTACACCACCGACACGCCGGTTCCGGTCTCGGACCCGACCGACGCCCCGGTGCGGGCGTTCGTCCCCTCGGTCCCGTCGCGGGCGACCGGTCGGCGCAAGACGGCGATCGCCCGCGTCCGGATCGTTCCGGGGTCCGGCAGGTGGACGATCAACGGTCGCGACCTCAGCGGGTACTTCCCGAACAAGGTGCACCAGCAGATCGTCAACGAACCGTTCGCCACCCTGGAGCTGGACGGCGCGTACGACGTGCTCGCGCGGGTGCACGGCGGCGGACCGTCCGGGCAGGCGGGTGCACTGCGTCTCGGTGTGGCCCGTTCGCTGAACTCCGCGGACGAGGAGAACAACCGTCCGGCTCTGAAGAAGGCGGGCCTCCTGACCCGGGACCCGCGCGCCGTCGAGCGCAAGAAGGCCGGTCTGAAGAAGGCCCGGAAGGCGCCCCAGTACTCCAAGCGCTGACCCGGGGTGTCCCGCCGGCGGCTGTCGGCGTGGTCCACCCGGTGCCCGGGACACGCGGTGTCCCGGGCACCGTCGCGTCCTGGGCTGGGTCGTCTGCGAAGCTGAGCCGCTCCGCCCGGAACAGGCCGGGTGACGCCGAACCTCACGGTGTCGCCCTGCATCGCACCGGGGTGGCGGGGCCTGACCCGGGGGCCCGACGAGCAGGGGGAGTGGCGCGGATGTCGGACCGGCCGCGGATGTTCGGGACCGACGGCGTCCGGGCCCTGGCCAATGGTGAACTGACCGCGGAGTTGGCGATGCGGCTGGCGGCCGCGGCCGCCCTGGAGCTGCCCGGTCGACGGGTCCCTGCCGCGGGCCACCCGCGAGATGCGAGCGGACCGCGCCGTCCGCTGGCCATCGTCGGCCGGGACCCGCGTCCGTCCGGCGACTTCCTTGAGGCCGCCGTGACCGCGGGCATCGCGGCTGCCGGCGTGGACGTGGTGCGCCTCGGGGTGGTGCCGACGCCGGCGGTCGCCTTCCTCACCGCGGCGCGTGACGCCGACTTCGGGGTCGTCATCTCGGCCAGCCACAACCCGATGCCCGACAACGGGATCAAGTTCTTCGGTGCGGGGGGGCTCAAGCTCGTCGACGCCGTCGAGGACGCGATAGAGGCTCGCTGTACCCAACCCCGCGGGGCCCGGCCCATCGGGTCCGCCGTCGGACGAGTGCGGGAGGACGCGGACGCCGTCGGGGACTACACCGGGCACCTGCTGGGCACCATCGCGACTCCGTTGACGGGTCTGCGGGTGGTGGTGGACTGCGCCAACGGCGCCGCCGCGGTCCTGGCGCCGCGGGTGCTGGCCCGGGCCGGGGCGGACGTCGTCGCGATCGCCACCGACACGCGCGGCGACGCCATCAACGATGGGGTCGGGTCCACCCACCTGGACGTGCTGCGCAAGGCGGTCCTGGACGCGGGCGCGGACGCGGGGATCGCGCACGACGGGGACGCGGACCGGTGCCTCGCGGTGGACGCCACCGGAGAGGTCGTCGACGGCGACCAGATCCTCGGGATCCTCGCGGTCGCGTTGCACGAGACGGGCCGGTTGCCCGGGGACACGGTCGTCGGGACCCAGATGTCGAACCTGGGCCTGACCCTGGGGATGCGCCGGCACGGTATCGGTCTGCTGCGGACCAAGGTGGGTGACCGTCATGTGCTGGAGGCGATGCGCCGGGGCGGCTACGTGCTGGGCGGCGAGCAGTCGGGCCACCTGGTGATGACCGGACACGCGACCACCGGTGACGGGCTGCTGACAGCGCTGCACCTGCTGAGCAGGATCGCCGCGACCGGCCGTCCGCTCGCGGATCTCGCCGCCGTGGTACAGCGACTGCCCCAGGTGCTGGTCAACGTCGGCGGGGTCGACCGGGAACGGGCCGGGTCCGACGTGGGGGTCCTGTCCGCCGTCGCCGCGGCGGAGGACGAACTCGGGGACGACGGGCGGCTGCTCCTCCGCCCGTCCGGCACGGAGCCGGTGGTGCGGGTCATGGTGGAGGCACCGACCCACCTGCAGGCCGTCGGGGTGGCGGACCGGGTCGCGGCCGTCGTCCGGGCGCGGCTGGCGGTCTGAGGCGCGGGGAACCCGCTCGCTGGGGGGCCCGTTTACCGTGGGGTCCCCGGACCCGGGTCTGGCGCCCCCGACCCGCCCCGTCCCGTCGACAGGAGCACGCTGTGCCGAAGACATCCGGTGACCCCGCCGTCCGGTCGCGGGCTGAGGCCCCGACGACCGCGCGCGCCGAACGGGTCGCCGCCGCGAAGGCCGCGCGCGAGCGCGCCGCGAAGCGGGCCCGCACCCGGAACCTCGCTGTGATCATCGGCCTGGTGCTCGTGGCCGGTGCCGTCGCGTTCGTCGTCGCGCAGCGCAGCAGCTCCACCGGACCGGACACCACGGTGGCGACGCCGGCGGGCATCGGTGTCGGCGGGGGGTTCAGCTACGGCACCGGGCCGGTGAGGATCCAGCTCTACGAGGACTTCCAGTGCCCGGCCTGCAAGTCTCTGGAGGACACCCAGGGCGCCAGCCTGGTCAAGCTCGCCCAGCAGAACAAGGCAACCGTCGTCTACTCCCCGATCGCCATCCTCGACAGCCGGTCCCAGGGGTACTCCACTCGGGCGGCGTCCGCCGCGTACTGCGCGCCCGCGGACACGTTCAAGGCGTTCCACGATGCCCTGTACGCCAACCAGCCGGCCGAGGGCGGCAGCGGCCTGGCGCAGGCGAAGGTGATGGACCTGGCCGCGAAGGCCGGGATCGCCGGCAGCGCGTTCACCTCCTGTGTGAACGACAAGACCTACGGCCCGCTGGTGAAGTCCCAGTACGACGTGGTCAACACCGCCTTCCTGGCCGCGAACCAGCCCGGCTGGGGGACCCCGGGCGTCTTCGTCAACGGCAAGACGGTCGGCGACTGGTCCCAGCCCGGCTTCTTCGAGGCTCTCGTGGCGCAGGAGACAGCCGCCTCGCCCAGCGCCACTCCGTGAGTGGGGCTGGGGGGTCGGGGGAGCCTGCGCTCAGTCCCGCGCCCGGGCGCGCTCGTCCAGTCCCGCCAGGTAGGCGTTGTACGCGGTGAGCTCCGCGTCGCCGTCCCGGTCGGCCTGTCGGTCGTGCCGGCCCGCTGCCCGCTCGTCGCTGTGGGCCCACTGGACCACCAGCGCCAGGCTGACGAGCAGGATCGGGATCTCGCCGGCCGCCCACGTCAGGTTCCCGCCGAGGCGCTGGTCGGCGAGCAGGTCGGTGTGCCAGGGGCGGTCCAGCGGGCGGTACCAGTCCGCGGCGATCACCGAGGTGCTGACCGTCAGGGCGATCGCGAAGAAGGCGTGGAACGGCGCAGCCGCGAACATCACGACGAGGCGCCCGAGGTGGGGCAGCGGGACAGGTGAGTGGTCCAGGCCGCACACCGTCCAGTACAGGAGGTAGCCGACCGCCACGAAGTGCACGTTCATGGCCACGTGGCCGACGTGCCCGCTCATCAGCCAGCCGAACAGCGGGGAGAAGTACAGCCCGTAGAAGCTGGCGACGAACAGCGTGAAGCCGAAGACCGGGTGCGCGACGACCTTCATCCACCGGGCGTGCAGGGTGGCGAGCAGCCACTCCCGGGGACCGCGCTGCCCGTCGACCCCACGCCGCAGGGAGCGGAGCGCCAGGGTCACCGGCGCCCCGAGCACCAGCGGGATGGGGACGACCATCGACAGCAGCATGTGCTGGACCATGTGAGCGCTGAACATGAGCGACCCGTACCGACCCAGGCCCGAACAGGTGGTGACCAGGGCGAGCAGCCAGCCGCCCAGCCATGCGAGTGTCCGCCCGACCGGCCAGTGGTCGCCACGTCGGCGCAGCCGGCGGACTGCGGCTAGATAGGTGCCGACTGCAACGGTGGTCAGGGTCATGAACACCCAGTCCGGCCAGGCGTCGAAGACCAGCCGGGACAGGGTCGGGGCGCCGGGCATCGTGAAGCCCAGCTCGGTCTCGACGACGGTGGAGCCCGCCGGGGTGGCCGGCACCGGGGTCGGCGTCCGGGACAGCGCCACCGCCAGACCGACGGTGGCGCCCATGACCAGGGCCTCCAGCCCCGCGAACCGGAGGAACGCGCGGCGCGCCACCGCCCCGAGCCGTCCGGCGGCCGGGTCCGCGGCCAGCACCGGGACGACCCCCCGGCGCAACCGGTCCGCCGTTGCGCCGAGCATCCCGAACAGTACGACCTTGCCCAGGACCAGCTGCCCGTACCCGGTCGACACCAGCTGGCCGACGGACTCCATCCGGCTGGCGGCGTTACCGACGCCCGACACCCCCACGGCGAGGTAGCAGACGAGCGCGAGCCGGGAGAACCGCGTGACCGCCACCGCCAGGGCGCGGCCGCCGGTGAGGCCGTACGCGGTGAGGGCGACGAGCCCGCCGACCCAGACCGAGGCGGCCAGGACGTGGACGAGCAGGCTCGTCACGGCCAGGAGGTGATCCGCTGCCGTGGCCGAGTGACCGGTGAACAGGACGGGCACCGGGACCAGCAGGGCCAGCGCCAGCCGGGTCACCGGCGCGTCCCTGGTGCGGCTCACGGTCATCGCCAGGCACGTCACCGCGGCGATCGCCGCGGACGCCAGGACCGCGCGGGTGAGCGGGTAGTCCCAGAGGTTCACCCCCAGCAGCTCGGGGGTCGACACCGCCGCGGTGTCCACATCGGCCAGCGTCAGGACCGCCAGCCCGACCGCGAGCAGCGCGCAGGCCCCGGCGGCGACCGAGCCCGCGTGCAGGGCGCGTGCGGCGTCCGGCGCCAGCACCCCGCGGCGCAACGGCAGCAGGACGGCCAGCACTGCCGCGCCGACGGTCGCGACCACAGCCAGGTCCCACAGGACACGGACCACCGGCAGGCCCACGGTGACCCACGGCCCGGGGGTGGCCAGACCCGGAAGTACCTGCTCCGGACGGCCGCCGCCCCAGCCGAGCCCGGCACCCAGCACGACGAGCGCACCGGGAACCACGAGCCACAGCCACGAGGCGTGGCCCGGCCGCTGAGCAGCGTCGACGCCCCCACCCCGGCCTGCGTGCGCGGCAGTCGCGGGGACCGGCCGAGGTCGCGTCACTGCCACCCGGCAACGGTAGTCCGGGGCTCTGGTCCGGCTCGGGCGCCCACGGCGAGTGCTTGCACTCACCCGGGGCGAGTGCTAAAAAGGTGCTGGCACTCTCGGGTCATGAGTGACAACGACGCTGCACAGGCCGTCGTCGCGTGGCCCGGTGCCCACGAGGTTCGGAACAGTCGGGTCGAAGCCCGGGTCCGCGCGCAGTTCGCCGGGCCCGCGGCCGCCGTCGCGGGCGCCCGGCAACGTCGCACCACGTGAGGTCGCCACCACGGCGAGCAGAACACCGTACCGCCAGACCCGAGCACCCCCACAGCGTCGAGTGATCGACACGGGAGGAAGACCGACAGATGGCAAAGATCATCGCCTTTGACGAAGAGGCCCGCCGCGGCCTCGAGCGGGGGATGAACACCCTCGCCGACGCGGTCAAGGTCACCCTCGGCCCCCGCGGCCGCAACGTCGTGCTGGACAAGAAGTGGGGCGCCCCCACGATCACCAACGACGGCGTCTCCATCGCCAAGGAGATCGAGCTCGAGGACCCGTACGAGAAGATCGGCGCCGAGCTCGTCAAGGAGGTCGCCAAGAAGACCGACGACGTCGCCGGCGACGGCACCACCACCGCGACCGTCCTGGCCCAGGCACTGGTCCGCGAGGGACTGCGCAACGTCGCGGCCGGCGCCAACCCGATGGCCCTCAAGCGCGGCATCGAGGCGGCCGTCGAGTCCGTCGTCGGGCAGCTGCTGGCCGGCGCCAAGGAGGTCGAGACCAAGGAGCAGATCGCGGCCACGGCCGGGATCTCCGCGGCTGACCCGAGCATCGGCGAGCTCATCGCCGAAGCGATGGACAAGGTCGGCAAGGAGGGCGTCATCACCGTCGAGGAGAGCCAGACCCTGGGCCTGGAGCTCGAGCTCACCGAGGGCATGCGCTTCGACAAGGGGTACATCTCCGGCTACTTCGTCACCGACCCCGAGCGCCAGGAAGCCACCCTGGACAACCCTTACGTGCTGATCGTGAACAGCAAGGTCTCCGCGGTCAAGGACCTGCTCCCGGTCCTGGACAAGGTCAACAAGGCGTCGGGCTCGCTGCTGATCATCGCCGAGGACGTCGACGGTGAGGCGCTGGCGACCCTGGTCGTCAACAAGATCCGCGGGTTCCTCAAGGCCGTCGCCGTGAAGGCCCCCGGGTTCGGGGACCGCCGCAAGGCGATGCTGCAGGACATCGCGATCCTCACCGGCGGCCAGGTCATCGCCGAGGAGGTCGGTCTGTCCCTGGAGAAGGCCGAGCTGGACCTGCTGGGTCGCGCGCGGACCGTCACCATCACCAAGGACGAGACGACCATCGTCGAGGGTGCCGGCGACAGCGAGCAGATCGCGGGCCGCGTCAACCAGATCCGCGCCGAGATCGACAAGTCGGACAGCGACTACGACCGCGAGAAGCTGCAGGAGCGCCTGGCCAAGCTGGCCGGCGGCGTGGCGGTCATCAAGGCCGGTGCCGCGACCGAGGTCGAGCTCAAGGAGCGCAAGCACCGCATCGAGGACGCGGTGCGCAACGCCAAGGCCGCTGTCGAGGAGGGGATCGTCGCCGGCGGTGGCGTCGCACTCATCAACGCCCAGAAGTCGGCGTTCGACAAGCTGGACCTCGCGGGCGACGAGGCGACCGGGGCGAACATCGTCCGGGTGGCGATCGAGGCCCCGCTGAAGCAGATCGCGGTCAACGCCGGACTCGAGGGTGGCGTCGTCGCGGAAAAGGTCAAGGGCCTGGACTACGGCTGGGGACTGAACGCCTCGACCGGTGAGTACGTCGACATGGTCGCCACCGGCATCACCGAGCCCGTCAAGGTGACCCGGTCCGCCCTGCAGAACGCGGCGTCGATCGCGGCGCTGTTCCTCACGACCGAAGCGGTCGTGGCCGACAAGCCCGAGAAGGCGGCGGCTCCGGCCGCCCCGGACGGCGGTGGCATGGACTTCTGATCCGGCGACGGATCAGAGGTCCGGCCGGCGCCGGCAGCACGAGGGCGACACCCCGCGGGGTGTCGCCCTCGCTGCGTCTCGGTCCGGGAAGAGCCGGGTACCGCGTACCCGAGTTCTCAGGACTGGGGCCGACGGTGCCCGCGTTGGACGTGGCGCAGTTGCCCCAGCCGCGCCACGTCGACCCCGCTCGCCTCGCAGACCCAGTGTGGAGCCGGTCCGAGCTCGGGGTCGATGCGAAGCTCGTGGGGCTCACTGATCCCGCACTGCGGGGAGGCGCAGACCGGCCACCGTGCCAGTCCATCGTCCAGCAGGCGCTCCTGCACGTCCTGCGCGACCTGACCCGCGACGTGCTCCGCGCCCCCCGGCCACTGGTGCACCCACCACCGTCGGGCGGTCACCGCGTCCTCCAGGCGGTCGATCGCCGCCGGGGTGTCGACCGCGCAGGCCGCCAGGTCGCGCAGGACGTCGGCACGGGCCTGGGAGAGCGGGTCCGGGCGCCCCGCGTCGGGCAGGGCGTCGTCGGCCGGCGGGCCGTGATCCGGCTCGTGGGTCACCCGTCCACTGTCGCAGCAGCGGGCCGTCCGAAGCACCGGACACGACCTCACCGTCGGTCACCGAACTCGGGCGCGGCGCCTCCTGACGGTGTCTGCGAGTCGAGCCGACCGACGGGTCTCACGGTCGGTGACGACGGGCGCCGAGCTGTCCTCAAGCCACCTGAGCGAAGACTCCGACCGTCCTCTTGCTCGTGCACGCTGACGGCGCGCCTCCGGGATCACACCAGTCCCAGTGGTATGGGCATTCGGCGGCGCACCTGAAACCTGCCGACGACGCGGAGGACCTGTGGTGAGTGCTGTGGCCGATGGACGGACCAGACAGATGCGACGAGCTCGGCTGCGCCGCGTGGCGATCCCGCTCGTTGCCGGCGCCGCGGCCCTCGCCGTCGTGACACCGGCGTCCGCGACACCGGCCGTCGCGACACCGGTGGCCGCAAAACCGGCGTCTGCGACGAGACCGGCGGTCGGGACGTCGGCCGGCGCTGCCCGGGCTGCCACCGCCCGCCCGACGCTGCGCACCGTCGCCTACGCGGGGGTCCGGCTGTCGGTACCCGCCACGTGGCCGGTCGTCGACCTCGACAGGAACCCGACGGCCTGCGTGCGGTTCGACACGCACGCCGTCTACCTCGGCGCGGCCGGCCCGGACCAGGCCTGCCCGGCGCGCGTGATCGGGCGCACCGAGACGGTGTGGGTCGCGCCGGCCACCCGGTCCGGCGTCCGCACGCTGGCCGCCGTCCCCGGCGTGCTGCCCCCGGCGTCGGTGGACACCGCCGCCCAGCAGCTCGCCGTGGCGCCGGCCGGGACGGGCGTGACGGTGACGGCCACCTGGGGCACCGACCGCGCCCTGGTCCAGCGCATCGTCGCGAGCGGGACCCGCGGGCCGGTCCTCCGCCCGAGCCGACCGGCCTTTCGCGCCGGCGGCGTGGTCACCCGGTTCCCGGTCGGTGCGACGTCGACCGCGGCCTCGGGCTACGCCTTCGACGCATGCGCTGCGCCGTCCTCGTGGGTGATGGCCGCCTGGAAGAGGTTCTCCCCGTACAACTCGATCGGCGCCTACATCGGCGGCATCAACCGCGGGTGCGCCCAGCCCAACCTGAACCAGCCGTGGATCAGCCAGGTCATGGGCACGCAGGGCTGGCGGGTGCTGCCGCTGTACGTGGGACGACAGGCACCGTGCAGCGGCCGCTCGGACCTGGCGGCGATCGACCCCGGCCGGGCCTTCGCCCAGGGAGCGGCGGAAGCCCGGGACGCCGTCGGGCGGGCCCGGACGACGGGCATGCACCCGGGCAGCGTCCTCTACAACGACATGGAGGGCTACCCGCGCGGTGGGGCCTGCACAGCCGCGGTCTTGTCCTACCTGACCGGGTGGACCAACCAGCTGCACGCGACGGGCTGGCTGTCGGGGGTCTACTCCAGCGCGAGCGGGGCGATCGCCGACCTCGCGGTGGCGCCGGCCCGGGCCGGGTACACCTCGCCGGACATCATCTGGACGGCCCGGTGGGACGGCAGTGCCCACCTGTTCGGCGAGACCTACGTCCCGGACACCCGGTGGGCCTCCCAGCAACGCGTCAAGCAGTACCTCGGTGACCACACGGAGCGCTGGGGGGGCTACTCGATCAACGTCGACAGCAACCGGGTCGAGGCGGCCGGCGCGACGATCGCCTACCTGGGGCGGGTCCGCGCCAGCGCTTGGGCGCACTGGTCCCCGTCCACGTCGGTTCCCGGCAAGGGCCTGTTCCGGGTCGGCGCCCCCGTTTACTACACGTGCATCCTCGGCGGGCAGGTGGTGTCGGGCAGCCCGCGCTGGGTGCGGTTGTTCGACGGGAGACTCCTGCCGTCCGTGGCACTGCCGCCGGCCGCCGGGGTGCCGTTCTGTGCGCTGCCGGGTCAGGTCCTCTCGGAGCTGAACATGCGGTCGGGGCCGTCCTCGGCCGGCCCCGTCAGGGGGGTCCTGCACGTCGGAGCCCTGGCCCGCGTCGCCTGTCAGGCGTCCGGCCAACGGATGGGGAACACCCGGGTCTGGGACCGTCTGAGCAACGGGCTCTGGGTGAGCGACGGCTGGGTCGCGACGCCGGGGCGGCCGGCGTTCAGCCCGACGTACCCGCGCTGCTAGGGCAACCGGACCGCCGCTGGAGCAGCCGGACCGGCAGGTCGCGGACCACGTCAGCGGTCCGGGACCTCCGGTGTGTCCTCGGGACTGAGAGCACTGATCTCTGAGTCGGAAGCACTGCTCTCGGCGGCCGGTGCGCGACCGGCCGCCGGGTCGGCGGCGTCGGCCGGCACGGAGCGGCCCTGCTGTCCCGGGACCTGCCCGGTCCCGTCCGCGGGGGGCAGCAGGTCCTCGATCGCCGGGCCGAGCAGGTCGTCCGCGTCGACGATCCGGTAGGCATACCCCTGCTCGGCGAGGAAGCGCTGTCGGTGAGCGGCGAACTCCGCGTCCGAGGTGTCGCGGGACACCACCGCGTAGAAGTGCGCCGTCCGTCCGTCCGCCTTCGGCCGCAGGATCCGACCGAGTCGCTGCGCCTCCTCCTGCCGTGACCCGAACGAGCCCGAGACCTGGATGGCGACGGATGCCTCCGGCAGGTCGACGGAGAAGTTGGCGACCTTGCTCACGACCAGGCAGTCCAGCTCCCCGGTGCGGAACGCCTCGAACAGTCGCTGACGCTCCCGGACCGTCGTACCGCCCTTCACGACCGGGGCGCCGATGTGCTCTCCGATCGAGTCCAGCTGGTCCAGGTACTGGCCGATCACCAGCATCGGCTGGCCGCGGTGACGGGCGACGAGTCTCTCGATCACCGCGTTCTTCGTCGTCGCCGTGCTGGCGAGGCGGTAGCGCTCCTCCGGTTCGGCGGTCGCGTACAGCAGCCGCTCGTGGTCGGTGAGGGTGACCCGGACCTCGACACAGTCGGCCGGGGCGATGTACCCCTGGGCCTCGATGTCCTTCCACGGCGCGTCGTACCGCTTGGGCCCGATCAGGCTGAACACGTCGCCCTCGTGCCCGTCCTCGCGGACGAGGGTCGCGGTCAGCCCGAGGCGGCGACGGGCCTGCAGGTCCGCGGTCATGCGGAAGATCGGTGCGGGCAGCAGGTGGACCTCGTCGTAGATGATCAGGCCCCAGTCGCGCGCGTCGAACAGCTCCAGGTGGCTGTAGACGCCCTTGCGACGGGTCGTCATCACCTGATAGGTGGCGATGGTGACGGGCCGGACGTCCTTGTGCTGGCCGGAGTACTCGCCGATCTCCTCCTCCGTCAGCGACGTCCGCTTCAGCAGCTCGTCGCGCCACTGCCGGGCCGAGACCGTGTTGGTGACCATGATCAGGGTGGTCGCACCGGCCTGGGCCATCGCCGCCGCACCGACGATCGTCTTGCCGGCCCCGCACGGCAGCACGACCACCCCCGATCCGCCGTTCCAGAAGTCCTCGACGGCCTGGACCTGGTAGGGCCGCATCGACCAGCCCTCCTGGCGGAGCGCGATCGGATGCGCCTCGCCGTCGACGTACCCGGCGAGGTCCTCGGCCGGCCAGCCCAGACGCAGCAGCACCTGCTTGAGGTTCCCGCGCTCGGAGGGGTGCACCGCGACGGACCCCGGACCCAGGCGCTCACCGACCAGCGGCTGGACCCGCCTGGACCGCAGCACCTCCTCCAACACGGGCAGGTCGACCCCGTGCAGGACGAGGCCGTGCACCGGGTCCTTCTCCAGCCGCAGCCGGCCGTAACGGTCCATCGTCTCGGCGACGTCGACGAGCAGCCCGTTGGGCACCGGGTAGCGGGAGTAGGTGAGCAGGGTGTCGACGACGGTCTCGGCGTCCAGCCCGGCCGCGCGCGCGTTCCACAGGCCCAGGGGGGTCAGCCGGTAGGTGTGGACGTGCTCGGGCGAGCGTTCCAGCTCCGCGAACGGCGCGATCGCCTTGCGGCAGGCGGTCGAGTCCTCGTGGTCCACCTCCAGCAGCAGGGTCCGGTCACTCTGGACGATCAGCGGCCCGTCGCTCACGGGGCGGTCACCGGTTCGGCGTCGTCGAGCAGGGCGGCGGCGGTGATCCGGTGGAGCGCGAACGTGCGGATCCGGGAGTCGCGCCGGTCCACTGCGGTGAGGACCCCTCCGTCGATGCGGACCGGTTCCACGATCCGTTCCCCGACCGTGCCGGTGGAATCGGTGTAGCCGATCCAGACAGCCCGGCGCTGCTCGGGCCGACGGCCGAACGGCGTGCGTGCCACCGGGCCCGGACGCCGCGGCCGCGCCGAGATCTCCGCCTCCTCGTCGTCCTCGTCGGTGACACGCGAGGTCGGCGGCGGGGGTGGTGGAGGTCCGGACTCCATGGCCTTCTTCAGCACGGCCACCGCGTCCAGGGCCGCGGACTGGGGACCACGCGCCCCGTCAGGGGGGACCATCCCGCGGGGGCGGGCGCGGACGGCCCGGTCACCGGCCACCAGCGCCGACGCGGCGGCGGTCAGCATCCGCTCGTCGGGCACCCGGTCCCCCAGGACCGTCACCGGCCGTCGGACGGGCACCGGGGCGCGGGAGAGCTCGCCGCTGCCGACCACCACGGCGCCGTCGGCCCCCTCGGCCGCCGGCGCGTACCCGGCGGTGCGCAGCCGCTCCAGGACGCTGTCCGGCGGGGAGTCGGTGACCGCGACCGTCGGGGCCAGCAGGCGCAGGTGCAGCCCGCTCACCCGGCGGTCGGCCATCAGCGTCGCCATCGCGGGCTCGTCCGCGCAGCGCACGTACGCTGTCGCGGCCCCGACCCGGGTGCTCCCGTGCCGGCGTGCGACGTCGTCGACCAGGTAGGCGAGTGGCTGGGGGACACCGGTGGAGCTGTGGGCGGCGAGGAACGCGTGGACGCCGGCGGCGGTGCGTCCGGCGTCCATGCCCCGCCGCACCGAGGCGGGGGTGAACCGGTAGACGGTGCCGGCGCCGGCGGACTCGACCTCGGCGAGCATGCCGAGCTCGGCAGCCACGTCACGGCGCAGCATCCCGGGTGCCACGGCTGTCAGGTCGGCCTGCAGCAGGACGGTGTCGACGGGCTCGGGCAGGCCCAGACGCAGTGCCGCCGCCACCTCCCCACCGGTGGGGACGACCGCCTCCCCGGTGCGGTTGTCCGCCGGGCGGCCATCGGCGTCCGGCTGCGCCGGGGTCAGCAGGTGCCGGGCGTACCCGGTCAGAGCACCGCCGCCGGTGATCCCGAGTGCGGCGGCCTCCGCGAACGACCAGCGCGCGAGGTCGTCCCGCAGCCGTCCACCGCGGCGCGGCAGGCGCCACGCGAGGTCGGCGACGACGGCTTCGGGCGAGGCGGCGCCGACGCCGGGTTCGAGAGCCGACAGGGCGATCAGGACACCCCGACGGACCTCGGCGGCCAGGGAGGACTCGGCCTCCGCGCCGAGCGGCGCGACCACCTTGTCCCGGGAGTCGTGCTGGCCCACCATCCCCGGAGCGCGGCTCATGTCCAGCCAGGCTCTGGCGAGGTTCTCCCAACGGGCAGCGGGGTCGGCCCTGCCCCACAGGTCGTAGGCGGCCGTGGGCAGCCAGCCGTCGTCGTCGGCGTTCACCAGCCCGGCCGCGCCGGCGACCTCGATGAGCAGGACGGCCGTGGTCTCGGGGACGGCGAGCGTCGCGGCCAGCCGTTTGATGTCCCGGGTGCCGACGCCGCCGGAGCGCAGCAGTGCCGGCGGGTGCGCCTCCCAGGAGACGGCCAGGGCGTCGACGAGGCGCAGGACCTCCAGGGCTGTTCCGGTGCCCAGGCTGTCCACCCGAGCCGCCCGGTCGGCGAGGGCCTTGCGGCGAGCCGCGGCGGTCGGTGCCTTGACCCTGGTCGCGCGGGCCGCAGCCGGAGCGGCGCTCTCGGCTCGGGATCCACTGTCGGCCGGGGCCGAGTCGGGGTGGGCTCCACTGTCGGCCGGGGCCGACCCGGGTGCGGCCGTCCCCGGGTTCGGGACCGGCGCGACGTCGGCGCGCGGCGGCAGGGGGGCCGGGTGGCGGAACGCGGCCCCCCCGCGCAGGTGGAGGGCGACCTCGAGGGGGAGCGTGACCGTCCGCGGGTCGGTCGCGACGAGAAGGCCGCGGGCCAACAGCGCATCCACCGGCGTGGTGGCGGCCTCCAGCGTCACGGCGCGGTCCGCGTCGTCGACGCGGCCGGCCGGCGGGCCCCAGGTCAGACGGTCCAGCACCGCGGTGACGCCGGGCCCGGCCGCCTGGACCGCGGCCCCGACGAGCCCGGCGCACCGGGTCGCGTCACCGAGCTGCCCGGCGATCGCCGCGGCGTCGGCAACCGGGTCACCGGAGGTCGTCAGGCCGAGGGCCTCGGCGAGCCCCGCGACCCGGGCGGGCGGGTAGGCCGGGAGCAGCGCGCGGACCGAGCCCGCGAGCCCCGCGGGGAACGGGCCGAGGACCTCCGGGACCGCCCGGACCACCTGGATGTCGTCCTCGGCGCCCCAGATCAGCGCGAGCTCGCGCAGGTGGGCGACCGCGGAGTCGACGACGGCCGGGTCCACGTCGGGCTGGTCGGCCGGGGTTCCCGGTGCGCGGGCGGTGAGGGTCCGGCGGACGGCGTCGGTGGAGGTCGGCGTCGTCAGGCCCAGGACCGTCTCCAGGACCTGCAGCGTCCACCGGTCCAGGCGGTCGACGGCCCGGGCCACCGAGGCGCGGGTGGTCGCCCGCATCGACAGGTGCGCCAGGTCGGTGGGGACTGGGTGCACGAGGTCCGGTCGGAACCGGAGCAGCGCGACGAGGCCGGACTCGTCCCGGCTGCGCAGCTCCCCCGCGAGCGAGCTGACGGGGGCCGTCGCCGCCGATGCCCCGATACCCGCGGTCCCGACCTCCGACGGCCCGATGCCCGCTCCCCCGACGCCCGTGGGAGCGAGCTCGTGCCGGGCGCCGGCCTGTCCGCGAGCCCGGGCTGAGAGCGGACCGGGGTCGGCGGACCCGGTCGGCGCGGCGGACAGCCCCGGGTCGGGCGGCGACGCGGGGTCGCCGGTCCGGGCTCCCGGCGGGGAGCCGGGCTGTGCGTGTCGAGGTGCGTCGGGCCGCTGGGCAGCGGTCTTGGGCGGTGACGGGGAACGGACCACCGTTCCACGCTAGGCGTCCGGGGCCCGATCGAGGTAGCTCGGGCGCCGGTCCGACCGGTCCGCGACCGACTCGTCCGGCCCGTCCGCGCCACCGGCCCGGCGGCGCCCGACCCACCTAGGCTCTCCTGCCGCCCGCCCGCGAGGGTCACGTCCGACAGCTGCTCGCACCCCGCCCGTGCCGCGCCGCCGGCGACCCGCTCGCGTGGGCGTCGGCGCCCGCGCACACCGGAGCGGCGGTCGTCGGGGAGGATCGGGTCATGAGTCCCGCACCTGCTGCCACCGCGGACGGCGAGGTCCGGGTGGCCCGGCCCGAGGGCAGTCGGTCCGATGACGCGAACCGGCCGGTGCGGCGCACGCCGGTCGCGCGGAGTCGGACCGCCGCCCCGGACGCTGCCTGCGTGGCCGCCGTCGACACCGCCCGGGCCGCCGCGGCCACCGACGGGGTCCTGGACGCGCTGGTACCGCTGACGGGCGGTCCGTCCGCCGGTCCGGGCGCTCTCGTCGGAGAACACCTCGGGTTCACCGTGGACGGCGATCGGGTCGGCACCCACTGGTTCGCCTCGCGCGCCGCCGGGTACCCCGACTGGCGGTGGGCGGTCACGGTCGTCCGGGCCTCGCGGTCACGGGAGGTGACGGTCGACGAGGTGGCGCTGCTGCCGGGGACGGCATCGCTGCGGGCGCCGGGCTGGCTGCCGTGGGCGGAACGGGTCACCCCGGGGGACCTCGGCCCGGGCGACCTCATGCCGACGGCGCCGGACGATCCCCGCCTGGAGCCCGGGTACACCGCCGCGTCCACCGACGCGGCCGAGACGGCGACGGTGGCCGACGAGCTCGGCCTGGGCCGGTCCCGCGTCCTGTCCCCGATCGGCCGCGACGACGCGGCCGACCGCTGGGTGCAGGGCGGCGCGGGCTCGGCCGATGCGCTCGCGGTCGCGGCTCCCGCACCGTGCTCGACGTGCGGCTTCTTCGTCGGGCTCGGCGGCCCGCTGCGCCAGGTCTTCGGGGTCTGCGCCAACGCCCGGTCCCCCCGGGACGGGATGGTCGTCGCGATGGACCACGGATGCGGTGCGCACTCCGACGTGGACCCGGCGGGGGTCGCAGGCCGCCCGGACACCGTCCTGGACACCCTGGCGACCGACGGCCTGGACATCACCGACCTGGTCGACCTCGGGCTCGCCTCGCAGCTGGAGCCGGCCGATGACGAGCCGGGTGCCGGTCCCGTAGCGGACCCGGACGACCTGTTCCCCGGTTGACCCCATCCTGCCGGGTTCGCACACCGAGCCACCCGGGGACGCGGGAGGGTCAGGCGGCGCGACGCGCCCGGGCGCGCACCAGCCGCCGGCGGCGGGCCAGCAGCGGGGTGCCGACCACCCCGATCGCCACGGCGAGCACCGCACTCGGCCGGACGAACCACAGGTCGGTCCCGGCGCCGGCGTCGGTGGCGAGGGTCGCCACCGCCACGGTGATCGCCGCGACCGTCAGGACCGCCGACGGCAGCACGCCGTAGGACTCGACCGGCGGGACGTCCTCCTGGAACACCGCGTGGTGGTGCACCTGCCGGGCCACCCGGCCGGTGCGGGTCACGGACTCGCGCAGCCCCGGCACCTCCGGACGGTCGACCGACTGCCCGGCATCGCGAAGCTTCCGGTCCTCGGGCACGACGTCCAGCCTAGGGATCGGCCACCCGGTCCCGGCGCGTGCTCCCGTCGGTCCCGGTGCGCTCCCGTCAGGCCCCGGCGCGCCACCTACCGCTGCGGCGGTCCGGCGTGCGAACCTCACCACCGCGCCCGCCCGCCGCCGTGCTGCCGCCGCCCGACCGGTTGTCGCCGGCCGGGGACGTCGCCGATGCCGAGGAGCCGACATGTCCGCGGTCACCGCGAACGCGCCCGGGTCGACCGGGGAACGTCTCGACCGGTACTTCCACATCTCCGCCCGCGGTTCGACCGTGGCGCGGGAGATCCGGGGCGGGCTCACGACCTACTTCACGATGGTCTACATCGTCGTGCTCAACCCGCTGATCATCGGGCTGGTCAAGGACGCGGACGGGCGTTACCTCGGCGGCGGGACGGCGCCCGACCTGCCGTTGGTGGCCGCGGCCACCGCCCTGGTGGCGGGGGTCCTGACCATCGCGATGGGCGCCGTCGCCAACTACCCGGTCGCCGTCGCCACCGGGCTGGGGCTCAACGCGTTCGTCGCCTTCTCGATCGCGAGCCGGGTCAGCTGGCGTGAGGCGATGGGCCTGGTGGTCCTGGAGGGACTGTTCATCCTCCTGCTGGTCGCGACGGGGTTCCGGACCGCGGTCTTCCGGGCCGTCCCGGCGCCACTGAGAGCAGCGATCACGGTCGGGATCGGGTTGTTCATCGCGATCATCGGTCTGGTGGACGCGGGCATCGTGCGGCCCGGGGCGGGGACGCCCCTGCAGCTGGGGATCGGCGGTGAGCTCGACGGCTGGCCGGTCACCGTCTTCGTGGTGGGACTGCTGCTTATGGCGGTGCTCTACGCCCGCCGCGTACCCGGGGCGATCCTCATCGGCATCGTGGTGGCCACGCTGCTCGCGGCGCTGGTGCAGGCCGTGTTCCACATCGGGCCGCAGACCGGCGCGACCGGGAAGGTCGTCAAGGCGACCGGCTGGAGCCTGAACGTCCCGAGCCTGTCCGGCAGCCCCGTCGCCGCGCCGGACTTCGGGCTGATCGGGCAGGTCGACGTGTTCGGCGCGTTCGGTCGCGTCGGGGTGCTCGCCGCGGTGGTGCTGGTGTTCACCCTGGTGCTGTCCGACTTCTTCGACACGATGGGGACCGTCGTCGGGATCGGTTCGCAGGCGGGTCTGCTCGACGCCGACGGCAACCCGCCACGGACCGGGCGGATCCTGATGGTGGACGGCGCGGCCGCGGTGGCCGGGGGTTCGGGTCGGTGTCGTCCAACACCGCCTTCGTGGAGTCCGCCGCGGGCGTCGGGGAGGGCGCCCGGACCGGACTGGCCTCGGTGGTGACCGGCCTGCTCTTCCTGGCGACCACCTTCCTGGCCCCGCTGGCCGCGGCGGTGCCGTACGAGGCGGCCGCACCCGCCCTGGTGCTGGTCGGGTTCCTGATGATGAGCCAGGTCCGTGGGGTCGCCTGGGACGACGTCGCGATCGGCGTCCCTGTCTTCCTGACCGCGGTGATCATGCCGTTCACCTACTCGATCACCAACGGCATCGGGGCCGGCTTCGTCTCCTACGTCCTGTTGATGGCCGCGACCGGCCGGGCGCGTCGCGTGCACCCGCTGCTGTGGGTGGTCGCCGCTGTCTTCGTCCTGTACTTCCTGCTGGCGCCCATCAACCGGCTCGTCGGCTGACCGTCCGTCGGACCAGGTGGACCATCGCGCGGACCGGTCATCGTGAAGGGGTGCCCGGTGACCTGCGATCGTAAAGTAGGCTAACGATCTGTGCCCCTCGTCGTCAGTCCCCCCGCCCGGGTCGGTCGCGAGCAGGCCGACACGGAGCTGTCGAGCTCGCTGCGGGTGGTCGTGGCCAGGCTGGGCAGGCGGTTGCGCGTCGAGCGGCCGGCCGACGTGCTGCCGGCGGGGATGGTCGCGGTCCTGGGCACCCAGCGTGGCAGCGGGCCGGTTCGGATCAGTGCTCTCCCCGAGACGGAGAACGTCCGTCCGCCGTCGGTGACGCGCACCGTGTCCCGGCCGGCCGCACAGAGACTGGTCGAGCGGATCGCGAACCCGCACGACGGCAGGCAGGTCCTCGTCTCGATCACCGGACGCGGGACCGCCGCACCGGAGCAGGACCGCCGCCGCCGACAGGCCTGGTCTGACGACCACCCGAGGGCACTGAGCGGGGCCGAGCGGGAAACCCTGAGAGCAGCGCTCCCGGTCCCGCAGCGGATCGCGCGGGGCTGACCCACCGGTGTTCCAGTCCCTGCACGTGCGCAACTACCGCTACTACGCCGGCGGCTCCCTCGTCTCCAACATCGGTCTGTGGGCCGGTCGCATCGCCCAGGACCTGCTGGTGGCCCGCCTCACCGACAACAACGGCACCTACCTCGGTCTGGTCACCGGACTGCAGTTCCTCCCGGTCGTCCTGTTCACGCTGTGGGGCGGAGCGCTGGCCGACCGGCTGCCGAAGCGGTGGCTGCTCGTGGGGACCCAGTCGGCACTGGGGATCACCATGACGGTGCTGGCCGTGCTCGATCTCACCGGCGTCGTCCGCATCTGGCACGTCTTCGCTCTGGCGTTCCTGTTCGGGACCGCGGCAGCCTTCGACGGGCCCGCCCGGCAGGCCTTCGTGTCCGAGCTGGTCCCGATCGGTGCACTGCCCAACGCGGTCGGGCTGAACTCGACGTCGTTCAACGCCGCCAGGCTTGTCGGTCCGGCGGTGGCCGGGGTCGCGGTCGCGTCGTTCGGCACGGGCTGGGTGATCCTGGCCAACGCCGTCAGCTACGTGTTCATCGTCGCGTCCCTGTTGGCGATGCGGCGCTCGGAGATGCAACCGCGGCCGATCGCCCGTGACCGGGGTCGGGTGCTGGACGGTCTGCGCTACATCCGAAGCCGCCCCGAGCTGGTCGTGAGCATGGGCTCGGTCTTCGTCATCGGCACGTTCGGCCTCAACCTGCAGGTGACCTCCCTGCTGATGGCGACCCGGGAGTTCGGCCTCGGTCCCAGTGCCTTCGGGCTGCTGGGGTCCGCGGCCGCGGTCGGGTCGCTGACTGCCGCGGTGTTCGCGCTTCGCCGCACCGCCTCCCGGCTGCGGTTCGTCCTGCTGGGCGCCGGCGGCTTCGCGCTCGCGCTGGGTCTGTCCTCGGTGATGCCCAGCTACGGGTTGTTCGCGCTCGCGCTGGTGCCCGTCGGCTTCTTCGGTATCACCGCCATGCTCTACGCCAACGTCTTCCACCAGCTCTCGGCCGGTCCGGCCTTCCGCGGCCGGGTGATGGCGGTGCACATGGTGATGCTGCAGGGCGGCACCCCGCTCGGTGCCCCCCTCGTCGGCTGGGTCGGGCAGGAGTTCGGGGCCCGGGTCGCGGTCGCGTCCTGCGCGGTGATGGTCGCTGCGGGCGTGGCAACCCCGGCGCTGCTGCATGTTCGCCGGCTCACGCGCCGCGGTCTGACGGTGCAGGCGCACCTGCTGCCGAGGCCGACCCTGGCCGTCGTGGCCGTGGAGGGCCGGTGAGCCCGCCGACGTCGGCCGGCTCCGGGAGCAGAGCTCTCGGAGCGGGCGGCAGGTGGCGGCCGCGAGGGCGCCCTAGTCTGCTGGGCGTGGACAGGCGGGCACAGCGACTGCTCGTCGCGGCGGTCCTGGTCGTGCTGGTCGGTGCCGTCGTGCTGGGGTCGTTCCGGTGACCGCCGAACGTCCCTGGCCCGCCCGACGCGGACCGGTCGCGGCGGTCGCGGCTCTGGTCGGGCTCGTCGGCGTCGTCGGGCTCGTCCTCGCGGGACCGACCGCTGCACGTTCGCCGTCATCCGCTGTCGCAGCCTCCCCGTCGTCGGCCGCCTCGCCGCCGGCCACGTCCGGTGCCTCGATCCCTGCCGCAGCGGGCCCGCCGTCCCCCGGCGCGCCCACCCCGAGGGCGACACCGGTCTCCACCGCTGCCACCGAGACCACGACGGCGGTCCGTCGGCCGCTGCCCGGCTGGGCGATCGCGATCGTCGCGGTGCTGGCCGTCGGCGGCGCGATCGCCGCCTACCCGGTGACCCGCGGGCGCTGACCGGCCCACCCGCGGCACCAGGGTCCCGGCGCATCCAGGACACCGCAGGCGCCGCGGACGTCAGGCGAGTTGGCCGATCACCCAGTCGACACAGCGGGTCAGCGCGGTGACGTCGTCGGGGTCCACGGCGGGATAGGTGGCGATCCTCAGCTGGTTCCGGCCGAGCTTCCGGTAGGGCTCGGTGTCCAGCACGCCGTTGGCGCGCAGGGTCCCCGCCACAGCCGACGCGTCGACGGAGCTGTCGAAGTCGATGGTGGCGACCACCTGCGACCGGGCCGTCGGGTCGGTGACGAAGGGGCTCGCCAGCGGGTGCGCGTCGGCCCAGTCGTACAGCCGGCCCGAGGAGTCGCCGGTGCGGGCGACCGCCGCAGGCAGTCCGCCGGCCCCGAGCAGCACGTCGAGCTGCTCGGCCAGCAGGAACAGGGTGGCGATCGCGGGGGTGTTGAGTGTCTGGTCCAGGCGGGAGTTGGTCACGGCGGCCGTCAGGTCGAAGAAGTCCGGGACGTACCGCTGCGAGGCGGCGATACGGGCGATGCGGTCCAGCCCGCGGGGGGAGACCAGCGCGAGCCACATCCCGCCCTCGGAGGCGAAGCCCTTCTGCGGGGCGAAGTAGTATACGTCGGTCTCCCGGGCGTCCAGGGGCAGGCCGCCGGCGCCGGAGGTCCCGTCGACGAGGACCAGGGCGTCGTCGTCGGCGCCGGGCGGCCGCCGGACCGGGGCCATCACGCCGGTGGAGGTCTCGTTGTGCGGCCAGGCGTAGGTGTCGATCCCCGCCCGGCCGACCGGCAGGACGACCGACCCGGGTGCGGCGGACCGCACGTCGGGTTCGGCCAGCCACGGCGCGCGCGCCGTGCAGGCGGCGAACTTGGCGGAGAACTCCCCGAACGAGCAGTGCTGGGCCCTCTGGAGCACCAGACCGTGCGTAGCGACGTCCCAGAACGCCGTCGAGCCCCCCAGGCCCAGGACCACCTCGTAGCCCTCGGGCAGGGCGAACAACTCCGCCAACCCGGCACGGACCCGCCCCACCAGGGACCGCACCGGCGCCTGGCGGTGGGAGGTGCCCAGCAGGACGGGACCCGACGCGGCCAGGGCGGCGAGAGCGGTCGCGGGGACCTTGGACGGGCCGGAACCGAACCGTCCGTCGACGGGCAGCAGGTCGCGCGGGATCACGGGGACCTGCCGTGCGATGGGGGAGGGCGTGGTCACAGGTGTCTCCACGGGGGTGCGACGGTCGTCACGGACGCCGGTCGGGCGGGCGCGCCGATCGTCCCACGCGGTCCGGCCCCTACCGTCGGAGCGTGACCACCCCGGACCCCGCCGCCGATCACGCCCCTGCCCCCGACCGTGCCCCCGACCGTGCCCCCGACCCCGCCCCCGTTCCGGACCCCGTTCTCGAGGCCGCGCCCAGCCGTCACCCGGTCCCGCAGGTCGACGTCGCCGGGCTACGCGAGACCTACCGGCGGGGCCAGCTCGTGGAGACCGACGTCGATGCGGACCCGGTCGTCCAGTTCAGCCGCTGGCTCGCCGACGCGGTCGCGGCCCGTGTCCCCGAGCCGAACGCGATGACGCTGGCGACGGCGGACGCGGACGGCGTCCCGTCCGCGCGGGTGGTGCTGCTCAAGGACGTCGACCAGGCAGGCATGACGTTTTACACCAACGCGGGGTCGGCGAAGGGCCACGACCTCGCGGCGAACCCCCGGGCGGCGCTCGTCTTCTGCTGGTTGGAGCTGGAGCGGCAGGTCCGGGTGAGTGGTGCTGTCACGCCGGTGGCACGGGTCCAGTCGGCCGCCTACTTCGCCTCCCGGCCCCGGGCGTCGCAGCTGGGGGCCTGGGCCAGTCACCAGTCGTCGGTGGTGTCCTCACGGGGGGAGCTGGAGGCGGCGCAGACCGCCGCGGCCGAACGGTTCGACGGCACCGACGTGCCGCTGCCGGCCTTCTGGGGTGGCTGGCGGGTCGACCCGGTACAGGTCGAGTTCTGGCAGGGGCGTCCGGGGAGGCTCCACGACCGGCTTCGCTACCGCAGGCGCGCGGACGGTGCCTGGCTCCTCGAGCGTCTCGCCCCGTGAGGCCCGGCCCGGTCCAGCCACCGGCCGTCCACCTCGGCACGCAGAACGGCCCGTGAGCACTTCCACCGACTCCCACGGAGGAGTCGGTGGCCCGGGGGGACTGTCCCGGGGCTCACGGGCCGGATGACTGCCGGGTATTCGCTGCCGCCACCCTCGACGGCCGGGACACCCGAGCTCTTACGGGGTCTGGCAGCTAGCGGACAGCCACCTCACGAGTCCCACTGGAATCCGAAACAGTGACCACCTCCTCTCTGTGTGGTTCCACGGTAGGAGATGGACGCGACGGGCGCCACCACGTTCCGGCCGGGTGTCGGCACGCACGACCCCGGATCACCCGGGCACCCGACCCCGGATCACCCGGGCACCCGTGCGGGCCCTCGAACCTCGTCGCCCGGCTCAGTCCCTCAGCTCGGCGAAGCGGCCCAGTGCCTCCCGACGTTCCGCGGCGTGGTCCACGACCGGCCGCGGGTAGCCGTGGTCGTAGGCGCCCGGGACGTCCCACGGGGTGTGGATCCGCTTGCCGTCGACGTGCCGGAGCTCGGGGACGTAGCGCCGGACGTAGTCGCCCCGGGGGTCGAACTTCTCGCCCTGGCCGGTCGGGTTGAAGACGCGGAAGTAGGGGGCCGCGTCGGTGCCGGACCCGGCGATCCACTGCCAGCCGTGCTGGTTGCTGGACAGCTCCCCGTCGACGAGCTGGCGCATGAACCAGCGGGCGCCCTGCGTCCACTCCAGGTGGAGGTCCTTCACGAGGAAGCTGCCCACGATCATTCGCAGGCGGTTGTGCATCCACCCCTCGGTGAGCAGCTGCCGCATCCCGGCGTCGACGATCGGGTAGCCGGTCCGACCCTGCTGCCAGGCCTGCAGGTGGAGCCCGGCGGCGGTCCCGGTGTCGTAGCGCATCCGGGCGAACTCCGGCCGGTAGTACTCCCGGGCCGAGTCGGGCCGGTGGAACAGCACGTCGGCGTAGAAGTCACGCCAGGCCAGCTCCCCGCGCAACGTCGCCGCGCCCGCCCGCTGGTCTTCCGGCACCGTGTCCAGGTCGGCCAGCATCGTGCGCGGGTGGACCTCGCCGTACTTCAGGTGTACCGACATCCGGGTGGTCCCGGGCAGGTCGGGCCGTTCCCGGTTCGTGCCGTACCCACCGACACCGCTACCCGGTGCACCGCTGGCCAGGAACTCCGCCCAGATCCGCCGGGCCTCGGGCTCACCGGCGACGGGAAGGTCCTCGATCCTCGGCACGGACGGCATGCCCTGGTCGGCCAGGGGCGCCGTCCAGCCCACCGTCCCGGGGGCGGGGGCCGGGGCCCGCCACCCGTGCGACATCCAGGCCCGGAAGAAGGGTGTGTAGACCTTGAAGGGGTCGCCGTCGCCCTTGCGGACCCGGCCCGGCGCCACGGCGTAGGGCGACCCGGTCCGGACCAGGTCGATCCCCGCGCCGGCGAGGGCCTTCTCGACCGCCTCGTCCCGGGCACGACCGTAGGGCTGCAGGTCCGCGGCAATGTGCACGGTGTCCGCGCCGGCCGTCCTCGCGACCGAGACGACGGTCTCGACGGGGTCCCCGTGCCGGACCACCAGCGAGCCGTCGATGGAGCAGTCCAGGGCCCGGACACTGTCGGCCAGGTAGGCGCGACGACGGTCCCCGGCCGGGCCCCACAGGTTCTGGTCCAGCACGAACAGCGGAACCACCTCGCCGTCACCGGAGGCGGCCGCCAGCAGCGCCGGGTTGTCGTGCAGTCGCAGGTCGCGCCGGAACCACATCACCGAGGTCACCGGACAACCGTAGGAGACGGTCCGCCGGAGCCGGGGCCGGACCCGCTGCGGCCCGGGTGGGCGGGTACGCCGGGCCGGGTCGGCCCCGGTGGGCGAGACTGGGACCGGGGCCGGGGCGGGCCGCGGTCGGCACGCAGACGGCACACGGCCACGGCACACGGCACACGGCACACGGCACACGGCACACGGCACACGGCAGTGAGGTGGGGCGTGAACGAGCTCGTCGACACGACCGAGATGTACCTGCGGACGATCCTGGACCTCGAGGAGGAGGGGATCGCGCCGTTGCGCGCCCGCATCGTCGAACGCCTGCACCACTCCGGCCCCACCGTCAGCCAGACGGTCGCCCGGATGGAACGCGACGGACTGCTGGTGGTCGCCGACGACCGGCGCCTGGAGCTGTCGGACGAGGGCCGTCGCCACGCGGTCCGGGTGATGCGCAAGCACCGCCTCGCCGAGCGGCTGCTCACCGACGTCATCGGCCTGGACTGGTCGCTGGTCCACACCGAGGCATGCCGGTGGGAGCACGTCATCTCCACCGACGTCGAGCAGCGGCTGGTCGCCATCCTGGACAGCCCACAGCTCTCGCCCTACGGCAACCCGATCCCCGGGTTGGCCGAGTTGTCCGGCTCGACCGGTGCCGGAGCCGACAGGTCCGCCGTGCCGCCGGACCGGCCCGACGTCCTGGACCAGACCCTTGTCACCCTCGGTGGTGCCGAACCGGTCGCCGTCACCGTCGCGCGGATCGGTGAGCTGATCCAGACCGACGTCGAAGCCCTGGCGATCCTGCGTGCGGCGCGGGTGCTGCCCGGTGCGGCCCTGCTGGTCCGGACCTCAGGCGCCACGGTCTCGCTCCAGGACGCCACCGACCTGTCCGCCGAACCGGCCACGCTGCCCCACGACATCGCCTCGCACGTGTTCGCCGTGGGCACCCGGGTGACGCCCGCCGCGGCGGCCGGCACCACCACGGGCACGGTCCCCGACGACCACATCCGCCACCTCCACCCGTCCACGACGGCATCGGGCGTGGTGGGCAGTGCGGCCGGACGGGGCCGCGACGCCGTTGCGGGATCCGTCACCGTGCCGGGCGCAGGAGCCGGGCCGTCCGGCAGCGGGCGCTCGGCACTCCGGACCTGAGGTGTGCCCGGTGGCCCCGACTGGACTCGAACCAGCGACACGCGGTTTAGGAAACCACTGCTCTATCCCCTGAGCTACGGGGCCGGGGGCCCGACACGCGGACGTCGCCATGGTGTCACGGATGCGCGGGTGGGAGACCGGACCGAGGTGGCCTTCGCGCCACCGCCGTGCCGAGTGTCCGGTGGTGGCGGGTCCCCGGTGGTGGCAGGCCGACACCCCGTGTAGACACGTGATCTCGGATCGGGGGAACCGTCAGCAGGGGGACGCATGGCAGTGGAGCGGACGGGACGCGGACGCGGGCCTGATCGGCGCAGGTTCCTGGCCGGTGCGCTCGGGGGAGCGGCAACACTGGGCCTGGCCGGTTGCGCGGGATTCTCCAGGAGCAGTGGCGACGGCGGTGGCAGTGGTGGCGGCGGCGCGTCCGGTGGTTCCACCGAGCTGAAGTTCGTCAACTGGGCGGGCGCCAAGGGTGACGCCGAGTACGACGCCTACCAGAAGCTGATCGACGCCTTCAACGCGGCCAATCCGGGCATCGTCGTCAAGCAGCAGTCCGTCCCCTACGCACAGGTGTCGACCATCGTCGACTCGCAGCTGCAGGCGAACACCCCACCGGACATCTTCCGGGTCAGCTACATCGACATCGGCCTCTACACCAGCAAGGACGTCCTGTACGACCTCTCCTCCACCTTCTCCGCCGAGGAGGCTGCCGCTTTCACGCCCGCCCTGTGGGAGGCCGTGAAGTACCAGGGCAAGCCCTACGGCGTGCCGCAGCAGACCGACACGACGGCACTGCTCTACCGCACGGACGCCCTGGCGGCCGCCGGGATCACGAACATCCCGAAGACGCTGGACCAGGCGTGGACCTGGGAGGAGTTCGCAGCCGCGGCGGCCAAGCTGAAGAAGACCGTGAAAGGTAACCAGTACCCCTTCGTCTACGACTGGCAGTCGGCCGGGGCCTACCGGTGGCTGACCTGGCTCTACGAGGCAGGTGGCTCGCTGCTGGACGCCGGGCGCACCGCTGCTGCCGTGGACTCCGCCGCCGGCCGCAAGGCGCTGGACTTCACGACGAGCTTCTTCACCAACGGCTGGGTCCCGCGCAACACCTCGGTCAAGTCGAGCACGTTCCCCGACGCCCTGTTCGCGGCCGGGACCACCGCCATGGCGTTCGCCGGTGACTTCCTGCTGCCCTCGATCGAGACCGACGTCAAGGGGAAGTTCACCTGGGGCGCCATGCCCCAGCCCCGGGACGTCAAGGCGTCCAGCGACCTCGGGGGCAACGCCGTCGTGGCCACCAGGGGCGGCAAGAACCCCGAGGCGGCCGCCAGGTTCCTCAAGTTCCTGGTGACCGAGCAGAACATGAGCGCCTTCTGCGCGGCGACGATCCAGTTGCCGACCCTGAGGTCCCTCGGTGGGGACACGGTGACCTACGCGGTGCGGCCGGACCTGATGCCGACGTTCATCGCGCAGTCCACGACGATCGCGCCCGAGCAGGTCGCCGAGGTCACGGTGCCGCAGTTCGGCCAGGTCAACACGATCCTGCAGAACGTCCTGGAGACCGCCTTCCTGGGCGGGAAGGACAGCGCGTCCACCCTGGGTGCCCTGTCGGCCCAGCTCGCCACCGCCCTCAGGGCCTGACCGGACGGCCATGCACTCGCTGACCCGTCCGCATCGGACCCACCCCGGGAGGTGCACGTGAGCGCACAGGCCACGCTGGACCCGCAGACGACGCTGCACGACTCGGTCGGCAGCGGCCGGGCCCGCAGTCGGCGTCGCGCCTCGGTGCGCGACGCGGCACACGCGACGCTCTTCGTCGGGCCCAACATCGTGCTGATCGCCGGGTTCCTGTTCCTCCCGCTGGTGCTGGCGGTCGTGCTCAGCTTCCAGCGCTACAGCGGCTTCGGCTCCTCCGTCTGGATCGGCCTGGACAACTACCGGCGGCTGTTCGGCGACGCCGCCTTCTGGCGGTCCCTGGTGAACACCGGCGTCTTCGCGCTGTTCACGGTGCCGGTCGGGATGGCGGTCGGACTCGGCTTGGCGGTGCTCATGAACTCGGTACTGCCGGGCCGGTCGGTGTACCGGGCGATCATCTACCTGCCGATGGTCATCTCGGGGGTGGCGACCGGCCTGATCGGCACGTTGATGTTCGACGAGAACGTCGGCTCGCTGAACAAGATGTTGAGAGTGGTGCACCTGGGCACGCTGGACTGGCAGTCCTCCAGTGCGCCGGCGATCGCGTCGGTCGTCCTGGTGACGCTGTGGATCCGGCTCGGGTTCGACATGGTCATCTACCTGGCGGGCCTGCAGGGGATCAGCCCGGAGCTCTACGAGTCCGCGCGGACCGAGGGTGCGAACGGCTGGCAGACCTTCCGCTCCATCACCGTCCCCCTGGTCGGACCGTCGACGTTCTTCCTGCTCGTCATGAACGTCATCTACACGTTCCAGATCTTCGACACCGTGTTCGTCCTCACCAACGGTGGGCCCGGCTTCTCGACCTCTGTCCTGGGCACCTACGCCTACGCGAACGGGTTCGGCCCGCCGCGGGCGCAGGGGTACGCCGCCGCCATCGGGGTCGTCATCGTCGTGCTGACGCTGGCGTTCACCGCGATCCAGTGGCGGGCGAGCAGGACGAGGGATCTCGCCGGATGACGCTCACCGCCCCCGCGTCCGCCGCCTCCGCCCGGACCCGTCGCGGCCCCGTCCGCCGGGGCCGTCGTGGGCGGCGTCTGCGGATCGCCGTCGCCGTCGTGGTCTGCCTGGTGATGCTGTTCCCCCTCTACCTGATGGTGGTCACGGCCCTCTCGCCGCGCCAGGACGTCATCTCCCAGGACCTGCACCTGGTCCCGTCCAGCCCGACGCTGGCCAACTTCACCCGGGTCTTCGCGCTGCAGTACTTCTGGACCTGGTTCGCCAACTCCCTGGTCGTCTCCACGATCGTCACGGCGCTGACCGTGGTGGTGAACCTGCTCGCCGGCTACGCCTTCGCCAAGCTGCCGTTCCCCGGGAGGAGCACCCTGTTCCTGCTGCTGCTCGGGACGATGATGGTGCCGGTGCAGGCGATCATCGTGTCCCAGTTCAGGGTCGTGACCACGCTCGGACTGGTCGGCACGTTCTGGGCGGTGATCGTCCCGTCGGCCGCGAGCGCCTTCGGGATCTTCCTGGCCAGGCAGTTCATCATCGCCATCCCGGACGAGCTGATGGAGGCCGCCCGGGTGGACGGTGCCGGGCGGTTCCGGGTCTTCTTCTCGATCGTCCTGCCGCTGTGCAGACCCCTGGTCGCGGTGCTGGTGCTGCTGACGTTCATGTACCAGTGGAACGACTTCCTGTGGCCGCTCGTCGTGCTGCGCGACCCGGCGCTGCAGACGCTTCCGGTGGCGCTGCAGGCCTTCCGTGGGCAGTTCACCACCGACTACGGCGGTCTGATGGCGATGACGCTGGTCTCGGTGGCCCCGATGGTGGTGCTGTTCCTGGCCTTCCAGCGCTACTTCGTCCAGGGACTGGCCCGGACGGGGATCCGGTGACGGGTGCTCCCGGCGGCGGCGCCGCGGACCGGCTGCGCGCCGCCTACGCGCTGGACCTGGAGACCGAAGGGATACCCGTGGTCCTGACGCTGGTCGGGGAAGCCGGCCCGCTGTCCCCGTCGGGCGACGAGGTCGCTCGCGCCGACGGTGCGCGGCTCGCCCAGCAGGCCCGGTCGTTGCACGCCGAGCTCTGGCCGCAGGCCCGCCAGGACGACCTGTTCGTCACCTACGCGGTCCTGGCAACCGTCGCCTTCGCCGACCTCGCCGACCTCGCGACGGGCGCATGACCGGATCGCCCGACGACGTCCAGCCGCCCGCGCCGACCACCTTCGCCGGCCACGCCGACGCGCTGGCCGCCGGCAACCACCTGCGGGTGGTCAACTTCCACGCCACACCGGAGGCGTCGGCGACCCGGCTGCGCCGGGAGCTGGCGTCGTTCGCCCGTACCCACGACCCGGTGGGGGTGGCCGACCTCGACGCGTTCTTCGAGACGGGCCGCTGGCCGATGGCGAGGCCCGGGCTGCTCCCGGTGTTCTACGAGGGCTACCGCGACGGCTTCGACGTGGTCGCCCCGGTGCTCGACGAGGTCGGTCTGACGGGCTGGTTCATGATCTGCACGGGCTGGGTGGACACCCCGCCGGAGCACCAGGAGGCCTACGCCCACGCCCACCACCTGGGGTTGACCGCCGCCCACGCGGGCCGGGACCGCCTCGCGCTGAGCTGGGCTGAGATCACCGAGCTGTCCCGCCGCCACGTCGTGACACCGCACACCGCCAGCCACTCGCCGGCCGTCGACATCCGGACCGACGCGGACGCCCGGCGGGAGGTCCACGAGCCGAAGCAGCGGATGGACGCGGCGACCGGCGGGTCCGCCCCGGCGACCGCCTGGCTGAACGGCACCCACCACGGGCTGGTCCCGTTCGCCGATGCGGCGGTCCGGGCGGCCGGCTACCGGTACGTGTTCAGCAACACGATGGTCCAGCGGGTCCTACCGGTCGCCTGACCCGCGGACCCGGCGCTCGCGGGCGTCCCCGGGGACCGACCGCTCAGGTCCGCTGTTCGACCGCCGCAGGCCGCCGCTGGGCAGCGCGGACGCGATCCAGGTCCGTCTTCTGCGACCGGTCGAAGCCGTAGACACCGTTCTGCTCCTGGAAGACGTCCGTCAGCTGGGTGTAGCAGTAGCCGAACACCAGCGGGTCGTCGAGCTGCACGGCGGTCAGCGCCTCGAAGCGGCTGAGGTACTCCTCCTCCGAGCGGGGTCGTTCCCCGTAGCCCCAGGACTCCTCGGTGTCCGCCGCCCCCGGCGCCCACCAGATACCGCCGAACTCACTGCAGAACCAGGGCTGCCCCCGGTAGGGCACCGACATCGTCCGGTCCCCGTCCGGGCTGGTGTTGGTGTCGGGCTTCCCCTCGGCCAGCCCCGACAGCTGCCGGGCGAACTCGGCAGGGTCCTGCTCGTAGTTGTGCGAGTCCCAGACGTCGGACTCCGCGACCCGGTGGGAGTAGCCGGACGCGTCCAGCACCGGCCGGGAGGTGTCCATCGCCTTGGCCGCCAGGAACATCGCCCGCGTCACGTCGTCGAGATCGGTGATCCGGTCGGTGATCGGCTGGTGGGTCTCGTTGAGCCCGCACCACCCGACGATGCTGGGATGGGAGAAGTCCCGTTCGAGTGCCTCCAGCCACTGCGTCACGAAACTCGCGGTCGGGTGCTGGTAGTCCTCTCCCCTGCGCCGAGCCGGCAGCGATGCGCCCCAGTCACCGAACTCGCCCCACACCAGGTACCCGAGGCGGTCGGCGTGGAACAGGAAACGCTCCTCGAACACCTTCTGGTGCAACCGGGCCCCGTTGAACCCGGCGGCCTGGGCGAGGCGGATGTCGGCCACCAGCGCGTCGTCGGTGGGTGCGGTCATCAACCCGTCGGGATAGAGGCCCTGGTCCAGGACGAGGCGCTGGAACAACGGCCGCCCGTTGAGCATCACGGCCGGTCCGTCGACGGCGATCGACCGCAGCCCGGCGTAGGTCTCCACGGCGTCCACCACGGCCCCGTCGGGACCGACCAGCTCGACCCGCAGGTCGTAGAGCGCCGGGTCCTCCGGTCCCCACAACCGGACCCGGCCGGCGGGCACCGTCAGGGTCAGCCGCGGCGCCAGGTCCAGGCCGGCGTCGACCGAGGATCCGGTCACCTCTCCGTCCTCGTCGTGCAGGGTGACCCGGACCACGTGCCCGGTGCGCCGTCCGACCAGCGGCTGCTCGAGGTGGAACGCCGAGCCGGCGACGTCCGGGGTGATCCGGGTCCGGCCCAGGCGGGTCGGGGGGACCGGCTCCATCCAGACGGTCTGCCAGATCCCGGTCGTGCGCGGGTAGAAGCACTCGTAGTTGCCGGACAGCGTCGACTGCTTGCCCCGCGCCTGGTACCCGTACCGGGTGTCCCGGGCGCGGACCACGACGGAGAGTTCACCGGTGCGCGCGCCGAGGTCGGCGGTGAAGGAGGTGAACCCACCGCGGTGCCGGACCACCTCGACGCCGTCCACCCAGACGGTCGCGTCGTGGTCGACGGCGCCGAAGTGCAGCAGCACGTCCCGCCCGGCCCAGTCGGCGGGGACGGTGACCGTGCGGCGGTACCAGACGGCCTCGAGGAAGTCGCGCACGCCGATCCCGGACAGCTCCGACTCCGGGGCGAACGGGACGGTGATGCGGCCGGCCAACTGCCGGTCGAGGAACCCGCGCTCGAGGCCGGAATCTCCCTGATCGGCCTCGAACTGCCAGTCCCCGTTGAGGTTCAGCCAATCGGGGCGGGTGAAGGACGGTCGCGGGTACTCGGCGCGGGGGATGGACACGCGCCGGACGCTACGCGGGCCCCGACGAACCGGGACCCTCCCGCCCGCCCGGTGCGCACAGTGGGCGGCGATGGGCGGAAACTGTCCGGGTGCCGACCGTGTTCACCAGCTCCGCCCGTGCCACCGTCGGCATCGAGTGGGAGCTGCAGGTGCTCGACGCCACCAGCGGGGACCTGGTCCCGGCGGCGTCGGACCTGCTCGCCGCTCTCCGGCGGCCGGACGGTGAACCGCACCCGAAGGCCAAGCACGAGCTGTTCGAGTCGATCGTGGAGATCCTCACCGGGGTGTGCGGGACGGTCCCGGACGCTCTGGCCGACCTCGCGGCGACGGTGGCCGAGCTCGAGGCCGCCGCCGGGCCCCGCGGGTTGGTGCTGGCGTGCGCCGGGACGCACCCGTTCGCCCGCTGGCAGGACCAGGCGGTCTCCCCGGAGCCCCGGTACGCGGCGCTCGTCGAGTCCAAGCAGTGGGTGGTCCGCCAGCTGCTCATCACCGGGGTGCACGTCCACGTCGGGGTCCGCGCGCCGGAGAAGGTCGTGCCGATCCTCAACGCCGTCGCCGCGCACCTCCCGATGTTCCTGGCGCTGTCCGCGTCCAGCCCGTTCTGGGCCGGGGCCGACACCGGTCTGGCGAGCACCCGCAGCAAGCTGTTCCAGGCGATGCCCACCGCCGGGCTGCCGTACCAGTTCCCCGACTGGGCTGCCCTGAGCGACTTCCTCGACGCCTCCGTCCGGGCCGGGGTGATCGAGTCGATCCGGGACCTGTGGTGGGACGTCCGCCCGCACCCGGACTTCGGGACCGTGGAGCTGCGGGTGGCCGACGGACTGGCGACCATCGCCGAGGTCGGGATGATCGCCGCGCTCTACCAGTCGCTGGTGGTGCACCTGGACGAGGCCCTCGATGCCGGCGCGACGCTGCGCTGCGACCCGCCCTGGGTGGTCCGGGAGAACACCTGGCGAGCTGCGCGGTACGGCCTGGCCGCCGAGCTGATCGCCGACAGCGGTGGCGCCAGGGTCACCGTCGCTGAGGCGTTGCTGGACCTGGTCCGCGAGCTCGCGCCGGTCGCGGAGCGGATCGGGTGCGCGGGTCAGCTGGCCCAGATCCCGGGCCTGCTGCGGGGCGGCGGGGGTGCTGACCGCCAGCGCGCCGCGGCCGGGCCCCAGGGGGACACCGACGCGGTGGTCGCGCACCTCGTGCGTGAGTTCAGCGCCCGCCACCCCCTGTGACGCCACCCCCGGGCCACCCACGGTGACGTCGGCCCCTGGGATGCCACCACCTGCGAGCCGACCCGGGCCGGCGGGCGCGTCACCGGCGGGCTCCCGGTCGGTCGGGTCGCGGCGGCGGGACCCGCGCCGGCGAGTGGCCGGCGGCGTCCTGGCCGTGCTCCTGGTCGTCGCGGCGGTGACCTGGCAGACGCTCCGTCCGGCGAGCGACACTGACCGCACCGTGCGCATCGACCAGCTGCAGTCCTTCGGGACGCACAACAGCTACCACCTGCCCGTCTCGGCGCGGGAGCTGCGGGTCGCCCGGCTGGTCAACCCCGCGGCGGCCCAGCTCGGCTACGGCTTCCCCCCGCTCGGGGACCAGCTGCGCGCCGGCCTGCGGGTCCTCGAGCTGGACATCTACCCCGACCCGGCGGGCGGTCTGTACTCCTACCCGCTGATCCGGCGGCTGACCGGGCTGGGACGCCTGCCCGGGATGTCCGAGCCGGGCACGAAGGTGCTGCACATCGCCGACGTCGACTACCGGAGCACCTGCCCGACGTTCGTGGGGTGCCTGGCGCAGCTGCGGGCCTTCACCGTGGCGGACCCGAGGCACACACCGGTCTTCGTGCTCCTGGAGTTCAAGACCAGTGACGCCCGGCTGCAACGTCTGGGGGGGGTCACCGCACCCCCCTGGGACGCGGCGGCACTGGCGACCGTCGACGCGGAGATCACCCGGGAGCTGGGGGGTGCGGTCATCACCCCGGACGAGGTCCGCAAGCCCGGCTCGACCCTGGAGGAGTCGGCCGTGGCCGGGAACTGGCCGACCCTCGCGGCGGCCCGCGGCCGGGTGCTGTTCGCGATGGTCGACAGCTCCGGGACGGCCAGGGACGCCTACCGCGACGGACACCCCGGTCTCGCCGGGCGCCAGGTGTTCACGGATGCCGAGCCCGGCCAGTCGGACGCGGCGTTCGTGCGCCGGGACGACCCGATCAGGGTCGACGGGCCCCAGATCCCCGGGCTGGTGCGGCGCGGCTACCTGGTCCGCACCCGCGCCGACGACGGGCCGGCGGACCCGGGTCGCCTGGCCGCCGCCCGGGCCAGCGGCGCACAGCTGGTCAGCACCGATCACCCGGACACCCTCGCTGCGGTGGTGTCCGCCGGACCGGACGGTGTCCTGGTCGGCTGCAACCCGGTGTCCGCGCCCCCCGGGTGCCCGGCAGGTGTCGGGCGCACGGCGCCCTGACCCGCCCGTTCGACGCGGGGAGGGTCGACTCCGCGTGACCACTCGGTCGCCCGTTGCCGAGCCGTGACCGACCGAGCGAACGAGGTCACGAACTGATTGCGTCCGCGGGGGAGACCTCCCTCACACTCTCGAACCGAAGACCCCGTCGTTGACGGGGCCGACCGGGCGGCGCCGAGGTCTGCCAGCGTCCGGTCGACCTCAGATCCCTGGCAGGCACGGGAGCACCAGCACGTCGGGCCGTCACCAGCGGTCCTCGGGGTGAAGCCGCGCACGCGTGGCCGGGCAGTCCCTCCGCCCGAATCCGACAGGTCCACTTCCGCAGGCGTGACGAAGGGAATGCCGTGTACGAGCCGAAGCACCGCGCCACCCGTGTCCCGACCACCCGGCGGCGTGCCGCGACCCTGGGAGCCGCTGCCCTCGGCGCTGTCGCCGTCGGGGCCACGACCCTCACCGGCGGGCCCGCCCAGGCCGCTCACATCCAGGCTGCCCACGTCGAGGCCGCGCAGGTCCGGGCCGCCCACATCCAGGCCGCCCAGGTCCGGGGCGCCCTCGCACCCGCCTCGTCCCCGGCGGCTCACGCGATCTCGCTGGTCGACCACGCGACGAGCGTTTCCGTCGCCGCCGGGACGTCCCGTCGATCCGCGGCGATGCCGTCGGCCACGGCCCGCAGGGCCGTCGCGGCCGCGGCCAGCCGCAGGGGCAGTCCCTACCGTTACGGCGGCGCCGGGCCCCGTGCGTTCGACTGCTCCGGCCTGGCCAAGTGGGCATTCGCGCAGGCCGGCAAGTCGATCCCCCGCACGACGACGGCGCAGTACCGCGCGAGCCACAAGCTCCCGAGGAGCGCGAAGCGGCCCGGCGACCTGATCTTCTACTACTCGGGGGGCATCATCTACCACGTGGGTGTCTACGCCGGCCACAACAAGGTGTGGGTCGCCCGGGGCACCGGCACGACGGTCACGTTGCAGACGATCTACAGCCCCGACTACTACGTCGGTCGCGTCGCCTGAGCCAACGGTCCGGCTCTGCCGGGCCCGGCGCCCCTCGCCCGACTCCACCGGGTGAGAGGCGTCAGCGCATCCGGTCCCGGTCGCCGGGTCGGTCGACGGGACGGGCGGCGCGCGCGTGCGTCGTGGCAACGTCGGCCGGCACCGCCCGCCGCCCCGTCAGTGCGCCGGGGAGCCGGCCGAGGAGACCGCCCAGTGCCCGTCGGGCCTCCCGATCGGTGACCGCGGCCCCGGCCAGACCGGCGGTCGCACGCACGGCCGTGCGCACCGGGAGCCGGAGCCACGCCGTGAGCGCCGAGTTGCGTTGCTGCCGCGCCCACCGGGCGGCCGTGTCCTGTCGGTCGGGAGCGGGAGAGTGCACCGCGACGACGTCCTCGACGTGGGCCTGACCCCAGCCGGCAGCAGCCAGGTCCAGCGACAGCAGCTCCTCCTCGCCGCCGAACCCGAGCAGCGGCGAGAACCCGCCGGCCGCCAGGTAGGCCGCCCTGCGCACGACCGCCGCACACGCCGGGAACCCGGCGACCGACGGCCCGGGCAGGTCCGGTTCGCGACCCAGCACCGCGCGGGCGGCCTTCACCGAGGCGGGGTCGACCGCTCCGCTCGTCTGCTCCACCCCGTCCGCCGACAGCCGGACCCGGGCGACCAGCACCCCGAGGCGAGGTGCCGCGTCCAGCAGGTCCGCAGCGCGGTCCAGCGCGCCGCGCGCCCACCACGAGTCGTCGTCGGCGAAGGCGACGTACGGCGTGGTGGCGAGGGCCACCCCGACGGTGCGGCCCGCGGCACCGGCGTTCACGGGCAACGTCACCAGTCGTACGCCGGGGAACCGGTCCGCCACCAGGTCGGGGGATCCGTCGGTCGAGCCGTTGTCCACCACGACCACCGGTGGGTGCGGGACCCGGGCGGACCCGTCGGGCGCCCGCAGGGTGGTGGTGAGCCGGCGCAACGTACGGGCCAGGGAGTCGCGCCGGTCCCGGGTGATCACCACGACGGTCACCCGGTGCCGGGGCTCGGTGGGCAGCACCGACCGGACGCTACCGACTCGATCACGACGCTACCGACTCGATGACGGGGGCCGGATCGGGTGGCCGGACCGTCCGGTCGCGACCCGGTGGCGGACAATGGAGCGGGCACCGGACACGACATCGGTCCGGGCGGTCGACGCGAGGGGGACGACGGTGACCGTCACGGCGGTGCGGGGCAGCGGGACGAACTGGTCGGGGAACGTCACCTTCAGCGCCGACCGTGTCCACCGGCCGACGTCGGTGGCGGAGCTGTCCGAGCTGGTCGCGGACGCGGGGGACCGCACGGTCCGGGCCGTCGGCAGCCGCCACTCCTTCAACACCATCGCCGACAGCCCCGACGTCATGGTGTCCCTGGCCGGGCTGCCCGCCACCGTCGAGGTGGACGCCGACGCCCGGACGGCGACGGTCCCGGCGGGTATCCGCTTCGGCGAGCTCGCCGGGCACCTGAACGCGGCCGGGCTCGCCCTGCACAACACCGGGTCGCTGCCGCACATCAGCGTCGTGGGCGCCTGCGCGACCGGGACCCACGGTTCGGGCGTGACCAACGGCAACCTCGCGACCGCGGTCCGCGCGCTGGACACCGTGACCGCAGACGGCTCGGTGCGGACCCTTCGTCGCGACGCCGACGGGGACACGTTCCGCGCGGCGGCGCTCGGTCTGGGCTGCTTCGGGCTGGTGACCCGGGTGACCCTGGACGTGCAGCCGGAGTACCGGGTCCGCCAGGACGTCTACGAGGACCTCCCGTTCGCGGTGTTCGCCGAACACGCGGAGGAGCTGTTCGCCGCGGGCTACAGCGTGAGTCTGTTCACGCCCTGGCAGGGCTCGCGGTTCCACCAGGTCTTCGTCAAGCAGCGCCTGGCGGACGGCTCGGACGGGTCGGCACCCGCGGACCTGTTCGGTGCGCGCGCCGCCGACGGGCAGCGTCACCCGGTGGTGGGCGGGGACCCGGCGTCCTGCACCCTGCAGGGCGGCGTCCCGGGCCTGTGGAGTGATCGGCTGTACCACTTCCGCCTCGACTTCACCCCCAGTCACGGGGACGAGATCCAGAGCGAGTACCTGCTCCCGCGGGAGCACGCCGTGGCCGCGATCCGGGCGGTCGAGGCGATCAGCGACACCTTCGCCGCGCTGGTGCTGACCTCCGAGATCCGGACGATCGCCGCGGACGACCTGCTCGCCAGCCCGGCCTTCGGCCAGGACAGCGTCGCCCTGCACTTCACCTGGCGCGACGACACCGCCGCCGTGCTCGCCGCGTGCACGGCGCTGGAGGCGGCCCTGGACGAGTTCGGGCCGCGGCCGCACTGGGGCAAGGCCTTCACCACCCCGCCGGCCAGGCTCGCCGAGCTGTACCCCGGCCTGCCGGGGTTCCGCGCACAGGCCGAGGCGTTGGACCCGGGCGGGGTGTTCCGCAACGACTTCCTGCGCGACACGGTGTGGGCGGCCGCGCGTTGAGCAGTCCCGGCCCCGGTCGGCGGGTCGCGGTCGTCGGTTCCGGCCCGGCGGGGGTCTACGCGACCGAGGCGCTCCTGGACGGCGGGGTCGCCGTCGACGTCCTGGACCGGCTGCCGGCGCCGTTCGGCCTGGTCCGCTACGGCGTCGCCCCGGACCACCTGAAGATCAAGTCGATCGCCGCGACGTTCGCCGCGGTGCTGGCCGACGACCGGGTGCGGCTGTTCGGCAACGTCGAGGTCGGCACCGACGTGACGGTCGCGGAGCTGCGGGACCGGTACGACGGTGTGCTCTTCGCCAACGGTGCCTCGGTGGACCGCCGACTCGGCATCACCGGTGAGGACCTCCCGGGCAGCTTCTCGGCCACCGACTTCGTGTCCTGGTACTGCGGCCATCCCGACGCGCCGGTCGACCGGTTCACCCTCGAGGCGGGGTCGGTGGCGGTCGTCGGCGCCGGGAACGTCGCCGTCGACGTGGCCCGGGTGCTGCTGCGCTCCGCCGCGGAGCTCCGGGCGACCGACATGCCGCACCACGTGGTGGACGTGCTCGCGGCGAGCGCGATCACCGACGTGCACATCGTCGTGCGGCGCGGACCCGTCCAGACCCGCGTCAGCACCGTCGAGTTGCGCGAGCTCGGCCGGGTCGAGAATGCGGACGTGGTCCTGGACCCCGCCGCGCTGGTCCTCCAGGAGGGCGTCGAAGCCGGTCTGGACAGTGCGCAGAGACGCAACCTGGCGACCCTGCGGGAGTGGTCGAGCCGTCCGCCGGCCGGACGACCCCGGCGTCTGCACCTGCACTTCCACCGCCGCCCGGTGTCGGTGCTGGGCGAGGGTCGGGTGGCGGGCCTGGAGCTGGAGCGCACGGCTCCGACAGCGGCTGGGCGGGTCGTAGGGACCGGTGAACACTCCGTCCTGGTGGCACAGCTGGTGCTGCGCGCGGTCGGGTACCGGGGGCTCCCGGTGCCGGGCATGCCGTTCGACCCGGACACCGGCGTGATCCCCAACGCCGGTGGTCGGGTGCTGCGCGACGGTGTCGCCAGCCCGGGGGAGTACGTCGCCGGCTGGGTCAAACGCGGACCCACCGGGGTCATCGGGACGAACAAGCACGACGCGCGCGAGACGGTCGGAGCATTGCTCTTTGACCTGGCGACGATGCCGCCGGCGCCCCTCGGCAGTCCGCACGGCCTGCCGGAGCTGCTGCGTTCCCGTGGCGTGGAGACGGTGGAGTGGGCCGGGTGGAAGCTGATCGAGGCGGCCGAAGCCCAGCACGGACTGGACTTCGGCCGCGAACGCGTCAAGATCGCCGACCGGGCCGCGCTTCTCGCGGCGGCCCGGAGCACTGCTTCCTGACGGGCGTCAGCCCTGCGCGAGCGCCTCACGCAGGCCGGCGAGGTCGAACCGGTCGACGTAGGCGGGCTTGTCCCGCTCGAACCGGTAGCTGTCGGCCAGCGTGCCCGCGTCGAGCGGCTCGAACCCGAACGCGTCCACCAACGCCATCACCTCGGCGCGCGCGGCCGCGTCGTCGGCGGCGACGGGCAGGGCGCGCCGGCCCGCGGCACCGGTCGGCATCCCCTGGCTCAGCAGGTGCTTGAACCAGATGTTGTTGAAGACCTTGACGACGCGCGAGTCGGGCAGGTGGGCCTGCAGCAGCCCGCTGGTCGTCGCCGAGCCGTCCTCGAGCTCCGGGTACACCCCGTCGCGTTCCGGGTAGTAGTTGTCGGTGTCGATGACGATCTTGCCGGCCAGCGGGGCCACCGGCACCTGGGTGTAGACCTTCAGCGGGACGGAGACGACGACGAGGTCACCCGCTGCCGCGGCCTCGTCCCGGGTGGCCGCGCGGGCGTGCGGGCCGAGCTCGGCGACGAGGTCCGCGAGCGTCTCCGGACCGCGGGAGTTGCTCATCACCACGTCGTGCCCGCGGTCGACCGCCAGCCTCGCGAGGGTGCCGCCGATGTTGCCGCTGCCGATGAAGCCGAGTGTGGTCATGGTCGGGCAACGTCGCCCGCGCGCCCGGCGCTTCCCTCGGGTGCGCCCACGGCGGTCCCCGGTCCGAGGTGGCGGACGTAGAACTCCCGGACGCGGTGCAGCACGTCGAGCTGGTGGGCACGCTCGCCCACCGCGTGCGGCTCGCGGGGGTAGGTGACGAGCTCGACCGCCACCCCGGTGTCCTGCAGGGCCCGGTGGAAGGCGACGCCCTGGCTGGCCGGGACTCGCTCGTCGGCGGCGCCGTGCAGCACCAGCGTCGGGGTGGTGACCCGGGCGGCGTGGGTGATCGGGGACCGGGACAGCGCGATCGAGGGGTCCGAGCCGTCCCAGGGCACCCCACCGGACAGGGCACCCTCGAAGCCCGGCACGTCGGAGGTCAGCGCCATCGCCCTCCAGTCGCTGACCCCCGCCCCCATCACGGCGGCGCGGAAGCGGTCGGTCTGTGTGACGGCCCAGGCGGTGAGGAAGCCGCCCTGGCTCCAGCCACCGATGCCGAGGCGGTCCGGGTCGGCGGTGCCGCGCCCGACCACCGCGTCGAGGACGGCCAGCACGTCACCCCACTCGGCGCCGCCGAGGTCCCCGCGGACCGCCGCGGCGAAGGCCAGGCCGTGGCCGGACCCACCGCGGTAGTTGGGGTACACGACCGCGAACCCGGCGGTCGCCAGCCACTGGCCCCAGTCCAGCGGGTCACACGCCAGCCTCCGGGCCGACCGTCCGTAGGGCCCGCCGTGCGGGAGGACGACCGTCGGGTACGGGCCCGGACCCGCGTCCGGTGGGAGCAGCAGCACCCCGTCCAGGGCGGTGCCGTCGGGCGCGGTGCAGGCGAGCTCGACCTGCTCGGCGAAGCGCACGTCCCGCCACGTGGCGTGGTGGTCCGAGACCTGTCGCAAACCGTCCGGCGGCCCGGCCCACACCTCGGGCGGACCGGAGTCCGCGCAGAGCACGAGCGCGATCAGCAGGGACCCGTCCGGGGTGGACAGGACGTCGAGGGCGTGCACGTCCCCGGTCGCCTCGAGCAGCACCGAACCCGGGGACGGGGCGCCCGCGGTGGCCACCCGTTCCAGCCGGGTGGCCAGTCCGTCGGCGACGACCACGGCGACGGGCCCACCCGTCCCGGCCGGACCGCGCACCACCTCGACCGCCTCGGCGCAGACCGCCGCGTCCGGTCCGGGACCGACCAGGTGGGGGACGGCGCCGGCGGTGGGGTCGACCGCCCAGACGGTCGAGCCGGACACGGGGTCGTCTCGGTGCGGGCCGAGCAGGACCAGCGTCGAGGAGTCGGGGGACCACCGAAGTCCGTCGGACCACGGGATCGCGCACACGTCCGTGGCCGGCCAGGTCCCGTCACCGGTCACCGTGCAGACGACCACGCGGGTGCGGTCGGCCGAGTCCAGCTCCGGGCGCGGCCGGGTCAGCAGAGCCACCCGGGTGCCGTCCGGGGACCAGGTGGACTCGACGACGTGGTCCCCGGTGTGGCGCAGGACCGCCTCGGCGCCCCGGTCACCGCCCCCGTCGGCTGTCGTGGTCCACAGCCGTGCCGTCGGGGTCCGCTCGCCGCTGACGTCGGCGTCGTCTCGCTCGCGGTCCCGCCGGTCGTCCTCACCCGGCGGCGGCTCGTCCGGTGCCAGGAACGCCAGCGTCGCCGAGTCGGCGGACCACATCGCGGCGGTGACCGCCCGGGCCCGGACCGCGACCGGCCACGCCTCGCCGCCGGTCGCGTCGAGCACCCACACCCCGGCGGTCCCCGGCTCGGCGCGGTCGGACAGGAACGCCAGACGAGAGCCGTCGGGGGACCAGCGGGGGTCGGTGGCGGCGCCCCCGCGGGTCCACGTGCGGGCGACCGAGGAGCCGTCGACGGGTGCGACCCACAGTCCCGACACGGGGTGCTCGCCGCGGCGGCCGTAGGGCTGGGCGGACCAGGCCACCCGCGTGCCGTCCGGGGACAGCCGCGCCCCCGTCGGGTACCAGGTGTCCGTGATCAGGTCGGCGGTCAGGTCGGTGGGCACGGGCGGAGGCTAGCGCGCCCGTCACCGGTCGGGAGCACCCTACGAGAGCGGTGCTCCGACGGCGGCGGACACGCCAGAGCTCAGCCCAGGCTGGGGACCGCGAGCCGGGCGAGCTCCAGGGCCTGGTCGGGGAACCAGGTGCCGGCGGCTGGGTCCAGCCGGCCGCGGACCGGGTCGGTCGGACCGGTGGTCCAGCGGGAGCACGCACCGTCGGACTGGCCGGGGGTCTTCACCCAGAGGCGCGCGTCCAGCAGCGGGATCCGGGTGTCGGTGGTCGGGGTCGCACCCAGGGCACGGCCCGGTGGGTTGCACCACACCTGCGGGTCACCCGCGGGGGCACCGGCCGGCGGTGTCCACGGGCCGAGCCCGTTGCGGCTGGTGTCCACGACGAAGTGGGCGCTCGGCGTGACGGTGACGTTGGCGGCATACCAGTCGTCGCTGAGGTGCCAGGTGCTGTGGTCCGAGGGCGTCGCCGGGGAGTACTGGCCGGCGCACTTCGCCGGGTCCGCTCCAGCCTGGTGCAGCGCGTAGGCGATGCACCTGGACACCCAGGTCCCGTAGCTGTCGGCGTGGCTGTCGAGCTCGTAGCTGGAGATGTTGAGCGCGAAACCGCTGGTCGTCTCGACCCCCGCCGCGATCAGCCGGGTCGTGATGTCCCCGACCGACTTCCACGCGCTGCTGCCGGCGTCGAGGTAGACCATGGCCCGCCGGTTCGCGGTCAGCTTCGCGGCCGCGTACCGGATCTGGTCGATCCGCGCGGCGCTGAGCGTCCCCGCCGGGTCGTCCTGGTCGCAGTCCGAGGGGAGGTTGGCCAGGCCGTCCGGTTCGACGACCACCCCGACCGCGCGGTTGCCGATGCCGGCGACGACCCCGTCGATCCATGCCTTGTAGGCGACGGTCCCGGCTGCACCGCCCGCGGAGTACTGCGAGCAGTCCCGACCCGGGACGTCGTAGACGACCAGTGTCGCGATCCCGCCCTGCTTCTCGGCCGCGGCCATCGTGGCGGCGACGGAGCGGCGGACCTCGGCCGGGGTGCCGGAGGTGACCCAGACGGCCTGCGGCGCCGCGGTCATCCTGGCGACCGCGGCTGCCTCGGTCGGGGCGCCGCCGGCTCGCAGGTTCTCGATCTGCGCCAGCGCGGCCGGGTCGGCCGGTGGGACGTAGAGCCTGGTGGTCTTCGGGACGGTCGCCGGCGGCGGCGCGGGTGCCCTCCGTGGCGATGGCGATGGCGCTGTCGGTGGCGATGGCGCTGTCGGTGTCGGCGGACGGGCGGGGGCGGGGGCCGGGTGGGTGGTGGACGCAGATGTGCCGGTCGGCCTCGGCGCCGGGGTGACTGCCGTCGCCGACTGGCCGGCGACGACGGTGGCGGCGGTGACCAGGCTGGCCACCGCGACCACGGCGGCGACCAGTCGTCCGGTCCCGGGCCGGCCACCTCGGCGGACTCCGCGACGCCAGGCCGGAGAGGTGGTCGGACGGGTGGTCGGACGGGTGGTCGTCGGGGGGGAGCGGTCAGTCATGGTCGATTCCTTTGCACGGTCACAGGTCGGCTGGACGGGGTCCCGCGCCGGCGGTTCGACTCGGCTGCACTACCCGCGGTCCGACGAAGGTACCTAAAGTAATTGGAAGATCGCTGAGCGTGACCACAGGCTCCTGGCCGTCCGTGTGGCCAGTGGATCGGTCGCCGTGCGGCGGTGATCGGTCGCCGCACGGCGGAGTCGGCTGACGGATCAGCTGACGGTCAGCGTCATGCCTGCTGTGCGCAGCCGATCGACGAGCACGTCGCCGATACCGGTGGCCGGGGTGAGGACGCCGGCGCGGTCCGGCAGGCGGTCGCGGTCCAGCGCGAGGGCCAGCGCCGCCTCCCCGATCATCACCGAGGTCGCGGCGTAGCCGGGGTCGCCCTTCGCCGCGACGGTCGCCGTGAGCTCACGTCCGGCCGTGGTCCGGGTGTGGACGGTCAGCCGGAAGTACCCCGCCGCCCGCGTCCGCTCACCGGGGCCGCTCCCGCCCGGGAGCACCCGGTGCAGCAGCGCACGGACCGGCCCTGCCCCGAGGGCGATGGTCGCGCCGCGGACGGCTCCGGTGGCGGCCCGGGCCGTCACCGCTGCGATCCTTCCGGTCCCGAACTCGATCTGCTCCTGGTAGCGGAAGCCGCGGCCGTAGGCGTACCCCGACAGGGCGTTGCTGCGCCGGACGACGCGCGTGTTGAACCTGGCCATGACGTACGGGCCCACCCAGCCGCCGGGTGTCGCGGCGAAGCGGACCCCGGCGTCGTCCGGCTCCGGGCCCAGGTCCGGCTCGGCCGCCCGGTCCGGGCTCAGCGAGTACGGGTCCCGGAGCAGCGCTCTCACCTCCGGATCGACCCGCGCGGATTCGAGCTGGCCGAGCAGGGAGGCGGTCGTCCCGCCGCTGAGACCGCCGCGCGCCGCGACGAGCGTCAGGGCCGTCTCGGTGAGCCCGGTCCCGTCGTCGGCGCCGTCGGCTGTCGCCGCGCGGTGCAGGAGCAGGACACCGAGGTCGGAGGGGACGCTGTCGAAGCCGCACGCGTGCACGATCCGGGCGCCGGTCGCGACGGCGGTGGCATCCGCCGCGTCGATGCTGCGCCGGACGAAGGTCACCTCTCCGGTCAGGTCGACGTAGTCGGTTCCGGCCGTCGCGCAGGCGCCGACCAGCGGCAGCCCGTGCACGGCGTAGGGCCCGACGGTGCTGGCCACCACCCGGGCGCGCCGAACCACGGCGGCCAGGGCCGTGGCATCCGCGCTGTCCGCGGTGAGCAACGGCCAGTCCGCCGCGACCGCGCCGAGGCCGGCGCGGACGGCGGCGAGCCGGTCGGCGGACCGGCCGGAGAGGGCGACGCGGGTCCCCGGTGGCGCGGACCGCGCAAGGTGACCGGCGACGAGGCGCCCGACGAACCCGGTCGCGCCGTGCACGACGACCTCGAACTCGCGGTCGCCCGGTCGGGTGGTCGCCCCCCCTGCGTTGCTGTGCATCCGGACATCGTGGTCCGTCCGTCCGTCCGTCCGTCGGCCCGGTCCGGTCAGCCGTCGCCTCCGACGGCGTCGTGGGTCACCAGGCGCATCGGACCGGCGATCTCCACGTCGTGGGCCGGTTCGCCCGCGACCTGGTCCAGCAGTGCGTCGACGCCCGCGGCGCCCAGCGCGGCCAGCGGCATCGCGATGCTGGTCACCGGGACACCCAGGTAGGACAGGGCGTCGTCCTCGTCGAAGCTCACCAACGCCACCTGGTCCGGAGTGCTCACCCGGCGCGCGCGCAGGGCGGCGACGACACCGGTCAGCTGGGGCAGGGAGCCGACCCCGATCCCGTCCGGGTGGCCCGGGCCGGCGAGCAGCCGACAGGCCGCGGACCACCCGCCATGCTCCGTGGCATCGGCGTGCACCACCCGGACCGCCGGCAACGCGCCGCGCCGCCGCGACCGTGCCGCCAGCGCACGGCGGTGCACGGTGTCCACCTTGTCCGGTCCGTCGAGCAACACCAGGTCCCGGCGGCCCTGACGCGCCATCTCCGCCAGCCACAGGGCGACGGCGCCCTCCTCGTCCATCACCACGTCGTGTCCGGGCCGGGGCCCGCGGCGGTTGAGATAGACGTGCGGCACGGTCAGGTCCGACCACGGCCTACCCCGGGGGCGCAGCGTCGTGGCCAGCACGAGGCCGTCGACACGGCTCTCCTGCACCATCGCCTCGTAGGAGGCCGCCGGCCGCGGCCGATCGGTGGGCTCGGACACCACGAGGACGGCACAGCCCCGTTGCGCCGCCCGGTCCAGGGCACCGCGTTCGACGACGGACCAGATGGGGTTGCGCACCATCGGCACGACGAGAGCGAGAGCACCGCTCCGGGACTGCTTCAGGGCCCGCGCCAGGGCGTTGGGTCGGTAGCCGAGCCGACGCGCGGCGATCAGCACCCGGTCCCGGGTCTCGGCGCGGACCGACTGCCGCGGATCGTCGTTCAGGACACGGGACACCGTGGACACGTCCAGCCCGGTGGCCCCGGCGACGTCGACCAGACGCGCCCGTCGGGCGGCCGGCGTCGGTGCCGGGGGTGCGGTGGTGGCGTCGGTGCCACCGGTTCGGATGGCGGTCACCGGACGTCGGCCGCGCCCCGGGTGAGCACGACGACGGCGACGAAGGTGCGGAACAATCGCAGCAGGTCCGTGTCGCGCAACCGGATGGACCGGGTCCCGGTCCTTTCCACCCGCTGGATCCAGGTGGCGGTCTCGGCGACGTCGGAGGTCCGTACCTCGATGTCCAGGGTGACCGCACCGCCGAAGTCCGGGGCTGGGATACCGCTCGCCGCGCTCACCGCGCGCTGCGTGGTCTCACGGATGAGGGCCCGGGCGCGCAGCGGGTGCATGCTCAGCGCGGCATTGCGACCGATCGGCTCCTTGACCACGGCGGAGTGGACCGCCGGGAGCAGCTCGGCGGTCTCCGCGCACGCGACGCTGTCCCCGGTGACCAGCACCACCGGGACCCCGAAGTGGGCGGCGACGAGAGCGTTGATCCCCGCCTCGCCGGTGACCGTGCCGTTGAGGCGGACCTCGGAGAACGCCGACGGGTTGTAGGTGTGGGACAGGTTCGCCGCGGCACCGACCGAGCAGTGGTAGGAGACGAAGAGCACCGCTCCGAACGAGTCGTCCAGTCCCTGCATCATGTACAGCGGCTTCCCGGCGCCGGAGAGGTAGGACGCCTCACCGGCCAGCTCGTCGGCGGGCAGGTTGCGCATCGTGGAGTGGGAATCGTTGACCACCACCTCGGTGGCGCCACCGGCCAGCGCGCCGTCGATGGCGGCGTTCACCTCCGCCAGCAGCAGGGCCCGCCCGGCGACGGCCTCGCTGCCGTCCCCGATGCACTGGGCCCAGTCGACGATGCCGGCCGTGCCCTCCATGTCGCTGCTGAGGAACACCTTCACGTGCTCGACACCTCCTTCTCGGGGGACTCGCGTCGGTCGTCGGTGGGATCGGGGTCGGCGGGGTCGGTGTCGGCGGGGTCGGGGCCGACGAGGTCCAGGAGCACCTCGGGTCGGTGCGCGGCCGGCTCGTCACCGAAGGCGTAGTGACAGGCGGCCACGTGGTCGGTCCGGCTGTTCGCTTCGGTGGTGATCGACGGCGCCCGGGTGAGCTCCGGGTCCTGGACCCGGCAGCGTTCGGTGGCCAGTGGGCAGCGTGGGTGGAAGCGACAGCCGGTCGGGACCGCGTACGGGCTCGGCGGGTCACCCTGGACCCCGACGACCGGAACCCGGCTTCCCGGGGTCAGGCGGGGGATCGCCTGGAGCAGACCGCGGGTGTAGGGGTGGCGCGGGTCGGCGAACAGCTGCTCGGTGGGGGCGACCTCGACGATGCGGCCGAGGTACATGACCGCCACACGGTCGCAGAGGTGCCGGACGACGGCGAGGTTGTGGGCGACGAACAGCATCGTGAGGTCCAGGGACTCCACCAGACCGCCGAGCAGGTTGAGGATCGTCGCCTGCACGGACACGTCGAGTGCCGAGACCGGCTCGTCGGCGACGAGCAGCTCCGGCTCGAGCACCAGAGCGCGGGCGATCGCGACACGCTGGCGCTGCCCGCCGGAGAACTGGCGGGGGTAGGCGTCGTAGGCGGACGGGCTGAGACCCACCAGGGTCAGCAGGTTGCGGGCGGTGGCCTCCCGCTCGGACCTGGCGCCCAGGCCGTGCACGCTCAGCAACTCGGTGAGCACCGCTCCCACGGTGAGGCGCGGGTTGAGTGAGGAGTACGGGTCCTGGAAGACCATCTGCATCCGGCGTGCGTCACTGCGGCTGCGGTGGCCGGGTAGCACGGTGCCGTCCATCGTGACCGTGCCCGCGTCGAGCGGGGTGAGTCCCATCAGCGCCCGTGCGAGCGTGGACTTGCCGGACCCGGACTCACCCACCAGTGCGAGGGATTCCCCGCGGTGCAGGGTCAGGTGGGCGCCGTCCACCGCGTGCAGCCGGCTGCGGGGCCGCCCGCGCAGCCGGTCCGCCAGGGAGTGCGGGCGGTCGAAGACGACCGAGAGCCCGTCGGCCTCCAGCAGGACCCCGCGGTCGGTGGCCGGGCCCGCGCCCCGGTCGGCGACGGTCTCAGACACCGGCCACCGCCGGCTCGGCGTGTGCCGCGGCCGCGCACTCGTCGGCGTGCAGGCACGCCGCCCTGTGTCCGGTGGGTGAGCTGTGTCCGGTGGGTGAGCTGTGTCCGGTGCGTGAGCCGGGTCCGCGGGGTACCGGGAGCAGCTGCACGTCGGTGGTCCTGCAGTCGTCGCGGGCGAACCCGCAACGGGGACCGAAGGAACACCCCGCCGGCAGCGAGAACGGGTCCGGCGGGGTACCGGGGATGGGGACGAGGGTGTCGCGGACGTCGTCGATGTCCGGCGCACACCGCAGCAGGCCCAGGGTGTAGGGGTGGTTGGGCCGGGCGAAGACCTCCGCCACCGTCCCCGACTCCACGACCCGCCCGGCGTAGAGGACCGCCAGCTCCCGGCACGTCTGGGCGACGACGGCGAGATCGTGGGTGACGAACACCAGGGAGGTCCCGTTCTGCGCGCACATCCCGGTCAGCAGGGTGAGGATCTGGTCCTGGATCGTCACGTCGAGCGCGGTGGTGGGCTCGTCGCAGAGCAGCAGGCTCGGGCCGCACGACAGGGCCAGTGCGATCATCACCCGCTGGCGCATCCCACCGGAGAACTCGTGAGGGTAGGCGCTGTACCGACGGACGGGGTCGGGGATGCCGACCCGGCGCATCAGGTCCAGCGCGTGCCGACGCGACGCGGCACGGCCGAGTCCCAGGTGGACCAACGGCCCCTCGGCGATCTGGTCCCCGACCCGCATCACCGGGTTCAGCGCGCTCATCGGCTCCTGGAACACCATGGCCACCTCGGGACCGCGCAGTCTCGCCAGGCGCGCGGTGGACATCGTGAGGATGTCCTCCCCGTCCAGCCGCGCGGTCCCGGCGACGACCCTCGCCTGCGGCGGCAGCAGCCCGAGCACCGCTCGCAGCGTGAGGCTCTTGCCCGACCCGGACTCACCCACCAGACCGAGTGCCGCCCCGCGCGGGACGTCGAAGGACACCCCGTCGACGGCCCGGAACGTTCCGCGTGAGGTCCGGATCTCGACCGTCAGGTCCCGTACCTCCAGGACGGTGTCGGCGGTTCGCGTCCCGGTCACCCGGCCGGACATCGCTGTGGACATCTCAGGACTCCTTGCGCAGCAGGTCGGCGAGCCCGTCGCCGATCAGGGACAGACCCAGGCCGGTGAGGACCACCGCGAGACCCGGGATGGTGGTGAGCTGCCAGTTGGTGGTGACGAAGTCCTGGCCCTGGGCGATCATCGCGCCCCAGTCCGCCGTGGGCGGCGGGATCCCCAGCCCGAGGTAGCCCAGTGTCACGATCGCCAGGATGTCCAGGACGATGTCGGACATCGCGAACACGACGGCCTGGCTGATGACGTTCGGCACCAGGTGCACGGCGATGACCCGGGGGCCGGAGAGCCCACCGGACCGGGCGGCCAGCACGTACTCCTGCCGCTTCGCGATCAGCAGCTCCCCCCGGATGATCCGGGTGTAGGACACCCAGCCCACCAGGGTGATCGCGATGTAGATGCTGCGCGCGCCCGGACCGAGGACGAACACCAGCGCGATGATCAGCACGTAGAACGGGAAGGCGACGACGACGTCGACCAGCCGCATGACGATCGTGTCGACCCAGCCCCCGAAGTACCCCGCCAGACAGCCCAGGAACGTGCCGAGGACGAACGGGAACAGCACCGCGAGGAAGCCGACGCGCAGGTCGGTCCGGGCGCCGTAGAGCAGTCGCGACCAGACGTCCCGGCCCAGCTGGTCGGTCCCGAGCAGGTGGGCCCCGCCCGGGGACAGCAGTGGGGACTGCAGGTCCTGCGCGATCGGGTCGTAGGAGGTCAGCAGCGGCGCCGCCAGGGCTGCCGCGACGATGAGACCGGTGATGGTCAGCCCCAGGACCAGGGTCGTCGAGTGGTACCACCGGCTCGTCCTGCTGCGGGGGACGTCGCCGGCGGGTGCGGCGGCGCCCGTGCCCGTACCTGTGCCCGTCCCCGCTCCCGTGTCGAGGGCTGGCAGACCGGCCGGCCCGACCGAGGCGGTCGTCACGAGTCGAACCTCACCCGCGGGTCGAGTCGGGCGTACCCGACGTCGGTGAGGATGTTGACCGCGACGACCAGGACCCCGAACAGCAGAGTGACCCCCTGGACCACAGGGAAGTCACGGTTGAAGATGGACTGGACCATGAGCTGGCCGATGCCGGGCAGCGCGAACACGTTCTCGACCACGAGGGTCCCCCCGACCAGGAAGCCGATGTTGATCCCCAGCACGGTGACCGTCGGGATCAGGGCGTTGCGCAGCACATGCCGCGTGAACAACCGGACCCGCGGTAGTCCCTTCGACCGGGCGGTGGTGACGTACTCCGCCTGCAGCACCGAGAGCATCGAGGTGCGCAGGCTGCGGATCAGCAGCGGTGTCATCCCGATGGCGACCGTCAGGCTGGGCAGGACGATCGAGCGCAGGTGGCCGCTGAAGCCGTCCCCGTAGCCCCCGATCGGGAACACCCGCAGCCTGAGCCCGAAGAAGAGCACCAGGAAGATCCCGATCCAGAAGGACGGCATCCCCAGTCCCACCAGGGGGACCAGGCGCACGACGTGGTCTCGTACCCCGTTGCGCCGGGACGCGGCCAGCACCGCCAGCGGGACGCTGATCAGCACCGCCAGCACCGAGGAGCAGACCACCAACCAGATCGTCGCGGGCAGCCGGCCGAGGATGAGCGAGAGCGTCGAGTCCCCGAACACGAGGCTGGTACCCAGGTCGCCGTGGAACAACCGGCTCATGAACAACCCGTACTGGCTGGGCAGCGATCGGTCCAGGCCCCACTGCCGGTGCAACTCGGCGATGGCGACCGGGGTCGCCTTCAGTCCCAGGATGGTCTGCGCCGGGTCGCCCGGGATGAGGTGGATCAGCAGGAACACCACCACCGTCAGCCCGAACAGCACCGGGACCAACTGCAGCAGCCGTCGGGTCAGGTAACCGCCGCCGCCCCCCATCAGTTGCCGGTCTTCCAGACGTCCTCGAGGTGGTAGTTCCCCAGCGGGGTCACCGCGAAACCGTGCACCTTCGTACTGCTGCCGTAGGCGTACGGGGAGTAGTAGAGGGGTGCGATGAACGCGTCGTCGGCCGCCAGCGACTGGATCCTGGTGTAGAGCTGCTGGCGGGTCGCGGTGTCGAGGGTCTTGGCCGCCGCGGTGTTCGCGGTGACCACCGCCGGGTTGTCGTACCCGGTGAAGAACGACTTCGAGCCCGCCTTGGGATCCACGGCGAAGGTGGTCAGCTCGTCCGGGTCGGAGATGTCCATCGTCCAGGCGGTGAAGGTCATGTCGTAGTCCAGCGCCTGCTGGCGGGTGTTGACGACGTTCGCGTCGAGTTGGCTGACGGTCACGGTGACACCCAGCGGCTTCAGCGCGGCCTGGACGATCTGGGCCAGGGTGAGGCTGTCGGCCTCGCCGGACGGGACCAGGATCGACGTCGCGAAACCGGACGGCACGGTGGAGGCGGCCATCTCCTTCTTCGCGGCCGCCAGGTCGAAGGACAACGCCTTGGTGTCCTTGGCGTAGTACGGCGTCGTCGGTGCCAGGAAGCTGTTGGCCGTGGTGCCGTTGCCGAACAGCACCGCCTTGTTCAGGGCCTCCTGGTCCAACGCGTAGGAGATGGCCCGGCGGACGTGGGGGTCGCCGAAGGGTTTGCGGGTGTGGTTGAAGGCCAGGTAGTCCGTGCGGGTGCTGGGGAACAGGTCGAGGCGGACGTCGGGGGTCGCCTTGAGCTGCGCGACGGTGGACCAGGCCGGGAACTCGTCGATGTCGGCCTGGCCGCCCTTGAGCTGCAGGTTGCGGGTGTTGCTGTCCCCGACGTCGGTCCAGGTCACCGAGTTCAGGTAGGGCTTCCCCTTCTGCCAGTACGTGTCGTTGCGGACCAGCTTGAGCGACTTGCCCTTCTGCCACGTGCCCCACTTGAAGGGACCGGTCCCGACGGGGTGCTCGTAGAAGGCCGCCTCCTTCTCGCCGCCGTAGTTCGCCGGGACGATGCCGTTGCTGAACAGCGACAGGTCGGCCAGCAGGGGGGCCCACGGGTACTTCAGGTCCACCACGAAGGTGTCGGTGGCGGGCGCCTTCGTGTCCTTGATGGCCGCGTTGATGTAGCCCCAGCCCTGCTTGGCCGCACTGGCCGCGTCGATGGAGAACTTCACGTCGGCGGCGGTCAGCGGCTTGCCGGTCGAGAACGTCACGCCCTGGCGCAGCTTGAACGTGTAGCTGAGCTTGTCCGGGGACACCGTGTAGGAGGTCGCCAGCAGAGGCTTCACGTCCTTGCCGTCGGGGGTGACGGTGTAGAGGTTCTCGTAGATCTGTTCGAAGACCCAGATGGACTCGTTCTGGAAGACGGTGGTCTTGTTCATCGACTGGCTGTCCGCGGTCCGGGCGATCACCAGGTCGCCCCCACGCGTCGGTGACGCGGAGGTCGTGGCGCCGCCGCCGCCGCCGGAGGAGCCGGACGAGCCGCACGCGGCCGCGCCGAGCGCGAGGACGGTGGTGAGGGCGACCGCGGCTGAGCGCAGCCGCCGCCGGCGGGGGGTCGAGACGGGCACGGTGTCCTCCGGGTCGGTTGGGGTTGGACAAAGGTTTGGGACTTCGGGGTTCCCCGGTCAAGGCCTGCCGTGTAACGACCGTGTTACCCGTCTGGTCACAGGCTCGGACGGCCCCTAGGGTCCGGGCATGCGCTTCGTCGTGATCGGTGCCGGGGCGATCGGTGGAACGGTCGGTGCCGGGCTCGTGCGGGACGGGCACGAGGTCCTGTTCTGTGACGCGGATCCCCTGCACGTACAGGCGATGAACGCCACCGGGCTCACCATCGAAGGCCCGGTGGAGCAGTTCACCGTCCCGGTCACGGCGGTCCTGCCCGCCGGGCTGCCGGACCGGGTGCAGGCGGTGGTCCTGTTGGCGGTCAAGGCCCACCACACGGCGGAGGCGGCCGGCCTGCTCCGGGGCCGCCTGTCCGGTGGGTCGTACGTGGTGACGCTGCAGAACGGCCTCACCGCGGACGCGGTCGCCGACGCGGTGGGCCGGGCCGCGGTCCTCCCGGCGTTCGTCAACTTCGGAGCCGACCTGCTCGGGCCGGGCCGGATCCTGCGCGGCAACCGGGGTGCCATCCGTGTCGGGGAGCTGGACGGGACGATCAGCGACCGGGCAGTGGCCGTCGCGGCGGCGGTGCCCGACGCCGTGGTGACCGACTCGATCCTCGGGTTCGAGTGGGCCAAGCTCGCGTACGGGGCGTGGCTCTACGCGACCGCGCTGTCCGGGCAGCCGATCGCGGACGTCCTCGGGGACCCCCGGTGGTCCGCGCTGCTGCTGGCCCTCGCGGGAGAGGTCACCGCCCGCGCCCCGGTGCCGCTGATGGCGTTCGACGGGTTCGACCCCGCGGACCTCCCGGGCTCGCTCGACCGGCTGACGACGTTCAACCGGGGCTCCGCGAAGACGCACAGCGGGATCCATCGGGACCTGGTGGTCCGGCGCCGGCGTACGGAGGTCGACGCGCACCTGGGACCGCTGGTCGGTTCCGAGCTGCTCGGCCAGCTGGTCGCGCTGGTGCACGCCGTCGAGGACGGCCGGCGGTCGTGCGAGCCCTCGACGCTGGCCCTGCTCGCGGCCCACGAGAGGGTGCGGAGACTGGGTGGACCACTCAACGCGGTCGCCGGCGCGATCGCGGTCCCGGAGCGGGCCGCCACCGGGGTTCTGGCGGGAACCCCGGTGGCGGTGAAGGACATCATCGCAGTCGCGGGTGTCGTCGCGCGCTACGGCTCGACCCTCCCGGACCAGGGGCGCGAGGGGCCGGGCGACGGCGTCGACGCGGTCCCGGCGGCCAGGGACGCCCCGGTGGTGTCCCGGCTGCGGGCCAGCGGCGCGGAGGTCTTGGTCCTCAGCCAGTGCCTGGAGTACGCGGCCGGCGCCGTCCACCCCGCGGTCGGGGGCACCCGCAACCCCCACGACCCGTCGCGGACCTCCGGCGGGTCCTCCGGCGGCTCGGCAGCCCTGGTGGCGGCGGGCGCCGTCCCGCTCGCGGTGGGGACCGACACCGGTGGCTCGATCCGGGTCCCGGCAGCCTACTGCGGCGTGGTCGGTCTCAAGCCGACCCGGGGACTCGTGCCCACCGAGGGTGTGTTCCCGCTCTCACCGAGCTGCGACCACGTCGGGCCGATCGCCACCGACGTCGCCGGTGCGAGACTGCTGCTCTCGGTGCTGGCCGACCGGCCGGACCTGGTGGCGGACGGTCCGGTCGGTGTCGCGCGCCCGCCGAGGCTCGGCGTGCTGCGCGGGAACGTGGACGACCCGTGCGTCACCGAGGAGGTCCGGGTGGCTGTCGAGGCCGCGTTGGCTGTCCTGGCGGGTGCCGGCTGGGACCTGGTGGACGTGGACGCCGAGTGGGTGGGGGACGGCGCGGCGACCGAGCGGGTCCTGGGTGACGTCGTCCTGCACGAGGCGGCCCTCGTGCACGCGGACCGGCTGCCACGCCTGCGGGCCTGGTACGGAGCCGGCACCCTGGCGGTGTTGGCGGCAGGCGCCGCGGTGGGGGAGCCCCGTCACCGCGCGGCGCTCGCCGCCGCCGAGGCGCTGAAGCACTCGGTCGACGGGTTCCTGTCCGGGGTCGATGCGCTGGTCGGTCCGACGGTGCCGACGGTCGCGCCCGAGCAGGACCCGCCGTTCGGTGACGGCGAGGACCCGGAGGGCCGTTTCACCTGCGTGGCCGACCTGACCGGCCACCCAGCGGTGTCCCTCCCGGTCCCGGTCTCCGGGCTCCCGGTGGGCCTGCAGCTCACCGGGCGCACCGGTGGCGACGGAGCACTGCTCACCATCGCCGCTGGTGTGGAAGCGCTGCTCCGTGGACGGGCGGACCGGTGAGCGGCCGGGCCCGGGTCGCCCTGGTCACGGGGAGCGCGCACGGCATCGGCGCGGCGATCATCGACGCGCTGCGGGCCGACGGCCTGGTCGTGCACGGGGTCGACCTGGAGACCCTGGATGTCACCGACGCCGAGGCCGTGCGCGCGTTCGTCGCACGGACCGGTGACATCGACGTCCTGGTGAACAACGCCGGTGGCGTCTGCGGACAGACCCACGTCCCCATCGAGGACGTGACCGACGCGTCGTGGGCGGCAGTGTTCGACGCCAACCTGACCGGGACGTTCCACTGCACCCGCGCGGTCGTCCCGGGGATGAAGCGCCGGGGGTGGGGGCGGATCGTGACGATCTCCTCCGGCGCGGGGCGGACCGTCAGCCTGACCGGTGTCCAGGCCTACGCCAGCGCCAAGGCGGGCCAGATCGCCCTGACCCGCCAGTTGGCGCACGAGCTCGGCCGGTGGGGCATCACGGTGAACTCCGTGGCACCCGGTTTCGTGCTGTCCAACCCGACGACGCAGCGTCAGTGGGAGTCCTACGGCCCCGACGGGCAGACCGCGCTCGTGGACGGGATCGCGATGCGCCGGCTCGGGCGCGCGGAGGACATCGCCCACGGGGTGCGGTTCTTCGTCGGCGACGGTGCGTCGTGGGTCACCGGCCAGACCCTGTCCATCGACGGTGGGCACACGTTCCTGTGAGCGCGCCGCCGGCGCCGTCCACGCCCCCGTCGAGATGGGCCGTGTCGTTCGACCCGCCCAGCGTCCAGGCGCCCTGCCCGGTCGGCCGCAGCAGACGGGTGACGGAGGCGTTGGGTACGGTCTCGCGCTCGATCTCCAGCAGCGTCGCCTCCGTCAGTCCCTCGCCGACGAAACGCAGCAGCAGGACCACCGCGTCGTGGGTGACCAGCAGCACCCGGCGTCCGGGCTCGGTGCGGTCCAGGTCGGCGAGCAGGGAACGGACGCGCAGCGCGACGTCGGCCCAGGACTCGCCACCGGGCGGCCGGTGGTACAGCTTCCCGAGTCGGGCCCGGCGCTGGGCCTCCGCGGGGAACCGGGCGGCGACCCCCCGCCCGGTCAGGCCGTCCAGCACGCCGAGGTCCCGGTCCCGGAGCCGTTCGTCCAGTTGGACGGTCGGGTCCATGCCGGCCACCCGCAGCGCCGTCGCGGCGGTGGTCGCGGCGCGGACGTAGGGCGAGCTCCACACCGACTCGGGACGGTCCGCCGGCGCCTGCGCCGCCAGCCACCGTCCGACCGACTCGGCCTGGTGTTCCCCGCGCGGGGAGAGCGGGACGTCCGCGTCGCGCCCGTCGGTCTCGACGACCTCCGCGGACGTCGCCAGGGCGCGCTCCCGGGCCAGGTTGCCGACGCTCTCGCCGTGGCGCAGCAGCATCAACACGACAGGTCCCACCCGCGGGACCGTATCGCCGGTGCCCGCACGTCCGCCGGGCGGCCCGTTGCGCCGGCCCGGCGGTCACCCGACGTCGGTCACCCGACGCGGAGCAGTCGGACCCCGTAGGCGGACAGTGCTCCGTCGGCAGTGGTGAGCGTGACCGCCAGTCGCCGGGCTGTCGCGAGGAGCAGGTGGTCGAGCGGGTCGCGGTGGTGCATCGGGACGTCGGCGACCGCCAGCGCGTCAGCGTGCTCGAGCGGGCTCAGCGTCGCGCCGATCCGGTGGCCGACGTGGGTGTCGAGCAGTGTCCTCACAGACCGAAGTCCCGCAGGACCCTCTCCGGGGGTGGTGCGTCGACATCGTCGGGGACGACCAGGCGATCCCTGCCCCACCCGACATCGCGACGCGAACGAGCCGGGGGTACCAGACGGCCACCTCGGTCCCTCGGGAGGTGATGACCGCCTCGTCGCCGGACCGGACGTGCTGGAGAAGATGCGACAGCTGCGTCTTCGCCTCGTGGCCGCCCACCGTGATGGTCATGTGACGTCGTCCGGGAGCCGCTGTGCGGTCGACGACTCAGCCGAGGCGGGTCTTGTAGAGGCTGAGCAGGGCCTCCTCGCCGGTGATCAGCACGGCGAGGAGCCGGTTCAGCCCGTTTCCCCGGTCGCGGATGTCGACCCCGCCGTAGCGGGTCTGCAGCCACTCGACCATCAGCTCGGTGTCGGCCAGCTCGGTCGGGGTCTCGAACAGTTCGTTCAGCCGCGCCGTCACCGACCCGTCCGCGATCCATGCCTCGACCCGCTCGGCGGCGACACTGCGCCCGGCGGCGACGAGGTCCAGCGTCCGCCAGACGAGGGCGTGGAAGTCGGCGAAGGCGGGGCAGCCGGACTCCAGGCGGGTCTCCTCGGCCCGGACGAGGCGGAAGTCGGTCACGCGCCCATGGTGCCGGGTCGACGGGGGAAGTGGCGGCCACCGGTGGGTCGGGCTGCGCGGGGCGTGTCACCGTCCACCCGTGTCCGGCAGCGGCGGCGTGGTGTGGATCGCCGGGTCACGGGTGGAGCTGGGGCGGACCCCGGAGGGCACGGCGGAGGTCCGGGTGGCCGACGAGCTGGGTCTGGCCCGCGCGACCGGGTTCGTCCACGCCCGGGACCGCGCCGCGCAGCTGCTGTCCCTGCGCCTGGTCGGGCAGGGCCGGCTCGCCGAGTGCCTGGCCGACCACGACGCCGCGGTGGCCGGTGACGCCTGGGTCCGCCGGGCGGGATGCGCTGCCGTGGCGAGCGCGGCGGTCGCGGAGCTGGACGGCCCGACCGCGGCGGTCGTCCGCGCCTACGGCCAGGGCATCACGGCAGGACTGGCCCGGCACGGGCTCCCCGCCGAGCTGCGCCTGCTCCGGTACCACCCGGAGCCGTGGACCTCGGCGGACACCCTGGCGACGGCCGTCCTGATGAGCTGGGTGGCGTTGGCCCAGACCCAGCTGGAGCTGGAGCTGGCGATCGTGCGGGCGGTGCACGACGGCGGCGACCCGGCCAGGCTCCGGTCGCTGTTCGCCCCGCACCTGGCGGGACTGGACGACGACCTGGCCGGCCTGCTGCGGGACCTGGTGCACGTGCCCGAGGACCCGCCCGCGGTTCCCGCCGCCGTTCCGCAGCTGCTGGCCAGCAACGCATGGGCGGTGGCGGGGCACCGCACCGCGTCGGGGTCGCCGGTCCTCGCCGTGGACCCGCACGTCGACGTCGCGCGGCTCCCGTCGTTGTGGTGTGAGCTGGTCGCCCACGTCGGGGGGAGCGGGTCCCGCGTCGGGATCACCGTGCCCGGGCTGCCGGGCCTGCTGATGGGCCGGTCCGGCCCGCTCGCGTGGGGTCTGGTCGCGGGCTACCTGGACTCCGTCGACCTGTTCGTGGAGGAGGTCTCCGATGGCCGGGTCCGCCGTGGCGAGGACTGGGTTCCGGTGAGCACTGCTCGCGACGTGGTCCGGCGGCGGGGTGGTGGCGACGTGCCGGTGTTCGGCCACCGCACCGACTGCGGGCTGCTCGAGCTCCCGGCGGACTGCGCGCGGGTGCCCGACGGGTTCCTGCTGGCCCGGGCGGATGCCGCCGCCGCCGCCGGTCCGGCGCGGTCGGTCCGGGCTCTGGTGCGGCTGTCGGGTGCGCGGACGGTGCGCGAGGCGCAGGACGCGGTGGCCGGGGCGGCGCTGTCCGCGACCTGGGTGTTCGCCGACGCCGCAGGCTCGATCGGTCTCCAGCAGTCGGGGGCCGCGCCCCGGCGGCGTGCCTCGGTCGGCGGGTTGCTGCCGGCCCGCGCCTGGGACCGTGCGACGCACTGGGACGGTCTGCTCGGGTCGGCGGAGCTGGTCCGGGTGACCGACCCGCCCGGCGGGCTGGTGGTGTCGGCCAACGAGGCCCGGAACCCACCGGGGGGGCCGACCGTCGTCAACGCGGCCGGAGCGCCCCACCGGGGGCTCAGGATCACCGCGCTGCTGGACTCGGCACCACCGGTCGATCCCGGGCGGTGCGCGCTGATCCAGGCGGACGTCCTGTCCCTGCAGGCGGTCCGACTGCTGCCGGTGTTCGCCGTCGCGCTCCCGGACACCCCCGCCGGCCAGGCTCTGCGCACCTGGGACTGCTGCTACGGCGTCGAGTCCCGGGGGGCGGTGCTCTTCGAGGCCGCCTACCGGGCGGTGCTCGCCGCGGTGTTCGGTGCCGGCATCGGCGTCGGCGTCCATCGGGGCGCGGCCGGGCCGTTCGGGGTGCGGGGCTGGGAGCGGCTGACCCGGTCCACCGGCGTCGTCACCGCCTTCACCGAACCGCTGGACGACGTGCTGGTCTCGCGGGACCCGCTCTGGTGGGGCGGCGCCGGACGGGACGCGGTGCTGACACCGGTGGTACGCGGGGCGCTCGGGCGTTTCGACGGCGCGCCGCTTCCCCGGTGGGGTGAGGCCAACCAGGTCACCCAGCGTCACCTGCTCCTGGGAGGCCGGTTGCCCGGGTGGACGCGGGTGGACTCGCCGCCGTTCCCGATGGCCGGGGGCCGCGCGACGGTCCAGCAGGTACAGCACGTGCGCGGGCTCGGGCACCCGGGCGTCACCGCTCCGTCGTGGCGGCTGGTCACGGACCTGGGGACCTCGACGGTCTGGACGTCACTGCCCGGCGGCGCGTCGGACCGGCCGTGGTCGCGGTGGTACCGCAACCGGCTGGGCGACTGGCGCGCGCACCGGCTCACCCGCGTCGACCTCACCCCGCCGTCCCCGGTTGACCGACCCTGGCTGTGAACGCGGGCCAGCGCCGGCCCGGCCCGGCCCGGCGCGGCCCGGCCCGGCCCGGCCCGGCCTACAGCGACGTGGCCGCCGGGGCCCGGACCCGCGTCCCGGGGGCCCTCCGCGGTACACAGGTGTTCGCCTACCGGGCGGCTGTGATCGGGACGCCGCTCGGCCGACGGGCCAGCGGACGCCCCGCGTGCGGTCCATGGGCAGGCGCCGATGGGGCAGGGTCGTGGTGTGGGACACGGACGGATCGGTCCGCGTCTGGCCGTCCTGGCGGCGGCGGCCTTCGTCTACGTCACCTCCGAGACCTTCCCGATCGCCCTGCTGCCCCAGATGGCCGACGGTCTCGGGGTCGGTGAGGCGGCCGTCGGTCGGCTGGTGACCGTTTACGCCGCTGTCGTCGCGGTGACCGCCGTCCCGCTGGTCGCGCTCGCCCGGCGGGCCCCGCGACGTGCGCTCGTCACCGGCATGGTCGCCGCGCTGTGCGTGTCCAACCTGGTGGTCGCCGTCGCACCGGGGTACCCGACGGTGTTGGCCGCCAGGCTGGTCGGGGCATTGGCGCACGGGGTCTTCTGGTCGGTGCTCGCACCGGTCGCCGCCGGCCTGGTCGGTCCCGAGCGCGCCGGTCGCGCCACGGCCACCGTCTTCCTCGGCAACTCCCTCGCCCTGGTGGCCGGTACGCCGCTGGTGACCGGTCTCGGGGTGGCGCTCGGCTGGCGCAGTGCGGCCGCGATCCTGGCGGTCGTGGCCGGGCTGTGCGCGGTGCTGATCCGGGCGGCGCTGCCCGCGCTGCCGGCCCCGGACACCGGTGCCCCCGTTGTGTCGGCGGTCCGCACGGCAGTGCGGGACCGGCCGCTGCTGGGCCTGTGCGGGACGACGGTCCTGCTGGTCACCGGGCACTTCGCGGCGTACACCTACGTGACGTTGTTCGTGCGCCGCGACGTCGGGGTCGACGGTGGCGCGCTGGCCCTGGTGCTGTTCGGCTACGGCGCTGCCGGGGTGGTGGGCACCGTCGTGGTCGGGCGCGCCCTGGACGCGAGTCCCCGCGCGACGGCGGTCGCGGCCACGGCGGTGGTCGCCGCGTCGCTGCTGGGACTCGGGCTGCTGGGGGTCGGGCTGCTGGGGGTCGGGCCGGTGGGGCCCGCGCTGCCGGCCGTCGGCCTCGTCGCGGTCCTGGCCTGGGGAGGTGCGTTCACCAGCGTCCCGGCCTGTCTGCAGACAGCGGTGCTGCGGGTCGCGCCGGGGTCCGGGGAGTTGGAGTCGGCGGTCTACGTGGTCGCGTTCCAGGTCGGGATCGCCGCGGGCGCCCTTGTCGGCGGGGTGTTCGTGTCCGCCGGGGCCTTCCCGGCTCTGCCGTTCGCGGCCGCCGCAGCCGTGGCGGTCGGGTTGCTCGCGGTACTGGTCGGACGACGGGCGTTCCCGTCCGCGCGCGTCCCGTCAACCGCCGCACCGGCCGACGAGGCGCCCGTGGGGTGAGCGTCGGCGGCCCCCGCACGGTCAGGGGACGCGCGCGGTCCACGCATCGGTGGCGAACTTGGACTCCGCGAGGGCGGCCGCCTCGGCGCGGGTGGCCTCGTCCAGCGAGACCTCGACGAGGCCGTAGCGCCCGCGGAAGTGGTCGACCATCGCCTGCACGACCGCCGCCCGGGACAGCCCGGTCTGGGAGCGCAACGGATCGACCCGCTTGGCGGCGCTGGTGATCCCCTTGCTCGAGGTCTTCTCCCGGCCGATCCGCAGGACCTGGACCATCTTCGCGGCGTCGATGTCGTAGGCCATCGTCACGTGGTGGAGCACCGCTCCGTTGGCGAGGCGCTTCTGCGCGGCACCGGCGATCTTCCCGGTGGGACTGGTGATGTCGTTGACGGGCAGGTAGGTGGCGGTGATGCCGACGTCGCGCAGCGCTCCCAGCACCCAGTCGTCCAGGAAGGCGTAGGAGGCGGTGAACGACAGGCCCTCCACGAGGCTGGCCGGGACGTAGAGGGAGTAGGTGATCGTGTTGCCGGGCTCGACGAACATCGCGCCACCCCCGGAGATCCGGCGCACGACGGTGACGTCGAAGCGGGCCGCGGCGTCGAGGTCCACCTCGTTGGTGAGGGACTGGAACGACCCGATGACGACCGCGTTCGACGCCCACTCCCAGATCCGCAGGCTCGGCGCGCGCCCGCCGTCGCCCACCTGGCGGGCGATGACCTCGTCGAGCGCCATCTGCGCGGCAGGGTGCTGGGGGCCGGAGTCGATCAGCTCGAAGCGGTGGTCCCCCCACCCGGTCGCCCGGCCCAGCGCCCGGCGGACCGCGACGGCCACCGATCCCGCGGAGAAGCCGACCATCGTCACCGACGGGCCCAGCGCTGTCTCGACGGCTGCCGCCAGGGCCGTGGCCGGCGTGTCCTCCGGCAGCCCGGTCAGCGCCCGGTCGATCAGCTCCAGCGCATCGTCGGGCTCGAGGAAGAAGTCGCCGGACACCGCCACCCGGGACAACCGGCCGCCGGTGACCTGGACGTCGGCCGCGACCAGCTTTCCGCCGGGGACCTTGTACTCACCGCGCATCCCCCGACGCTAACCGCGCCGGCCCGAGACCTGGCCGGTTCACGGGCGGGCGAGGGTCTCCACGATCGACAGGGCGCGCAGCAGCGTTCGGCGGTCCCGCTCGGGTAGATCCCGGATCCGGGAGGCGAGCCAGGCCTCGCGGGCGCGTATCTCCTCGACCAGCGCCGAGCCGGCCGGGGTGAGCTCGATGATCGACTGCCGGCCGTCGGTGGGGTGCGGGCGGCGGACCACCAGGTCCTGGCGTTCCAGCGTGGCCAGCACCGGAGTGACGGCGGGGGGGCGGACGCTCTCCCGGCGGGCCAGTTCGCCGGGGCTCATGGCGCCATGGGCGGCCAGGGTGCCCAACGCCGCCCGCGCCGCGGGGGTCACCACCGAGTCGGCGGGGTTCGCGCGCAGGGCCCGGTTGAGGCGCAGCACCGCGAGGCGGACCAGTCCCGCAAGCTCTGCGGAACTCGTCTCGGCCACCGCTTCTTGTAGCAGAGCCGGCCCGCCCGTCCCGCGGCGGCCCGTCGTGTTCGCGCCCGGAACGTGCACGTCGGGGGTCGGTGGGCGTAAGTTGTTAAGAAGCTTCACGAACGAACACCTGCTCCGGCTCGAGGACGTGCCCGCGGGACCCACGTCCGACGCCCGGAAGGCCTCATCGCGGCATGTCCGCCCCCACCCTCCACGCCCCCACGTCCGTTCCGCCCGTCACGGTCACGGCTCGCTCGAGTGCGCCGACCCACGTCCCGGTCGCCGGGGTGGCCGTGCCGCCGGGGACCGGCCGGCGGACCGTCGACACCTCCCGGGTACGACTGCCGCTCTCGCTCGTCGTGCTGCTCGGTGCACTGACGGCGGTTCCCTCGCTGTCGCTGGACTTCTACCTCCCGGCGCTGCCGGAGATCGCCCGGGAGATGGGGAGCCCGCAGGCCACCGCGCAGCTGACCGTCACCGCCTGCCTGGTCGGGTTCGCCGTCGGTCTGCTGGTCGCCGGCCCACTCAGCGATGCGCACGGGCGGCGTCGCCCGCTGCTCGCGGGGGTCGCCGTCTACACGGTCGCCACGCTGGCGTGCGCGTTCGCCCCCACGATCGAGGTGCTCATCGCGCTGCGGGTCCTGCAGGGCGCGGCCGGGGCGTTCGGGATGGTCACCGGCAACGCGATCGTGCGGGACAAGGCGAGCGGGACCGCTGCGGCGAAGCTGTTCAGCGTGCTGATGCTGGCCAACGGGGTCGCGCCGATCCTCGGTCCGGTCCTGGGCGGCCAGCTGCTGCTGGTGACGAACTGGCCGGGGCTGTTCGTGTTCCTGGCCGTCGTCGGGACGCTGATGTTCGCCGCCGCCTGGCGCTGGCTGCCCGAGACACTCCCGGCTCACCGGCGCCGTCCGGGCAGCATCGGTGGGGCCGGGCGGACGTTCGTCTTCCTGCTCCACGACCGTCCCCTGGTCGGGTACACCCTCGGCCGGGCGCTCGGGGCCGCCGCGCTGCTCGCCTACGTGGCCGCCTCGCCGTTCGTCTTCCAGGACGTGTACGGCCTGTCCCCACAGGGTTTCGGCGTCGTGTTCGGGGTCAACTCCGCGGGGCTCATCCTGATGGGCCAGCTCAGCGGGCGACTGGTCGGCAGGTTCGGCTGCGCGGCGCTGTTGCGGGCCGGGTCCGTCGTCAGTTCCGCCGGGTCCGTGGAGCTGCTGCTCGCCCTGGCCGTCCACGCCCCGCTGCCGTTCGTGTTGCCCGGGGTGTTCGGGGTCGTGGCCGGGATGGGGATGGTCTTCCCGAACTCGACCGCGCTCGGGCTGACCCGGCACGGTGCCCGCGCGGGCGCGGCGACGGCGTTGATGGGCGTGGTGCAGTTCGCGATGCAGGCGGTCGCGTCCCCGTTGACGGGGCTGGGATCGGGGCACTCCGCGATGCCGATGGCGGTCGTGGTGCTCGTGCTGGACGTCGGCGGCCTGGTGGCCCTGCTGACGCTGACCCGCGAGCGCGGACCGGCCGCCGAGCTCGTCGCGCAACCCGCCTGAGACGAGCCCGCCCACGGACCAGCCCGCCTCCTGGTCGCCGCGCGCGCGCCCAGACGTCGGCGCGGCGGCCCGCCACCCGGCCCTGCGCCGAGCGACTCCGTCCGGGGCGCCGCGCCGGGGCGCGCCGTCGGGAACTCTGCGCCGGTCACCCCTTGGCGGCTGCGGGTGGTCGTGGACTCGACCTCCCGGCGGACGTCCTGCCGGGGTGGTCCGCCAGGTGATGCCCGCCGGTCCGGAGAACCCCGGTGTGGGGCGTGGCGGACCCGTTCACCACCTACGACCAGGTCTTCGTCCCGGAGTACAGCGGCGCGATGGAGCACCCGGGCTGCGTGACCTACACCGAGGACTTCGTCTTCCGGTCGCGGGAGGACGAGAGCGCCCACGCCGCCGGGGCGATCGTGCTGCTCCACGAGATGGCCCACATGTGGTTCGGCGACCTCGTGACGATGCGCTGGTGGGACGACCTGTGGCTCAACGAGTCCTTCGCGGAGTGGGCGTCGCACTGGTCCACCGTCGCGACCACCCGGTTCACCGACGCCTGGGTCGACGTCGCGATCGACGAGGGCTACGCCTACCGCGCGGACCAGCTGGGCTCGATGCACCCGGTCGCGGCGAGCGTCGTCGACCTGGACACCGCCGAGTCGATCTTCGACGGGATCACCTACGGCAAGGGTGCGTCGGTCCTGCGCCAGCTGGTCGCCTGGGTGGGGGAGGAACCGTTCCTGGCGGGGCTCCGCACCCACTTCACCGAACACGCCCACGGCAACGCCACGTTCGCGGATCTCCGGCGTGCGGTGGAGGTCAGTTCCGGCAGGTCGCTGGCCGACTGGGTGCAGGCGTGGCTGGGCACCGCCGGGGTGTCCACGCTGCGCCCGCGGGTACAGGTCGACGTCGGCGGCCGGTACACGGCGTTCGACGTGGTCCAGAGCGCTGCTCCGGCCCACCCGACCCTCCGCCCGCACCGCCTGGCGGTCGGGCTGTTCGTCCTCACCCGGTCGGCGTCCGACGGACCCGACGAGCTGGTCCGGACCGGGCGGGTGGAACTCGACGTCGACGGTGCGGTCACGTCCGTCCCGGAGCTGGTCGGGGAGCCGGCGGCGGACCTGGTCCTGCTCAACGACGGGGACCCCACCTACGCGAAGGTCCGGTTCGACGAGCGATCACTGCGCAGTCTGACGGCGGCGGTGGACACCCTGGTCGAGCCGCTGGCCCGTGCGATGTGCTGGACCGCCGTGTGGGACACCACCCGCGACGGCGAGCTGGCCGCTTCGGCCTGGGTGGAGCTGGTGCTGCGTGGGCTGTCCACCGAGTTCCATCCGGCGACGGTGCAGGCGTTGTGCGGGCGGACGTGCAGCTGCTGCTGATCCGGGCCCTGGCGACCTCCGCGGTGAGCCGGGACGACGTTGCGCTGGTCGCCGCACAACTGGCCGGTACCGACGTGCTGCCGGGTCTCGCGGTCGACGCCGAGCTGCGGTGGCGGCTGCTGACGGCGCTGGCCGGCGCGGACAGCTGCCGGCCGACGCGCTCGCGCAGGAGCTCCGTCGTGACCCGACCCGAGCCGGGCAGCAGACCGCAGCCGCCGTCGCGGCGTCGCTGCCGCGGGGGGGCCACGGAACACGCGTGGGACCTGGCGGTCGTGCGCCCCGACACCTCGGGCAGCGTCCGCCGGGCGGTCATGGGGGCCTTCTGGCACAACGGCCAGGACGCCGCACTGGACGGGTGGGTCGAGCGGTACTCCACCGAGGCCGCCGGGATCTGGAGCAGGACCAGCTCGGGCACGGCGACGGAGTACCTGCGCGGGATGTTCCCCACCGTGCTCGCGTCCCCGTCGCTGGTCGAACGGGCACGGCGGTTCCGCCAGCTCCCGGACCTGGACCCGTCGGTGCGCAGGTACGTCGGCCAGGGCATCGACGACGCGGTCCGGGCCGTGGCGGCCCAGGAGTGTGAGAGGACCGCCACCACCTGACGGCCGCCCGGCTCAGGGACGGGCGGCCTCGTCCGCGTCGTGGACCCGCCGCAGGTAGCCCTGCGAGCGCCCGACCTGGGTCTGGAGTGCAGCAACGGTCGCCCCGAGGCTCACGGCGGCCTGGACCTTGTACCCGTCGATGGCGTCCATCGTGGCGAACACGTTGTCGAACGCCTTCTGCAACGTCTCCACCGACACCGTCGCCGACGCAGCCTGCGTGTAGACCTCGGTGGTCTGCTGCCTCAGCAGCTCCGACGTCCCGAGGATCATGGCGTTCGTCGTCGTGTTGAGAGCGTTGATCTGCTCCAGGACGAGCTTCTGGTTGGCGAGCGCCTGGGCGACGATGACCGCGGTGCGCAGGGCTGCGACGGTGGTGGTCTGCGCCCGCTCGACGCCCTTGATGAGCTCGATGTTGTTCTTGCGCACCAGGTCCAGTGCCAGGTAGCCCTGGATCGCGACGGCCAGCTGGGTGGTGATGTCCTGCCTGCGCTGACGGATCGGGAACAGCCCGTCCGCTCGCAGGGTGTTCGCCGCGTCCGCGGACCCGGCCGCGTCGAGCTGGTCGATCTTCGCCACGACGGCGTCGTCGAGGGCCGAGGCGAGCGTCGCGTACTCGGTGAGCTTGCCCATCGACGCCCACATCTTCACCTTCTCCTGCTCGATGGACGCGTTGTCCCGGCGGAGCTCGTCCTGTCCGGAGCCCAGTGCCTTGATGATGGCGTCCAGCTGGGTCTGCGCGGACTGGTACCGGTTGAAGTAGGCGACGAACTTGTTGCCCCGCGGGATGATCCCGAGCACCTTCTTGGCCCCGCGCAGATCCGCGCGGCCGGGGTCGAGGTCGGTGATGTGGACGCGCAGGTCGACCAGGGTCCGGGCGACCTTGGCCTGGGCGCCGCCGGCCTCGCCGCGGTTCTGCGCCGCTGCCAGCGAGGACTGGGGCCGCTCGAGCATCCGGTTGGACACCGACGACGACGTCCGGACCTCGGTTTCGCCCATCCGGGAGATGTCGGTGAGCTTGGCGGTGAACTCGGGGCTGTGCGGGTTCATCGACGCCAGTTCGGTGGCGAACGTGGCGGCCCGGGTGCGCAGCGCCGCAGCGACCGCGGGGTCCAGAGGGACCATCGAGGTGGCCTGGTCGTCCTGGACCGGGACGACCGCGGCCGGGGTCTCCAGCACGAGCCCGCCACCGGGTGCCGCGAGCTGACCGGTGGCCGGCGCCACCGGCGGAGCGGTGCTCACAGTCGGGGCGGAGAGCGGCGAGCTGAGGTTCAGCGGGTCGGACACGGGAGCTCCTCGATCGGGGTCGTCAGGGTCTGGATCGTCGGGTCGGAGTTCGCGAGAGCCGTGCTCACGGCCCGTCCAGGTCGAGGGAGGACCTGCCGAACCTGTCCCGCAGGTACCGGCCGTTGGCCTCGAACTCGTCCGCCTCGTCGGCGAACACCGAGGTCTGCAGCGTCCTGCTCGCGTCGAGCAGCGCGCCCAGCTGCTGGTCCAGCAGTGTCGTGTAGTGCTCGCGTCGCCCGGCTTCGGCGAGGAAGGTGTCGGGAAAGCGCAGGAATCCCTCCACCGACTGCGGCAGGTACTCGGTGACGATCGCCTCGACCCGCTGGCGCTGGGGCTCGGTCAGCTTGCCGGTGCGCTCCCCGTCGAGCACCGGCGCGAGGACCTCGTCGATCGTGGCCACCGTGGCCGAGCTGTCCCGGGGGAACCGCGGGCCCCGGGACAGCGCGACCGTGCGGGCCTGGCGGTCCGCGGTCGCCGAGGTCGGGGCGGCGGTGGTCACCGGCTTCTGGGTCACCGCGCGCCGCGAGGCCCGGTCCGGGCCGGTGACCAGGCGACCGGTCCGGGCGGCCCAGGTCCGGTTCAGGAACTCCCCGTTGACGACGGCGCCGTGCACGGTCCCGCCGACCCAGGCGGCGAGGTAGGCGATCACCGCCGCCACCACGAGACCGTCACCGCCAGGGGCGTCGTGGGCGGACACCGCAGCGACCAGCAGACCCGCCGGGACGATGCCGTAGGCGACCGCCCAGACGAGCCACTCCCGCTTGTGGGCGAGCCTGCCGGTGACGATGAACCCGATCCAGGCCAGGTTGAGGACGGGCAGAAGCAGCCACAGCGAGTGCTGGACCCGCCAGGCGTGCGACGGCTCGTCGGGTTCACCGGGCCGACGCGCCGGTGTCCCGGACCCGCTGCTCCGGTCCGCCGGGTGGCCGGTGCCGCGTGGCCGTTCGGCTGGGCCGTCGGAGGGTTGCCGCGGGCCCGTCGTCACGCCGCCCCCCATCCCGTCACCGCGCCGCCTGGCTGCCGGGCGCCCGGTCACGCGTCCGGTCCCCGGCGACGATAACGCGCGCGGCCCCGACCCACCCGGGAGCCCGGCTACCGGGTGGGCCGAGGGCCGGGGTGTCAGCTCAGCGCGGTCGTGACCTTCGAGAGGAGGCCCTGGCCACCGCCGCTGGGCGCGGCACCGATCTGCTGCATGATGCCGAGCTGGTCCGACGCGCCCCAGCGCTCGACGATCTGCCCGTTCTCGAACCGGCCGATCTGCAGTCCGCGGATCTCGATCTTCTTCCCCGTCGCCGGGGTGGTCTCGAAGTCGCCCCGGTGGGTGCCGGTGAGGGTGTAGGCGAAGGCGATGGTGTCCTCGTCGGCGACCTCGGCGACCGGCTCCAGATGCGCGTCCGGGAACGCGGTGACCAGCTGGTGGAAGAAGGCGCGGTAGCCCTCGCGGCCCGGCCCCTGGTCCGGCGCCGGGTCGTGGTCGAGGGAGTCCACCGCGAACAGCGTGTCCACGAAGCCGTCGACATCCCCGCTGTTCAGCAGCGCGGCGGCCCTCGTCTGGGTGGCGGCGTTCAGTTCCTTGCTCATGTGCGCTCGCCTTCCTCGGTTCCTACCGGCCGGGCGGGTTCGGTCGGAGGACCGGGCCTCGCCGACCCGGCTCCACCTTGTCGCGAGGTCGCCCGTGCGGCCACCGGAGCCGACGGGGCCGGTGGACGGGCTCGTTCCCGGTGCCGGTCAGTCGGCACCTGTGACGGTCGCGTCCGCGGGGGCGGTGGTCGCTCCGGCGGGAGCGGCGCGCAGGTGGATCTCGAAGAAGGCGAGGATCCGGCGCTTGGCGTCGGCGGCCGCGTCGTGGTCGTAGCCGACGCCACCGACCCTGAGCAACGGGGTCAGCGGCGAGACGCCGGTGATCCGGTTGATGAACCCGTGCCGCGCCTGCGGGTACTCCTTGATGTCCGCGGTCGTCCCGGCGGCGTCGGCGGCGGTACGGAGCCTGTCCGCGGCCCCCGACAGGCTCCTGTCCTTCCCACCGAAGCTGGCGACCACCGGGCAGGCGCCCGCCAGGATCGTGGCGATGTCGTCGGGAACCATTCCGTAGTTGACGCTGGACGCGGACCAGCCGGGACGGCCCGCCAGCACGAGGGCGAAGCCGCCGCCCATGCAGTAGCCGATCACCCCGACCGTGCCGGTGCAGTCCGGCGACGCGGCCAGCGCGGTCCGGGCGGCGTCGATCCGGTCGAAGGCCGGACCTCGCTGCGCGGTGAGCTGGGCGAACATCCCCCTGACGCACCGAACCGCGCTCCGGCCACCGAACAGGTCCGGGATGGTGACGACATAGCCGGCCGCGGCCAGCCAGTCCGCCTGCTCGCGCATGTCGTCACCGAGCCCGAGCAGGTCGTGGACCAGGACGACGCCGGGCCACGGTCCCGGACGGTCGGGGGTCGGGACGGGGGTGGCGAGGTAGCCGGACCGGCCGGCGGGGCTGGTGGTGTTGGTGGTGCTGGGTGCGGTCATGGTGGGCGGCGCCTCCGGTCGGGTGGGTGTCGAGCGTGCCCGACAGGTGCCGGGTGTGCGCGGCGGGGTCCGAGGTCGCCAAGCGGACCACCGGCATCGACCTGACGGAGGTGGTGGGTGCGGACGGGGCGCGCGGTGACCGTCCCTCGGGCACGGCGCCGGCCGGGGAGTCCCCGGACGGGTAGGGCGGCGCGGCCGACCCGCCGGTGCTGTCGCAGGGCCGCCCTACCGTCGGCCCGTCCGGCGGCGACGAGAGGATCGGGGACGTGGGAGTGCGGAACAGGGAGCGGGGCGCTGCGACGAGGGGCGAGCGGCGCGACACACCTTCCGGGGCCAGCGGGCCACCGACCGGAGGACCGTTCGGCGAGCCGTCCGTCCAGCCGACGGGTGACCCGTTCGGTGAGCCGTCCGGGAGGCCGTCCGGGATTGGCGACGCGGCGCGCCTCCGTCAGTACCTGCGGTCGATGGGTGCTCTCGCGCTGACGGGGGGGCGTGACGACGGGATCGTGGCCCGGTGCGCGAGAGGGCTGCTCGCCGCGGATGGTGCAGACGGCGGTGCGGTGGCGCCCTCGGCCGTCGGTCGCCTTGCGGCGGACCTGGCGGAGCAGGCCGTCCTGGCGAGCTGGCGCCGCGGGTGGCAGCCGGTCGACCTGGCCGCGCTCGCCCGTCGCCGGCTCGCGCCCCGGTACGTGCCGGTCGTCACCGCGATCGTGCGGGTTCTGACGGAGCGGTCCCCGGCGTCCCGGGTGGATCCTCGGTGGACCGGGCAACTGGCTGCGGCACCGGACGACGCCGGCCTGCACGACCGCGTCGAGCACCTGCGGGCGTGGGCGGGGACCCCGGACGGGTTGGCCGCCGCGCTGGCGGTGCTCGGGCTCGCCGATGTGCTGCCCACGGTGACCTCGGAGATCCCGTTGCCGGGTGTGGGATCGGCCCGCGTCGTGGACCTCGACGGCGTCGACGCGCGTGCTCTCGGGCGGGTGCGAGCACTGCTCGCGAAAGCCGAGTCGACGACCTTCCCGGAGGAGGCCGAGACGCTGTCGGCGAAGGCGCAGGAGCTGATGTCCCGCCTGTCCATCGACCGGTTCGCCGTCGAGATGACGGGGCCGCCGGTGTCCGAGGTGCGGCAGCGCCGGATCTGGCTCGATGCCCCCTACGTGCTGGCGAAGGCACAGCTGGCCGACTCGGTGGCGAGGGCCAACCGGTGTCGGCTGGTGGTCACGACCGACCTTGGTTTCGCGACGGTGTTCGGCAGCCTGCGGGACGTCGACGACGTCGACCTGATGACCACGTCGCTGCTGGTCCAGGTCAACCGGGCGCTGCTCGCCCACGGGCAGCAGGGTCGCGTGCCGGGCCGGCCACCGGGACGGCCGAGGTCGCGGGCCTTCCGCCAGTCGTTCCTGGTCGCGTATGCGATCCGGATCGGGGAGCGCCTGAACCGGGCGGACGAGGAGGCGGTCGCGGCCCGACCGGACGCGGCCGATCTGCTGCCGGCGCTGCGGACGGCGGAGCAGCGCGTGACCGACGCGGTGCGGCTGGCGCACCCGGGAATGACCACGGCCGGGGCGAGCGTCACCGACGGTGCCGGCTGGGCGGCGGGCCGGGCCGCCGCGGACCAGGCCGTCGTCCTTCCCCGCACCCCGCTGGGCGGCTGACGGCCGCTGCCCACCGCGCTGCCGGCGGGGCCCACCTCGTCTCGCCCGACGCGTCGGTCCGTCATCCCCGGGAGCACGCAGAGGTGGGGACCCTTCCGCTGGACCTGCTGCTCGTCGCGGTCGGACAGCAGGCCCAGCGGGCGATGCTCGCGCGGCTCGGCTGAGGACCGGCCGCAGGGCCTCAGGTCTGGAGGAAGCCGCCGGGGTGGACCGCGCCGATCAGCGCGGAGCGGACCTGCTCGGTCGGGCCGGCGCCACCCTCGGCCAGGGCGTCGAGCGCCGCACCCACGACGGGTGGGGCGGTGGTGCTCTCGACGTCGACCCGGGGGATCGCCCGGGTGAGCTCGCGGGTGGTCGCCAGCCTCAGGACCGCGTGCTCGGAGGTCATCAGCGACCCCCCGAGGGACACCGGGACCCGGTCGGTGACGAGGTCGAAACCCGACCGTCGGGCGGCCGCGGCCGCGTAGTCGGCCAGGGCTCCGGCCTGATCCGCGACGATGCGGACGGCGGCCGCGTCACCGGACTCCGCGGCCTCCAGAACCGCCCGCGCCGCCCGGCGCTTCTCCGGACCCGGCAGTGCGTCCACCCTGCGGGTGAACAGCTCCAACAGGGCCGCGACGTCCGGACACCCGAAGACGTCCAGCAGCCGGGCGGTCAGACAGGTGGCGGGGTCGATGCCGAGATCCGCGCGGACGACCGTCCGGAAGGCCGCGTGTCCGAGCCCGACCCCGCCGACATCGTCCTGGATCCACCACGACACGCTGAACTCCGAACCGCCCGGGCCGCGGGCCGCGATGGCGGGACCGGTTCCGGCGATGACCGAGACCCCGCAACCCGTCAGCGACGCGAGGCGGATCATCGAGAACCCGTCGTTCCTGACACTCCAGGACCCCAGACCCGGGAACGCGGTCCGGACGGCCGTGTCCCAGAAGACGTCGTCGTCGGTCCAGTCGATCCCCGCGAGCCGGAACGCCGCGTGTTCGATCCGCGCCACGGTCGTCCGGGCATCGGTGAGGGCTGCGTGCACCGCCGCCCCGACCTGCCCGACGGCGGCGGCGGCTCCCGGTGCGGCGTAGATGTCGCCGGTGTCGGCACGTCCGCGACCGGTGATCTCACCGGTCGCGGTGCAGACCACGGCCACGGTCTTGGAGTTGCCGGCGTCGACCGCGAGGAACTCCCGGGTCACCGCAACAGCCGGTCGGGCAGGAACTCCCGGTTCGCGAAGGCGAGGTCGTCGTAGAGCTCCTCGGCGACCGCGAGTGTGGGAACGAACGGGTGGGCGACCAGGGCGCGCACCGCGTCCGCGCGGTTCCCCTCCCAGGCGGCGATCGCTGCCAGACGCTGGTACTCCGCGAGGGTCTGGGTGATCCCACGGACCGCGTGCGGGAGCGGTTCCTGGGGAATCGGGTGCGTGCCGGCCGCATCGACCCGACACCACAGCTCCACCACGGTGTCCTCGTCGAAGCCGGGCAGTGCGCCACCGGTGTTCACGACGTTCACCGGGTGCAGCGAGCCGGTGTCGTTGTAGTGGGCACTCATCACGTCGATCGCCAGCTCGAGCTCGTGGATCCCGCCGCGGGAGCGTTCCGGGTCCAGGGTGGGGGTGCTCGCCGCCGCCTGCTCGCTGTAGTGGCGCCAGTAGTCCGGGATCGCCTCGAGGATGACCCCGGCGCGGGTCAGCCGCCGGGCCTGCTGCTCCCGGAAGAACTCGTCGCCGAAGTAGTAGTAGCGGAAGTAGTCGGCCGGCACCGACCGCATCGCGACCGCCAGGTGCAGCATGCGCTTGCTCCAGACGTCGACGCGCGGGTCGTCCCGGACCTGCCCCCAGGCCTGGTCCAGCAGGGGCATGAGGTCCTGGCCGTCGTAGAGGTGCGTCGTGGACCAGCAGGTGTGGTTGACCCCCGCCATCCGGACCTCGGCGCGCGCGGGGTCCAGGCCGGCGGTCCTCAGCACCCACTCGGGAAAGATGATCGGGCCCTCGCACATCGACCAGATCGGGACGTCCGTGTTGTCCTCGACGGCCTGGGAGACGATGTTGACCGGGTTGGTGTAGTTGAACACCCGTGCGCCGGGGGCGACCGCGGCCAGGTCGGCGAGGATGGGCTTGAACGCCTGGACCGAGCGCAGCGCCATCATGAGACCGCCGGGACCCTGGGTCTCCTGCCCGATGACCCCGTGCCGCATCGGGATCACCTCGTCCTGCTGGCGCATCTCGAACCCGCCGGGTCGGAAACTGGTCAGGACGGCGTCGCAGTCGGTGAGCCCTGCTCTCCGATCGGTGGTTGCCGACACCGTGATGTCGAGCCCCGCGTTGCGCGCCATCTTCTCGGCGATCGTGCGGACGATCTCCAGACGCTCGGCATCGAGGTCGACCAGGACCACCTCGGAGCCGTCGAACTCCGCCCCGTGGGAGAGCAGTGATGCCATGGTGCCTGCCGCGCGGGAGGAACCGCCGCCGATGTACGCGAGCTTGATCCGGGCCATCTCGAGATCCCTTCAGGGGGTGGTGCGGGGAGGTCAGTGGGGGCTGGGCGGGTACTTCAGTGGGCGGGGTGCAGGAGGCCGGCCGCGTCCGCCGCGGCGCGGTCGACGAGCAGGGCGGGTGAGCGGCACTCGGTGACGACGGTCGCCGGCCACCCGGGCTCGTACCCGCTGGCCGCGGTCAGCCGGGCCACCGCCCGGCCCTTGTCCGGACCGTGACAGAGCATGAGCACCGATCTCGACAGCGAGCTGATGGTCCCGATCCCGACGGTGACCCCGAAGCGGGGGACGTTGGACAGGTCCCCACCGAAGGAGGTGAAGGTCGCCAGGTTGTCGGTCCGTGTCGAGTCGGGGAGACGGACGACGCGGGTCCGGCTGGTGCGGTCGGACCCGGCCGGGTTGAACGCGATGTGGCCGTCGGAGGCGCCGGAGGCCAGCAGGAACAGGTCGACACCTCCGGCGTCGTCCAGCTGCCCGTCGTAGGCCTCCGGCCGCGCGGGATCGGGCAACCAGAGGTTGTCGGCCCGGATGCGGTGACCGGCCGGCACCGCGGCGTTGAGCCTGCCCAGGATGTCCTCGCGTCCGAAGCGCTCACACGAGTGCGGTGCTCGCGGGTCCTCGCGGACGAGCCGGCCGGAACCGTCCCGGACCAGGTAGTCGTCCATCATGACGATCACGAGGTGGGACAGGTCGAGGTCGGACCGCGCGGCCAGCGAGGCCAGTGCACGGTAGGTGGAGGACGCACTCCGTCCCCCCGGGCAGCCCAGCAGGAAGCGCCGTCCCGGGGTGGCGGCGATCGCGTCGGCGACGAGTTGGGCGGCGGCGCCGCCGAGTCCGGTCGCGTCGGGGAAGACCTGGGGACTGAGCTGCACGGGTTGCTCCCTGGACAGGGTTCGGGGGACAGGGTTCGGGGGACAGGGTTCGGGGGACAGAGAAGTGGTGGGGACAGGGGTGGGGGCCGGGTGGTGGTCACTCCTTCAGGGCCCCACCGAGGACCCCGTGGATGAAGCTGCGCTGGAAGAACGCGTAGAGCACGACGACGGGGGCGCAGATGATGAGTGCCGCCGCGGCCATGAGGTTGAACTCGGTGGTGAACCGGCCTTGGAAGGTGCCGAGAGCAAGGGTCACCGGTTGCAGCTGCGGGCTGGAGATGAAGACCAGGGAGAGGAAGTAGTCGTTCCAGGTCCACATGAAGTTGAGCAGCACCAGGGTCAGCAGGGCCGGGCGGGCGACCGGGACCAGCACCCGCCACAGCGTGCGCCACGTCCCGGCGCCGTCGAGCTGCGCGGCCTCGAGCATCGAGCGCGGCATCGCCCGGAACGTCGCCCGCATCCAGAACGCTCCGAACGGGACGCCCATGCCCACGTGGATCGCGATCAGGCCGAGCCAGGTGTTCGTCAGTCCGATCTGGCGGAACTGGTAGTAGAGCGGGATGACGATGACCTCGGTGGAGATCATCAGTCCCAGCAGGATGACGGGGAACAGGACCCGGGACCCCCACGCGTTCAGGACACCGAGGGCGTAGCCGGACAGGATCGCCAGCAGCGCCTGGACCGCCACGGCGCTCACGGTGATCGTCAGGCTCGCGAGCATCGCGTCCCCGAAGCCGCCACGAGTCCACGCCTCGGCGAAGTTCCCCCACTGCAGGCCGGAGAGCGCTGGGGTGCCGGACGGGTCCGGGCTGACGGCCGCGAGCACGGCGTACCCGACGGGCAGGACGACGACGGCGGTGAACAGCAGCAGCACGAAGTAGTTGACGACCCTCTCCCGCGCGCTGGTCACGCGTCGTCCCGGTCTGACACGCGCTGCACCAGCACGGCGACCAGCAGGGAGAACACCGCCAGCACGATGCCGATGGCCGCGGCCGCGCCGACGTCGGGGTTCTGGAACGCGCGGCGGTACAGCAGCAGGGCAGGGGTCACGGTGGACGTGCCCGGGCCCCCCTGGGTGGTCAGCCACACGAGGTCGAAGGTCCGCAGCGCAGCCGTCACCGTGATCGTGAGGGCGATCGCGAGCTGGGGGCGCAGTCCCCGGAGGGTGATGGTGAAGAACTCACGGACCGGCCCGGCGCCGTCGACGCGGATGGCCTCGAACAGTTCGTGGGGGATCGACTGGGCCCCGGAGACGAACAGGACCATGCAGAAGCCGAACGTGACCCAGGTCCCGATCAGGCCGAGCGAGACCAGCGCCCACCCGGGATCACCGAGCCATGTCTGGGTGATCGCCCCGAGGCCGACCGCGTCCAGGGCGCTGTCGAGTGGTCCACCGGGCTGGTAGATGCGCTTCCACAGCACGGCGATGACCACGCTGGTGATGACCTGCGGCAGGAACAGCACCCAGCGGAAGACCGCCTGCCCGCGCAGACCGCGTCGGGACAGGATCGCTGCGGAGAGCAGGCCGAGGCAGATCGGCAGCAGGGCGAAGAACCCGATGAGCACCACCACGTGCTCGACCGCCTGGGCCAGTTCCGGGTCGGTGAAGAAGGCCCGGTAGTTGTCGAGCCCGACCCACGTCGCGGCGGTGACGCCGTTCCACCGGTAGAGCGAGTACGAGGCGGACTCCACGAGCGGGACCAGGACGATCCAGGTGTAGGCGGCCAGCGCCGGCGCCAGGTAGAGCAGGCCCACCCAGCGTCCCCGACGGGCGTGCGGGCGAACGCGTCCTGCCACGTGTTCCCGGGTCGGCGCGGTCCGCGCACCGGGTGGCCGCAGCGCGGTCGAACTGGCCGCCATCCTCAGGTCGCCATGCTCAGGTCGTCGCGTGGAACTGGTCATAGTCGGCCTGCCCCGCGCTGACGAGCTGGTCGGGCGTGGTCCGGCCGGCGAGCAGGAGCTGGGTCTGGCCGCCGACGATGTCGAGCATGTTGGGGCTGGCCCAGTCGAAGAACGGGACGAACCCGTCGGCGGCGGCGACGACGTCGGTCTGGCTGACCTCGGTGGCGAACACCGTCCCGGCCGGCGCCTTGGTCCCGGCGGCGTCGAGAGGGAGCATCCCCGAGTCCACCGCCAGCTGGTTCATGGGCGCGGACTGCAGGAAGTCCAGGAAGGCGGCCGCCGCGTCCGGGTACCTGGTCCTCGCGGAGATGCCGAACACCTCGCTCGGGGCGCCCACGGCGACCTGGCCGCCGCCGGACGGCTGCGGGAACTGGAGCCGGGCGAAGGACTTCGCGTCGACGCCGGGCTGCGCGAGGGATCCGGAGTAGTCGAAGTGGAAGACCCCACGGCCCTTGATGAACGCGGTCCGGCCGGACTCGAAGGCCAGGCCCGCCGCGTCCGGGTTGAAGTACCCGGCTCTGCTCCACTGCTGGATCTTCTGGGCCGCCGACGTCATCCCGGTGTCGGCGAGGGTCACCTGGCCGGCCCGGTACACGAAGTCCGCGATGGACTTCTTCGCGCCCAGCATGGCCTGGACGGCGAACAGCGGGTTCGTCGCGAAGGTCTTCTCCTGAGTGCCCGCGACGATCGGAACGCCACCCGCGGCCTTGATCTTGGCGCAGGCTGCCTCGAAGGCGTCGAGCGAGTCCGGCGGGCTGATCCCGGCGGCGGTGAGCATCTTGGTGTTGTAGTACAGCCCGACCGTGGTGAGCCGCGCACCGGTCGTGCCCCAGAGCGATCCCTCGCCCATCGTCTTGCCGTCGGTGGTGAACAGGTGCTCTCGCAGGACGGTCGGGGGGATCTGCTTGCGCCAGCCGTAGGCGTCGGCGTACCCGTCGAGGTTGCGGATCAGGCCGCCCTTGGCCAGGGTCCCCATCGACTGCCACCCGTTGTTGATGGCCGCGACGTCGGGCCCGTCCTTGTCGGCCAGGCGCAGGTTCAGCGTCGACAGCACCTGGTCGAAGGACTGCGCGGTCCGGGCGATCCTGACGTTGGGGTGTCTGGCCTGGAACTGGGCGATCGCGGTCAGCATGTACTTCGCGTCGTTCCCCCCGGAGTAGTCGAGGAACTTGAGGGTGACCGGCGGGTCTCCGGAGATGTCCACCTTCGCCGCCGATGTCGACGACGGTTGCGGTGCCGAACCGGACGACGGTGCGCACGCACCGACCGCCATGGCGCCGACGACACCCAGCCCGACACCGAACTGTCGGCGGCTCATCGGGGTCCTGCTCAGTCGAGTCATCGTTGATCCCGTCCACGAGGTCCCGAGCGCATGTGCCGGGATGACGCGGACGTTAACACCCCTCGGACCAGTTGGACCAGTGATGCCTGACTGGTTTCTGGAAACGGACCAGTGAACAGACTGGTACCGTTCGAGCGTGCCTACCGAACGGGCCGGGACGATCACGCAGCGACGGCTCCTGACGGCGATCGAGAGTGGTGTCTATCCGCCCGGGACCCGCCTGCCGGGTGAACGCGTCCTGTCCGAGCAGCTGCAGGTCTCCCGGTCCACGCTGCGTGGGGCTCTGCAACGGCTCGCCGAGACCGGTGCAGTGGCCAACTCGGCACAGCGTGGCTGGTTCGTGCCGCGCCCGGTGGTGGGGGAGCCGCCCAGCACCCTGCAGTCGTTCACCGAGATGGCACTGGCCCGGAACCTCCGCCCGTCGGCGACAGTGCTCTCGCACGTGGTCCGTCCCGCCGACCTCGACGAGTCGTCCCGCCTGGGAGTCGCGCCCGCGAGTCCGGTGCTGGAGCTGGTCCGCCTGCGGGGGATGGACCGGACGCCCATCTGTGTCGACACCGCGGTCCTGCCGCTCCCGCTGGCGGCGCCGTTGGTCGACGCGGATCTCACCGACCGTTCCCTGTACGCGGCTCTGCGGGACGACTGCGCCGTGCGGATCCACCGGTCGGCGTACTCCGTGGTCGCCGAGGCAGCGTCCGGTCGGGTCGCCGAGCTGCTGGCCGTGGCGTCCGGCTGGCCGGTGTTGGTCGGGACCGAGACCACGTACGCGCACAGCGGCGAGCCGGTCAACCTCGGGCACGCCGTCTACCGGGGCGACGCGTACCGCTTCCAGGCCGACCTGTTCCGCCCGCAGGACTGACTGATCCGGCCGACAGTGCCGTTCAGTCTCGTGGGCTCAGGACCGTCATGCCGGCCCGTCCCGCTGCACCGGCGAGCCGGTCGTCACAGGTGACCAGTCCGTCGAGGTCGGCCGCGAGCGTGCGCGCCGTGCGAGATGGATGGCGTAGAGCGACCGCAGCATCGGGTCGGGCTCGTCCATGGCAGCCTCGACGACCCCCGCGTCGACGGCCACGATGGCCGCCGCGGTGAGCAGCTCCCGGGCTTCGGCTTCCACGCCGGGGACCGCGCGGCGCACGACGCGCACGGCACTCCCGCCGGTCGCGCGGGTACCCGTCGCTCCCGGGTGAGCGTCGCTCCGGTTCGGGCGGCGATCGCCGTCCGGGCTGACCACCGGCCGGTCAGACCGAGGCGAACCGTTCATGGCCGACGACGCGCAGCAGCTCCAGCTTCGCGGCGCCCTCGGTCCCGGGCTGTGCGGTGAAGACGAGCAGGCGCTGAGCGCGGTTCTCCGTGAACAGGATCTGGCAGTTCAGCCGAACGTCGCCCAGCTCCGGGTGGACGATCGTCTTCTGGTCCTCCAGCCGGACCGACACCTCGTGCAGCTCCCACAGCCGGGCGAACTCGGGACTGCGCGCCAGCAGTCGTCGCACCAGGTCCGCGGCCCGCGGATCGTCGGGGTCAGCGGTCAGCGCGAGCCGCAGTCCGGCGACCTGGATCCTGCTCTGGTACGCGTGGTCCGCGACCGGGTAGACGCGGCGTTCGTCCGGATCGGTGAACCAGCGGTGGGCGGCGCTGCGGGCCGGGCCGGTGAACCGGCTGTGGTCACCCAGCAGTGCCGCGGCGAGCGGGTTCTGCACGAGGGTCTCGGCGAGGTCGGAGACCACCATCGCGGGGGTGTCGTCGAGCCTGTCCAGGATTCGCAACACCGCCGGGCCCACGTGCTCGGAGCGCCGCAGCCGCAGGGGCGCGTGGTGGCCCGCCAGGGCGAACAGGTGGTCCCGCTCGTCGAGGTCCAGCCGCAGCGCGCGGGCCAGCGCGGCCAGCACCTGGTCCGACGGCTGCGGGCCGCGCTGTTGTTCCAGCCTGGCGTAGTAATCGGTCGAGATGGCGGCCAGGGATGCGACCTCTTCGCGCCGCAGCCCGGCGGCGCGCCGTCGGGCCCCCGCTGCCAGTCCGACGTCGGCCGGCTGCAAGAGCTCGCGGCGGCGTCGGAGGAAGTCGGCCAAGCCCTCGCGGTCCATCCGCCCAGTCTCGTCGCCGACGAGGCGGGCGGGGCTGTCCAGCCGGGGAGTGCCGATCCCTGGACAGGCGCTCCCCTGTCGTCGCCACCGAGTCAGGTCCAGGGTCGGTCTCAGGACGACCGACAACCGACCGGGAAGTCGCCCGACAGGACAGACATCCGACAGGACAGACATCCGACAGGACAGGGGAACCTCGTGCAGACCTCCGGCAACACCATCCTCGTCACCGGTGCGACCTCCGGCATCGGGCTCGGCCTGGCCGTGCGTTGGCACGACGCGGGCAACACCGTCGTGGTCGCGGGCCGCCGCCGGGACCGGCTGGACCAGATCGTCGCCGAACACCCGGGCATCGAGGCGGTCCAGCTCGACGTCACGGACCCGCACTCCATCGCGGCCTGCCTCGCCGACGTCACCACGCGGTTCCCGCAGCTGAACGTCCTGGTGAACAACGCCGGCATCATGGCACCGGAGGACCTGGTCGACCCCGCATCCCTGGCGACGGCGGAGGCGACGATCGCGACCAACCTGACCGGGCTGATCCGGGTCACCACCGCGTTCGCACCCTTCCTGGCGGGTCGCGACGACGCTGTGATCGTCAACACCTCCTCGGGTCTGGCCTTCGTCCCGCTCGCGATGACCCCGACCTACTCCGCGACCAAGGCGGCCGTCCACTCGCTGACGCAGAGCCAGCGGATCCAGTTCGCCGGGCACGGTATCGAGGTGCTGGAGCTGATCCCGCCGCTCGTGCAGACCGACCTGATGGGACAGGCCGACGACGAGCGCGCCCTACCGCTGCGGGACTACCTCGACGAGGTGATGGAGATCCTGGCGGTGGCCCCGACCGTCAGCGAGATCGCGGTGCGGCGGGTCGGCTTCCAGCGCAACGCTCTCGCGGAGGGGCGCTACGACGCCGCCTTGAGGACCATCAACTCCCGCGCTGCCTGAGGCCGGTCCACGTCCACTGCGGGGTGCTCAGCCCGGCTGGGACGTCGTCCGCGGACTCGGGAACCCCCCCGAGTGCCTCCGCCCGGTACAGCGCGAGCCGGTCGGTGTGCTGTGGATGGAACGCGTGAGTGAACGCGTGGCCGACCGAGTCGTCGGGAACGGGTGTTGCTACTGGCAGGCGGCGCCGTCGTGGTCTCCGTCCAGCTGGGCACGGTATCCGGGTTGACCCTTCGCGAGCGGGGCTCTGCCGGCGTTCCGGACGGCGCCGCAGCTCGAGTGATCGACGGTGGAGGTCGGTGTCGGGCGTGGCGGTGTGGCGGGTCGCGGAGCGGTGCTCTCGTTCCCGTCGGTTGTCGGCGCCGGTGAGGTGAGCGGCGCCTTCTCCGGTGCGGCGCTCTGCCCTCCGCTGGGTAGGCGTTGTCGCGGGCACGGGCTCGGTACGCGGGCGATCGCCGCCTTCTCCGGCGGGGTGACCCACAGGCTGCACCGTGACTTCACCGCGACCTGCCGGGCGACGTGGGCGCACCGGGCCTCCTTGTTCGGTGGCAGCCAAGTCGCGGCGTCGCCGTCCCCCTTCTGCTCGTTGAGCCGGCCCTGCACCGCCAACAGGTTGAGCGGGTCGTTGGCCAGCGCGTCCCGCTGGTCCGCGGTCCAGGTGAGAGCACCCGTCTGCCACGCGTCGGACAGGGCGACGACGTGGTCGATCTGCACGGTGCTGCTGGTCGTCACGCCGCGGACGAAGGCGATGGTGGTCCCGTTGTAGGGGCCGGCGAGGGTGCCCGTGGCGCCCCCGCAGCCGCCGGTGCCCGAGGTGGTGCGGACGTCGGTCAGGTCTCGGCGCAGTACGTCGTTGCGGTGTCGCAGCCGTTGCGGTCCACGTCGGCCCAGGCGGCGCCGAACCGGGCGCGGGAGTACCCCGTCTTCGGGCCGCGTCCCTTGACCGCCAGGGTCGTCGGTGTGGCGGCGGCCGACCCGGGTGCAGCGGCGGTTGCTGCGATGAGACCTGGCGACGCCGTTCGATCCGGCCGGGGGACGGGCGGGGCCGATGCCGGTGCCAACGCCGCCGCTGACCGTGCCGAGCCCGTCGCCGTCGCGGTCGCGGTGCAGCCGGTCGCAGCCGGTCCATGTGCCCACGGCGAGGCCCGCGGTGAGCGACGCCGCGGTCGTCGGCGTGCGCACCATCCCGACTCCCGTCCTGGCCGGCTGCCGCTCTGCCGACATGGACCGTAGGGCTCGCCGGCGGCGGCGGGGCGGACACCTGCGTACAGCGAACGGCCCGGGCACCGTCCGCCGGAGCGGCGGCGACCGCTCCGCTGTACGGCAGTGTCCGGGCGCTCGCCGACCGCCCGGCAGGCGTTGGGCTGGACGTCCACCCGGTCCTGTCGGTGGCGGCCGGTGCTCTGAGTGGGTGACCGCTCCCGCACCGACACCGACGGCGTCGTCTGCTGCTGTGCTCACCCGGTTCCGGCACCAGTCCCGCCGCGACACCGCTCACGAGCTGGCGGTCCGGAGGTTGTTGCACCGCAGCGGTGTCCGCTACCGGGTGGACGTGACCGTCGTGCCGGGGTCGCGGGTGCGGCCGGACATCGTGTGGCGTGGGCGGCGGGTCGCAGTGTTCCTGGACGGCTGCTTCTGGCACGCCTGTCCGGAGCACCACCACTGGCCGAAGGCGAACGCGGCCTGGTGGCGGACCAAGATCGAGGCGACCGTCGGCCGGGACCGGCGGGCCGACGCGATGCTGCGCTCCCCGGGGGTGGACGGTGGCGCGGTTCTGGGAGCACGAGGAGCCGGCGGAAGTGGGCGCCTCGATCAGGTCGCTGCTGGGCCGGTGAGTGCGGAGCGCACCGAGGCGGCGCCCTGGGTCGCTCAGCACACGGCTACAGCGCGGAGAAGAGTCCGTGAGGTCTCGAGTGCGGCCGTGCGAGCACAGAGTCGTTCGAAGTTGCCGGCGCACCTCCAGCCCAGCCGCCTGCCCGATGGGTGGACTCGCGCGGCGGGCGTCCCGGGCGCGGGCGAGCAGGAGTTTGACGGCGCGCATCTCCTGCAGCCCGTGCCGGAGCATCGGCCGTCGATCTCGGCGAGGATGTCGGCCCGGACGTCGACGGTCAGGTCCGGGCGGATGCCGATGATGTCCGCGTCGTAGGCAGCGTGGTGGATCTTCCACATCGCCAGGCCGTTCGGGACGACGGGCAGCCCGTCCGGGTCGGAGTCCGGGACGACGTGCGCGGCGTCGAGCAGGGGTAGGTGAGGCAGCCGGCAGACGGAACACTCTTGGTCGTAGGCGAACAGGACGCGCGACCGGAAGACGGGCTGGTGCAGGTGGAGCTTGGTCAGTCGCTCGAGGTATCTGCGCTGCGCGGCGGCGACGACCGGGTCGCCCACGACGCGCTGGCCCTGGTCGACCGCGACGACGAACTGGTGGTCGGCCGGTTCTTCGGCGACGAGCCACACTGGGTAGCGCGGCAGGTAGACACCGGGCGCGATCCCGACGAACCGCAGCAGAGGGCGGCGCTCTCGCATCGCGGTCCGGAGAGCGATGTTCTCGTAGCGCTGCGGGTCGGTCCCGCGCCACGGGTAGCGCAGCAGCCCGTCGGGGCCTTCCGCGTCCAGGTAGGGCGGCGCCGCGCCCGGCCGGGTGTAGCCGGTCCGGATGCTCAGCGCCGCGGTCAGGTCCCGGCTTTCCAGATGCCCTGCTGCACGGCGATCAGTGGGCGCCGGGACCCGCTGTACTCGAAGGCGGCGAGCTGGTCGCGGGTGACGGTCTGCGACCCGAGCGCGGACACCCGGTCGAGCCAGCTGACGGCCGCGGCCCGCAGCTCGCTGTCGAAGTCCGCAGGTGACGCCACCGTCCTGGTCGCGATCGTGCCGTCCTCAATGGCCGCCTGCTCGGCTCGTCGGTCGGGCTGACCGCGTGCGCGCCTCGGCCCCGGGGCGGCGCCACGGAACTGACTGCGACCCGCCCGACGCGCAGGTCAGGCGGTGAAGTCCAGGACGATCCGGCCGCGGACGCCGCCGGCCTCGAGGAGACGGTGCGCGTCGGCGGCCTGCGCCGCCGGGAGGGTCCGCGCGACGCGGAGGGTGAGCGTGCCGTCCTCGACCTGCTCACGCAGCCGGTCCAGCACGTCGGTCCGCTGTGCCGAGCCGTAGACCATGACCGGGTGCACGGTGATGCCGCGCTCGGACGGGCCGGACCAGCCGCGGATGGTGACCAGCCCGCCGCCGTCGCGCACGGCGGGCAGCACGCCGGCGTCGAGGACCGCCCCGTCGGCGAGACCGTCCACGCCGTCGGGGACGAGCGCACGGATCCGGTCGGTGACGCCGTCGCCGCGGGCGACGATCTCGTCCGCCCCGAAGCCGCGGACCAGCTCCTCGTCCGACGGCTTCGCGTCGGCGATGACCCGCAGGCCGTCGGCCTTGGCCAGCTGGACGACGTAGGCGCCGTAGGTGCCGGCCGCACCGGTGACGGCGATCGTCTGGCCCGGGTGCAGGTCGAGCTCCTCCAGTGTCAGGCGGGCGGTCATGGCGTTCATCAGGAAGGTGGCGCCTGTGACGAGGTCGGCGTTCTTCGGCAGCCGGATGACCGACGCGGCGGGCACGACGACCTGGTCGGCGTAGGAACCGCCGTGTGCGCTGGTCGGCACGACGAGGGCGACGACCTGGTCACCGACCTGCCAGGTCGTGTCGGGGCCGACCCGGTCGATGACACCGGCGGCGTCGGCCCCCGGGATCCAGGGGGCTCCGTACCCGCTCGGCTCGGTCCCGTAGGCCCCGGATCGGAAGTTGGTGTCGGTCGGGTTGACCGCGGCGGAGTGCACGCGGATCCGGACCTCCCCGGCACCCGGGTGGGGCTCCGCCCTCTCCACGACCTGCAACTTCTCCGGACCACCGAACTCGAGGACTCCCACAGCACGCATGAGGGTGGGAACCACGGGGTGCGCCGTCGGCTTCCCGCCGCCTCCCACCGATGACCGGCCCGTCCAGCGCGTCGCACTGACCAGCTCGGTACGGTCCGCGGGATGGAGCTGGTCCCAGGTACCTACGAGCACCTGGTCACCGAGCGGCTCGGGCAGGAGCTGACCGCGGTCCGGCCCGACCTGGTCGAGCTGCGCCGGCTGGACCGCGCCGACGCCGACGTGGTGCTGTCCCGCCACATCGCCACGCTGGCCCGACGTGCGCTGCGCCAGGTCGGCACGGGCGAGGACGCGCTGGAGAAGCAGGTCGCGCTGGCCAACACCATCGCGAACGCGATCGCCGCGGCCGAACCCCGCGCGGCAGACGCCGGCGATCTCGCCCGCGCTGCCGGTGACCTCCTGCTCGGGATCACCACGACCACCCCGATCGGGACAGCCCCGACGACCTACCGCGAGCGCCCCCAGACGCCGCTGACGATGAGTGCACTGCTCGTCAACGGCCACGGTCAGCCGAACATCGGTGGGGAGGTCAAGAGTGAGCTCGCGTCCGCGGACCAGGTGGACCTGCTGTGTGCGTTCATCAAGTGGGTCGGCCTGCGGATCGTTCTGCCCCGGTTGACCGAAGCGCTCGACCGGGGGGTACGCGTCCGGGTGCTGACCACCACCTACATCGGCGCGACCGAACGCAAGGCGCTGGACGAACTCGTGCGCCGGGGCGCCGAGGTCCGCATCTCCTTCGACACCCGGACCACCCGGCTGCACGCGAAGGCCTGGCTGTTCCGCCGCGACTCCGGGTTGGACACCGCCTACGTGGGCTCGTCGAACCTGTCCCGGGCGGCGCTGCTGGACGGGCTGGAGTGGAACGTCCGGCTGTCCGCCGCGGAGCAGCCGCACCTGATCGACACCTTCGCCGCCACGTTCGACACCTACTGGGCCGACCCGGGCTTCGAGCTCTACGACCCCGAGCGCGACGGGGACCGCCTGGACCGCTCGCTGGCCCAGGAGCGTGGTGTCGGGTCAGGACCAGTGCTACCGATTGCCGTGTTGGACGTCCGCGCCTATGGCTACCAGCAGGAGGTGCTGGACGACCTGGCCGCCGAGCGGACCCTGCACGGCCGCTGGCACTCCCTGGTGGTGATGGCGACCGGGACGGGCAAGACCGTCGTGTCCGCGTTGGACTTCCGGCGGCTGCGCGAGGCCGGGACCGTCCGGACGTTGCTGTTCGTCGCGCACCGGCAGGAGATCCTCGACCAGAGTCTGTCGGTGTTCCGGCAGGTCCTGCGCCAGCGGGAGGTCGGCGAGCTGTTCGTCGGCGGGCAGGTGCCGCGGGACTGGCGGGTGGTGTTCGCCTCGGTCCAGTCGCTGAGCCGCGCGGCGCTGCCGGACCCCACCCACTTCGACATGGTCATCGTGGACGAGTTCCACCACGCCGAGGCGAGCACCTACGCGAGGTTGTTGGACCACGTGCGACCCAAGGTGCTCGTCGGCCTGACGGCGACGCCGGAACGTACGGACGGGCTGGACATCCGCCGGTGGTTCGGTGGGCGGACCGCTGTAGAGCTCCGGCTGTGGGAGGCGCTGGACCGCGGAGTCCTGTCACCGTTCCAGTACTTCGGCATCCACGACGACGTGTCGCTGGACCGTCTGGCGTGGAAGCGCGGCGGGTACGACCAGGTGCAGCTGTCCGGGCTCTACACCGGCAACGACGCGCGGGTCCGGCTCGTCCTGCAGGCGCTGCGAGACAAGGTGGCCGACGCACGACGGATGCGGGCCCTCGGGTTCTGCGTGAGCGTCGCTCACGCCGAGTTCATGGCCCAGCGGTTCACCGAAGCGGGTCTGCCCAGTCGGGCGATCACGTCGAAGACCGCGGACGCGGAGCGGGCCGATGCCCTCGGCGCGCTGGACCGGCGCGAGGTCGCCGTGCTGTTCACCGTCGACCTGTTCAACGAGGGCATCGACCTCCCGACCATCGACACCGTGCTGTTCCTGCGTCCCACCGAGAGCGCGACAGTGTTCCTGCAACAGCTGGGCCGCGGGCTGCGGCTGTCCGCGGAGAAGGACTGTCTGACGGTGCTGGACTTCGTCGGGTCCCAGAACGCGGACTTCCGGTTCGACCTGCGCTACCGGGCGATGACCGGACTGAGCCGCCGGGACCTGCCGCACCAGATCGAGGCCGACTTCCCGACCCTCCCGTCCGGGTGCCACATCGAGCTGGACCGGGTCGCCAAAGAGGTCGTGCTCGCCAACGTGCGCGCTTCGCTTCGCGTGTCGAAAGCGGGGCTCGCCCGGGAGTTGCGGGAGCTGGGGGAGTGCACGTTGGACACGTTCCTCGCCGACACGGGCGTCGAGCTGGAGGACGTCTATCGCCAGCGGGCGTGGGGAGGGTGGACGGGTCTGCGTCGCGCGGCCGGACTCGAGGGGTCGGTCGAGGACGCGGAGGACAAGCGGGTCGGTGGCGCGATCGGCCGACTGCTGCACGTGGACGACACGGCCCGGTTGAACCGGCTCGAGCTGGTGGCCGCCGGCGGCCCGTTGCCCGTCGACCGACTGGCGCGGATGGTGGCCGCGGGTGTCTGGTCGGTCGGGGGTGCCTCGGCTGGTGGGGCCGGCGGGGACCCGGTCGCTGCGGTGACTGGTCGGCACCTGTCGGCGGCGCGTCGACGGGAGCTGGCGGAGCTGAGCCGGGTGTTGCGCGAGCGGATCCACCGGGTGCCGCCGCCGCTCGCCGTGGTTCCTCAGCAGCCGCTTCAGGTTCACGCTCGATACACCCGGGCGGAAGCACTGCTCGCCTTCGGGATGGCCGACCCCGGCTCGTTCCGCGAGGGCGTCAAGTGGTTCGCCGACGAGCAGGCTGACGTCTTCTTCGTGACGCTGCGCAAGACCGAGGACCACTACTCCCCGACCATGACGTACGCGGACCGGGCGATCTCCCCGACGGTGTTCCAGTGGGAGTCGCAGAGCACAACCTCGACGGCGTCCCCGACGGGCCAGCGCTACGTCCACCACCGGGAGCGTGGCTCGACCGTCCACCTGTTCTTGCGCGAGACCAACGTGTCCGACGGTGCCCCGCCGTTCCTGTACGCCGGGACGATGAGGTACGTCAGCCACACCGGAGACCGCCCGATGCGGATCACCTGGCACCTGGACCACCCGCTTCCCGCGGACGTGTACCAGACCGCCGCCGTCGCGACGGGATAACGAGCAGCGGTCCTCTGTTCGACATGCGGGGCCCTACGCCTGGGCGGCTACCGCGCGTCTCACGATCACGTGTCGCTGTACACTTCAGCCGCTATCATCGCTGTCTTGTACTTCCGGTCGGGACGGAGCCTACGGTAGTTACGCCTGTATCGCCCACCTCAGGGCAGCGCTTGGTCGCAATCAGCGCCTACGCCGCGACCGCCTTTGTGATCCTGACTGTTCTCAAAGCACCACAGGCGCTGACTATCGCTGTCACTATAGGAAGCGCTGCGCTCACATTACTGTCGCAAGTTCTTCACTTGTCGAAGCGAAAGCGTCCGGCGATATTCCGATTGCTAGCCCTTGTTCTAGGAGATTTATTCACAACGTGGCTCGGTAGAACTCGAGTGCGATGACTGTGCTGATGGTCCGGTTAAAGGTGTCGAGTGGCCTGCGGTAGTCGGTGTGGAGGATTCGCCATGTCTTGAGGTTGCCGA
>JAABUQ010000073.1_pt1 | contig 183561 bp, 177 predicted proteins | sample 5560001 | NCBI WGS metagenome assembly JAABUQ01 (sample SAMN10711888, study PRJNA513371) | rock metagenome | isolation source: Antarctica rocks | place: Antarctica: Victoria Land, Finger Mt nord | collected 2015-12-18
TGGTACGGTATGATGGTCTCACGGTTGGTGTACCTCCTAGATGTTTGCAATCCAAGAGTTACACCGCCGTCTTTTCATTTCCCGGAATGGCTATCCGAGAATTCCCCCGCAAATTGGAACGAGCTCAGATCGAAGCCGGACCACATTTTAGAGATGTTCGTCTGGTTGCGGAGCGTTGATGTCGCGCCGGTCGTCGGCGTTGGGATCGATCGATGAGTCGCCGTACACGATCATGCCGGGAACGATCCCGGCAACCTCGGCCTCGTGGCGTGACAAAGAACGCTCGTCATCGGCCTGGGTGTGCAACTCGGCGGGGTTATTTTCATCGCTTTCCGGGCGGCGAAGATTACTCATACGGCGTCTTTGCCCAAGCGGCGAGTCCGCGTAACGGCAGCAGCGGAACTAAAAAAGAGCGGCGCAACTGCACCGCTCTTTTTAGTGTCGTGGTCGCTCGCTAAATCGTCCGGCGGCGGCCGCTTACCGCGCGAAGGATGAACAACAAGATAACGGCGCCGACGAAGGCAACGATGATCGAATAGATATTGAATCCGTCGAAGCCGGTGTGACCGAAGAAATTGAAGATCCAGCCTCCGAGGAACGCGCCGACGATGCCGACGATGATGTCGCCGACGACGCCGCCGGGACCCTCACCGGGGACGACCATTTTTGCAAGCGCGCCTGCAATGAGTCCGACGATGATCCAGCCTAAAATTGTCATTGGTGCCATCCATTCGCGAGATTCTTCCGTAATTTACAAGGATAGCGTTTGACTCGCTACCGCGGCGCCGAGGAAGAAGTGGCGGCGACGCGTTTCGCTCTGCCTTCACCTCCTTCCCGAAGATGCGGGCGAGCTAAACTTCGTAGACGTTCGATTTGCTCCAACACGTGTGACGGTTCGATGTGGAGAAGGCCGCGGTCGATCGTCGTTGCCTGTGGGTCCCCGGTCGCGCCCGCCCAGAGGACGCGGTGCCGCGCTCGTCGCGGCGGCCCCCATTGGGCCGGCGAAACCGGTCCAAAGAGGACGACGGAGGGGGTCGCGTAGGCGCTGGCGAGATGGGCGATACCGGTATCACCGCACAGCACGCGTTCGGCGTGCGCCACGAGCGCCGCGAGATCCCGTAGCGACGTGCGACCGCCTAGGTCGCTCAGGGAAGGGAGTCCGGCGCGGCGCACGATTTCGGCGGTCAGCGCGCTTTCGTCGCCGGCGCCCGTTACGACCACCCGGTCGCCCTGGGCGGCGCAGGCCCGCGCGACGGTAACCCAGCGTTCGACGGGCCAGCGGCGCGCGCGTGTTGCGGCACCGGGATGCAGGACCGTGGCGCGGTGCAGGCCGGCCGGCAGCGCGACTCCTGGCACGCCGATCCCCAAATCGTGCGGGTCGGCGGGGATGTCGTGGTAGGCGAGCATCGTGCACCAGCGCTCGATTTCGTGCGCGTCTTCCACCCAAGGAGCACCACCGAGCGGGATATCGGCCGCCTCATTGGCAAACGCGACGAGGCGTTGCGGATGGCGTTCGAGCAGGCGCCGGTGGCTCTGTGGCCCGCGGCCGTGAAGGTTGATCGCAAGCTCCACGCCGTCAGCGGCCGGCGGGAGTTCCCCTAGTGCGGCGACATCGTAGACGGCGGCGAAGACATCGCCGAGTAGGGGCACGAGCGCGTGCACCGCGCGCGGTGCCGCAAGCGTACGGCGATGCGCCGGAAACGCGCGCGCGATGGCGCGATAGGCAGGGACGGCCGTGAGAAAGTCGCCGAGGCCGAGCGCGCGTAAGACGACGATCGCCGGCTGCACATTCATGCCGTGTGACTTACCGCATCGCTGCGGCGAAGGATCCCGCGATAGACTTTCACGCTTTCGGATGCAACGCGCTCCCACGTGAAGCGGCCTTCGATGCGCTGGCGTCCCGCCGCACCGAGCCGCGCGCGCATCGCCGGCTCCGCAAGCAACTCACGCAGCGCCGCTGCGATCGCGCGCGGTTCGCGTGGTGGAACGTGCAGGCCCGTGAAGCGATCGATGACCGTATCGTTTTGACCGCCGACCGCCGTGGCGATGACGGGCACGCCCGCGGCCATCGCTTCGAGCGGAACGATGCCGAACGGTTCGTACCACGCCGCGCAGACGACGACATCGGCGGCCCGCAGGAGTCGCGGGATCTCATCGCGTTCGACGCGGCCGACGAACGTGACGCGATCGGCGACGCCGCATGCCAGCGCTTTCGACGAGAGCCGTTCCGCTTCAGCGTCGCTGCCCAGTTCAGCCGACGACGGGCCGCCGGCGATGATCAGTTCGGCATCGGGTATGTCGCGCAACGCAGCGATGACGTCGCCGACACCTTTGCGCTCCACCAGGCGGCTCAACGTCACGACCCGATGCGTCCGCCGCTGCGGGAACGCCATGGCGCCGCCGCAGCGATCGAATAACGCCACGTCGACTCCGCACGGTACGATCTTGAGCCGCCGTGGGTCGGCGCCGAGCCGGCAGAGTTCGAAAATCTCGCTACTCGACGTTGCGATGATTCGGTCGGCTGCATGTAGGATGCGCAGCTCTTCGGTGAGCCGTTCGCTTGGGCTCGTATCGGCGGCGCCTTGAATGCGCCGTTTCTCGCTGCCGAGGGCGTGAAACGTTTGAACGACCGGGATCCCGAGCGGCTGTGCCGCGGCGAGTGAGGCGCGCGCGGACATCCAGAAATGCGCGTGAACGAGATCGGGCGCAAGCCGCGAAAAAACACGCGCGAGATCGTCGGCGAAAGCGTCCATGTGCGGCAGCAAGTCGTCTTTGGGGAGCGGACGCGGCGGCCCGGCATCGACGTGGATGACGGCAACACCGGTCGGCATGAGGATGCGCCGGGGGATGTGCGCGTCTTCGCGCCGCGTGAAGACGGTCACGCGATGGCCGGCCCGCACGAGCGCGGCGGAGAGTTCCGCGACATGCACGTTCTGGCCGCCGGCATCCACGCCGCCGAGCACGGCAAGGGGGCTAGCGTGCTCGGAAACCATCGCGATATTCATGCCGGTACCTCACTTCGGGCGATGCGTGCGGGAGGCGGCGCCAGCCGCTCAAGTGCCGCGACGACAGCGGCGGGCTCGACGACGCCGATACATGGCTGGCCGGGAATCGGGCACGTCCGTGCGCGGCATCCGGCGCAGGCGATCTCGCTGTCGCCGAGCATGACGTACGCTACGTGCCAGGGCGCGAATCGGACGGGTGCGATCGTCGGCGGAAAAATCGTTACGACGGGCGTGCCGACGGCGCTTGCGATATGAATGCCTGCCGAATTACCGACGACGAGCGCATCGGCATCGCGGATGACGCTCGCGAACTCGGCATACGTCGTTGCGCCCGCCAGATCGAGCGCGCCGCTTCGCGCGGCCACGTCGCGGACGAGCGCGCCTTCTCGCGCGCTGCCCAGCAGAACGACCCGACGGTCGCGCGCCGTAAGCATTGCGACGAGCGAGCGCAGCTTCGCCGGCGCCCAGGCACGCGCCGGTACCGTCGCACCGGCTTGAATCGCGACGTAGTGCGGCGGCAGGCCGCGACGACGCGCGGGCAAGGCCGTATATTGAAGATCTCCCGCGTCGCCGACCGGTAAGATGTGTCCGCGGGCGCCGACGAGAGCGAGGGCGCGCTCGACTTCGTGCCGGTCGTCGTCTACGGTGACACGCGTATCGAGCAGCGAACCCGGATAGTCGACGCTGATTGCCGCGATTGCCGGCACGCCGGCGAGCCGCAAAAGCAGCGCGGTCGGCAACGGGCTTTGATGGAACGATGTGAAGATGAAGGCTTCGTCGGCCGCGATGCGTGCGTATGCTGCAATATCGGCTTCGATACGCGAGCGCTCGATCGGCTGCGGCGCGGCGTCGATCCACTCGGCACGCCGCACGACGACCTCGGCGACGCCCGGCAAGAGACGCGCAGCGCCCTCACCGCCCGGTCCGCAAACAAGCGTGACGCGGCCGCCTGCTGCCAGCGCGCGCAGCGCCGGGCCGAGCAACGTCACGTCGCCGTTGTTGTCGTGCCGGATCGCAAGGATGCGCCGCGTCATGCAGCGCCGCGCAGGATCAACGTCGCCGCTTCGCGCAGGCTGCGTGCGACCAGCGGTGCCGTTGCGATTTCGTCGGCGCGCGTTACGCGCGTGGGCACGAGGATCGCGCGTGCACCGGCCGCGTGCGCGGCCGCAATATCGGAGCCGATATCGCCGACGACGACGCACGCGTGCGGTTCGACGCCCAACTGTTCCGCCGCATCCAGGATCAGCCCGGGCGCGGGTTTGCGACAGGCGCAACCGGCGCCGCGCGCATGCGTGCAGCTTTGGATCGTGTCGAAGGGTCCGGCGAGTTCGGCGAGCCGAGCGTGAATCGCCTCGAGCGTCGCGGGATCGAGATCGCATTCGCCGACGCGATGCTGGTTGGTAACGATGCCGATCGCGATCCCGGCGCGCCGTAAACGGGCGAGCGCGGCGCGCGCCCCGGGCACCAGACGCAGTTGCCGGGGATCGTGCAGGGCCGGATCGTCGATGACGATCGTTCCGTCGCGGTCGAAGAGAACGGCCGCCGGTAGACGATGGCTCTTCGCCCGCAACATCGGTAAACGCAATTTTCCGCGAACGCGATGGTAGACGGCAGCAAAAGGAATCGCAGCGCTCGTGCGCAGCATCGTTGCGATCTCCCGTGCGTCGCGCGGTCCGGGCGCAATCCGTTCCCAGGCGAAGCGTGCCACGAGCGTCGTCCAGAGGGCGCCGGCAGCAACCGCGACGCCGGCGCTTGCGACGGTGGCGATGTGCTGCCCGAAGCGGCCGCGCGGCGCGCCTGCGCGCTCGTACCAGTCGTCGCCGTGCAACGTGCGCATCAGCGCGTCGTCGGCGTTTCCGGCCTGGAGTCGCACGCTAACCCAAGGATCCGTGGGGCGGACCGGGTGATCGATACGCCGGTGGCCCCGAGCGATCGTCAGACCGGCCGCCACCACGCGCAAGGCGAAGTCGGCGTCCTCGCGATATGCGCGCGGAAATCGCTCGTCGAAGCCGTCGAGCCGTCGGAGCACGTCGCGGCGGTACGTGCAGTCGGCCGTGATCCAGCGCGCGGTCTCGAGCCCGCGCACGTTGCGTTCCCAGTCCGTCGCCCGCCGATGTGCCGGGAGCGGAACGCTCACGCGGCCCTGCGTACCGGCGCAGTGCCCTTCACAGGCGGCGAGATCCGCCACGAGCGCCTGGCGCCAGCGGGCTTCGACGACGACGTCGTCATCGAGGAACGCGACCCAGGTCGCGCGCGAACGATACCAGCCACGATTGCGAGCCGCAGCCGGTCCTCGGGCACTGCCCGGCACGATCGTCAGGCGGTCGTCGAGGCTGCCGAACCGGCCGAGTTCGAGCGGCCGGGTGCGGTCCTGCCGGTCGTCGACGACGAAGACGTTTGCCGGCAAGGGTCCGGCGGCGCGCGCGAGTGATGCGAGCAGCAGGCGCAGCGACGCACGACCGATCGTCGGAATGACGACGTCGTAGAGCGGCGTATCCATCATCGCGCGTCGTTACGCTGCCGCGTCAAGGAGCACGGCGCGCGAGAGAACGTACGGGCCGATGGCAAGCGCGTCCAGCGGTGTCGAGCCGTAGACTTCCAGCGCGTCGCGCGGGTCGTCGACGATCGGCCGGCCCGCCGTATTGAAACTCGTATTGATGAGCACCGGCAGCCCGGTGCGCCGTTCAAACGCGCGCAGGACGGCGGCCATGAGCGGTTCGGTTTCGGAATCGACAGTCTGCACGCGCGCCGATCCATCGACGTGCGTCACGGCCGGGATCCGCTCGCGCCAGGCAGCGCGCACGCGGTGCGTAAACAGCATGTATGGGCTCGGCAACGGTCCATCGAAAATTTCGGCGGCACGTTCGACCAGCACCATCGGCGCGACGGGACGAAACTGCTCGCGACCCTTCACGTCATTGAGGCGCGCAAGATTTTCCGCCCGGCCGGGGTGTGCGAGCAAACTGCGATGGCCGAGCGCGCGCGGGCCGAACTCGCTGCGCCCTTGGAACCAGCCGACGACACCGTCTCGTGCAAGAATCGCCGCGACATATTCGGCGAGATCGGCCGGGGTGTGATAAGCGACGGCCGCGGCGTCGAGCCAGGCTTTCGTATCGCGGTCGTCCCAGGCACGCCCCAGCGCGGCCGTCGTCATCGCTGCGATGCTCTCACCGGCTTCGTGCGCGACATACAGCGCTGCCCCGAGCGACGTTCCGCTATCCCCCGCGGCCGGCTGCACCCACACCTCATCGAAGGGTCCGTGCTCGGCTAGGTAGGAGTTCGCAACGCAGTTCAGCGCGACGCCGCCGGCGAGCGCGAGCTTCTTTTCGCCCGTGCGTTCGTACAACGCTCGCCCCATTTCGACAAGGATCGTCTGCAGCCGATGCTGCACGCTCGCGGCGAGATCGGCGTGCGCCTGGGCGAAGCTTTCGTCGCCCGGACCGCGCGGCGAGCAGTACGTTGCGAAGTCGATCGGCGGCGCGCTGTAACCGATGCCGTCGGCAAACATCGTAGCGCGCAAGCGCTCCTCAAAGTGCGGACGCCCGTAGGACGCCATGCCCATGACCTTATATTCATCGGACGAACGATGAAAACCGAGATGGACCGTGAGATCTTCGTAGCGCAGTCCAAGCGAATGCGGCAGTGCGACATTTCTAAGCGCCTCAAACGTGCCGCCACGAACGTGCCCGGCGAGAAATGAACCGCGTTCGCCGCGTCCGTCGAGCGCCATGACCGCGCACGTCCGGAACGGCGCGCACAGGTATGCCGACGCGGCATGTGCGAGGTGATGGGGCACGAAGCGGACGCGCGCTGCGTCGAAGCCGCCGAAAAGCGTCGCAAGAAACTGGGGCAAGCGCTGGACATAGTATGTGCGCATACCTTCGTAATCGCTCGAAACGAGATCGTCGAACGGCGCGGCAAGGGCGGGATCGTAACTGTATGCGACGGCATCGAGATCGTGCGGCCTCAAGCCGCCCGCGTTCAAGCACCAGGCGATCGCGTGCTCGGGTAACTCCCACGCGGAGAACGGTACGCACGGCTTGCCGTGTTTGCGGCGTGTGAAGCGTTCTTCCTCAGCGGCCGCGATGATCTGCCCATCAACGATGAGCGCGGCGGACGAATCGTGGAAGACGGCATTGATGCCTAGCACGCGCATGACGCTAGAATCGGTTCGAGAAGCGCTGCTAAAACACGCTTGCTCGCTTTACACCTTTACCGTTGAGCGGCCGAGCGTGTTTTCAAGCGAGGCGGCGAGCGCAAGTCATGTGCGGAGGATAGATCTATTGCTTAGCATGCACGCGCCGCAATCGCCACGGCTGCTCTCGGCGGCGCTCGAGCGGGTCGTCGTAACCGGCGGCGCGTCGGGTCTGGGGCTGGCCACGGTCGAGGCGATTCGCGAAGCCGGCGGCCGGGCGTTCGCGCTGGATTTGCGCGCGCGCGCTGAGCATGCCGACGAGCGCATCGTCGATGTCGCGGACCGCGCCGCCGTTGAAGCGGCGCTCTCCGCGATCGCGCACGATGCCGGCGGCATCTCCGCTGTCGTGGCGTCGGCGGGCATCGACGCATGCGGTGCCTTCGGCGATGTCGCGGCGGACGCATGGGAACGCGTCATTTCCGTCAATCTCATCGGTACGGCTTCGCTTATCCGCGCGGCGTTGCCGCATCTCGAAACAACGCGCGGACATGTCGTTACGATCGCATCGACGCTCGGCATAAAAGCCGTCGGCGACGCGACCGCATATTGCGCGAGCAAATTTGGCGTCGTCGGGTTCTCCCGCGCACTCGCCGTCGAACTCAAAGACCGCGTGAAGGTTACGTGCATGATCCCCGGCGGTATGCATACGAATTTCTTCGCAGGCCGGAGCGAACAGTATAAGCCGCCCGCGGATTGGGTAGCGAATCAACCCTCCGATGTGGCGCGTGCGATCGTGTTCGCGCTCTCCCAGCCGCCGCATTGCGAAATCCGCGAGATGGTCGTATGTCCGTCAAATGAAGGATCGTGGCCGTAGTGCAGGGCCCTGACGAGACAAGCGAAAATGATCCGCGCGCTGCCGGCGCAAGTGACGACCCGCGCGTCGATCCGACGCCGGACCGGCGTCAAAGCGATCCGGCAGCGTCGTCCTAGCGCGCGGAGCTTGCGCTCGGAGCCGGCGCGCCGAAGGGGATCGGGTTTTGTTTGGCGCGACCATATTGTGTTCCAAAGAGCAGCGCCCCGATGACCAGCACGCCCAAGATGATTGCATAATACGGGAGTGGCGCGGAGCCACGCCATTTCCGAGGGTCGTTCGAGTCGTTCATACGTGGTTGCTTGCCCGACGGCGGCATGCTGAAACGCCCGTTGCTCGGGTAGAGCGCTGGAATGCAAGATAAATCGAAGCTTCCGACGGCCCGCTCGCAACAGGAAGGACGCGCTGCCGGCGATGACGCGATGCAAGACGATTTGACCGAAGAACGTCAGATCACGCCCGCCGAGCGCGATGATGTGGCGAAAACCGAAACGCTGGATCCGTAACGCCGAGGCATCGGCGCCTACGCCTCCGTAAGTGCCGGGCATGAAAGCTACGGTCTATTATGGAGCCGGAGACGTCCGCGTCGAAAACGTCCCCGACCCCCTCATCGTCGATCCCGGCGACGCAATCGTTCGTATGACGCACGCCTGTATTTGCGGTTCGGATCTGTGGTTCTATCGCGGCGAAGCCAAAGCGTGGCAACCCGGCCGGCGCACGGGACACGAATGGATGGGCGTCGTCGAAAGTGTCGGTGCCGGCGTCAAGACGGTGAAGAAAGGCGACCATGTGCTCGCGCCCTTTGCGTACTCCGATGGCGATTGCGAATTTTGCGATAAAGGCGTGCAGACGTCGTGTTTGAGCGGCGGCTATTGGGGCGGCGCGGATAACGACGGCGGCCAAGGTGAAGCCGTGCGCGCGCCGCATGCCGACGGCACGCTCGTGAAAATCCCCGATAACGCAGCGAACGACCCGGCGCTGCTCAAGGCGATTCTGCCGCTCACCGACGTTTTGGGAACGGGCCATCACGCGGCCGTCTCCGCGGGCGTCGGCAAGGGCGCGACGGTCGCGGTCGTCGGTGACGGCGCAGTCGGACTTTGCGCGGTGCTGGCGGCCAAACGCTTAGGCGCGCAGCGTATCATCGCATTCGGCCGTCACGGCTCGCGCCTGGAGATCGCGAAGCGCTTCGGTGCGACCGACGTCACCACGGAGCGCGGTAAAGAAGCGATCGAAAAGGCAATCGAGATGACCGGCGGCGGAGTCGCCTGCGTGCTGGAATGCGTCGGCACCGAAGATTCGATGGCGATGGCGAGCGGCATGGCACGCCCCGGCGGCACGATCGGTTATGTCGGCGTGCCGTATGGATCCAACAAGGGCCTCAACTTGAGTCGTATGTTCGGCGAAAATATCGCACTGCGCGGCGGTGTGGCGCCCGTGCGCGCCTATATCCCGGAGCTCCTTGCCGACGTGCTCGCGGGCAAGCTCGACGCGTCGCCCGTCTTTAACCTTGCCGTCGGCCTCGACGGCGTCCCGGGAGGCTATGCGAAGATGGACGATCGCAGCGCAATCAAGGTGATGGTCACGCCGTAATGTTCGCGCGACTTCCCGCCGTCGTCATGCTCGGGGCGTTCGTCTGTCTGTCCGCCGCGTGCACGCGTGTCGGTACGGCGTCCGGTGACGCGGCGGGTGGTCGCCCGAGCGCCTGGACGAAGCCGGGGATCTTGCGCATCGTCGATCTGCAGGAGCCCGACAGGCTCAACCCGCTGCTCGGCAACGCGCAGCTCGATTCCGATCTCGCGAACTTCTGGGGCGGCATGCTCTTGAATTGGAGCGATACGAACGAGTTCGTGCCCGAACTCGCGACCGAAGTCCCGACCCTGGAAAACGGCGGCATCTCCAAAGACAATCGTACGGTGACGTACCATCTGCGGCCGGGGGTGCTCTGGCACGACGGTAAGCCCTTCACCGCGGACGACGTCATCTTTACGTGGCACGCGGTGCTCAACAAGAAAAACAACGTCGGGAGCACGGTCGGCTACGATATCGTCGCAAGCATCGACAAACGCGACGACCACACGATCGTCGTCCATCTCAAATACGCGTGGGCGCCGTTTATCGCATCGTTTTTCGCACCGTCCGGTACGCCGTATCCGGTCTTGCCCGCGCATCTGCTGGCGCAGTACGACAACATCAATCGGGTTGCATACAATAGTCAGCCGATCGGCACCGGGCCCTTCACGGTGGAGCGCTGGCAGCGGGGCAGCAAAATCGTCTTTCGAGCTAATCCGCATTATTGGCGCGGCGCGCCCAAGCTCAAGGAGATTTGGTATTCACCGATTCCCAATGAGAATACGGTGATCACGCTCCTTCAGGCGCATGAAGCGGATCTCGAGTACAACGGCTCGCCGACGCACGTCGCTTCAATTCCGTACGATCCCGGGCTTTACGACGACGCTGACCGATTTCACGCTATATTCGATGTTGGCCCTCAACGAGCGTACGTCCGCACTGAGCGATTCGCGGGTACGCCAAGCGCTCTGGTACGCCCTCGACGATGCGTCGGTTCTGCGCGATGTCACGCACGGCGTCGACGTCGCGGGACAGACCGATCAGCCTGCCTTTCTCTGGGCGCACAACGCAAACGTGAGGCACTATACGTTTGATCCCGCGAAGGCGCGCGTTCTGCTGGAGCAAGCCGGCTGGAAAATTGGACGCGACGGCATCCGCAGCAAAAACGGTCAGCGCCTCGCGCTGACGATCGCCGGGATCGCGAATTCGGCGACGGGCGACGCCGTGTCGATCGTCGCACAGGCGAATTGGAAGGCCGTCGGTATCGAAACGTTCGTCAAAACGTTTTCGTCGTCGCTCTACTTCGCGTCGTACGGCGGGAACGGCATCCTGCAAACGGGGAAATTCGACATCGCGTTTTACTCGTGGGTCAACGGAGTCGATCCCGACGACTCGGTGCAGTTCATGTGCGATCAATTTCCGCCAAAGGGCCAGAACGTGTACCACTATTGTAATCCGGCCTTCGACCGTCAAGAGCGCATTGCGCTCGGCAGCAACGACCGTGCGGTGCGCAAGAAAGCCTACGACGAAGCGCAGCGCATCTGGGCGCAGGACGTGCCGGCGATCATCCCGTGGTACGCGCGGCGCATATCGGTCAAGAATCGACTTGCGCGGCTACCGTCCCGCTCACGCCGTGACGAGTTTTTGGAATCCGTACGACTGGTCGATCTAAATCGCAATCGCGCGGACTGGTTCGCATCGGTTTAACGTCGATTTAACACAACGCTAGTAGGCTAGACGTAACTCGAATCGCGGGAGGCTTCCGTTGTGCGATCAGCGTGCGTTTTCGTCCTATTCTTTCTGACGGCGTGTTCGGGCAACGGGGCTGCCCCCGCGACGCTGCTCCCCGAGCGCAGCACGCAGGTCGCAGCCGGTGTTTCATCTGTGCCGTTGGCAGCGGTTGCAGCGACGGTCCACGCGCTCGGCGGATCGAAAATTAAGCACGTCATCGTGCTCATTCAGGAAAATCGGACGTTCGACAACCTCTTTCACGGCTTTCCCGGCGCGGATACGGTCGATTTCGGACTCGCGCACGACGGCCGTCGCGTGGCGCTCGCTGCGACGCCGATCGAACAATATTTCGATCCGGCGCACGGCCACTCGGATTGGCAAACCGAGTATGACGGCGGTAAACTCGACGGCTTCGATCTGGACCGGACGTACCCGCCCGCGAACACGCCTGATCCCGTCTACGCGTACGTGCAGAATTCCGCCGTTGCGCCGTATTTCACGCTGGCGCACGCCAATACGCTCGCGGACCGTATGTTCGCATCGCACACGGGCGCGAGTTATACCGGACACGCGTATCTGATCGCCGGGCAATCGCAGCGGCTGATCGGAAATCCAACCGATCCGTTGGGACGGTGGGGTTGCGACGCGCAGCCCGGCACGACGACCGAGCAGATCCAACCCGACGGCAGCGACCTCATAGCGGGACCGTATCCCTGTTTCGATTACGCGACGCTCGGCGACCGCCTCGACGACGCGCATCTTTCCTGGCGCTATTACGCGAACACCGGGACGCGGCAAGGATACGCGGAGATCTTGCCCACGCCGTATGACGCGATTCGCCATATTCGTAACGGTCCCGACTGGAAAGCCGACGTGACGAACACGCCGTTGCAAATCCTCACCGATGTCGAATTTGGCAAGCTCCCGTCGGTCGCGTGGGTCAATCCGCCCTTCGTTGCATCGGATCATCCGCAATCGAATCTTGGACTCGGGCCGCAGTGGGTCGCGACGATCGCAAATGAGGTTGCTGCGAGCCGCTACCGTAACGACACGGCGATCCTCGTGACGTGGGACGATTGGGGCGGCTGGTACGATCACGTCGCGCCGGCGCAGCTCGATGTCGTCGGCTTGGGTTTTCGCGTCCCGCTCCTGGTCATCTCGCCATACGCCAAGCACGGCTATGTGTCGCACGTCCGGCACGAGTTCGGCAGCATCCTGCACTTCATCGAAGATCTCGACGGCTTACCGTCGCTCGGCACGACGGACGTTCGCGCCGACGACCTCGCCGACTGCTTCGATTTTACGCAAAAGCCACGCTTCGCCGCTGCGGTGCAGACGCGCGTCGACACAAATTTCTTCAAGCGGTTGCCCGCTGATACGCGTCCGCTGGACAACGAGTAGCACGACGCCTGCGCGCGCTCCCGGCAGCGATCCACAACGATATCGAGGAGATTCGCACGGCGTAACAAAGCGAGTCGTCTGCAAAACGTTCGGCGCATGACCGGGAAAGAAACGCCTTCTGTCGACCTTCGTCAAGCGTCCCTGCGAAGTCGAAGCCGTCCGCGATGTCGCGCCGGCGCACGCCGGTGGCGCGCCGTCGCGCGCGACCTGGGCGCTTGTCGCGGCGGTGGTCGGTTCGTCGATGAGTTCGATCGACGGTACGGCGGTCAACGTCGCACTGCCGATCATGCAACGCGAACTGCACGCGAGTGCCGCTAGCGTCCAGTGGGTCGTGGAGAGCTATGCGCTCTTCCTTTCCGCACTGATCTTGATCGGCGGATCGCTTGGCGATATCTTCGGGCGTCGCTTGATTTTCGGCGGCGGCATCGCGCTTTTCGCGCTGGCGTCACTCGCCTGCGCGCTGGCACCGAATGTCGAGGTTCTCATTGCAGCGCGTTGCGTGCAAGGTATCGGCGGCGCCCTCGCGACGCCCGGCAGCCTCGCGCTCATCGCGGCAAACTTTTCCGGTGAAGCGCGCGGACGCGCGATCGGCACGTGGTCCGGTGCGACGGCGATCACGGCGGTTATTGGGCCCGTGCTTGGGGGCGGTCTCGTCCAACTCGGCTCGTGGCGCTGGGTGTTCATCATCAACATCCCGCTCGCGGCGGCGGTGCTTGCGATGCTCGCCTTCCGGGTCGACGAATCGCATGACACAAGCGCACCGCGCGAAATCGATACGCTGGGCGCGCTGCTTGCGACGCTCGGGCTCGGTGCACTCGTGTACGGTCTCATCCGCTTGCAGGGCGGTGCACTCGATCGGCTGGGCATCGCCGCCGTCCTCGCCGGCGCCGTGGCACTCGGCCTTTTTCTTGCCGTCGAAGCGCGCTCGTCGCACCCGATGGTCCGGCTCGCGTACTTCCGCACGCGCCGTTTCGCGGCGGCGAATCTGTACACGCTGCTGCTCTACGCCGCGCTCGGCGGCAGTTTGTATTTCTTGCCCTTCGACCTGATCAACGTGCAACACTATCCGCCGTCGCTCGCGGGTGCGGCGCTTTTGCCGATGATCGGGATCATGTTCGTCTTCGCGCGCTTTTCCGGCGGCCTCGTGGTGCGCGTGGGTGCGCGCGCACCGCTTGCGCTCGGGGCCGTCCTCGCGGCGCTCGGCTTTACGATCTTTTCGTTCGCCGGCGTCGGCCACGCGTATTGGATGACGTTTTTCCCGGGCGCGGTCATATTGGGATTTGGCGGTGCATGCTTTGTCGCGCCGCTGACGACGACCGTGATGGACGCGCTCGAGCCGGCGCATGCGGGGATCGCATCGGGGGTCAACAATGCCGTCTCGCGCACGGCCGGGCTCATCGCGATCGCCGCGCTCGGCATCGCGCTCGCCGCCGTCTTCAATAGCACGCTCGCGCAGGAGCTTGCCCGCGCGCGCGTGTCGCCGGCGGGGCGTGAAACGATCGCCGGCGCACGGGCGCAGATCGTCGCGGGCCACGTGCCGAGTGGGATCGCGAACGCCCGCGATCGTGCCGTCGTGGGCGCGGCGATCGCGACCGCGTATGCCGACGGCTTTCGCGTGACGATGCTCGTTTCGGCGTTGCTGGCGCTGCTCGCTGCCCCGATCGCGCTCGACCGCTCTTTCCGTCGTCTCCCCGCGTCGCGATAGAGAAGCGACCGGAGAGCCACGCTTTCCGGCGCTACCACGCGAAAGGAAGAGCACGGCATGTCCGTCATCAACAACACTCCGCTCGGGCCGGGGTTCTCGACCGCGAATGGTGTCTTCGACTTCGAGCGTTCGAACGGGAATGCGCTTGCGAACGCACTTGCGCCGAGTTCGCGCCTCGGCAGCGACAATGTTCGGGTCGCTCCCTTCGGGCCGTCCTTTAGCGACGGAACGGGAAGCGGCAGCGGCTCCGGTGTGCCGAGCGGCCAGAGCGGTATCGATACCATCTTCGCCGCGTTCTTGAGCGGCTTGTCCAACATGTTCTCACAGCTGCTGTCGCTCATGAACGCCGCGAATGCGGGGTTGCAGCCGCAACCGAACAGCGGCCAGCGCGCGTTCTCCGCTGCAACGGCGAGTTCGGTCGGCGATCCGCACGAATCGTTCAACGGAACGACGGGCGCCGGCGCGAATGTTGCGGGCCACTGGGATAGCATGGCGTCGCATCAAAATCTGTTGTCGTCCGATTCATTCGGCGGCGGCTATCGCATCGCGACGGTCACGCAACCGAACGCAAGCGGCGTGACGCTCAACGCGCGTGCCGATGTCGCAACCGACGGCGGTAACACCGTCGTCGGTATGAAGGCCGACGGTTCGTATGACGTAACGTCGTTCGGCAATCACGTCGATCTCGTGGAGGGTCAGGCGACACGCTTGAGCAGCAACGAAACCGTCACGCTCAACGCCGACAAATCGCTCACGATCGACGAACGCAACGCCGGTGGCGGATCGATCGCGACAACGCTGCGATCTAACGCCAGCGGCGGCGTCGATGTCTCGAGTTCCGCGCACAACGTCGATCTGGGCGGCTACCTCGTCTCAAAAAATGACGCTGATGCCGATCCCGTCGCACTGGCTGCAAGCGGCGGCGGATTCGGTCGCGGATTCAACAACGGTATTTACCCGATCAGCGCTGGACCCGTGGTCGATGCGTATGCGACGTTGCCGTCATCTCCATCGTCGTTCACACAGCAACCCGCCGATGCGGCCTTTGTGGCGCAACCGTACGACATCGCGCAGGCCTAAAGGATTCGCACCGACCCCCGGCAACGCGGGAACGTCGGCGCGAGTCGCGCTACGTTCCCGCGAAACGCCACGTGTAGGCGTTCCAGTCTTCGACGATCCCGTTGGGGCGGAAGCCATGAAGATCGTCGTTGACGGCCTCGATCTGGCGCGGCCACCAGAGATAGACGAACGGCGCATCGCGTGCGAGCAGCCGTTCAATGGTGGCGTACGCGCGCATGCGAGTCGGTCGGTCGTAACTGCGCAGCGCGATCCCTTCGGCTGCATCGACGTCGCGGCTGCAGTAGCGCGACCAGTTGTAGCCGCGCGGGGGACGTTCGCCGCATACGAGTTGCGTCGAGTCGTCGGGATCGACGCCCGCGTACCAGGTTTGTAATCCGGCATCGTACTTGCCGCTCGCAAGGATGCCGCCGTTAGCATAGGGGCCGTAGAGCAGTGCCGTCATGTACCCTTTGAGCGCAACATCGATTCCGGCCTCGCGCAACATCGACGCGATCACGACGCCGCGGTTGCGGTCGGTCGAACTATCGGTCCGAAACGCGAGTCCGAGTGTCAGGCGTTTACCCGCGCGCGTACGGATCGCATCGGTGCCGGCGCGCCACCCTGCCGCTTCGAGGAGCCTTTTCGCGGCCGGCAGGTCGCGTGCGCTCGTACCGGCGGCGCGGTCGAAGGCCCACAGAAAGCTCGGCAAATCCTCGGTTGCCGGGATGGCGGTGTCGTAGGTAACGTCGCGAACCAATTGCGCCTTATCCAGCGCCAAGCCGACGGCCCGGCGCAAGCGAACGTCGGAGAACGGCGCGCGCACCGTGTTGAAGATGATCGAATCAGCGCCATTGAACGGAACCAGCCGGACCGCGACCCCCGCAAGCTTGCGCAGCTGCGGATAGACGTGCGGCGTCGCGAAGACGAACCAGTCGATTTCGTGCGCGCGCATCTGGTTGACGATCGTATTCTCATCGGGAACGATGTGCACGACGATTCGAGCTATATGCGGCTTGCCCAGGAAGTAGCGGTCATTCGCGACGTATTCTAACCGGTCGCCACGCACCCAGCGCACCAAACGATACGGTCCCGTACCGATCGGCAGTGCGTTGAATGCGACGTGATTGAGATCGTGGTAGCGCTCCAACACATGCGCGGGCAGCGGCATAAAGACGGAGTCGCTATGGGCGAAAAATGTATGGACCGCCGGTGCGAAGCGGGTCTTGAGATGGAAGACGGCGGTATGCGCGTCGGGGGTATCGATTCGCGCGATCCGATCGTAGCCGTGCCGCGAGCTGACGGCGGTTGCCGGATTCATGATCGCGCGCCATGTGAAGGCGACGTCGCGGCTCGTGAACGGCGCACCGTCTTGCCACCTCACGCCGTGCCGCAAGCGATACGTGATCGTTAGGCCGTCGGCTGCGATATCGCCGTTGTCGACGCTTGGAACGCGGGCAGCCAGGATCGGCACGTCGCGGCCTTCGGGGTCGGTCGCGATGAGCGGATCGAGGACGAGCGCTTCCAGCTGCGTTTCGAATTGCTGCGTTGAGAGGATGGGATCGAGTGTATTGGGCGAGACGCTTATTGCAACGCGCAGCAGATCGCGCTGGGTCCAGGGATGCGACCGCGCCGAGCCGGTGTCGCGCGCTGCCGGTGCGCACGCGCTCGCCGCCGTGAGAAGAAGCAGCGCAAACGAACGAGAAACCAAACGCATCACATACGTCTCGCGATCGAAGCGCGAGACTCATGCCATCGGCGGCTCAGTGCCGCGGGGCCGGTCCAAACGGGGGCCACTCGAGCGGGCTCCTTCGAGGCGTCACATACTGCGCCGAATTTGCTCCATGGAGAGCACCATGCGCGATGGCGGCGACTCGAGTTCGATGAAGCCAACGCCGAGATAAAGCTTACGTGCGCGAGGAGAGGCGTCGTCGGCTAGGTCCAGCGCGACGAGCGCAGATCCCACGATCGATGATGCCTCGACGGCGATCCTCAAAGCGCTGCTCAAAAGAAATCTACCAACGCCCCGCCGTACAAACTCGTCGTCGACGGCGAACCGTCCTAGCAACGTTGCCGGCACCGGAAGTCTCGGCCGACCGCGCTGTAAGGCCTCCGGAAGTCCTACGAGATCCAGGCTGATGGCAGAAAGCGTGAAGTAGCCGGCAATTCTACCGTGCGCGTCGGCGTAGACATGGACCCGCGCGGTATCGTTTCCATTTTGTTGCTTTGCCAACTTCCGAATGAAGTCTTGGACTGACGCGCTTTCGCACCTGAAAATCGCTCGCTTATGTTGCGCGGCGAGCGTCTCAAGGGTAAATCCGTCTAGCAGACGGCTTTACGGTTTGCGATCGGTTCGGAATCGGCCGCTGGCTGGGTCTCCGCGAGCAGCGCCCTTAGCCCCGGGAGATCGCGCGTATCGCTGAGCGCCTCAAGCACGATCCGACTATCCGTCGCGTCGAGCTCCCATCGCTCGATGGAAGACGCGACCTCTTCGGCCTTTTCGATGGCCGCAGCGACGATGAAGTCGCTCATCGACCGACCCGACAGCGAGGCGACCCGCTTCAGGCGAGTCTTCACGGTCGCGGGTATGCGAATATCGACACGCTCCCCATTGTGCAGCATTTCCGTCGCTTTCTTGGTCTTCATCTTCGTCATTCTCATATCGGCTACGTTTCCTGGCATGTAAACTTACGCCTCATACCCGTGAAACTCCTTCCTCGTACGGTATTTTACCGTACAAATGTATGGAGTCGATCCGAGCCGGACGGGGGTAGCCCGCCCGGCCTCGAGCATGGCCATCGGATACCATCGCAATGGATGCAGCGGCGCGTTACCGTTGCCGCGCGGCCGTTTGTGCGAGCGCCTCGGAGCCACGCACCGATTGCCATTCTTGGCGCGCGATGTCGTGCTCGTCCGGTCCGTCCAGCGGCTGGACAAATGAGGTCGCGAGGCCGGGATTGCGCGTCATCGCGACCGTTTCGGCAACCGGATCGTAACGTTGCATCAACGGCTGACGCGCGAAGGCGGCGAGCATCGGCGTTGCACCGGCGTCGTAGATCGTCAGCGGCTGGAGGCCGTAAAGCCGTTCGACGGTCCGCAATATCGATGGGATGCTGTAGCGCGTATGATCGACAAAACCGTGACGCACGTACGGGCCGATCGCAAGCGCGGGCATGCGATGGGAATCGACGTGATCGCCCGTCCCCTGCGCGTCGTCGCACGTGACGAACACGACGGTGCGCGCCCAGTCGCCGCGCTTCGAGAGCCCCGCGATGATTCGTCCGAGCGCCAAATCGTTGTTTGCGACAAACGATGCCGGCGTATAAAAGCCCGGCTTCGTACCGGCGGTATGGTCGTCGGGCAAGGTGAGATAGGCGTACTGCGGGAGCCCGTGCGCGGCAACGTCGTCCAAAAAGAGTTTCGCCCGATCGGTGTCGAGCGTGTCGAAATCGATGTGGGCGCCCGGATACGTCGTCGCCGCATGCGCCCGCAGACCCGGCGCGATGCGGCCGTCCGGTTCCATCGTGAGTTGTTCGCCGTAGACGCGAAACGAACGGTGCTTACGCGCCAGTTCGTCGACGAGCTCGCCGCGCGGCCCGAAGACGCCGCTGACGTTGATGCGCGGACCGCGTTCGAGCTCGGCGAGATCGTGGAACCAATCGGTGTTGAGCGCAGACGCCTTTACGCTGTCTTCACCCGCATAAGGTAACGGCCAAATCGAGATCGGCACGCGCGGGTCGGTGTCGCGGGCATCGTCGTCACGCGTGTGCCGATTGCGTTCGTGGTAATCGTTGCTGAAGCTTTGGGTCGTCCACGCGTGGCCCCAGTCGCTCGCTTCGCCGTTGCTCATGAAGTTGTCGAAGATCGTATACCGTGCGGCTAGCGCATGGGCGTTGGGGGTGAACAATTTGCCATAGAGCAGCAGCGCGGGATCGCCGTCGCCTCCCGGGACGTCGGCGAACTCTTCGTCGAAATGCTTGTTTTCGCGAACGATGAAGACGACGTGCGCGATCGGCGGCAAGGTCATCGCGCGTGGCGGATCGCCCGCGAAGCGATCGTTTCGCGCCACACGCGCGCTCCACGCGGCGAACTGGTTGGGCTCGACGACGACATGCTGAAGCAGTCCCGTGTACGTACCGTTCCATTCACCACCGGGATTGGGCTGCGATCCCAAGCCCTTCGCGCTTACGATATAAAGCTGTTCGCGCGGACTGGGGTCTTTCGCCGTCGTCGCCGCCCGGTGATCGAGCACGGCCATCGGATACCATGCCGTTGGGATGCGCGTGCGAACCTTGCCGCTTGCGAGATCAACCGCCGCGACATCGTTGTAGCCGGACTCCGCCACGAAGAGCGTCGTGCGGTCGGCTGAAAGGGCCATGCCCGCCGGCGTCTGGCCCGGCGGCGCGCTTGGGCCGATGCCGAGGTCATAGCGGCGCGTCACCGTTCCCGTAGCGACGTCGACCTGCGCGACATCGTGACCGTCGGCATTGGCGACGAACACGCGCGCGCCGTCGACCAGCAGGGACGTCGGATGTGGACCCGTGATGACGGATGTCGCCTGCGGCGCGTCTGCGTGCCAGACGTCGATGCGGTCGGAATTGAACAGCGTCGCGACGACGGCATCACCGGCGAAGGCCGTCGCGAAGGGCTCGCCGTCGGTCGGATGGCGCGTCAGCATCTTCCCGCTCACATCGTCGAGCGTAAGCACTTCGTGATGTGCGGTACGGGCGATCGCGACGCGATGCGTGAGCGGGTCTTCGGCGATGCCGTTGAGCAACCCCGAGGCATCCACGTGCAGTTCGTCGCGCGGTATCCAAACCGGCGCACGTTTCGAGGCGCCTGCATCGTAACCGAAGCGGGCGATCGCGGCGGCATAGCCGCGGGCGACGAAGAGCCCGTCGGCCGTCCAGACAAGGGACGTCGCACCCGGCGTGCGGAGACGATCGACTAAGCCGGACTTCGTGGCAAGTCCGATCACGTCGACCGCGCCGGCATCCGTGGACAGGACGGCAACGTAGCGGCCGTCGGGCGAAAACGCTTCGGCCGACGCGAAGCTCTCCACCGGCGTGGTGAAACCGACGGGTGTCACGCTTCGGCCATCGGGAAGCAGCACGCTTGCCGCCGTTACGGACCGCGCGGCCCCGGCGCAAACGAAAACGAGCGCGAGAAGGCGCGCGGTGAAGACGAGCATACTTCGCAGCATACGGGCTTCAGATGAAGTGCGGCTTAAGAGACGGCCTCCAGCCGCTACTCGAAAGCGTTCCAACCTATGCCAAGGCGTTGGCACAGCGCGCGCTTACGCTCGGGTCATGAAGCACGCAGCGTTGCGCTGTGTGTCCGGCAAAAGGAGCGGTTACCCATGGTGATGCACGACCGCGCACGTGCGACGGCGGATATGGCAAGCGACGAACCCGATGCGGACGCGGCCGAGATTCGGTACGGCTTGACGCCGCTTGGCGAAGCGCTAATCGCGGAAGAGGCAGGCCCGCGTTTTCGCGGCTTCGGCCCGTGCTCGATCGCCTCGCGCGAAATGCGCCGCCCGAGCCGACGGTGAAGAACGTGCCGTGGACACGTCGCGATTGCGCGGACGATGCGATCGGCGCCATGTGAGGTGGAGGGCAATGGGGCTGCCGCGTTTGCTTTTCTTATGTCAGCAAAATCCATGGCGGCTGGCGGGCGGGGGCCTCATTCGCAATTATTGGCTCGCGCGCGCGCTGACTGAACGTTTCGATGTCGATCTCGTCACCGCCGATGATGACGTTCCCGCACCCGCCGAATATGCCCGGCGATTTCATTCGATTCGGAAATTCGCACGGCCCCGGGGTTCGGCGGCACAAATCCGCCGCGCGATCGCCGCGTTGCGGCCCGGGGCGTCACTGCTGACGGCGGGCACGGTCACCCGAGCGCTCCGCGACCACGTCGCACGCGCTGCCCGAACGGAAAGCTATCGTGCCGTGATGTTCGATCTCAACATGCTCGAAGCGCTTCCGCGGGGCGTTCCGCGCATCTATCACGCGCACAATTGCGAGACGGCGTTGCTGCGCCGGCGTGCCGCAGTTGAAAAAATGCCGGCTCGGTTGGCGGTGGCGCTCGACGCCGTCCGTGCGCATCGCATCGAGTCGCGGGTCTTGCGCGAGGCGCGGCTAGTCATCGCGTGTTCACACGCCGACGTCGTCGATCTCGCCGCGATGGTTCCCGCGGCGACCGACGTGTCGGTCGTGGTGCCCAACGGCGTGAACGTTGCCGGCTATGTGACGGTCCGTGATGCACCGCTGGGCGAGCGTGTCGTTTTGATCACCGGCCGATACGACTGGCGTCCCAATCAATTGGGCTTCGATTGGTTTTGCAACGACGTGCTTCCGGCGCTACGCGCGATCGCAGGCGACCGTACGTTCGCGGTGCGGGTGGCGGGGCGGATGAACGACGCTTACGCGCGCAAGATCGCCGCGTTCGCGCCGCTCGTGGCGGTGCCCAATCCGACCGAAATGAATGACGAACTCGCTCGTGCGAGCGTCGTCGTCGCGCCGATCATAGCAAGCTCCGGGACGCGGCTGCGCATCCTTGAGGCGTGGGCCGCGGGCCGGCCCGTCGTAACGACGCCGGAGGGAGCGTTCGGGCTCGACTACGTCAACGATCGCGATATGGTCGTTCGCGACAGTAGAGATCCGCGGGCGTTCGCCGAGGCGCTGTGGCGCGTGCTCGACGACCCGCGCGAACAACATTCCATCGCCGATGCCGCGTACGAGCGCTCGCAGGACTATGATTGGCCGGCCCTGGGGACCGGATTCGTAGCCGCGGTCGAACGCGCGATCGCCCCACCCAGCGCACAATAGGCCCGGCCCGAGCAGCCGGGAAGGGGCTCTTCGAATGAATGGACCGGGCTTCCCGAGAAAACGGCCCGATATGCGAAAAGCACCGACGATGATCGTGCTCGAATTCAACGAACTGACGCCAGCGCTGCTGGAGCGCTTTATGGCGCTTGGCAAGCTGCCCAATTTCTCCAAACTCTATGGCAGCTCGACGATCTACACGACCGATGCCGCGGAGGAGCCGCCGCATCTCGAGCCGTGGATCCAATGGCCAACTATCCATACAGGAACGCCGCGCAGCGAGCATGGCGCTTTCCATCTCGGTGACGGCCGCAACATCGCGGCCAAGGGGTTCGGGCAGGTGCTTTCCGAAGCCGGCGTTCGCGTTGGCATCTTCGGAAGCATGAATACGAATTATGGCTCCCTCAACGGCTACCTTGTGCCGGATCCCTGGGACGCCAAGGCACGGCCGTTTCCGGCTAGCCTCAAGCCGTTCACCTCGTTCGTGGGCAAGCAAGTGCAGGAGTCGTCCCATGATGCGGCCGGGATCGGGCGTGCGGCGGCCGTCGCGTTTCTGACGTTTCTCGCCACCCATGGATTGTCGCTCAAGGCAGTGGCGGCCGTGGCGCGGCAATTACTCGCAGAGCAGCGCGATGCAAGCGTCCGCTGGCGTCGCGCGATGCTACTCGACGCAATCTCCTACGACGTCTTCCGTTTCCTCAACCGGCGTTACGCCGTCGATTTCGCGACGTTCTTTTCCAATTGCGTCGCTCATTTCCAGCACTATCACTGGCGCGACATGGAACCGGAAATCTTCGAGCATGCGCTTGAAGCGGACGCCGCGCCTTCGCATGCGCGCGCGATCTTCGAAGGTTACCTTTCCAACGACGTTCTGCTCGGCCGAGTCTTGCGCGACTACCCGAACTCGACGATCGTTTTCTGTACGGCGCTGAGCCAACAACCTTGGCGCGACACCGCGAAGTGCGCCTATCGGCCGCTCGATTTTACGACGTTCCTCCGCTTCGCCGGTTTCGACCCGAAGGTGCGTGTTGAACCCGTCATGGCCGAGGAGTTCCGCCTCAGCGGCGGCGATCCAGGTCCGATCGCCGAGCGCCTGCGCACATTGACCATCGATGGAAAACCACTGATGAAGAGCGACATTATCGAAGGCGCCGTTCACACGGGAGCCATGCTCTTTGACGGAGCTGCGGAGGTGCTCGAGCGCACTGTGCTCGGGCCAAGCGGACGGACGGCTCGTTTTGGGTCGCTTTTCTACCGGCTCCCCTCCATGCGAAGCGGCCGGCATCATCCCGATGGCGCCCTTTGGATTCGAGACGGCGCGCCGCACCGCGTCCACGCGGGTCGCATCTCGCTGGAGAGCATCGCCCCAACAATACTCGATCGGTTTGGCGTCGCCGTTCCGCCGCACATGGCGATGGGCCGGCTCGCGCGGCGCGACGAAGCGTTTGCGCAGCCTGCGGTTGCGGACGATTCGCGCGAACGCGCCATCGCGGCTTCGCTGTAGAACCACGGTCGCGTCGTCGTTGCCGGGCGGTCGCTAATGGCGGATGGGCGAGCGGATAAGCCAGACGTGCTCTCTTCCGAGCGACGTTATTGTCTGGTCATGCCGTTTCTCGACGAGGCCGAACACCTGTCGGCCGTGTTGACCACCCTCGAGGCACAAACCTACGATCGCGCCGCGTGGCGGTTAATCGCCGTCGATAACGGTTCGACCGACGGCGGACCGGCGCTCGTCGAAGCTGCGTTCGCGGGCGGGGGTCTGCGCGGCACGATCGTGCAGGCGGCAATTCGCTCCATCCCGGTTGCGCTAAACGCCGGGCTCGCGCACGTATCACCCGATGAAGCCGTGATCCGCCTCGACGCCCACACGTTGTACGATCCCGACTACATAGCGACGATCGACCGCGCCTTCAAAGCTCTCCCAGACGACGCGTGGTGTGTCGGCGGTGCACCCGACCCTCTTGCTGCCGCCGAATTCGGCAAAGCGCTCCAAGTCGCGCTATACACCAATCGTTTCGGTCTGGGCCCGGCGGATTTTCGCTCCGCAGCTAGCAGCGAGCCGGTGCGCGTCTCGACGGTTTATCTCGGGGCATGGCGTCCCGGCATCCTGCAGCGGATGGGTGGCTTCAACGACGCCTGGCAGGCCAATGAAGATTGCGAGCTCTCGGAGCGGATTGCGGCGGCGGGCGGTAAGACGTATCGTATCCCGCTGCGCAGTAAACTCATCGTTACGCGCGGGCCCGCGACGACCATCCGGAAGTTCGGCCGATATGGTTTTTGGCGCGCGCAGACGTTCAAGCGCTTTCCAAGAGCGATCCGGCTGCGCCATGTCGTGCCTCCGGTTGTGCTCGTGGGGACGGTCGCGCTCGCGTGCTCTGGTTTTCGGCTCGCGCTTGGCGCGCTCTACCTGCTGTATGCGTTGGGCACAATTCGCTCGCGACAGTCAGGAGAACGCTGGGCTGTCACCGCGGGCTCGCTGGTATTTTTTCCACTTGTCCACAGTGCCTATGCTCTGGGATTATTGGTTGGCGCCTTCCGTTCGCCGGCATTAGAAGCCGATGCTCATGCCGCACGCACCTTGGAGCCGCTCGTGACACGAACCGATTAGATACGATTCCAGTTGTCAAGCGGGCGCATAGCTGAGATCGAACGCGCGGTCGGACTTGAGGACGCCGTAGGTCAGGGTCAGGAGTTGACGCATGACCGCGGCGATAAATGACCGCTTTCGCTTTGCCGCGCTCGCGCAACCGATCGGCAAAGAGGGCCGCTCATAGGACAGGGTTGTAACGCATCGCGGAAATGGCTGGCCAGTAGAGCGCTTGGCGTAGATCGGCGTTCCCGATTTGCAAGACGACTTGGCCGACGAATCGATCCCGACTCGCAGTGCCGCGGAGAAAGGCCAGCGAACGCCCCTACCGCCTTGTCCTAAGCCCCGCAAAGTAGGTCGCATAACTGTGGATTTCCGCTCACTTGGATCACGACGATCCCTCGAACCAAAATGTGGCGACAAGGTGTCACGGGTAATTGATGACGTGCAGATGCACGCTGAGGTCGATGTTGCCGGTGTTGGTCGGCAGATGATACGCGTTGTCTGGCCCCGCGGTGCTTCGGTCGGCCAATATTGCGAGATGAGCGGAATCCACGGATTCTGCAGACCGAAGGCCTGATACGCAAGCCCACCTTCTGGCGCGAGCTGCAATGAATTGTTGGCCTCGTCGCCTATATAACCGCCATACGTATGCAAGGCGTTGAGGATGACCTTCACCGGTAAAAGAGCGCCGCTATTTGCGATATCGGTCGACGATGAGTCGAGCCACAGGCGCGCTCCGATCGGGGGACAATTTGGATTCGGTGTTACGTTGTCGTTTCCGGTTGCAGGAGCAACGTGACCGTTTTCGCACGGTTCGCTAAAAACCAGCGCGTATGGAATCACGCCAGCTTGGAGGTCGACAGGACGCACATGGCCGACGGTGAGGGAGAAACCCGCTGAAGTTGCGCCGCCTTGGGCGATGCCGCCGCTAGAGTACGGGAACAGGCCACCATAACCGACGTCCCATTGTGTTCCACCACCGGTGGTATTCGGCGCGAGCGGTGCCAACCACATGTCCGTTTCAACTTGAGTGGCGTCATTGCGAAAAGCGATATGCTGATCATCGTATCCAGTATCGGTAAAGGTTGTAAACTCCAGGTTGCCGCCAGGTATGGCGCCGACCGGGGCATGGACGGTCACGTGCTCGATCGGACATCCGCTATAAGTAGCGGCAATGGATTGTGTAAAACGGATCGCTGTTGCTGGCACTATATGTCACGGTCTGGCCGTCCGTTTTTAGAACGTTCCCGCTCGCGTCGCGCAAGGCATGGGTTGAAATATGGATCGAATTCAGACTGTAGTTGTTGCCTTGCAGTATGGAACTAATCAGCGTCGCACTATTGGCCACCGTGACGGGATTGCTGATAATGTTCGATGCCTGCGTAGAGAACGGACCGGTTGGGAAAGTCGATGTTCTGGCCGGTTGAATGTACTGTGTGCTCGCGGGTGCGATCGCGAGGTCGGTCACTTCGGCAGTAGCACCGACGTTTGGAGCTCCCGTCAGCGTAAGAACCGGCGATTCGGAGCTAGCACTCGGGACTTGCTTGGTCGCGATATACATCTTAATCGGCCAATTGGCCGCGGCACCGCCGGATACGACGACTCGTTGGATTGTCCAACCGTTGCTCACGGTAGCACCGGAAATTCCATTCGTGTCCTCGAAAACCCAAGCAGCGAATGCGAGTGTATTCGGAACTGTCGTCGTTATCGTCGGTGCCTTCCACGTCGAAGCGACGGCCGACACATCGGCGATTGCCGATGCATTGACGGTGTTCGTAGTTGCAGCGCCTGAAATATCGAATGCGGAAGCGACCATCCAAGTCGACGCCTGCGTTGTCTGTCCCGCGTATGGGGCGTATCCGTCCCCGGCGACAATCTTATAAGCTGCTCTTGCTCCGTCGGTCGGGCCATTGGCGAACTGAATTTGCGTCATATTTAGATAACTCGTTAACTGACCATTGAGAGCGTCAGCTCCGCCGATCGTAAGCAGCATGTGTCCGTCAGGCACGCTACTAGGCAACGACACCGGGTCAGTGCTAGCTGACGTAGCGCTTCCGCTTCCGCTTAATGTGATGTTTTGCCCGCTCTGCTCGACTGTTAAAGTGCTGCCCGGCGCAGATCCGGATAATGTAGCAAGCATACGTTGCGAAGCGCGCGTGCCCACGGTGTCTTTGACGGAGGCCTGCGACTCGGCCCCGGTCGGAATCGGTTTGAACGTATTCCTGCCGCCGCCACATGCTGCGAGGCCCACAGAAAAACTTAATAAAATCGCCAGCGAACGAAAACTTTTCATGCGGCAAGACTGCCTTCCGAAAAAAAGCGCCGGATGCGCTTATTGTAGCACACATGGCCTGGCTGTTTTCGCAGGCATCGCACTCATGTCAAACCGCAAAGCGGTAGATCGCGATTCCGTTAAGGCATTGACGTCCGCGCATGGCGTTGAGGAAAGCGCTCGCTTAAACTCTTCGGTAATCGATTAGAAGCACGACACCGTATCGGTCTTACGAATATGAAGTGATGCAATTTCTTGGGCAGATTGGGCTGCCGTTTTAGAGACGACTTTGAAGCCACCAGATCCCACTAGTTCGCGCGAGCGGCTTATCCATCGCGAGCGGCTTATCCATTGAGAACGTGGGCTTGAGACCCTGAGCCTGCGAGACGTTGCGGGGTGACTCATTGCGAGCGCAAGGGGACGTTATTCCGATGTCGCGCGGCATACAAAACGACGCTCCAAGGAGACACCTCTATTGAGTCCATCAGGGGACACTACTAAAGAGCTCCGACACCGGCCGTGTCCGACGTTGACTGTAGGATTGCTAACGTGATAGACTTCGGTGGTTCCGGCTCACCGCGGTGGGGCGGACTTTGTGTGCGTTCCGGTCTTCGGGCGCCGTCGCCTGGAGAGTCCGTGCCGACTATCAGTCAACTCGTCCGTTCCGGACGCGCGAAGATCGAGAAGAAGGTCAAGGCGCCCGCATTGCGCGTCGCTCAGACCGGCCCAAAGCCGGGCCATCCCGACCTGCCGCTGCGCACGTTCGAGGTGCGGGGCAATCCATTTCGGCGCGGCGTCTGCACCCAAGTCAAGACGATCACTCCGAAAAAACCAAATTCGGCGCTGCGCAAAGTCGCGCGCGTTCGGCTGACCAACGGCGAGGAAGTCACGGCGTATATCCCGGGCGTCGGCCACAATCTGCAAGAGCACTCGGTCGTGCTGATCCGTGGCGGCCGTGTCAAAGATCTGCCCGGCATTCGCTATCACATCATCCGCGGGACACTCGATACGTCGGGCGTCGCCAATCGTAAGCAAGCCCGCTCGAAATATGGAGCCAAACGCTCCAACAAGAAATAAGGTAAGGACGCATGCCACGTAAGGGAGCCGTTCCGAAACGGCAGATTCTTGCCGACCCGCGCTTTAATTCTAAAGTGCTCTCGCGCTTCATCAACAAGGTCATGCTCGCCGGCAAGAAGTCGACGGCTGAGAAGATTACGTATGCCGCGCTCGAGATGGTCGGTGAAAAGCTCGGGCGCGATCCGATGGATGTTTTCACGCAAGCGCTCGGGAACGCGATGCCGCTCGTCGAAGTGCGGCCGCGCCGGGTCGGCGGTGCAACGTACCAGGTTCCCATGGAAGTTCGTCCCGATCGCCGCCAAGCGATGGCGATGCGCTGGCTCATTCAGTACGCTCGCAAGCGCCCCGGCCATTCAATGGAAGAACGGCTCGCTAGCGAGATCATGGATGCCGCCAACAACGTCGGCAATTCTGTCAAGAAGCGCGAAGACACCCACAAGATGGCCGAAGCCAACAAAGCCTTCGCCCACTATCGCTGGTAAGTAGAGATGGCATTAGTCGCAAGAGAGTATCCGCTCGAACGGACCCGGAACATCGGTATCGCCGCACATATCGATGCCGGTAAGACGACCGCGACCGAACGTATCCTGTACTATACCGGCCGCACCCACAAAATCGGTGAAGTCCACGACGGCGCAGCTACGATGGACTGGATGGTCCAAGAGCAGGAACGCGGCATCACGATTACGTCCGCGGCCACGGCATGCACGTGGCGTGAGACCCGCATCAATATCATCGACACGCCTGGCCACGTGGACTTCACCGTCGAAGTGGAACGCAGCTTGCGCGTGCTCGATGGTCTCGTTGCGCTCTTCGATTCGGTCGCCGCCGTGCAGCCGCAATCCGAAACCGTCTGGCGCCAGGCGAACAAATACAAAGTCCCGCGCATCATCTTCGTCAACAAGATGGACCGGATGGGCGCGAACTTTTTCAATTGCGTCGACAAGATCCGCGAGCGTCTCGGGGCACGCGCCGTTCCGATTCAGGTGCCGATCGGCGCCGAAGCCGATTTCCTCGGGGTCGTGGATCTCTTCACCATGAAGAACATCATCTACACCGACGATCTCGGTTCGGTCATGGATGCCGATCATGAACCCGACGGCGAGCTGCTCGAACTCGCGCAGAAGTGGCGCGGCGAGCTGATCGAGGCGATCGCCGAACAGGACGACGCGCTGCTCGAAATGTATTTCGCCGGCGAAGATATTCCGATCGAACGTCTCAAGACAGCGCTGCGGAAAGCGACGATCGCAGGCGACGTGCTGCCCATGCTCTGTGGTTCGGCCTTCAAGAACAAGGGCGTGCAGCCGCTGCTCGACGCGGTCGTGGAGTTTCTGCCGTCGCCGCTCGAAGCCAAGACGATCACCGGCATCGATCCCAAAACCGACGCGCCGATCGAGCGCAAGGCCGATGACAATCAGCCGTTTGCGGCGCTCGCCTTCAAAATCGCGACCGATCCGTACGGGAATCTCACCTACTTCCGCGTCTACTCCGGCACGCTCGAGAAGGGCTCCTACGTCTATAACGCGCGCTCCGGGCGTAAGGAGCGCATCGGGCGCATCCTGCGCATGCACGCAAACTCGCGCGAAGATATCAATTCCATCGGTGCCGGCGATATCGCGGCGGCCGTCGGTCTCGGCGATACGCGTACGGGCGATACGCTGTGCGACGAAAAGCAGCCGATCATCCTGGAAAATATCGTCTTCCCGGAACCCGTCATCTCGCAGGCCATTGAACCGAAGACGAAAGCCGATCAGGATAAGCTCGGGACGGCGCTCTCCCGCCTCGCTCAAGAAGATCCCACATTCCGCATGCGCACCGATGAGGAGACGCAGCAGACGATCATCGCGGGCATGGGGGAACTTCACCTGGAGATCATCCTTGACCGCCTCAAGCGCGAATTCAAGGTTGAGGCAAACGTCGGTAAGCCGCAGGTCGCGTATAAAGAAGCGATTACCAAGACCGTCGAAAAACAGGGCAAGTTCGTCCGGCAGACCGGCGGCAAGGGCCAATACGGCGACGTGTGGCTGCGCCTCGAACCCGGCGAAGCCAATACCGGCATGGTCTTCACCTGGGCCGTCGTCGGCGGCACGATTCCCAAAGAGTACGCGAAGGCGATTCAAGAGGGCATTCGTGAAGCCTCGGAGAGCGGCGTCCTCGCGGGCTACCCCGTCCTCGATTTCAAAGCGACGATTTTCGACGGCAGTTACCACGACGTCGACTCGTCGGAAATGGCGTTCAAAATCGCGGGCTCGATGGCGTTCAAAGAAGCCAATCGCGCCGCTGGGCCGATCTTGCTCGAGCCGATCATGAAAGTGGAAGTGACGACACCCAAGGATTACCTCGGTGCGATCAACGGCGACCTCAATAAGCGCCGCGGCCTGATCCAGGCCAGTGAAGAAGTCACGGGCGGTGCCTCGACGATCACGGCAAACGTCCCACTCTCGGAGATGTTCGGCTATGCGACCGACATGCGTTCGGCAACGCAAGGCCGCGCGACCTATACAATGGAGTTCTCGCATTACGAGAAGGCGCCGAAGTCGGTTGAAGAAGAGATCGTCGCCAAAGCCAAGGGCAAATCCACATAACCAAAGTCACCGAAAGCACCTCTAACGCTTAACCACTCAACCGATACCCCGCTCATGGAGATGAGGCGCGAGCGCGCCGAAGGGGGCATCGGGGGGTGTCACCGCCCCGATTTCCAAAGAAAGTCAAACAGCATGGCGAAGGCAAAATTCGACCGAAGCAAACCGCACGTCAATATCGGCACGACGGGTCATGTCGACCACGGCAAGACGACGCTTACCGCGGCGATCATCAATTGCCTAGCCACTGAGAATGCGAACATTCAGAAACGCAACGTGGACGATATCGATAACGCGCCCGAAGAGAAAGAGCGCGGCATCACGATCGCGATCTCGCATCAGGAGTACGAGACGGCATCGCGCCATTACGCGCACGTCGATTGCCCCGGTCACGCCGACTACATCAAGAACATGATCACGGGCGCGGCGCAGATGGACGGCGCAATCCTCGTCGTCTCGGGTACCGACGGTCCGATGCCGCAGACGCGCGAGCACATTCTGCTCATGAAGCAGGTCGGCGTCCCATTCATCGTCGTGTTCCTCAACAAGGTCGACCTCGTCGACGACGAGGAGTTACTCGAACTCGTCGAAATGGAAGTCCGCGAACTCCTCGGTAAGCAGGGCTTCGACGAAGATTGCCCGGTCATCCGCGGTTCGGCAACCAAGGCGCTCAATTCATCGAACAAGCGCGGCGATAAAGACGCGGATCCGATCTTCGCACTGATGGATGCCGTCGACTCGTACATTCCGACGCCGGCGCGCGCGGTCGATAAACCGTTCTTGATGCCGGTCGAAGACGTCTTCACGATCACCGGTCGCGGAACGGTCGGTACGGGTCGCGTCGAGCGCGGCCAGGTCAAAGTCGGCGAGGAAGTCGAGATCGTCGGCCTGCAAGAGAAAGCGCGCAAGACAACCGTCACCGGTATCGAGATGTTCCGCAAGCTGCTCGACATGGGCATCGCCGGCGACAATATCGGTGTGCTGCTGCGTGGCATCGAGCGTAACGACATCGAGCGTGGCCAAGTGCTCGCCAAACCCGGCTCGATCAAGCCGCACACGAACTTCAAAGCCGAAGTGTACGTCCTCTCAAAAGAAGAGGGCGGTCGGCATACGCCGTTCTTCGCAAACTATCGGCCGCAGTTCTATTTCCGCACGACGGACGTGACCGGCACGATCAAGTTACCGGAAGGCGTCGAGATGGTCATGCCGGGCGATAACATCACGATGGATGTCGAACTCATCACGCCGATCGCGTGCGAGGAGGGCCTGCGTTTCGCGATTCGTGAGGGCGGTCGGACCGTCGGCGCGGGCGTGGTGACGGCCATCTCCGACGCACCCGTCGTCGCGAAGAAATAACGGTCGGCATGGCAAAGCAAAAGATTCGCATCCGGCTCAAGGCGTACGATCACAAGGTTCTCGATCAGTCGGCGGAGCGAATCGTCGATACCGCGAAGCGTACCGGGGCATTCGTGAGCGGCCCCGTGCCGCTTCCGACCGAGATCAACCGATTTTGCGTCAACCGTTCGCCGCACGTCGATAAGAAATCACGCGAGCACTTCGAGATGCGCACGCATAAACGGCTGATCGACATCCTTCAGGCCTCGCCCAAGACGATGGATGCCCTGATGCACCTCGATCTTCCGGCAGGCGTCGACATCGAACTCAAAGCCTAAGCGCGCGCGTCTTTTAACCATGCGGCGGCTCGCGCAAGCGAGGCGCCGTCGCTCAGGCGCGCCCTAGCAAGACGATCCGGACCCTCACGTCGGCGAGGCGGTGCGTCTTGCGCGCGAGAGCCTCGGCGGCGTGGGCGACGCGAGCGATGGCGGCGTCACCTACGACGACCCGGGAGAGTTCGAGACTACAGATCATGATGGAGCAGCCGACAATCGCTTCGCAAGCAATCAAAACGGCGACGATCCGGCATCGCATACGCACCTCCAAGACTTCAACGAAAGAATTAGTTGTTCGAGCGTCCGTGCATTTCCTTGTCCTGTGGCGTGCGTGCGCCCGGTGCGAAAGAGTATGCGCGCGCTGCGAGAAACCAACGGCATGCCGAACCCCGTCAAAGTCGTTCATCAGCGTAGCTTCGGTGGTACACGCCGCCGGATCTATCAATTGCTCTCGGAGATGGGCACCTCAGCCGATGCTATTTGGCCTTTCGCATCGCAGCCGTTCATGCGGAGCGCCGGACCACTCGAGCCCGGTAAGACCGAGGAATGGCATAGCGGCGTTCATGCGGTTCTCGACGATGTCGTGCCTGAGGAGCGTATCGTCTGGCGTTTCAAGAACGATGGATTCGACGGCACGCACGGTTTTTATCTCGAGGCTGATGCAAAGAAGACGCTGCTCGCGCATCGCGTCGATGTCGTGCTCGACGAGACCGACGGCCGTCTTTTTTGGCGCCGGCTCGAGGACGTCAACGCGCGAACGATGGAAGCTCTCTTCGATAAGCTCGAACGCGTGTTGAAACGCTGACTAGAATTCGATTGCATTGATGAACGATCGGAACGCGCGATCGACTCGCGTCCGTTCGCCCGTTGCGAGGACGTCTAGGAGCAAACCGCGCATGACCGCAACCAGCAGGGTCGCGAGCGCCGTCGCTCGCTCACGCGAGAATCCACGCATTTCGAGGGCGTTCGCGAAGGGCACGATCCAATCGTTCGACGTGGCGCGCAGGAAGGGACCATAGCGTTTACGATCGTGCAGCGCGAGGCCGTATGTTTCAAAGAGTAGCCGCAGCAGACGGTCGTGCCGCGGGGCCGTGAGCCATTGCCACGCGCGTAAGAGCAACGTCGGCGCGTCGTGCTCGGCACTGCGCTCGTACCAAGCGTTGATCAAACGTGCTTGCCGTCGTCCGATTTCGACGAAGACGGCCCCCACGAGTTCTTCTTTGGATCCGAAATGGTACAGGAGCGTGCGCGGACTCGCCTCGACCGCCGCGGCCAGCGGCCGTAACGACAAATCGGCGAGGCCGCGCTCCAACACATAGGCGACGATCGCCGCCAGGAGATCGGCGCGCAAGCCTGCATCGACTGGCCGTGACACGTGCGCGGTCTTCCACGAGCGACGTCGCGACCTTTGGCCGTCGCGGCCTCGGGCGAAACTGAACGCTGCGAGCGAGCGTCCTTGTGTAGCGGATCGTCCGCTCGTGAAGGAGCCCCGTTGTCCGTTTCTCGCCAAACCTTTGTCGCGGGTGCCGTTGCGGCGCTCGCGGCCGTACCGATCCGGCTGCGCGCAGCCGATGAATTGCGCGTGGCCTTCATTCCCGATGTCGCCACGACAGCTGCGTCCTCTGCCGAAAAACAACCACTCGCGGACATGCTGCAGAAAGCGACCGGCCGTCCCGTCCGAATCATCATCCCGACGAACTATGCGGCGACGGTCGAGGCGATCGGCAACGACGGCGTGGACCTCGCGTATTTCGGCGCATTGACCTACGTGAAAGCGAATCTCCGCTACGGCGCGCGGCCCGTCGTCCAGCGGCTGGAAGATCGCCGCTTCCATGCGCTCTTCATCGCGAGTGCGGCCAACGCATCCGTCCATGCGCTGAGCGAATTGAAGGGCAAGAGTTTTGCTTTCGGCGACGTGAACTCAACCTCGGGCCATCTCATCCCCGCAAAAGAACTCGGTGAAGCGGGACTCGACCCCGAGCGCGATCTCAAGATCCGTTATACCGGCAACCATACGGCGACGGCGCTCGCCGTCGCGTCGGGTCAAGTCGACGCCGGCGCGCTCGATGAAACGGTCTACCGAAAATTGCTGGCCGATAAGACGATCGATGCGGCCAAGGCACGTGTTTTCGCAACGAGCAAACCGTTCACCGATTACGTGTGGGCGGTGCGCAAGGACCTCGACGAGGCAACGGTGGCCGGCATCCGTCATGGTTTCTTGCAAGCCTCGGATCCCAAACTGCTTGCGCTCCTGCGAGCGACCCGTTACGTAACCGCAAGCGATCGTGAATACGACGCGATTCGCGAGACCGCGCGGAAACTCAATTTGCTATGAGCGAGCCCCCGTCGGCACCTGGGGTCGTTTTTGTGACCGGCGCAACGTCGGGCTTCGGTCTTGCGATAGCGCGCCGGTTCGCGGCCGACGGCGCACGGATCGTCGTCGCCGGTCGCCGGCGCCAGCGGCTTGCAACCCTGGAAGCCGCGTTTGGCGAGCGCGTTCACGCGATCGAACTCGACGTCCGCGACCGCGACGCGGTCTTCGCGGCGGTCGCCGCTTTGCCGCGGGCATTTGCCGACGTCGACGTGCTGGTCAACAATGCCGGTCTCGCCGCCGGTCTCGAACCCGCGCCACAGGCGCAGCTCGACGACTGGGATGCCATGGTCGATACGAATATTAAGGGACTGATGTATGTCACGCGCGCAGTCCTGCCGGCAATGGTGGCGCGCGACCACGGACACATCGTCAATCTCGGTTCGACCGCCGGGCAATTTCCCTACCCGGGCGCAAACGTTTACGGTGCGTCTAAAGCGTTCGTCCATCAATTCACGCTGAATCTTCGGGCGGATCTGCTGGGAACCAGTATCCGGGTGACCGACGTGCAGCCGGGGCTCTCCGGCGGCACCGAACTCTCGACGGTCCGCTTTAAAGGCGACGACGACAAGGCGAACGCGGTATACGCGGGCACGACGCCTCTCGAGCCCGAGGACGTGGCAGATGCCATTGCCTGGGCCACGACACGACCGGCCCACGTTAACATCAACACGATCCAATTGATGCCCGTGTGCCAAGCATTCGGGCCGCTCGCGGTGAAGCGCGCCAACGTTTAGTGTCCGGACACGAGCCTCGCGCCAAATGCTGACCTTCGACGACGTCACGGGCGGCTACGGTGCGCGCACCGCACTTGCCGGCGTGTCGTTCGACGTACGGCCGGGCGAACGTGTCGCCCTCGTCGGCGAGAGCGGCGCGGGAAAGACGACTATTTTTCGCATGTCCTACGGTGCGTTTGCACCACGTTCGGGCCGCGTGCTCGTCGACGGCGCGGATCTCGCGCGACTGCACGGCACACGCTTGCGCGCGATGCGCGCGCGAATCGCCGTGATCTTTCAAGCACACGGATTGGTCGACCAACTCCAGGTCTGGCAAAACGTGCTCGCCGGAACCTTCGGGCGCCGCTCGACGGCGGGTGCCGTCCGCGCGATGCTCCGTCCGCGCTGCGACGAGCTCGAAAGCGTGCGCGAAGCGCTCGCACGCGTCGGTCTTGCCGATCGCACATTTTCGCGCGCCTTCGAACTTTCCGGCGGTCAGCGACAGCGCGTCGCGATCGCACGCGCGATCGTACAACGTGCCGAACTCGTCCTCGCCGACGAACCGGCGGCATCGCTCGATCCTGACCTCGGAGACGAAATCGTCGAGATGCTCCTCGCCGACGCGAAGGCGCGCGGTGCTACGCTGTTGTGCTCGCTGCATCAGCGCGACCTCGCACGCCGCTTCGATCGCATCCTACGCGTCAAAAACGGCCGGCTCGTCGCAGAAGAACCCCTCGCTTCGGCCGTTCTATAGTGGACGCGCTTGCGTCAAGGCGGGCATGATCTCGCGTGCAAAGAAACGCATGCCCTCCAGTGGAGGAATCGGCTGGATCACCAGATGATCGATGCCGGCCGCTTCCCATGCGCGAACACGCTCCACGCAACGCTCGATCGATCCCCAGAGATTCTCGTCGAGCACGTCTTGCGGTGTGGGCGGGATTGGAAAGCGGTGCTTGCGTTCCGCGGCGTACATGACGCTCCACCGCTCGACCTCTCGGTCCGCCAAGCCCGCGAGACTTACGGTTGACGTCGCCATCGGCAACTGCCGGCCGCCCGTACGGCGCTTCATGTCCGCGGCATAATTCGCGATCACCTCGGGTGGTTTGGAATAAAAGAGCCAATAATCGCCAAGCTCCGCCGCCAAGTCGCGCGTTGCATGCGAGTCGCCCGATACCCAAATCGGAATGTGAGGCTTCTGCACGGGTTTGGGTTCGAGATACGCTTCCTTGAGCGTATAGAAGCGGCCCTCGAAGTTCACTTCCGGCTGCGTCCATAGACCTTTGGCGATGAGCAATGCTTCGCGAAGGCGTGCGACGCGGTCGTCATGCTCGTCCCAGGGAAGACCGTAGCTGCTCGTTTCGTGCTGGAACCACGCGGAGCCGAGCGAATAGATGAGGCGGCCGCCGAACATGACGTCGAACGTTGCCGCCATCTTTGCCATCACCGCCGGGTGACGGAGCGAGTTGTTGAAGGTATGCCCGGCGAACGCGACGCGATGCGTAAGCGCGCCCAGGGCCGAAAGCACCGTCCAGTTCTCGAGCATCGGAACGCGCTTTTCCATGTGCGCGTTGATGACGTGGTCCGGCAACCAAACGCTATCGAACCCGAGTGCCTCGGCCTCGAGTGCCGTCTTACGCGCGTAATCCCAACCCTGTCCCGTGGCGCCCATTTCTCCCTGGACCGCCAATCGCACGCCGAACTTCATCGTACGTCGACCGAGCCGACTGCGTAGCGAGTACGGACGTCGCGGTCGGCTACCACGTTCGCCGGATCGCCGACGAGGTCGCCCGCTTCGACACCTACGTCCGACGCGACCGCCGCGATCGGTTTGAGGAATCCGTTCATCTCGCCGGCCGTTTGCAGCCCCAGGTCGCGCGCGATCGCGGCTTCGGCGATGCAATTGATGTCGGCCGCGACGCCGTTACCGAGCACGACGCCGAGCCCGAGCTCCTGGGCACGCACGATAGCGCGCCGCAACGGCGCTACGCCGCCCATCTTCATCAATTTAAATTTCACGTAGTCGACATTTCCGAGGGACGCGGCGCGATCGATGCTTTCGTCGTCGTGAATCGATTCGTCCAGCATCAGCGGTACGGCGACGCGTCCCAAGGCAGCCATCGCTTCCCAGTTCTCGGGATCGAAAGGTTGCTCGAAAAGCTCGATACGGGCTGGATCCAGAGATTCGATGAAGCGCCGCGCACCTTCCAAATCGTACGCTTGATTTGCGTCGATTCGGTACAGCGGCCGCTCCGGTGCGAAGCCCGCCGTCTGTGCGCTGTCGATCGCGCGCTCGATCGCACGCACGTAGGCGATGTCGCGCTCGACGTTCCAGCCGACTTTTACTTTAAGTGTCGAGTAGCCGCTCGCAAAGAGACGATGCACATCGCTTTCGACCGTTTCAAGCGCGTGCGACATCACCGTGCCCAGGAGCGGATAGCGCACGGGCCCACCGGCGGCGAGCTCGAGCCACGCAAACGGCATCGTCATCAGCGTCGCTGCGAACGAGGGAACTCGCGCCCTTCGGAGGTCCGCCGCGATGCGATTGAGGTCTGCGCCCACCAGACGGTCTGCGATCGCGCGAACGTTGCTCCAAACGTCGTCCGGTGTCTCGGCCGTGTATCCCGGCAGCGGAGTGGTTTCACCGTAACCGTGCGTCCCGTCGTCGAACACGTATTCGGAAACGAAGATGTCGAACTCGCGAATGCTCGCGAACGATAAGTCGTACGGAACTCGTAACGGCAGGCGCAGCCAATCCAAATGCGCGCTGACGATCGTCCGGGTCGCTGCCACGCTAAACGGTAACAACGACCTCCCCCCCTTCGAGTGCGACGTCGTAGCAACGAATGCGTAGGTTGTCGGGATCGGTGACGGCTCGGCCGCTCGTCACGTCGTATTCGAACGCGTGCCACGGGCATTGCAGTATCTCACCGTCTCGAACGCAGCCTATCTCGCCGGGTACGTTCCCGACCGTTTCGCCGATCAGACGTCCGGCTACGAGCGGCGCTCCTTGATGCGGGCAGCGCCCGTACAAGGCGTGCAGCGAACCTGCTCCCGTGCGCAGCACCACGACAGGCGTTCCCCGCTTTCCGACGTCGATCGTTCGCATCTCTCCGGGCGCTATTTCGTCATCCTTGCAAACGACGTACCGTTCGCTCATGCCGGCACCGTGGTGCGGGCGTTTACGCCATAAAGATCCGCCGCATTTTTCCAGAAGATCTTATGCCGCAATGCGGCCGGTAAAGCGAGCGGAATCGCCGACTCGGGCGAGTCGAAATCGAAGTGCGGATAGTCCGTTGAAAAGACCAAGAGGTCTTCGCTACCCATGAGGTCGGTGATCTTGAGCCACTGCTCCGCGGAGATGTCTTCCGTCGGCTGCGTGCTGAAGCGTACGCGCTCGCGAACGTGCGTGCTCGGCAGTTGCTTGAGCCATGGCACTTCGTGGCGTTGCGACTTGTATTCGCGGTCCATGCGCCAGAGCAAGTGCGGTATCCAACTGAAGCCGCCTTCGAGTAAAATGAACTTTAAGCCGGGATAGCGGTCGAAGACGCCGCAGCACATCAGGGAAATGATTTCCGCCATCATCGGCTGGGGAAGCAGCATGTGACGCTCGATGTAATAGCGCCCCATCCCGAGCGCCCCCTCGGCCATGATCGTATGATGGAAAGCGACGACGAGCCCGCGCCGCTGCGCGGCCTCGAAGATCGGTGCGTAGTACGGATCTCCGTAAGCCAGCGTCGCCACCGGCAACATCACTTGCTTCATCTGCGGGTGCACGCCCATGCGATCGATCTCGCGTGCGGCAACGAGCGGTTCTTGCGGCACGATGTGCACCGAGCCGATGAACCGCTCGTCCTTGGAGAGCCAGTTTTCGACAACCCAATCGTTGTATGCGGCCGCCAGTGCCGAAGCGAACTCGAATTGCATTTTAAACATCGCGGGATAGAAGTAGCCGGTGAGCACGGCATACTGCGGAGCGTAGGCATCGAGCAGCTGCTCCCGCATCAGCGCGTAGTCGGAGACGGACGCGGAGCCGTCTTTGTTGCGAACGTCGGCGCGGTTTCCGGCGCCTTGCGTCGTGTAGGCGAAGGGTTGGCTAAACCCGCGCCAGCCTCCGGTCACGATGATCGAGCGCCACGGCTCTTCGAGGTATGGGATGAGATCCTTAACGGACGAAAACGATTCATGGACGTCAGCATCGAAAAGCAGCATGGTTATTCTCCGATTTGTGTTTACAGGGTCACGTCGCGGTTTCGGAAGCGATCTCGAGGAGGAACTTGCCGCGGCTCGTTCCGGCCTCGAGTGCCGTGTGTGCCAGCGCCGCATCGTTTAACGAAAAAAGCCGATCGACGGATACGTGTAGTGCGCCGTTCTCGATCGCGGAAAAGAGGTCGGCGGTGCGCCAGGCGATTTCGCCCGCATCCGCGAGGTAATCGGCCAAGTGCGGCCGTGTGAAGAAGATGGAACCCGCCTCGGCCAGTTCGAGAGGATCGATCGCCGTCACGACCCCGGAACTCGCTCCGAAAAGCACGCACGTGCCGCGTGGCCGAAGGCACCGGATACTGCATCCGATCGTGTCGTGTCCGACCGAGTCGTAGACGACATCGACGCCGGCACCGGCGGTAAATTCGCGTACGGCTGCGCCGACATCTTCCGCGCGATAGAGGATGACGTGGTCCGCGCCGCGCGCGCGTGCGATCGCCGCTTTCTCCTCGCTCCCCACGGTCGCAATAACCGTTGCCCCGCGACGTTTGGCGAGCTGAACCAGGAGCTGCCCGACGCCACCCGCCGCGGCATGAACGAGAGCTCGATCGCCATGCTTTAACGCATACAGCGAGTGTGTGAGATAGTGCGCGGTCGAGCCCTGCAACATCAGCGCGGCCGCGACCGGCGGCGCAACCGCGGGGGGGACGTGCACGAGTTTCCAAGCCGGAACGGCTACGTACTCCGCATAGCTGCCGGAGACCAAGCAATATGCGACGCGATCGTCGCGCCGAAAGCCGCTCACGCCGTCGCCGACTTCGGCAACGACACCAGCGCCCTCCATGCCGGGCGTCAACGGTAACGGCGTCTGGTACGTATTCGAGCGCCGATACGTCCCATTGCGCATGTAGACGTCGATGAAGTTGACGCCGGCATACTCCAAGCGCACCAGCACTTCGCCCGCCGCAGGCTGCGGGCGACGACGTTCGACGGCGCGCAGCTCGCTTGGCTTCCCGAAACGTTCGACGACGATCGCTTTCATTGGACGCCCCGCGCTCACGAGAAGGCGCTCTCTCGGCCACGCGTCGTGGCACTTGCATCCGAAGCGAACGACCCAAGACGGTCGACCTTACCAAACCGATTAAAGCGGTAATGACATGATGTCATAACAACTTTTCGTTTCGGCGAGGTAGTTGACGACGTCCTGCCGCTTTGCACTCAAAGGGGCGTTTCCCGCCGGGCAGAACTCCTCGCGCAGGGCTAATGTGCTTACAGGCGGTTGTTTTGACGCTCACGTTTCGTTCGGGAACGGCTTACTATTTTCAAATAAAAGAAGATCTTGCGCGCCGGATCGGTTCGGGCGAATTTAGCGTCGACGAGCGCATCCCCTCAGAGTTAGACCTGGCGCAGCAATATAACGTCAGCCGTCCGACGATCCGGCAAGCGATTCTCGAACTGGTTCAAGACGGTGTCGTTACGCGGGCGCGCGGACGGGGAACCTTCGTTCTGCCGCCCGTCATCGTGAGCGACGCGCATGCGTTCACGAGCTTCGCCGACGAGATGCGGCAAAAAGGGATCGAGCATGCCGCGCAGCTGATCTCCGCCCGTCAACTCGCGGCGGACGAAACGATCGCAAAGGATCTGCACATTGCGCTCGGGGCCCCGATCTACGAGATCGTGCGTTCGCGCTTGGGTAATGGGACGCCGCTTGTCGTTCGCACCATGCAGATCCCCGAAGCGCTGGCGCCGGATCTCTTGCGCAAGCCCATTCATGACGTCCCGATCTACCAAATTCTTCAGCGTGACTACAACGTCGTAGCGACCGGGTCGCATCAATACTTCTCCGCTGTCGCGGCACCGGAAGACATTGCGCTCGCGCTCCAGGTTGCGCGGGGCTCGGCACTGCTCTTCTGGCGCGGGGTCACGGTCGATTCCGCGCAGCGTCCGATCGCGCGAACCTTGGCGCACTATCGCGGGGACCGCTTTGAGTTTGCGATACGACAAGGTAATTTGCGCGACGAGCGTATCCCCGACGTTCGCATCGAAGGGATTGCAGCCGTAGAGTGATCTTATGCCGCCAGAACGCGACACGCCTCGAACGGGAAGATAACCCCGACGTCGGCGCCGGGTTCCAAGCGCTGCGAGCCGCGGGTTACTGCCCGTAATTCGACGCCGCCGGGGAGTTCGAGAACGTAGTCGCGCGAGTCTCCCATATACGTATGACGGACGACTCGAGCCGCCCACGAGCCCGGGGCATGGATCTGGGCGATCTGCACGTCGTGCGGACGCACGCAGACCACGATCGGGGCGCCGGGGGCGATCCCGGATTCATCACTGGCGCGCACGACGATCGCGCCGCACTGCGCGACCCCGCGTTCGAGCAACGTCCCTTCGAGCAAATTCGCGCGTCCGATGAACGTCGCTACGAAGGCACTACGCGGACGTTCGTAGATCTCCGCCGGAATTCCGATCTGCTCCACGCGGCCGGCATGGAGGATCGCGATCCGGTCGGCCGTAGCCATCGCCTCAGCCTGATCGTGCGTGACGTACACCATCGTCAGACCGAGTTCCCGATGGAGCCGGCGAATCTCGAAGCGCATTTCGTCGCGCAGCGTGGCGTCGAGGTTCGACAGCGGCTCGTCCAGGAGCAAGATCGTCGGCTCGACGGCGATCGCACGCGCCAAAGCGACCCGCTGCTGCTGGCCGCCCGAAAGTTCGACGGGGTACCGATGGCCGAGGCCGTCGAGGCGAACGATGGCGAGAAGCTCATCGACTCGCCGCGCGATCGCATCCTTCGGTCGTCTGAGCATTTGCAATCCGAACGCGACGTTCTCGCGCACCGTTTTGTGCGGCCAGATCGCGTAGCTCTGAAAGACGAGCGACATCCCGCGCCGCTCCGGCGGCACGGTGAGCGCGACGTTTGAGACGAGCGTATCGCCGGCCCAAATCTCGCCGGCGTCGGCTTGGTAAAAGCCGGCAATGAGCTGCAGCGTGGTCGTTTTGCCACAGCCCGACGGCCCGAGCAACGCCACGAACTCGCCGTCTGCGACATCGAGCCAGAGATCGTCCACGGCACCGCGTTCGCCGTCGCCGAAACGCTTGGTCAGCCCACAAATCCGCAGGTTTGACATTACATCGTCCTCGAGCGTTCGATCGCCGTGCCGGCGCTCAGCCGGCGCGCGAGCGCGACGATGCCGAGGGTGATGACGAGCATAAGAACGCCGAGCGTCGAAACCGACTCGAAATTGCCGGCGTCGGTATAGTCATAAATCATCGTAGACATGACCGCCGTTTTTGGGGTAAACAGGAAGACCGCGGCGCTGAGCTCGCGGATCGCCGGAACGAACACGAGCAGCCACGAGGCAATGAAGCCGCTGCGCAAGATCGGTACGGTGATGACCGCGAGGGTTCGTAAACGGCTGGCGCCAAGCGTCCGCGCCGCGTTCTCCAACTCGGGATGAACGCCGTTAAAGAGCGAGATGAAATTGGAATACGCGATCGGCAGAAACCGCGTTGCGAACGCGACGATCAGCATTCCGGCGGTACCGTAGAGCACGACCGGCGGGTGCGAATACGCGGCAAAGAATCCAATCGCGAGCACGATGCCCGGAACCACAACGGGCGCCATGCACAAGAAGCCGAGTAGCGCAACGCCGCGTACCAAGCGGCGCACGACAGCATAGGCGATGAGCGATGTGAGGGCGACCGCAATCGTTGCCGCACCGGCCCCGTAAACGAGGCTATGAATCATGGCGTCGCGGGCACCGGCGTTGTCGTGCAAGGCCCAGGCGTACCAGTGCCACGTCAGATTGTCCAAGCGAAGACCGTTCCCCCACGAGCGCATGAACGAGGTCAGCAGCAACGCGCCGTACGGTAAAGCGAGGGCCAGCACAGAGGGCAGCAGCGCTAGCGTGAAGATCGGCCAGCGCCACGGCCCAAGAGGAATCCGGCGGCGCCGCTGCCCCTTTCCGCTCACCAAAACGTACCCGCGTTTGCCCAATAGCCGGCGTTGCACACCGAGCAAAATAAGCGTGACGACGAGCAACGGGATCGCATATGCGGCGGCTAGTTCGATGCGCTGCGGAAATTGAAAGAACTGATAGAGCTGCGTCGTCATGACCTGCTCGCGGGCGGGAACGAGCAGAAAGGCCGGCGCGCCGAAAAGCCCGAGCGTCTCGAGAAAAGACATGATGAAGCCCGCGATGATAGCGGGAGCGGCGATCGGTAACGTCACGTGCCAGGCGGTCTGAAACGCCCCGGCGCCGAGCGTTGCGGCGGCATCCTCGATCTCGGACGACATCATTTCCAGAGCGCCCTGCACGAACGTGAACGTATAAGGGACGCTGTACAGCCCGATCACGAATATCGCGCCCGGGAGCGAATAAATATTGAACGGTCCGTCGACGTGAAAGCTAAAATTCCAGAGCCGATTAAGCCACCCGCTGTGCGGTGCGGCGAGAAATATCCAGGCCTCCGCGCCGAGGAACTCAGGCGTGACGAATGTCGCCAACATCAGGGCTTGAATCAATCCGCGGTGCGGCAGGTTCGTTCGCGCGACCAGCCACGCCAGCGGCGTCGCGACGAGGACTGCGATGGAGGCAACCGCCATTGCGAGGATCAGCGAGTTTCCGATCGGCCCCAAATAGAGTGGATTGGTAAAGGCCGCGATGTAGTTTCCCAACGTCAAGCCGCCCGAGCCGTCGCGAATACTCGACGCAAAGAGCCACGCGAGCGGTGCCAAAACCATAAAGGCGAGCACGATCGCGGCGAGCGCCCAAACGAGCACCGAAGCGTCGAAGCCGGAACGGACGACTCGTACCTTTCCCGGCGCGAGCGTTTGCGAGAGACTCATCGCTCTCTCAGACGCCGAAGGTGGAGCGCCAGGTCGCGATGAGTTCCGGGATCTGGGCAATCTGCTTGTCCACCGGGACCGTGACGTATTTTAATTTGCTGAGGCGCGTTCCGTTCGCCGAACTGAAGTCGGTGCGCAGCGGAACGATAAACTTGCGACCGACTGCCTCGGCATATTCGCGGGAGAAGTAGAAGTTCATGAAGAGCCGCGCGGCATTTGGATGCGGCGCATGCTTCATCACCGCCACGGGCGAGACGACGAGCGGCGAGTCATCCTGAGGATAGCTGACGTCGATTGCGTTCCCTTTCCCTTTGTCCTGAAGCGCGACGGAATCGGCGCCGGGGCCGATGAGCCGCTCCCCCGCGACGATGTCGGTCGTCGTATCGTAGATCGACCTGCCGATCTTCGGTTGATTTTCCGCGAGCGACTTGAAGAACCCGGGACCGAATTTTTCGCGCATGACCAGCGCCCAGGTCGCCAAGTAACCGCTATAGGCGGGATGACCGAGCGATACTTGCCCGCGGTAGCGCGGATCGAGGATATCGCGCCATTTCGTCGGCGGCGGCGAGATACGCTTGGGGTTGTAGTTGATCACGATCACGCCGAGCGCTCCGGCTTGATACGTATTGTCGGGATCGAGATGGCGGAACGGCCCGTACACTTTGTCCAAATCTCCGGGCACGTGTTCTGCAAGCGCACCCATCTTCTTGAGCGCTACGAAATTCGCTTCGTCGCTCGCGGCGAGGACATCGAGTTGATGCGCGCCCGATTGAAAATCCTGTAGCGCGCGTTGGAACGTCGGGCCGGCGGTCGCGCGGGTGAGTTCGACGTCGACGCCGGGATATTTACGTTTGAATGCCGTTCGGATATCTTCGGCGACGTCGATGGGATAGGGCGATTCCCACCAGCTTAGCGTTCCTTCGCCCTTCGCTGCCGCATAAAGCTTGGAGACGTCCGCTTCCGTCGCGCCTCGGCGTGCGCTCGCAGGCGCTACAAAGGCCGTTGCGGCGAGCGTCCCGCCAATCGCCGCGATTGCTTGACGCCGCGTGAAATGTTGTCCTGACATTGTGTTGTCCTCACTCTACGTCAGGCGTGAATCAGCATTCACGAACAAAGTTCCTGCTCCAGTGGCGATTGCAGGAAACAAATTGCGCTTTTCCGGCGGCGGAGGCGCCCTGTCGGAGACTTCAGCGATTCACTCGCGTTCGGAAGGTGAACGTGTCGGCGCGGTACACGCCGGAGCCCGTAATGATTGGGCGGTCCCCACTGGTGTAAAAGGTGAGCTTGCGCGTCAACAGCGGTGTGCCGACCGGGACGTGGAGCGTCCGGGCGTCTTGCGGGGTGGCGCCTCGCGCACCGAGCTCTTGCTCGACGGCAGTCGTCGGGACCCCCGCGCGGCGGGCGATCGTATCGAAGAGCATATGATGCTGGGCGTCGGCGCGCGTAATCTTCTTCGCGCACCAATCGACCACGTAGCGCACGTGAGCGTTGCCGGCGTCCCCGTGATGCTGCGTAGCCGGCGCAACATGAGAACCTTCGCGTCGCGCGAGACGTGGAGTGCGCGTGCGATCTGCGGTGGCGGCGTGATATAGCGAAAGACGAGCACCTTGGTCACACGGTCGAGTTCGGGCATGTGCCATTCGTAAAAAAATCGGTCGAGGCTGTCGAAGTCGAGCGCCAAGCGCGGCTCGCGCACGAGAAACGTCCCACGCCCGGGGATCCGGCGGACCAATCCCGCCCGGACGAGTTCGGCGACGGCGTTGCGCACGGTCATGCGGCTGACGCCGAAGCGCGCCATGAGGGCTGCGTCGGAGAGACCGTGCTCGGCGGAAGACGGCGCGTTGTTAAACTCTTCGATCAGGCGAGCTTTCAGTTGCTCGTAGAGCGGCTGCGGGCCGTCGCGATCGAGATCCGGCTGCGCCGCGGTTGACTTCTTTACCATCGAACCCTTATGATACGACGAAAATATATTGTCCGTACAGGTTCTGACAGGTTGTCGGTTTCTGCCTCGGTTGGCGACGATGCAGCGGCGGCAGAGTGCTGCAGCTCGGTCTTCATGCTTCGGCCACTACGCCATCATTCCGTGGTTGCGAGGCGCCCAATCGTACACGCACGCCGCCACGCTCACCGTTTTAACCGTAGGTAGGAGGACGCGTGGCGACTCTCGTGGTCGATCGGGCGAGCAAGGTTTACCAGCTCGAACGCCCTCGGACGACCATGTGCGCCATTCGCGACGTCTCGTTCACGGTCCGGGACGGCGAGTTCGTTTCGCTCCTCGGCCATAGCGGCTGCGGGAAGACGACGCTGCTCAATATGATCGCGGGTTTCGAGCAGCCGACCGGTGGACGGCTCACGATCGACGGCGAGTCGATCGGCGCCCCGGGCTGGGAAAAGGCCGTCGTGTTTCAAGAGTACGCGTTGTTTCCGTGGTACTCGGTCTTCAAGAACATCACGTTCGGGCTCGAGATGAAGCGGCTTCCGAAAGCGGAGATTCGCGAGATTGCGGAGCGCTACATCGAACTCGTGAACTTGCGCGGGTTCGAGGATCGTTACCCGGGCGAACTTTCGGGCGGCATGCGCCAGCGCGTGTCGATCGCGCGATCGCTCGCCGTGCAGCCGCTGATCTTGCTCATGGACGAACCCTTCGCAGCGCTCGACGCACAGACGAGATCGTTCATGCAAGACGAGCTTCTGCGGATATGGGAGCGCGAGCAAAAGACGGTCGTCCTGGTCACGCATAGTATCGAAGAGGCCGTAAAGTTATCCGATCGCGTCATCGTACTCTCACCGCGTCCGGGGACGATCAAGGCCGAGATCCGCATCGATCTGCCGCGCCCCCGCTTGGAACGCGATCCTCGCGTGAGCGCTCTCAAAGAGCGCATCCACGATCTCATTTTTGAAGACTTCGCGAAGGACTTCGCGTGAAGAAAGGCGTGCCGATGTCGTTAAACATGAGGGCGCTTGGCGCAGCCCTGCTTGCGTTCGTGCTGGCGTCGAGCGACGTACCGGCGTCGGCCCAAAAGCAAACCTTCACGCGGTGGGGCTGGCCCATGCCGTACTCGCACGTCTCCCCGCGTTCGATCGAATGGCTCAAGAGCAAGTCATGGTGGCCGCTCACCGTTGCGTGGCAGGGGCCGTTCTCGGGCGAGAATGCGATCAACGTGGTGATGGACAAGCAGCAGTTTCTGCAAAAACGCGGTCTTGGCGCCACGTTCCAGGAGTTCGGGAACGGGCCGGCCGTCAACGAGTCGATCATCGCAGGCCGGGCGCAGATCGGAAGCGGCGGTAACTTCCCATTCACGACGTTGATCGATCGGCGCGTGCCGATCGTCGGACTTGCGACCCTGGCTCCAAACCTCGAACACTGCACGGTCGTCGCGAACGATTCGCCGATAAAAAAACTTAGCGATTTCGCGCACGCAAAGAGCCCCGTCGCGGTCGGACTGGTCACCGGCTCGTCGGGAGAATTTTACTTTCAAGAAGCCGCTAAGGCCAACGGCGTCGTCATCGGGAGAGACGTCACGCTCGTCAACATGCCGATTGCCGATCAACTCTCGATGCCCAAAGGTGTTGCCGCGGTCGTGCCTTGGGAACCGTCGTGCTCGATCATGGCAGAGCAGCTGCATACCGGCCGCATCGTCGACACGATCTTTCCGTACAATATCTATCAAGGCACGTTTTACGTTCGTTCCGAGCTCGTGAAAAACGTTCCCGACGTCGTACAGGCGATCAGCGACGCATACGCCGAGACGACACTTTGGATTCGGCTCCATCCCGAGGAAACCGGGAAACTGCTCGCCGCAGATCCACAGCTTAGCCAGTTTCCGGAACCTCTGCTCGAGAAGCAGACGATGACGTACAACAACCTGTATAAGCCGACGTACATCTATCCGTTCGCGAAGTTTTGGGGTGAAGAGAACGCGCGCATCGCAACGTTTCTTTTCGCAAGCAAACGGATCACGCACAGCATTACCGGGGCCGAATATCAGGCTGCCTACGACGAGAGCTTCATGCGCGCAACGTTCAAGAAGCTCGGCTGGAAAGTGCCGGTCGAGCCGCCGTTTATCGCGAGCACCTGGCGCGGACGCGTCGGCAGTCCTCCGTATCCGACCTACGACAACGTTTCTTCGATGAAGGCGCCGCAGCGGTTTCCCGACAAATCCGATCTCACGCAGCTGTGGAGCTTCGACGGCAAGTCCTATGGTCCGTGAGCCGGCCGCGACGCAGGTGGCCGCTGAGGTCATGCTGCCGGCGGCCGATACACCGCCTGCGCCCCGGCCGTCTCCGTTCGCGCGTCTTCGAAATGTCGCGTTGCTGGTCGTGCTCGTCGGGTTGTGGCAACTCGAGAGCGGCTTCATCCTGCCGCGAACCAATCCGAGTGCCGTAACGCTGATGCCGCCCCCGACGGCGGTGTTCAGCACGGCGCTCGGGTTGCTGCTAAGCGGTCGGCTCGAACTGCAAGCGCTTGCGAGCCTCAAGCGCGAGTTGCTCGCGTTTCTGATTGCGGCGGTCGTCGCAATTCCGCTCGGAATCGCGATGGGCTGGTGGCGAGTGGTCTCCGCGCAAGTCGGCCTGGTCACCGAAATCTTGCGGCCGATCCCGCCGCTTGCGTGGATACCGCTCGGCATCTTGTGGCTCGGAATCGGTGACGCTGAAAACGTGTTCATCATATTTCTCGCGATCTTCTTTCCGGTCTTGATAAACACGATCGCAGGCGTTCGCGCGATCGACGTGCACATGATTCGCGCCGCCCGCTGCTTGGGAGCGGGTGAGTTCGACGTCCTGCGGCGCGTTGCGTGGCACGCGGCGCTGCCGCAAATCTTTACCGGTTTGCGGATCGGATTCGGAGTCGGTTGGATGGCGCTGGTGGCGGCGGAAATAACGGGTGCGCAGTCGGGACTCGGTTTCCTGATGTGGGATGCGCGCAGCTTCCTGCGCACCGATGTCATCATCACGTGCATGTTGACGATCGGCGTACTCGGGCTCGCGCTCGATCAACTCATTTTGCTCGTCATGCGCTGGGCGCTCCCGTGGAAACGGGAGCACCGCTAGTCGCGACACTCCGAAAGACGCATTGGTGGATCTCAACTACGACGACATCGCCGGGATTCTCAAAGTGATCGACGCTTCGTCGATCGATGACTTGCATCTCGAGTTCGGCGGGTTCGTGCTCGATGTTAAGCGCAACGGCACGCCGCAGGCCGCATCCCAGCCGCGCGCGGAGAGGCCCGCGCCCGTCGCGCCCCCGGCGCCGCCCGAAGCGCCCGCAGCGGCCGCCGCGCCGGCGCCTCTCGTCACCGCGATGACGCCGGTGATCGGGCCGGCGCAATTCGCGGTAACGGCCCCAATGCTCGGCACGTGCTATTTGGCTCCGGCGCCGGATGCGTCGCCGTTCGTGCGTGAAGGCGATGTCGTCGCTCCCGGCGATGCGCTCTGCATCATCGAAGTGATGAAGCTGATGAACACGATTGCGGCCGAGCGTGCCGGCCGGGTCGTGAAGATCGCCGTCGAAAACGCAACGATGGTGGAGTACGGCACGCCGCTCATCGTGTTCGACGGCCCATGATTCGCAGGCTGCTGATCGCGAATCGCGGCGAAATTGCGGTCCGTATCATTCGGTCGGCGCGGGCGCTCGGTATCGAAACGGTGGCCGTTTATTCCGACGCGGACCGGACGTCGCTGCACGTTCGGCTCGCCGACCGGGCGCTGTGCATCGGGCCGGCCCGCGCGGCGGAGTCCTACCTCAAAGCCGACGCGATTCTCGCCGCCGCTTTGGGCAGCGGTTGCGATGCGATCCATCCCGGCTACGGCTTTCTGTCTGAAAATGCGGCATTCGCGCGCGAATGCGAACGCAACGCGGTGTGCTTCGTCGGCCCGAGCGCCGCTGCGATCGACGGCATGGGCGATAAGATCAATGCGCGAGCGACGGCGCGCCGGCTCGGCGTGCCGACGATCCCGGGTTCGGAGCACGCGCTTGCAGATTTCTCTGCCGCAGAGCAGGTCGCTAAGACCGTCGGATATCCGCTGCTCATGAAAGCGTCCGCAGGCGGCGGCGGACGCGGCATGCGCGTCGTCCGGGACCCCGCTGAATTGGCTGTGGCGTTCGCGGAAGCCGGCCGAGAAGCGACCGCCGCCTTTGGAGACGGTACGCTCTACGCGGAGCGCTTTCTCGAGAACGTTCGGCACGTCGAAATTCAGCTGCTCTCGGACGGAACGACGCATCTGCACCTCGGCGACCGCGATTGCACCTTACAGCGCCGTTCGCAAAAATTGCTCGAGGAAGCGCCCGCGCTGATCCCCGCGGCCACGCGGGCGTCGATGGCGGATGCTGCGGTTGGGCTTGCGCGCGGCATCGACTATCGGGGCGCAGGGACCGTCGAATTCGTCTACCATCCGCCGAGCGAGACGTACTACTTTCTCGAAATGAATACGCGCATACAAGTCGAGCACCCCGTCACCGAAGCGATCACCGGAATCGATATCGTCGCCGAGCAACTGCGCGTCGCCGGTGGCGAAGGGTTATCGCTCGGGCAGGAAGGCGTGCGGCTCGACGGACACGCGATCGAATGCCGGATCAATGCCGAAGACTCCCTGCACGGCTTCCGGCCCGCGCCGGGCCGAATCTCGCACTGGTCGCCGCCGGCGGGCGACGGCGTGCGCGTGGATTCGCATGCGTACGAGGGGTACGTGATTCCGCCGTTCTATGATTCGATGCTCGCGAAGTTGATCGTGCACGGGCGCTCTCGCGGCGACGCGATCGCACGCACGCGCGACGCGCTCGCCGAATTTACGGTCGGGGGTCTGCCGACGACGCTCGATTTCCACCGTCTCGTGCTTGCGGATTCGCGTTTCGAGCGCAACGAGACGGATACAAAATGGGTCGAGCGTGAGTTTCTTGCGGAGCATGCGACGGCATGAAGACGATTCGCTTCATCGATACGACGTTGCGCGACGCGCACCAGTGTCTGTGGTCGACGCGCATGACGACCGCCATGATGCTTCCGATCGCGGCTGATTTGGATCGTGCCGGATTCGAGGCGATCGATCTCGTAGGCGGCGCCGTCTTCGACGTCTGCGTGCGCTTCTTGCGGGAAGACCCGTGGGAGCGGATGCGGCTTCTCGCGCAGGCGGTGCCCCGGACGCCCCTCATCGTGATGACGCGCGGGCAAAGTTTGTTTACCTTCGAATTGTTCTCCGACGACGTCGTCGCATTGACCGCGCAGCGGATCGCCGCCAACGGCATGCGTTATACGACGCCGTACGACGCACTCAACGATATCCGCAACATCACGGTGTCGGTCAAAGCCGCCAAGGCCGCCGGCCTCTACGTCGCGGCGGGCGTCGTTTACACGGTGAGCCCGGTCCACGATGATCCGTACTACGCGCGCAAGGCAGGCGAGATCGTTGCGCTCGGCGTCGACGCCGTGTATCTCAAAGATCCGAGCGGTCTCCTCAAGCCGGATCGCGCTCGCACGTTGATTCCGGCGTTGCGCGAAGCGGTCGGTTCGCTTCCGCTGCAACTGCACACGCACTGTTTGACCGGGCTCGGGCCCCAAGTGGCGTTGGAATCGATCGAACGCGGCGTCGACGTCGTTCACACGGCAACCTCGGTGCTCGCGCACGGGGCTTCGCAGCCGCCGACCGAGTGGGTCGTCGAAAACGCGCGCCGCCTTGGCTTCGACGCCCCGCTCGATCTCGATGCGCTGCGGCCGGTGTGCGAGCACTTCCGCTACGTCGCGGCCCGCGAGAAGAAGCCGCTCGGGGCGATCGCCGAGTACGATCCGTTTCACTACGAACATCACGTCCCCGGCGGAATGATCTCGAATCTGCGCAGTCAACTGCAAGCGATCGGTCTCGAGGGGCGTCTCGACGCGATCCTTGCCGAAATCGCGGTCGTGCGCCGGGAACTCGGCTATCCGATCATGGTCAGCCCGTTCGCACAGTATGTCGCGACGCAGGCGACGCTCAACGTCATCGGTGGCGAACGCTACAAGACGGTCCCCGACGAAGTGCGCCGGTACGTTTTGGGCTATTACGGCGAGCTCGCGGCGCCGGTCGAGCCGAACGTCTACGATCGGATCGTCCGCGGTGAAGAGCCGGTAACGGCGCGTCCGGGCGACCTGCTCGCACCGACGCTCGAGCGCGTGCGGCGCGAGCGCGGGCCGTTCGATTCCGATGACGATCTGTTGCTCGCCGTCTTCTACGGCGGCGATCAATACGCACCGCTCAAGGCGGCGGGTCCGATCCGCACCGAGTACGCAGTCGGCCGCAATTCACTTGCTACGCTGGTTAAAGAATTGGCGCAGCGTAAAGACGTCACGTCGATAAGGTTGGTAAAACGGTGATCGAGATTGTTGGCGGCGCGCGCTCGCCGATCGGAAAATTCGGCGGCGAACTCAAGCCGCTCAAGGCCGTCGACCTCGGGGCGCACGCGATTCGCGCGACCCTCGAGCGAGCGAGCATCGCTCCGCAGACGGTCGACCTCTGCGCGGTGGGGCTAGCCCGCCAAGCGGGAAACGGGCCCAATCCCGGACGACTTGCCGCAATCGCCGGGGGACTTCCGGCGCACACCCCGGCGTTCACGGTCCAGCAAGCGTGTCTCTCCGGCATGCTCGCGGTCATCGTGTCCCAGAACGCGCTCGCACAAGGCGACGGTGAGGTCGCGGTTGCCGCCGGGATCGAACACATGTCGAGCGTTCCCCACCTGTCGTTCGACCTGCGCTGGGGCTCGCGCTTGGGTGGCGCCCAACTGGTCGACGCAATGTTTCACGATGGCTTCATCGATCCGATGACGGGCAAGCACATGGGCGCGCTTTGCGACGCGCTCGCTTCACGCTATGGGATCGGACGCGAGGAACAAGATCGATTTGCGCTGGAGAGCCAGCAGCGCTGGGGCAAGGCGCGCGCGTCGGGCGCGGACGATGCCTTGATCGCACCCATTCACGCGAACGGTAAGGGACCGAACGTCACGCTCGAGGTCGACGAACACCCGCGACCAGATTCGAGCCTGGAGTCACTCGCGAAGCTGCGTCCCGCCTTCGATCCTCGTGGCAGCGTCACGCCCGGCAACGCGTGCGGCCTCGCCGACGGTGCGGCAGCGGTCGTGCTGGCAACGACGGATGCCGCGCAACGCCTGGGCTTGCGCTCACGCGCGCGAATACTAGGGGCGGCGATGGCTGCAGTCGATCCGGCGGACTACGCGATCGCTCCGGTCGCTTCGACTCGCAAACTCTTGCACCGCCTCGGCATGACGATCGACCAGTTCGATTTCGTCGAGATGAATGAAGCATTTGCGGCGCAAGCGATCGCGTGTATACGCGACTTAAAGATCGCCTCCGAGCGGGTGAACGTGTGGGGCGGCGCGATTGCCGTCGGACATCCGATCGGAATGTCGGGAATTCGCGTGCTGCTCAACGTCGTGCACCAGCTCGAAACGCTCGGCGGCCGCTATGGGCTCGCGACGATCTGCGGTAACGGCGGGCAGGGTGCGACCATCGCCGTCGAGCGCATGTCCGCCGAATGACACGCGATCTCGAACGGCTCTTTCGGCCGCGGGGGATCGCGATCTTCGGAGCTTCCGAAGACTTCCGCAAGATCAACGGACGGCCGCTTAAGTTTTTGCTCGATCAGGGTTACACCGGCGGCATCTTTCCGATCAATCCGAAATATGAGACGCTCGCCGGGCTGCGCTGTTATCCCGATTTGCGCACGATCGAAGCGCCAGTAGATCTCGCGATCATCGCCGTCCCGGCACCGGCGGTCATGCCGGCGTTTGAGGCGTGCATCGAAAAAGGCGTCGGCGGGGCGGTGATCTTCAGCTCCGGCTTCGGCGAGATGGACGCCGAAGGACGCGAGAACGAGCAGCGGCTTGCGGCGCGGGCTCGCGAGGCGAGCGTGCCGATCTGCGGGCCGAACACGGTCGGCTTTTGGAACGCGTACGAGCACGTGCTTGCGACGTTCAGCCAAGCCGGTGACGGCGATGTTTCCGGCGGTCCGGTTGCCTTCGTCACGCAAAGCGGCGCATTCGGCACGGCGATCGTCGCGCTCTTGCGGCAACGCGGCATCAGCCTCGGCTACTTCATAAATTCGGGAAACGAAGCCGATCTCACATTCGCAGATCTGTTGGGCTTCGTGGTCGACGACCCGCAGGTTCGCGTCGTTGCCGGCTACATCGAAGGACTCAAAGACGGTCCGGCGCTTTTAGCCGTGGCGGATCGCGCGCTAGCGCTCGGCAAACCGATCATCGTGGCGAAAGTCGGGCGCTCTAACGCGGGAGCACGCGCTGCGCTCTCACACACGGGATCGCTCGCGGGCAGCGATCGTATCTATAGCGGAGCCTTCCGGCAGCGCGGTATCCTGCGGGTCGACGACGAGGAAGAACTGCTCGACGTCGTCGCCGCGTTTTCGCATTCGGCATTGCCGAAGGGACCGCGCATGGCGCTCGTCACGCATTCCGGCGGAGCGGGCGTCTTGATGGCCGATCGCGCTGAAAGCGAAGGCCTCGAGATCGCAACGCTGACGGAGCAGACGCGAACCGCGCTGCGCAAGGTCGTGCCGGCGTTCGGCTCGATCGGCAATCCGATCGACATCACGGCGCAGTTCATCGCCGAGCCGCGCCTCTTACGACAAACGCTCGAGATCGTGTTCGCCGACCCCGGCGTAGATTTGGGGATCTTTTACCTCGGAATGATGGATGCGTTTGCAGAGACCATCATCGAGCAGTTTCGCGCCGTGCAGCGGGGCACCGAAAAGCCGCTTCTCGTGGCATGGGCCGCCGCTCCCGCACACGCTCGGGCGAAGATGAACGAATTCGGGATCGCAAACTTTCCAACCGCAACTCGTGCGGTCGTCGCCGCCCGCGCGCTCGCCGGCTTCGCGCGCGTGCGCGCGGATCACGCGCTGCACGCGCGGCCCGCCGCAGTCGTGCCTCCGCCCCTGCCGGCCGGTGAGCCGCGGCAACTGCCGTCAGCGCGGTCGTTCGAGCTTTTACAGGAGTTCGGAATCCCTGTTGCCCCCTGGCGCGTGGTCGGTGACGCGGAGGGCGCCGTTCGCGCCGCACGTTCGCTCGGCTATCCGGTCGCACTGAAAGTGGAGTCGCTCGACATTCGCCACAAGAGCGACGCGCATGCGCTCGCCTTGGGGCTGCACGATGATGAGGCGGTGCGTCACGCGTTCGAACGAGTCGTCGCTGCCGCGAGCAACTACGATAGCGCCGCGCAGATCGACGGCGTGCTGGTGCAGAAGATGATCGAAGACGGCGTGGAGGTCATCGTCGGCGTTCAGCGCGATCCCGTCTTCGGACCGGTCGTCATGGCGGGGCTCGGCGGGATCTTCGTCGAGGTACTGAAGGACGTCAGCTTTCGCGTAGCGCCGCTGGCGCTGGCGGATGCTCACGAGATGTTGCGCGAATTGCGCGCCTTTCCGTTGTTGACCGGAGCCCGCAATACCGAACCGGTCGATCTCGATGCGTTGTGCGCGCTCATCGTGAACGTCGGACGGCTCGCGGTCGAGCGCGCGTCGTCGCTCGTCGAACTGGATCTCAATCCCATCAAAGCACGTGGGCGTGGCGCGGTCGCCGTCGACGCGCTCGCCGTCGAAGCATCGCCGTAAAGCGATGGACTTGGGCCTAGCCGGCAAGGTCGCACTCGTGACCGGGGGGGCGAACGGCATCGGTGCGGCCGTCGCGGCTGTGCTGGTCCGGGAGCAGTGTCGCGTCTACGTTGCCGATATCGACGTGGCGGCGTCCGACGCGTACGTGACGCAGCTGCGCGCGGAGGGAGCCGACGCACACGCCGTTTCGCTCGACGTCTCCGATGGCGACAGTATCGAGCGGGCCATCGCTCAAAGCGGCACGATCGACGTGCTCGTGAACAACGCGGGCATCCTACGAACCGGACGCATCGAGGCGACGAACGGCGACGATTGGGAGCGGCTTTCGCACGTCAATGTCGGCGGCGTTCTTGCCTGTTCGCGCGCGGTGTTACCGGGGATGGTCGAGCGTGGTTGGGGCCGGGTCGTGAATCTCGCATCGGTCTCGGCTTTCAAAGGCGGCGGTACGCTCGGCAACGCGCTCTATGGCGCGAGTAAAGCGGCGGTCATCGCACTTACCAAGGGGCTGGCCCGCGAGTACGGCCCGTTCGGCATAACGGTGAACGCCGTCGCTCCGGCCATCACCGATACTGCCATGACGGGCGCCGCGCTGCAGTCGCCCGAGATGCGCGCGCACGTCGCCCGCGCGATTCCGGTGGGACGACCCGCCCGTCCCGCTGAGATAGCGGCCGTCGTCGCGTTCTTGGTATCGGCTCAAGCGAGTTACGTCAACGGCGCCGCCGTCGTCGTCGACGGCGGCTTGCTAACGGTGTAAGGCCCTGCCGTCCGCGCCCGCGTTTCTAGACGCCCGCCGCGAGCGGCTCCGCCAGCACGCCGCGATCCGGCGCATACGTTTTTCGAATCGAGAGCACGCAAATCAAGCTGATGGCTGCGACTGCCGCGACGTACGAAGCGACGTACCACGGCGCTCCGTGGTTCGCTGCAACGAGCGAAGCCGCGATCAGCGGCGTGAGGCCGCTGGCGAAGATGCCCGAGAACTGATAGACGAACGAGATCCCGCTATAGCGGACCGGTGTGTCGAAGAGCTCGCTAAAGAGCGCAGCTTCGGGCCCGTAGAGCGCGGCGTACGCAATCCCGAACGGGATGCCGATCCCAACCCAAATCCATCCGACGCCGGCTTGCATCAATACGAACGCCGGGAAGACGAGGATGCCCGTCGCGATCGCGCCCGCCGCAAAGACTTTGCGGCGTCCGATGCGGTCCGAAAGCTGCCCGAAGTACGGAATGAAAAACGCCATCACGATCGCGGCCAGGGTCACCGCAGTCAGCACCTGCGAACGCGGATATTTTAACGTTCCCGTAAGATACGCGATGATGAACACGCCGTAGAGATTGAAACCGACACCCTCGATCCAGCGAACTCCCATCCCCAGAAGCACGTTTTTCCAGGCGGTCCGAATGAGCGTCGCAAAGGGCACCGGTGCGATTTTGTTCGCAAAGCGCGTTTGCTCGAAAGCCGGCGTTTCGACGATTTTTAAGCGAATATAGACCCCGACCGCCACGAGAACGACGCTCGCCAGAAACGCCAGGCGCCACCCGATGCCCAGAAAGAAAGCGTCGCCGAAGGACGACAAGATCGCGACCGTGCCGGTTCCGAGCGCGAGACCTGCGGGAACGCCGATCTGCACCCAGCTCGCATAGAAGCCGCGCCGTTTGACGGGAGCGTGTTCGGCGGCCATCAACACGGCGCCGCCCCATTCGCCGCCGATCCCGATACCTTGTACGACCCGGACACATAAGAGCATGATCGGCGCGGCGACGCCGACTTGTGCGTACGTCGGCAGAAATCCGATCAGAAAGGTCGCGAGTCCCATTATTAAAAGCGTTATCACGAGCATTCGCTTTCGCCCGAAGCGATCGCCGTAGTGCCCGAAGATGATGCCGCCGATCGGGCGCGTGACGAAGCCGACGGCGAAGGTCGTGTATGCGAGCAGCGTCCCAACGACCGGATCGAATGTCGGGAAGAAGAGCTTATTGAAAACGAGACCCGTTACGGTCCCGTACAAAAAGAAATCGTACCACTCGATCGTGCAGCCGATCGCGCTAGCAAACGCAACGACGTTGATTTGAGAATTTGAACGGGGAGTCGTCGAGGCCATGCATTCCTCCAGGCTCGCGCAGCGGAAAACGGAGCGGACTTGTCCAGACCGGTGCGGACATGTACCGGGAAACCCGTTCGCTTTACGCCGAAAAGAATCTTTTACACAACCTGATGCGCTACGTGAACGCGCCCGTCGTGAGCGGTGCTGAGCCTCGAGCAGTGGCTTCTCATCGGCGCAGTCGTGGCAGTCGGCGGATTGCTGCGCGGACTTGCGGGATTCGGGTCTGCGCTCGTCCTAGCGCCGGGGATTGCCCTCATGCTCGGAGCCCGGGACGGGGTCGTCATCACCGTCATTTTGAACGCGCTGACGCTCGTCCAGCTCGTCATTCCCGCCGCTGCGCTGACGCGCCGTCGGATCGTCGTGCCGATGGTCATCGCCGCCGTCATCGCGACTCCGTTCGGCACGCAACTGCTCGCCTCGGTCGATGCGCATGTGCTACGCCGCGGGATCGGCGCCTTCTCAATCGTCGCGGCGGCCTGCATGCTCGTCAACATGCGTATCCCGAGCACGACGCGGCTTTCCGCGTCACTTGCCGCGGGCGCGCTCTCGGGGTTTGCGACCGGCGTAAGCGGTATCGGCGGCCCGCCCGCGGTGCTCTATTTGATGTCCGATCGAAGGACGCCCGGCGCAGTTTTGCGGGCCGACTTCATCGTATTCCTCACGTTCGGCCAGCTTGCCGCCGTACCGCCGCTATTCGTATTGCACGTCGTCACGTGGCCGCTCGTCATCATCGCGCTCGAGCTCGTACCGCTGTACGTCGTCGCGACCGCACTTGGCGCGTACGGCTTTCGTCGTTTCGGAAATCGCTCGTTCACAACCCTGGGCGCAGCGATCGTGGTCGCGCTCGGTATCGTTGCTCTAATCTAGAGTCGCCTAGCGGCGTGGCAATTTTACCAATACGTCAGCGCACGTTGAAAAAGGCTTTTGAGGTCGTCGCGCGTGATCTCGCGCGGGCTGTTGGCAAAAAGCCGGCGTTGTGGAAACGCGCCATCCGTTAACGCTTCCGCGTCGTCGGCCGTGTACCCTAAGCTGCCGAGTCCATTCGGCATGCCCGTCGCGCGCATCAGTTCGATGATCCGTTTCGAGAGGAGGCGACCCGCGTCCGATTCCCCGGAGCCTTCGCTCCGTGCGCCCAGAGCGATGGCGGCCTCCATGTGCCGGCCCGGACACGCAGCGGCGGTAAATTCGAAGACGGCCGCGGAATTCACGATGACCGACATCCCATGCGGAACGATCGGCTCCTCTTGCGGGTAACCCGGCGGACGAAAATTACGAACCAACCCCGAGACGGCGTACGACATCCCGTGCGGTGCATGGCAACCGGCATTGCCGAATCCGATTCCGGCGAGCGTCGCGGCGAACATCATCTGCTCGCGCGCCTCGTCGTCGCTGCGGTCGTGCACGGCGCGCTCGATGTTGCGGCCCAGAATGCGGAGTGCTTCGATGCAGGCGATATCGCTAAACGGATTCGCACCTTGCGATAGCGGGCGAGCCTCGCCGCCGGGTGGGCGCTTGCGCCGCGTATACGGCAGCGCCGTGTACGATTCGAGCGCGTGGCTGAGCACATCGAAGCCGCTGCATGCGACGACTTCGCTCGGCAACGTCCGCGTGACCTCGGGATCGATAATGCCGAGCGACGGTTTGAGTCGGCGCGAAACGATCCCCGTTTTCGCTCGCATCGACACGAGATCGAAGATTGCGATGCCGGTGCATTCGCTCCCGGTCCCGCACGTCGTCGGACACGCGATATGCGGTCGAAGTGGTCCGGGCACCGTTCGACCCTCGCCGATCGGCGCGTTGACGTACGCCATGAAATCGGCGGGGTAGCTCGCGTACAAATTTGCCGCTTTGGCCGTGTCGATCGTCGAACCGCCGCCGATGGAGACGTAACCGTCGAACTTGCCGTCGACCGCGAAGGCGGCCGCGGCTTTAAACGACGCGTCGGTCGGTTCCACGCAAACATCGTCGTAGGTGACGACATCGAGATTCGCACGTTCGAGCGCCGTGATAACGGTCGCGACGAACGGCAGTTCGCGCACGGTCTTATCGGTGAAGAGTGCGACGCGCGTCATCCCGAGCGCCCGGGCGGCGTCGCCCGTTTCATCCAGGAGGTTGCGGCCGAAGCGCACGCGCGTGCTGTCGACCTCGAAACCGCGCTCTCCGCCTGGGACGCCGGCGTAGTGATCGTGACAGCAGCTCATACCGCGCGGCCGGCGATGAGGGCTGCGATGGCGATGGCCGCCGTGCGCGCGGCCGCGGGTTCGCTGCGCGAGGTCAGCAAGATGGGAGCGCGCGCCCCGAGCACGATACCCGGCGCGACGGCGCCTGAGAAGTTGACGAGCTGTTTGTACATGACGTTGCCCGTCTCGATTTCCGGCGCAAGCAAGATATCGGGATCGCCCGCGACCCGCGAATCGATTCCTTTGATTCGCGCGCAACGCAGCGAGAGCGCGTTGTCGAAGGCGAGCGGACCGTCGACGATACCGCCGGTAATCTGGCCGCGCTCCGCCATTTTCGCGAGTGCCGCAGCGTCGACCGTCGCGATCATCGCGGGATTGACGGATTCCACCGCCGCGAGCACGGCGACTTTTGGCGCGGCGACTCCCATCATTCGAACGAAGTCGATTGCATTCTGAACGATCGAACGTTTGGCCGCGAGCGTCGGCGCGATGTTGAATGCGGCATCGGTGATGTAGAGCGTCTTATGGTAGATCGTAGCCGGTACGGCGCATGCGAAGACGTGACTCATCATCCGATCGGCGCCGAGCCCGGTCGCTTTATGCAAAACCGGGCGCAAGAAATCGTCGGTATGAAGATGACCCTTCATCAATATGTCGGCCTCGCCGTCACGCACGATTGCGACCGCAAGCAGCGCGGCATCGAGTGCACTGGCGGCTGGGACGATGCGCGGGTGATCGAGAATGCCCAGTTGCTTTAGGAGCGCTTGGATCGTGGCGACGTTTCCGATGAAGAGCGGCTCGACGCCGCACGTATCGCGGGCGTCGAGCGCTCCGCGAAGCGACTCCGCTTCGTGAGGCCACACGACTGCCACCGTCCGGCGCGGTTGGTGCCGGACGGCGGCAGCGACATGCTCGAAGGGCGGTACTTCAGCCGTTGAGGTGGGCGTAACGGTCAAGGAAACGCTGCGGCTTTTTGAGCGCGTCGCGGCGGAACGGTTCGCCGAGTTCTTGTGAATCCACGACGAGGTTGATCACGGCGGGACGCTTGGAGGCGAGCGCAGCACGCACCGTACCCGCGATGTCGGCGGCGCGCTCCACCTTGTAACCCTCCGCTCCCATCTCACGCGCAACCGCTGCGAAATCGGGATTTTTGAGATTCGAGCCAACGAAGCGGTCGTCGTAGAAGTCGACCTGATTCTTCTTTTCCGCGCCCCATTGACTGTTGTTCCAGACGATTGCAACGACGGGAATGTCTTCGCGCACGGCCGTCATCACTTCAGCCATGCTCATGCCCCACGCACCGTCGCCGATGAACGCGACGACCGGCAGATCGGGGCGACCGAGCTTAGCGCCAAGCGCCGTCGGATACGAGTAGCCGCAATTTCCGAAGCTCATCGCTGCGAGAAAGCGCCGCGGGGCGTTGAAGCGCAAATAACTATTGGCGACCGACGAAATGTTGCCGATGTCGGTGGTCACGATCGCGTTGTCCGGTAGCGCTGCCGCGACGGTTTTGAGCGCGTGGCGGGGACTGATCGGCGAGCTCGTCTTCGAGGACATCGTGTCGAGTTCGGTGCGCCAGGCGTCGCGTTTTAGGGCGATTCTGCGAACGGAATCGGCCGCGCGGGGCCGGTCACCGCGAAGCGCGCGCATCCGCTCGAGGATGGCCCTGGCGGTCTGCTTCGCGTCGCCGCAGATGCCGAGCTCGATTCTTTTCGTCAAGCCGAGCACGCGGTGGTCGGCGTCGATTTGAATGATGCGCGCTTTGGCCGGCCAGTAATCCATGCCATGCTGTGGCAGCGTGCCGAACGGCCCGAGCCGGCATCCGAGCGCAAGCACGACATCGGCCTCGGCGATCATTTCCATCGCCGCTTTGGAGCCTTGGTACCCGAGCGGGCCGACCGAAAGTTCGTGGTCGGCCGGAAACGTGTCGTTGTGGAGGTAGGAGCAGGCCACCGGCGCCGTCAGATATTCGGCCAGTTGCCGCGCTGCGTCGACGGCATCGCCTTGGACGACGCCGCCGCCGGCGAGGATCACGGGACGTTGCGCGTCCGCCAGTGCCTCGGCCGCCGCCGCGATCTGATCCGGATTGCCGGCACCGCGCTCGAGCGTGAGCGACGGATAGATCTCGGTCATGAAATCGCCGTAAAAATAGTCGCGCGGGATGTCGACTTGCACGGGTCCCATCTCCGCCTTGGCGACGTAAAACGCACGGCGCAGCAATTCGGCCATGCGTTCAGGGCGATTCACTTGAACCTGCCATTTCGTGATCTTGGAGAAGATCGGCATTTGCTCGGTCTCTTGGAAGCCACCCAGACCCACCCCGAGGGTTCCAACGGCCGGCGTACAGACGACCATGGGCGTATGCGCCCAATACGCAGCGGCGACGCCGGTCACGAAATTGGTGATGCCGGGGCCGTTCTGTGCGATGACGAAACTCGGTTTACCGGTGACGCGGGCGAGACCGTCGGCCATATGCACGGCGTTTTGCTCGTGCGCGACCGAGAGAAAGCGGATGCCGCCTGCCGGAAAAAGATCGAGCGCGTCCATGTAAGCGGAGCCCACGATTCCCGGGACGAGATCGATGCCCTCGGCCCGCAAGGTTTCGACGAATGCCTCGCTAGGCGTCATTCGCACGGGCCCGCTCACGGGCTGCGTCGGGGTGGACGAAGCATCGCTCGGCTTAGTTTCCAGCATGTGAAATCTCCAACGATTGGACGGCAACGGCGGTACGGAAGCGAGCCGGCGGCGACATGTCCGACTTGTCTTTACTTGTACGGACAGACGAACTATAAAGTGCGTGACATTTAAAAGTCAACTCAAGGGCACCAGTCGATGATGAAGGGCGCGAAGCGCAGACGCACGGGCCGCGTCACATGCTTGCCGGGGCGGCTTCGACGCGCAGCGCGAGGCTCAGCGCCGGACCGATCTCGCCCGGGGTGTCACAGACGTGGGCGCCCGCTTCGCGCAGCGCCCGAACTTTGGAGTCACCGCTGCCGCGCGTGCCGTCGACAATTGCGCCGGCGTGACCCATCCGTCGTCCCCGTGGTGCGGTTCGCCCGGCGATGAAGGCGACCACGGGCTTGCGCATCGTGGCGACGTGCGCGGCGGCCTCCTCTTCCATCGACCCGCCGAGTTCACCGACGAGCACGATCGCCGCCGTATTCGGATCGTCGTCGAGCATGACGAGGGCTTCGCGCGACGTCGTACCGATGATCGGATCGCCGCCGATGCCTAAAAACGCGGACTGCCCGAGACCTTCGCGCACGATATCGAGGCAAACGAGGGTTCCCAAACTTCCGCTGCGCGAAATGACGCCGATGTGGCCCGGCGCGAAAATCGTCGGCGCAAAGCCCGGCATGATGCCGACGCAAGCTTCACCGGGCGTTACGAGGCCAGCCGTATTCGGACCGAATACGCGGGCGCCGCGCTCGCGCGCCGCCGCGAGGAAACGCATGACGTCGCGAACCGGGACGTGCTCGGCGAGGACGACGATCGTCGAAATCCCCGCGTCGAGCGCATCGATGACCGCTTCCTCCGTCGCGTACGGTGGCGTGAAAAGAACGCTGACATCGAGCGGGTGTGCGAGCGCTGCCTCGCGCGCAGAGTGATAGACGGGCACGCCGAGATGCGAGGTACCGCCCTTGCCCGGGGAAGAGCCCGAAACGATCCGCGTGCCACACGAGCGCATCCGCTCCGTCCAGAACGTCGCCTGTTTCCCGGTAATCCCTTGAACGAGCACCGCATGCTGCGAACGAACGATCATCGTGCCGCACCTGCAACGGGACTCGCCGACGCCGCCGCGGCAATTACGAATTGAACGGCATCGTCCATCGAGTCATAGGGCTCGATGCCGAGCTCGTCGCGAACGATCGCAATGGCGGCCTCCTCGCCCGTCCCGTGGATCGAAAATGCGACCGGGATGACGGGCTTGAGCGTCTTCATCGCATCGACCACACCGCGTGCCATGACGTCGGTTTGTGCAAACGCTCCGCAAAAGTTCACGAGCAAACTCCTCAGCCGCTGATTCGCGAGAACGATTTCGAGGGCGAGAGTTGCTTTCGTATATGCCTCGCCGCCGATTTCCATGAAGTTCGCGGCCCGTCCGCCGTAGTGGGCCACGACATCCATCGTCGTCATCGTCAATCCGGCTCCATTGGCGAGGACTCCGACGTCTCCGTCGAGCTCCATGTAAAGCAGCCCGATACTGCGAGCGCGCCGTTCGAGCTCGGTCCCTTGCGGGCCGAGCGCCGTCGCCGCTCTTTCGAAGAGTTCTTCATGGCGCCGCTTCGCCGAATCGTCGAGTACGAGCTTACAATCGAGCGCATAGAACTCGCCGCTTTCGGCGCGCACGAGCGGGTTGATTTCGAGAAGCTCCGCGTCGTTCACATCGTAGACCGAATAGAGCGCGAGCAGGACCTGGGTAAGCGCGGTCACGTCGTCGCGGCCGACGCTGGCGGCGGAAACCAGAGCGCGTGCGGCATCCTCGGACAATCCCGTGCGAATGTCGACGGTGGTTCGCCCTATACGGTCGTGCGCGACGTCCTCGATTTCCATACCGCCATCCGTCGAGAACAAGACCAGCGGCAAACCGGTCGACGCGTCGTTCGTGATCGCGGCGTAATATTCGTGAGCGACGGGCACCGCCGCTTCGATCAACACGCGCTCCACGAGATGGCCGTTGAGCGTGCTGCCCAAAAGCGAACCCACCGCGGCGCGCACCTCGTTTGCGCCGCTGGCGAAGACGATGCCGCCGCCCTTGCCGCGTTTGCCCGCAGCGATTTGCGCTTTGACGACGCAGCGGCCGAGCGGCGCTTCTCCGAGGGCCTCGGTGTCGGCAACGTGCGCGACGACCGACCCATCGGGAACGCGCAATCCCGCCTCGCGCAAGAGATCTTTTCCGACGTATTCCAGAACATTCATCGCGTCACGCACCGTAGCGCGATAGATACGCGCCGAAGAGTTCTTGTTCGGTCGGTTCGCGCGATTCGCACGTCCGTACGAGATGCGTGACGTTGATGAAGTGCTTGTACGACAGGTTCTCGCTGATGCTGTTTTTCGCCCAAGAACCGCAGCCCATCGTCAACGTGAAATTTAAGCCGTTGTCGAATGAGCCGCCATTATTGAAGCAGTGTGCTTGATTCACGAGCACCCGAACGACACCGACGCGAGCGGCGAGCTCGTCCGCGTGCGCGTCATCGTGCGTGTGGATGCCACAGGAATGCCCCGCACCGGAATACGTAAGGATCTCGCCGACTCGACTGACGGCAGCTTCGAAATCGGGCGCGCGGTATACCGTCAGGGCGACGCAGAGCTTTTCACCCGAGAGCGGTGCATCGTCCCCCACGTTCGTCTCTTCGACGAGAAAGAAGCGGGCACGTCCCGCGGCAGGGTCGGTAAAGCCGGCAATCTGGGCGATACGAGCCGGCGACTGAGCCGTCATCTGCGCATTGAGCTTTCCGCCCTGGAAGAGCGCGCGCTCGAGACGGGCCTTATCTTCATTATCGAGCAGATAGCCGCCCTCGTGGCGCAGAGCGTCGAGCATCTGGTCGTAGACGCCGTCGAGGATGACGAGACTATTCTCCGACGAGCAACTCGTGGCGTAGTCGAACGTCTTGCTGCGCGCGATTTTATCCGCCGCATCGCGCAAATCCGCACTCTCGTCCACGATGACCGGTACGTTGCCGGCACCGACGCCGATCGCCGGCGTTCCACTGCGATACGCATTGCGAACATTCGATTGCGACCCGGTGACGACGACGAGGTCCGCTTGCGCCATCAGTTGGTTGGTCAGTTCTTTCGTGATCGGGAGCGGCAGCATTTGAACCAGGTCGACGGGTGCGCCGATCTTACGAAGTTCCGCATGGATCAGCGCGACGACGCGCGCGCACGTCGACGCACCCTTCGGCGAGGGCGCGAGGATGACGGCATTGCGTCCCTTGAGCGCCATCATCGCTTTGTTGACCGGCGTCGCAGAGGGATTCGTCGACGGGCAGAGAGCCGCGACGACACCGATCGGCTTTGCGATGCGCGTGAGATTCGTCTTCCGATCGTGATCGATGATGCCGACCGAGATCGCGCCCGGGGCGAGCAGATCGCTCAAGGTGCCGAAGGTCTTGCGCAGATTTTTCTGCACTTTGTCTTCATAACGTCCGATGCCCGTATCGTCGACGGCGAGTCGCGCGAGCTCTTGCGCGTTATGATAGCACGCCCACGCGACCGCGGTGACCAGCGTGTTCGTTTGCGTTTGCGAGTACGCCGAAATCTCTCTCTGCGCCACGCGGCCGCGCTCGATCGATCCGGCGATGACGGCTGCAACGCTTGGAGCTGCTACGACCATGTAAAGACCCTCCGCTAACGAGTCGACGGACCGGCGCGCGTCGACGAATAGAATGGCTACGACGCCGGCGGCGAGCAGCCCGGCGCCGACGAGAAAACGATGGGATCCACGTACCCGTTCGGTCGACGAGCACTCCGAACGCGATGGGCGAGACGCGTCGATGGCGAACTCAGGCACGCGCGCGACTATAGCGGCGCGCAAGGCTTTGCTTACTCGTCTATACTTGTCCGTACAACCTGCTCTCAAGGTACAGCACCGATTTGCGAAAGTCAATTCCACGCAAGGGGCCGCTCGCGGCCGCGCGCACGGTCCTGGCAGCGGACGACCCGCTCCCGCTGTACGAGCAGATAAAGCGCGTGCTCTTGGCCGAAGTGCGTTCGTCCGGCACGCTGCCGCGTCGCCTGGGCTCCGACAACGCCTTGATGTCGCGTTTCGGCGTGAGCCGGATGACGATTCGAAGCGCGGTCGACGAGCTGGTCCGGCTCGGGCTCGTGCAACGCATACAGGGCAAAGGGACCTACGTTTTAGCTCCGCAGGCGGTCGAGGTCAGGCTCGACGGGCTGCAACGTTTCCTGCAAGAGTGGCACGAACCGCATTTGCATACCGAAGCGAAGATTCTCGTTTTTCGCCCCATCGCGGCTTCGGTCGCAATCGCGCAGCAGTTGCACGTTGCCACCGGCAGTGTCGTCTTGCACGTTCGCCGGTTACGGGAAGCCGACGACGGGCCCGTCGCGGTCGACGATCGCTACGTCGCCGGCTGGTGTATGCGGGGCATAACGCGCGAAGAGGCCGCGAAACAGTCGCTCTTCGTTTCGATCGAAGAACATTCGGCGATCACGACGGAAACCGTCGAGCAGACGGTTACGGCTGCAGCTGCAAGCAAAGGGGAGGCGAAACTGCTGGCGCTCGATCCGGGCTCACCGGTCCTCGAGCGCCGGGTGCTCTTCGCGACCGCGGATCACCAGCCGACACTCTGCGGTCGAAGCGTTTATCGCGGCGACCGCGTGCAGTTTCGGTTACACGCCTCCCGCACGGAATGATCCGTTCCTAGCCGATGGACGTCGGCGGCACCTTCGTATTTCTGCGCCAACCGCTCTTGGAGACGGTTGGCATCGCGGCCGGGGCGCTGCCGATTGCGATCCTCTTCGGCGCCTCGGCCGCTCTCGCGATCGTGCGCGGGGGACCGCTCGGAGGGTTTATCCGCGCGGGCGCCTCGTTCGTACGCGCCGTGCCGGAGCTCGTTCTCGCAATCGTCTTCGTCGTCGCGCTCGGATTCGGAGCCGTTCCCGGTACGCTCGCACTCGGCATATCGGGCGCCGCGACCGTCGCCAAGCTGTACGCCGAACTTTTGCAATCGGTGCGGCACGAACCCGAGGAAGCGCTGCGCGCGACGGGCGCCACCGCAACCGCGAGTTTTCTCGTCGGCCTCGTGCCGGCCGCGTGGCCCGGCCTCGTCGGCTTCGGCGCGTACGCCTTCGAGAGCATCGTCCGGGCCGCCGTCATCGTCGGTGTCGTCGGCGCGGGCGGCCTCGGCTCGGCAATGATCACGAGCATCAACCTGCTCGACTACGCAGCTTTTGGATGGTACGTTGCGGCGCTCGTTGCGCTCGTCGTCGCCGTCGATGCGGCGAGCGGGATCCTGCGCAGCCGAGCGCCGGCGGGGGCGGCGCTGGCGACCTTCGCTGTGGTGTCGCTCGTCGGAATCGTCGCGCTCGCACAAACGGCCCATGCGCCCTGGCATGCGTTCGCGACGGCGCCGCCGCGGTTGCTCGCCTATTTCGCGCGCGCCGTGCCGCCGGCGTTCACACCGGCCCTGCTCGTGTCGGCCGCGTATGGCGTGCTCGAAACGCTCGGGGTTGCGCTCGCGGGGACGCTGGGCGGGACGCTCGTCGCGATCCCGCTCGCGCTCCTGGTCGCGCGCGTCGTTGCGAGCGGCTGGGTCCGCGGGACGGGGTACCGGCCCTGGTCGATCCTGCCGGCCATCATCACGCGGGTGGGTCTGGTGATCGCGCGTTCGGTTCCTCCGATCGCACTCGCGCTCGTGGCGTTGTCGTTCGTTGGACTGGGACCCAAGGCCGGCGCTTTCGCCCTCGCGATTCATACCGCGGGTGTGCTCGGCAAACTGTTTGCCGAGAGCCTCGAACTGACCGATACGCTGCCGGCCGAAGCGCTCGTTGCGAGCGGCAGCACGGGTCTCGCGGCGGTCGGCATCGGCATCGTGCCGGGGGCGCTCGGCGCGATGAGTGCGCACCTGCTCTACCGTTGGGAGTGGAACGTGCGCGCATCGACCACGCTCGGCATCGTCGGCGCGGGCGGCCTCGGGCAACAAATCTTCAACGCGCAGCAATTGCTCCACGATCGCGAATTGCTCGCCTACGTGATCGTGGCCGTTGCGCTGGTTCTCGCATCGGACCAAGTGACGGTATTCGCGCGTCGCGACCTGCAACTGCGAACGATGGAACGCTAAGGGCGAACTCGAATCATGGGACGATGAGTACGACCATGCCGCGCCCCCAAATCCTGGACCCGCTCGATTTGCTCGGGCTCGATGATGAGTTCACAAGCGACGAACGTCTCATTCGCGATACCGTGCGCGATTTCGTCGGTAAACGCGTGCTGCCGGACATCGGAGCGTGGTTCGAAGCGGGCACGTTTCCGAAGGCGATGGCCCGCGAACTCGGTGAACTCGGCTTGCTCGGCATGCATCTCGACGGTTATGGGTGCAGCGGGACGAGCGCGACCGCCTATGGCGTCGCCTGCCGCGAACTCGAGGCGGCCGATTCGGGCTTACGGAGTTTCGTCTCGGTGCAAGGATCGCTTGCGATGTTTCCGATCCACGCCTACGGTTCGGATGAGCAGCGGCAAACGTGGCTGCCGCGCATGGCGCGCGGTGAAGCCATCGGCTGTTTCGGGCTGACCGAGTGGGATTTTGGCAGCGAACCCGCCGGCATGCGCACGACCGCGCGGCGCGACGGTGGCGATTACATCATCAACGGTTCCAAAGCGTGGATTACGAATGGCGGGATCGCCGATGTCGCCGTCGTCTGGGCGCACGTCGATCCGACGTCCGGTTCCGTTGCGGATGGCAGCGACGTGCGCGGTTTCGTCATCCCGACCCAAACGCGTGGCTTCCGCACGCAAAATATCGAGCGTAAGATGTCGCTGCGTGCGTCGGTCACCTCGGAGCTGATCATGGAAGATTGTCGCGTCCCCGCACGCGACATGCTCCCGGGCGTGACCGGTATGCGCGGGCCGCTCTCGTGCTTGAGCGAAGCGCGCTATGGCATCGTGTGGGGCGCGCTCGGCGCCGCGCGCGCGTGTTACGAGGCGGCGCTCGCGTACGCGAAGACGCGCGTGCAATGGGGCAAACCGATCGCCGCGTTCCAGCTGACGCAAGAGAAACTCGTCAACATGGCGCTCGAGCTGCAAAAGGGCCAACTCGTGGCTTCCAAGCTCGGCCATCTGAAAGACGCAAACGAACTTCTACCGCAACACGTGAGTCTCGGTAAACTCAATAACGTGCGTGAGGCGCTTGCGATCTGTCGCGAAGCGCGTACGATCTTGGGCGCGAGCGGCATTACGCTCGACTATCCCGTGATCCGGCACATGAACAATTTAGAATCGGTGCTTACGTACGAAGGTACGAGCGAAGTGCACACGCTGATTCTCGGTCAGGCGATAACCGGACACGCTGCGTTCGCGTAGCGCCGCTTAGACGGGCATGAGGCGCGGTGGGCGCGCGCGGTCGTATTGCGGCGGCCATGCGACGTCGATGCCGAGCGTCGTGGCGGCATGCAGCGGCCAGTATGGATCGCGCAGCAATTCGCGCGCGAGCAAGACGAGGTCGGCCTGCCCGGTGCGCACGATCTCGTCGGCTCGCATGGGATCGGTTATGAGTCCGACCGCACCGGTTGGGAGGCCCGCTTCGCTGCGGATCTTCTGCGCGAAGGGAACTTGGTAATGTGGTCCCAGGGCGATCTTTTGATGCGGGACGAGTCCGCCCGAGGACGCATCGATGAGATCGCAGCCGAGCGGTGCGAGATCGCGGGCGAGCCGCACGGACTCGTCCAAGGTCCAGCCGCCGTCGGCCCAGTCGTCGGCCGAGATGCGGACGAACAGCGGCATCTCCGCCGGAATGGCCGCGCGCACCGCCGCCGTCACGTCGCGCAGAAGACGCGTCCGATTCTCGAACGAGCCGCCGTAACGATCGGTCCGCTCGTTCGAGAGCGGTGAGAGGAAGGTGTGGAGCAGATACCCGTGCGCGCCGTGAAGTTCGACCGTATCGAATTCGCTGGCCACAGCGCGTCGCGCCGCGGCGGCAAAATCAGCGACGACGGTTGCGATGCCGGCCTCGCTCATCGCAAGCGGTGCTGCGCCGCCAGGAGCGTAGGGGATCGCACTGGGCGCGAACGGCTTCCAGCCGCCGTCGGCAACGGAGACCGAGGCCCCGCCGTCCCAGGGCCGCGCCGAGCTCGCTTTGCGGCCCGCGTGCGCGAGTTGCATGCCGGCCATCGCCCCCTGGCGTGTACGAAGTCGACGATCCGCCGCAGCGCCGCGACGTGTTCGTCACGATAGATGCCCAGATCGTAGGGCGTGATCCGGCCTTCCGGTGAGACGGCCGCCGCCTCGGTCATGACCAAGCCCGCGCCGCCGACGGCGCGGCTGCCAAGATGAACGAGATGCCAATCCGTTGCGAAGCCGTCGACGCTCGAATACTCGCACATCGGTGATACAACGATGCGATTGCGCAACGTCAGGCCGCGCGAGGTAAACGGTTCGAAGAGATGTGACATCGGAAACGTTGATAGCAAGCGGTCTTCGGGCGGTTTCAACGTCAAGGAGATGTGAACCGGCAAGACCGAACTCGCCGGAACGCTTTTCCATCGCTTTCAAGAGGGCTACGTATGGGCGCGAATATCGGCTACGGCGCGGAGGCATAGCCGGTGACGACGACGATCGAACGAACGCGCTTCTCCGCCGATGCTTTACGCGCGTTCGTACGTCGTGCGCTTGGCGCGGCGAACGTCGGTGACGACGACGCGGCCCTCGTCGCGGACGTGCTCGTCGCTTCGGATACGCGCGGTATCGAATCGCACGGTGTCGCCCGACTCGAACAATTCTACGTCGATCGCATCGCCGACGGTTCGATCGATCCGCGTGGCGTCGCGACCGTCCTGCGCGAAACACCCACGACGCTCGCGATCGACTGCGGCAATGCGCTCGGCCACCCGGTCTCCGTGCGCGCGATGCGCTCGACGATCGCGAAGGCGCGCGAGGTCGGTGCGGCGGTGACGACGGTGCGTCATTCCAATCACTTCGGCATCGCGGGGTATTACGCGATGCAGGCGCTGGAAGCCGATTGCATCGGGATCGCTTCGACCAACGCCGGCCGGCTCGCCGCGCCGACCGGCGGCCGGGACGTGATGCTCGGGACCAATCCGTTCGCCTACGCGCTTCCGGGCGTCGGCGACGACGCGTTCGTCTTGGACATGGCGACGACGACCGTGGCCCTTGGCAAACTCGAGATCGCCAAGCGTTTGGGGAAGCCGCTGCGGCCCGGCTGGGCGATCGACGCGGCCGGCGATCCGACGCTCGAGCCGGATGCCGGCATGAAGGGCGCGCTCCTCCCGCTCGGCGGCTACGGCACGGAGAACGGCGGCCACAAGGGCTATGGCCTCGGGCTCCTCGCCGACATTCTCTGCGCGGTTCTCGGCGGCGGGGTCGGCGTCCCCGATATGCCCCCCTCCCGGCACATCCTCAAAGGCGCGATTACGAGTCATTTCTTCGCCGCCATTCGGATCGACACGTTCCGCGACGTCAGCGCGTTCAAACGCGATATCTCGGCGATCATCGCTCAATTTCGGGCGAGCGCCCCGGCGCCAGGCTACGACGGTGTACTCGTCGCGGGCGATCCGGAAGCGGCCCGCAGCGCGATCCATCTGCGCGACGGTATCGGCCTCGATCCCGTCGTCGTCGCGAGTCTCGATCGGACCGCAGACAAACTCCGGGTCACGCGCGCGGACCGTTTGGGCAGATGAAGACGCATACCGAGTATCTCGTTATCGAGACGCCGGCGCGATATGAGATCCGCGATATCACGGGCGACGTCGCGGCGATCGTCGCTCGCGCGCAGGTCGATGACGGCATGGGCGCTCGTCAGCGCGATGCACATCACATCGAGTGTCTTCGTCAACGATCACGAGCCCGGTTTGTGGTCCGACATGCTGGCGTGGCTCGAAGCGCTCGCCCCGAGCAAACCGGATTACCGGCACCATCTCACCGGAGAAGACAACGCCGACGCCCACCTCAAGCGCTCGCTGCTCGGGCATCAGGTGATCGTTCCCATAACGGCCGCCGCACTCGATCTCGGTCCGTGGGAACGCGTTCACTATGGCGAATTCGACGGGATGCGTAAGAAGCGCATCGTCGTCAAGGTCATGGGTGAGCCCGTAAAGGAGGTTTGACCTACGGCCGCACCGCGACGGCACGGACGCCGTCACTTGCGTGGGCTTCAAATTTGTTGAAGTTTTCGAAGAACAACGTAGCCAGTTTTTTCGCCTGTATGTCGTACGCCGCTTTGTCGCCCCACGCATCACGTGGATCGAGCACGTTGCGCGGCACGCCATTCACGGAGCTCGGAATCGCAAGCCCGAAAAATGGCTCGGTCATGTAGGCGACGTTGTTGAGCGATCCATCGAGGACGGCGTTGACCATCGCGCGGGTATGAGCGATCGCCATCCGTTTGCCAACGCCGTATGCGCCGCCGGTCCAGCCGGTGTTCACGAGCCAACACGTGACATCGTGTTTGGCGATGCGCTCGCCGAGTAATTTTGCGTACACGGTCGGGTGCTGCACCATGAACGGCGCGCCGAAACACGTTGAGAACGTGGCCGTCGGTTCCGTGACGCCCTTTTCCGTCCCCGCGACTTTCGCGGTGTAACCGGAGAGAAAATGATACATCGCCTGATCGGGCGACAATTTCGCGATCGGCGGGAGAACGCCGAACGCATCCGCCGTCAGCATGACGATCGTCTTGGGATGTCCGGCCCGCAGATCCGGCACGATGTTCTCGATAAAGTCGACGGGATACGCGGCGCGCGTATTTTCCGTTAAGGCCTCACTTGCGAGATCGAGGGCGCGCGACGTTTCATCGAGGACCACGTTTTCCAAAACTGCGCCGAAGCGATGCGAAGCCGCCCAAATTTCAGGCTCCGCCTGCTGCGAAAGTTTGATCACTTTCGCGTAACAGCCGCCTTCGAAATTAAAGATGCCGTCGGCGGACCAGCCATGCTCGTCGTCGCCGACGAGCGGACGTTTGGAGTCGGCGGAAAGGGTCGTTTTACCGGTCCCCGAGAGACCGAAGAAGATCGCGCTATCGGCATCTCGCCCGATGTTGGCCGAGCAATGCATCGGTAAGACGTCGCGCAGCGGCATGAGGTAATTCATGATCGTGAACACGGATTTTTTGATCTCGCCCGCGTACCGTGTTCCGCCGATCAACACGATTCTGCGCGCCATGTTGATCAAGACAAACGTGCCGCTGCGCGTGCCGTCGCGGGCCGGATCGGCGACAAATTCGGCAGCGTCGATGATGGTGAACTCCGGCGTGAAATCGACCGGTGCGGCTGTCGGCGTTATGAAGAGGTTGCGCGCGAAGAGCGAGTGCCACGCATACTGCGTGATCACTCGAACGGGTAACCGATATCGCTCGTCGGCACCGACGAACGTGTCGAGCACGTAGATCTCGCGTTCGGAGAGATATGCGGCGACCCGCTCGAACAAGGCGTCGAATTGCGGTGCATCGATCGCTTTGTTTGTCTCGCCCCAATCGATGTGCGTCTCGCTGCCCGGTTCGCGGACGAAGAACTTGTCCTTTGGCGAACGACCGGTATGTTCGCCGGTTTCGACGACGATCTGTCCGTTCGCGCCGAGCTCGCCCTCGCCGAGCCGAAGCGCGTGCTCGTAGAGCGAAGCAACCGAGAGGTTGCGATGCACGCCCGTCGCGCTGGCAAGACCCAACTGCTCGAGATGCGTTTTTAAACGGCTATCGATATCGGGCAACGTAAGAATGGCGTCGTGCCTCCAGTTATGGGAAAGACGTACCGGTTTCTCTGCGATGACCGGCGTGCCTGCCCTGCGCCGATATGCAGCGGACGCCGTGCGCTCCGTCGAGAACGCCACGCCATGGCAGCGACGATCGTTCGACGGTTCATCGCATCGGCAGCAGCCCTTGGCGTGATGCTCGGCGCAGCCGGCGCCGCTGCGGAAGCCCGCACCGCCGGAATCCGTATCGGGACGCTCGCGAGCGGCCGGTATGATGCGATCACCGATGTCGCGGGCGTTCGTGTCGGTCAGGTTACAAAGATCGAAGGTGCGCCGGGACCGCTCGTCCCGGGCCGCGGACCCGTCCGCACGGGCGTGACCGTCGTGCTGCCCAACGCCGACCCGTGGCTCGATCGCGTGGCCGCTGCGACGTACGATCTCAATGGCAACGGTGAACTGACCGGCGCGCATTGGATCGATGAGTCCGGCTTTCTGGAAGTTCCGATCGCCTTGACCAATACGCTCGACGTCGGCCGGGTCGACGACGGCGTGATCGATTGGCTCGTCGCCAAACATCCAAACATCGGCGTCAGCGACGACGTGCCGCTCCCGGTCGTGGCCGAGTGCGACGATCAAGGCCTTAACGACATCGTTGGCCGCCACGTCTCACCGGCCGACGTGGTCAGCGCGCTCGATCGTGCGACGACGGGTGATGTTGAGCGCGGCGACGTCGGGGCGGGCACCGGTATGCGCGCATTCGCATTTAAAGCCGGTATCGGGACGGCATCCCGGCGTAGCGCCGCCGGCGGCTATACGGTGGGTGTCCTCGTCAATGCCAATACGGGTTCGCGTGCCGAACTCCGCATCGACGGCGTGCCGGTCGGTCGCGCGCTCGCAAACGAGGCGCTTCCGCAGATGCCGAAATCCGCGGCATATCAGCCGCACGGCCGTGCCGCCGACGGCAGCATCATCGTGACGATCGCGACCGATGCCCCGCTCGATGCGCGCCAGCTGCGGGAGCTAGCGAAGCGCGCGACACTCGGGCTCGCGCGCACCGGCATCACGTCGCATACCTCGAGCGGCGATCTCCTGGTCGCCTTTAGTACGACCCATCGCTATCCGCGCGATCCGGCGGTGCCGCTCCCGGTTGCGCTCGTAAATGCGGACGACACGCTCGACGCGCTCTTCAGCGCGACCGCCGAGGCAACCGAAGCTGCCGTCGTCGATGCGCTCGTGTCGGCAAAAACGCTCGCCGGCGCGCGCGGGTTGATCTTTTTTGCAATGCCGCTCGCGCGTGTTCGCGCGTTGCTTGCCGCAGCCGCGCTAGGAGGCTCCCGCTGAGACGGCTTCGGTGCCGTAAAGGGGGGTGATGAAGAGCGGCTTCATCGTGAGCATCGCCTGGACCGATTCGTCGCCGACCGTCACATGGCACAACGCCTGATCGCGATTCATCGAGAACACGTCGCTTGCAGCGACCCGGTTGGCGTTGTGCTGGGTGACGCGTGTCAAGATGGCGAGCGTATCCTCATCGTCGGTTTTGAAGAAGATCTTCTGCGTAAAATTTTGCAGCGCGGCATCGACGTGGTGTTTTGGAAGCACCGCATAGAGCGACGAGACGCCCTGCGTCGTGCCGAGCACCATGCAGCCCGCGGAGCGAATGATCCCAAGCGATTGCACGTCGGATTCAGAGATGCATAACTGGTACTCGTCGATGCCGAAGACGATCGGGCGCCTTTGGTTAAGCGAACGATCCGAACGGCGCTTTTCGAGCGCGGTGAAGAAACGCCGTTTCGCGAGCGTATAGATCGCTTGTGCCGCGCGTTCGTAGCGCGTACGCGGAACGTGCAGGACGAGCACCTTTCCGGCAAAGACGCTTTCCATCGGGACGAGATTGTGGCGGCGCGCGAACGTTTTCGTGATCTGGACGTCGCGCAGCGGTTCGAGCAGTTGTGAGACGGCGAATTGCACCGCGCGGCGCGTCTCAGGCGTGAATTGAACGTAGCGCGTATCTTCGTAACTTATCGCTTCGCGAATCGTCCACGCGTCATCGCCGTCAGGCGGCAACGCGCGCAGCCGTTCCATCGCTTGAATCCGGACCATCGCGGCAAATCTGTCGTCGAAGCAATAGCCGGTGAGGTGCTCGAACGTATAATATTGATTTCCCGCCGCCTTGAGCACGCGTAGTGCGTTCTTCATGCGGGCGACGGCGGCATCGACCCATTGTCGGGCCTCTTCACCGACGCGGCCGAAGGTGTCGCGCAGATACATCGCGTCGATGTCGGGATTGCCGCTGAGAAGCTCGAGCCCGATGTCGCTGCCGGGCTCGACGACGAGAACGTCGCGGCCTGCGCCGCGCGCGATCTCGACGGCTTCGATGACCGCTTCGGGCTTGGCGGCGATGATGAACGCTCCCGCCTGCAAGCGACCGAGCATATTCTGGAGCATCGGATTGTACGCGCGCGTCGTCTTTCCCGACCCCGACGAGCCGAAGATCATCGTGTGCCGGCACAAATCTTCAACGCTGAAAACGACGTGCTGTTTTTCGTCGCCCAGGCGCAAGGTTTCACGACGAGCGGGGTAGCGACGTTCATAGTCTCATCATCGTCACGCAGGTCGTGGCGCTGAAGGCGCGGCGCCGTGGCGCCGCCCAAGGGTGGCCCGGGCGTTAGGCGACGTGCATCGGTGCGAGATCGTGCGCTTGGAGTACCTCACCGGGCGACACGACGTGACGCTTGAGCCCGAGTTTGGTCGGATCGACGCCGAGCGCGAGCGCGACGAGCTGCGGAAGATGAAACGTCGGCAGATCGGTCCGGCCCCAGCGCGCGGCGGAATCGGCTTGATAGCCGTCGAGCGCGAGGTGGCAGAGCGGACATGGCGTCAAGACGGCTTCCGCACCCTTGTCCTTGGCCATGCGCATGTTTTGACCGACCATGTTGGCGGCGATGCCGTCTTTTTCGAGCTGCACGTGAAATCCGCAACAGCGCGTCTTGCCGGCGTAATCGACGGGTTCGCCGCCGAGGGCGGTAATGAGGTCTTCGAGTGAATGCGGATTGCGGGCCGATTCCCAGCCGTTGACGGATTCGGGACGGATGATGTGACAGCCGTAGAACGGCGCGACTTTGAGGCCGTTGAGCGGATTGACGACCATGCGTGAAAGCTCGTCGAGACCGATGTCGTCGATGAGCATCCAGAGCAGATGACGGACCGAGACCGTGCCTTTGTAGGAGGCGTTGAATTTGCCGAGGATCGCATTGGCATGCTCCATGCGGCCCTCTTCCTCGAGCAGTTCCTTATTGGACGCGCGCATGTGGCCGGTGCACGTCGAGCAGATCGTGATCACGTCGTCGAGACCGAGCGCCTCGGCTTGCGCATAGGTGCGCGCGTTGAGCACGCGCGCGACGTCGCGGTTGACATCGTTGAGGACCGAGGCACCGCAGCACGAAGCGGCGGTCAGTTCGACGAGTTCGATGCCCAGCCGATCCGCCAAGAGCATCGTTGAATTGAAGAGCTCCGTGCACGATTCTTTGGCGACGCAGCCCGGGAAAAAACCGTAGCGTTTTGTTTGAGCGGAATTCGACCGGCGCTTCGGCGCGAGGGGAGCGATTGCAACTGTCATTATCCGACCGGAACCTCCATGGAATCGAAAATCGTCCGGATCTCGGCCACCTTTTCGACGGGATGCATAAAGAGCGGCGGAATTTTTCCTCGCGAAGCCATCCGGATGCCGAGCGGCATCACCTTGAGCAAGCCTTTGATGTTGAAGCGGCCGACCGTGCCGGCGATGACTTCGTTTTCGGCGAGCATGCCCGTCGCTTTGATCGTTTTTGCGACGACGAGCGCGTGGCGCGGCCCCGGGCCCGTGCTGCCCATCTGCAGGGAAATGCGCTTGGTATCGATGATGCGATCGTGCGGATCGACGTGCTTGGGACAATACGAACAGGCGTAGCAGTGCGCGCACAGCCACAGATAATCGTCGTTGATCTGGGCGACCCGTTCCGCTTTCTTCGCATCGCGCGTATCCTCGATGAAACGGTACGCATACGAGATCGCGGCCGGGCCCGAGAACGCGGGATCGACGCTCACCACGGGGCAGAGCGAATAACATGTGGCGCACATCACGCAGTTCGCCACGGCGACGAGTTTCTTCATATCTTCCGGCGAGACGCGCCGCTCGCGCTCGTGATCTTCATCTTTATCCGCCGGCTGCAGGTAGGGCTTGAGGCGCGAATACTTGTCCCAGAACGGATCCATGTGGACGACCATGTCCTTCATGGGTTCGAAGTTGGGCATCGGATCGATCTTGACGGAGTTATCCGCGCGCAGCACCGTGCTGATCGGCGTCTTACAGGCGAGGCCCGTCACGCCGTTGATATTCATCGAGCACGAGCCGCAGATCGCCGAACGGCACGAACGGCGAAACGAGATCGACCCGTCGACCTCGGCTTTGGCATACTCGAGGGCGTCGAGCACGGTGGCCGTCTCCGGGAAATCAATTGCGACGCGCTCGCGGCGCGGTTCGATATCGACGGCCTCGTCGTAACGGAAAAGGTCGAGCGTGATAGTGCCCATGCGGTTAATACGATCTCACTTCCGGTTTGTATTTCGTAAAGGTGACGCCCCGCGAATAGTCGGCGCGCGGATCGGCACCCGTGTAGTGCATGAGCGTATGCTTCATCCAGTTTTCGTCGTCACGATTGGGATAATCCGTGCGCGATTGTGCGCCGCGGGATTCGGTGCGTTTGAGCGCGCCGTGGGCGATCGGCTCGGCGACGTCCATGAGAAATTCGGTTTCCAATAAGCCGATGAGATCGGTGTTGAACGTTTTGGATTTATCCATCACGGTCATCGTTTTAACCGCTTCGCGCGCCGCTCGCAGGGCCGCGACGGCAACGTTCAATTCCGTATCGTTGCGAAAGATGAAGACGTTATCGCTCATCGCAGCGTTGATCGCTTTGCGGACCTGCGTATGGCGCTCGCCGCCCGTGCGCGCGAGAATCGAGGCGATGCGGTCCTTTTCGGATGCGAGCGTGCGCTCGGAGCTGCGTATGGTGCCCACGCTTTTGATATGCTGCACGGCGTGTTTGGCGGCGCGGGCGCCGAACACGATCGTCTCCAGGAGTGAATTTCCACCCAGACGATTCGCACCATGGACGCTGACGCAGGCGACTTCGCCTGCGGCGTAGACCCCCGGAATGCGCGTCGCACCGAATTTATCGGTCTCGACGCCGCCCATCGCATAGTGCATGCCGGGCAGAATGGGGATCGGCGCATCGATCGCATCGATCCCGGTTGCGTCGAGCGCGAGCTCGCGAATCTGCGGTAGGCGCTCGAGAATTTTTTCTCGGCCGAGATGCCGCAGATCCAGGAGCACGCACCCGTCGATGCCGCGGCCTTCGAGGATCTCGGTCCACTCGGCGCGCGAGACCACATCGCGCGAAGCAAGCTCGCCCTTGTTCGGAGCATATTTGAACATGAAGCGCTCGCCCTCGTTGTTGAGCAGGTACGCGCCTTCGCCGCGAGCCGCTTCCGAAAGAAGAACGCCGTTGACCTTGAGCGACGTCGGATGGAATTGGACGAATTCCATATCCATCAGCGGGATGCCGGCGCGATAGGCGATCGACATACCGTCCCCCGTCGAGGCGTAGCCGTTGGTCGTCTTCGCGTAGACGCGGCCGAGACCGCCGGTCGCGAAGATGGTAGCCTTCGCGGTAACGAGCTCGAGCTCGCCGTTACGCATGTTGTACGCGACGATCCCCGCACCGACGCCGTCCTCGACGCAGAGCGCGGTCGCGAAATATTCCTCGTACACCTTCACGCCGAAACGCTCGAGCTGCTCCCAGAGCGTGTGCAGGATGACGAGGCCGGTGACATCCGCCGAATAGCACGTGCGCGGCGAGCCGGCGCCGCCGAAGGGTCGCTGGGCGATTCGGCCGTCCGGCAAACGGGAGAAGATGCAGCCGCGATGCTCGAGCCAAACGATCTGGCGCGGCGCGTCCTCGGCCATCGCTTCGATCGAATCCTGATCGCCGAGATAGTCCGAGCCTTTGACGCAGTCGAAGGCGTGCTGTTCAGGAGAATCGTCTTCCCGGTTTCCGAGCGCGGCGTTGATGCCCCCTTGGGCGGCGCCCGAGTGACTGCGAACCGGATGCATCTTCGAAACGATCGCGACGTCGGCTCCGGCTTCGGCCGCTTCCACGGCGGCCCGCATCCCCGCAAGCCCGCCACCGACGACGACGACATCGTGTTTGATCACGCCAACGCCTCTCCAAAGGTCATGAAACTTCTTTTCATAGTATACGGCGATGAAGCGCACGAACCCAAGGACCTTCGTCGCACGATCGCTTCCAGGAGTCGTTGGGACGGTCACGGCGAATCGTCCCGGTTGCGTCGCGTGTCCGCCGAGGTTGGTCCCAACTCGTGAGTTCCTTCGTTCACCTCCACGTCCATAGCGAGTATTCGCTGCTGGACGGAGCTTGTCGCGTCGACGCGTTGTGCCGTCGTTCGGCGGACAACGGCGCACCCGGCGTCGCGCTGACCGACCACGGCGTGATGTTCGGCTCGATGGAATTTTATTACGCGGCCCGCGAGCACTCGCTCGTTCCGATCGTGGGCTGCGAAGCCTACATCGCGCCCCGCGGTCGCTTCGACCGCACCGTCCGCGACGAGGCCCACGTGACCTTGCTCGCCGCCGATCTCGTCGGCTACCGCAACCTCGTCGCGCTCATCTCAAAAGGTTTCCTCGAAGGCTATTATTACAAGCCGCGGATCGATCTGGATTTGCTCGCGAAGCATCACGAAGGGCTCATCGTGCTCTCCGGCTGCATGTCGTCACTCTGTGCCCAGCCGTTACTGAAAAACGATTACGCGGGCGCCAAGAAAGCCGCGCAATCCTTCGTCGATATCTTCGGCGACCGGTTCTACGTCGAGGTCATGCGTCACGGTATCCCAGAACAAGACATCGTCAACGCCGGCCTGATCGAACTCGCGCGGGAGATGCATGTGCCGCTGGTCGCGACCAACGACTCGCATTACCTCGATCGCGGCGACGCCCAGGCCCACGATGTGCTGCTCTGCATCGGCACCGGTAAAACGGTGCAGGATACGAGCCGCATGAAATTCATGACCGATGAGTTTTACGTGAAGTCGGCGCAAGAGATGCGCGAGCTCTTCAAAGACATTCCCGACGCCTGCGACAACACGCTCGAAATCGCCAAACGCATCGATATCAAAATCCCCGAGACGCAGTTCAACATCCCGGTCTATCCGGTGCCCACCAAGAGCGATGCACCTTTGGCGACGGACCTGCGCTCGCCCGAAGAGTATCTCGGTGAGATCTGCGAGCTCGGGCTCGTCATGCGCTACGGCGTCGAGCGCGCGCAGAACGATGGGCCGCTGCGCGAGCGACTTGCCTACGAACTCGGCGTGATCAACAAGATGGGGTTCCCGTCGTATTTCCTGATCGTATGGGACTTCATCAAATACGCGCGCGACCGCGATATCCCCGTCGGTCCTGGACGCGGCTCGGCGGTCGGTTCGCTCGTGTCGTACGTGCTGCGCATTACCGATCTCGATCCGATCAAATTCGATCTGCTCTTCGAGCGCTTTCTCAATCCCGATCGCATCTCGATGCCCGATATCGATACGGATTTCTGCGTCGACCGGCGCGACGAAGTGATCGCCTACGTCACCGAAAAATATGGAACCGATCACGTCGCGCAAATCGTGACGTTCGGGACGATGGCCGCGCGCGCCGCCGTGCGCGATGCCGGTCGGGCGCTCGCGGTGCCGCTCGGCGACGTGGATCGCGTTGCGAAGCTGATCCCCTCGGGACCGGGCGGCCTCTCGATCGATAAGGCGCTCCGCCAGATTCCCGAACTGCGTGCTCAATACGATGCCTCGCCGCAGGTCCGGCAATTGCTCGATACCGCAAAATCGATCGAGGGGCTCGCGCGGCATGCGTCGACGCATGCCGCCGGCGTCGTCATTTCCAAGGACAAACTTGTCGACATCACGCCGCTGATCAAACTCGGCGACGACGACGTCAACACGCAGTACGACATGAGCTGGGTCGAAAAGATCGGCTTGCTGAAGATGGATTTTCTCGGGCTGCGCAATCTGACCGTGATGAAGAACGCCGAAGACGAGATCAAACGAGTCGAGATGCCGGAATTCGACCTCGCGCGCATCGCCGACGACGACAGCCGGACCTACGAGATGCTTTCGCGCGGTGAGACGACGGGCGTCTTCCAGCTCGAGTCCGACGGCATGCGCCGGGTCGTGAGCGAGCTCAAGCCGAATTGCCTTAATGACGTCGTAGCGCTCGTCGCGCTCTATCGGCCGGGGCCCATGGAGTGGATTCCGCAGTATATCAGCAACAAGCACGGCCGCACGAAGCCGACGTACCTCCATTCCAAACTTGAAGCGATCCTCGGGCCGACCCACGGCATCGCGGCGTATCAAGAGCAGGTCATGCAGCTCGCGCGCGATATCGCGGGCTTCACGCTCGGTCAAGCCGACGAACTGCGCAAAGTCATGGGCAAGAAGCAGAAGGACAAGATCCCCATGTACCGCGAGATGTTCGTTCGCGGCGCGATCGCAACCAATGGGATCAGCGAAAAATTAGCGGAAGAGATTTTCGCGTTCGTCGAGCCCTTCGCGGGCTACGGTTTCAATAAGAGTCACGCGGTGGCGTATGGCTGGATCGCATATCAGACGGCGTACCTCAAGGCGAATCACCCGCGCGCATATTTGGCCGCGCTCATGACGTCGGTCAAGGATAAAACCGAAAAACTGGTCGAGTACATCGACGAAGCCAAAAAGGTCGGCATTGCGGTGCTGCCGCCCGACGTCAACGAATCACGCATCGACTTCACGGTCGTCGCAGACGACATCCGCTTCGGACTCGCAGCGATCAAGGGTGTCGGCGAGGGCGCCGTGCGTGCGATCATCGCTGCGCGCGAGCGCGGCGGACGGTTCCTCGATCTCTTCGATTTCGTCAAACGCGTCGATACCAAACTGCTCAATCGCAAGGTCTTCGAGGCGCTCGTCAAATGCGGCGCGCTCGATTCGGTGCCGGGCAATCGGGTTCAAAAACTCGACGCGCTCGATGTCGCGCTCGAAGGCTCCCTGCGTGCCGCGCGCGACCGCGAGTCCGGTCAGGTGTCGCTCTTCGGCGAAGTCGAAGCGGTCCACGAGCATCTGCGCCCACAGCTCCGCGCGCTGCCAGCGCCCCCGGTGCTCGAGCAGCTCGCGTGGGAGAAGGAGACGCTCGGCATCTTCGTCTCGGGTCACCCGCTCGCCGACGTCGCCGAAGCGCTCGCCCGCGGCGGCGCGGTCGCCGTCAAGGATCTGCGCGCACGCGAGGACGATGCGTTCGTAACGTTGGCCGGCATGCTCACGGGCGTGCGCAGAACGATGACCAAAGCGCAGCAACAGATGCTCATCGCGTCGCTTGAAGACATGAGCGGCAGCGTCGAATGCATCGTCTTTCCCAAGCAGTACGCGCAACTGCAGGCGACGTTCGTGACCGATGCGATCGTTACGCTCAAGGGTCGCGTGCGCTTTCGCGAGCGGCGTGGCTCCGTGCCGGGCGACGACGTTCCGGTTGAGATCTCGGTTACCGTCAGCGAAGCGAAGCCGTACGAACGGCGCGAGGCGCCGCCGCCGAAGGGATGGCACGTCACCGCGACGTCCGTGCGGGAAATCGACGCGCTCGCGCGTTTGCTCGATGAATCGCCTGGGGCCGTGCCGCTCATGCTGCACATCGGCGAAACGATGGAAGCCGTGCCGCGCGGAATCTCCAACAGCCTCTACGTCAAGGACGAGCTCGAGTCGATCTTCGGTGGGACGCATGTGTGGGAGGCGCCGGTCTGATGCGGTTACCGCACGGAACGCGCGACTGGCTGCCCGCGGAATTACGCCGCAAGCGCGCGGTCGAAGCCGTGTTGCGCGGCGTCTTCGAACGCTGGGCGTACAGCGAAGTGCAGACCCCGAACTTCGAGCGTTTCGATGTGCTCGAGGTTGGTCTGGGTGAATCGGTTGCCAAGAAAACGTTTCTTTTCGCGGATAAGAGCGGCACGCAGATCGCGCTGCGGCCCGAGATGACGACGCCCGTTGCGCGTCTGGTCGCGACGCGCATGCGCGAAGCGTCGTTGCCGCTGCGTCTTTCCTACGTGGCGCCGGCGTATCGCTATGAAGACGTGCAGGAAGGCCGTCTGCGCGAATACACGCTCGGCGGCCTGGAATTGATCGGTGCCGAGAGTCTCGATGCGGACGCGGAGAGCCTCTTTACCGCAATCGAAGCCATGGATGCGCTCGGTTTGCGCGATACACTCTTCGATATCAATCACGCCGCGATCGTGGACGGCGTGCTCGCCGGACTCGATCTCGATGCATCCGCGATCGCTCACGCGAAGGCGCTTATCTCCGGGCGCAACGTCGTCGCCTTGCGCGGCCATCTGGCGCAGACCGGAAGCGCGCGCGCGGTCGATGCGGTCGTCGCGCTCGCGATGACCCGCGGCCGCGACGACGTGCTCGAGAGCGCTCACGCGCTCTGTCATACCGATGCGGGGTTCGCGGGGATTGAGCGCCTTCGGCGTATCTTGACGCGGGCGGACGAACTGGGCTTCGGCGACCGCATCAACGTCGACTGTTCGCTCCTGCGCGACATCACGTATTACACGGGTTTCATCTTCGAAGGCTTCGTCAACGAGGTTGGCTTCGCGCTCTGCGGCGGCGGCCGGTACGATGCACTGCTGCCGAAATTCGGATTCGCGGCCGACGCCGTCGGCTGGTCGCTTGCGATCGAACGCATCCTGATCGCGCTCGAACGGCGCCATAGCCCGCAATTCGGCGCGGCGCCCGCCGTCGACGTGCTCGTCAGCGGTTCGGATGTCGTCGCGGCGCGGGAACGCGCGGCGGGCCGGATCGTGCGCATCGATTTCGAAAATCTTAATCAGGCGCAACTTCTCGACGAAGCGCGACGTCACGGCATTCCGCGCATCGTGATCGCTGCCGGCGGCAGCATTCGTGAAGTCGAAGTCGCATTATGAAACTCGGACCGGGCGACGGATTGACCATCGCCATCCCCAAGGGAGCGCTCTACGACGATTCGGCGTCGTACCTGCGAGCCGCAGGTGTCGCGGTACCGCTCGATCCGGGCCGCAAGCTCACCCTCCAGACCAGCGACGGAACGCGCGTCGTCTTTCTCCGGCCGACCGACGTTCCGGCGTACGTCGAATTCGGTGCCGCCGACTGCGGGATCGTCGGGGCCGACGTCCTCTGGGAAACCGAGCGCAGCGTCTGCGAGCTCGCCGATCTTCGCTTCGGCGCTTGCCGGCTCGTCGTCGCGGCGCGTCGCGACGATCGTTATCATGAAGGGGCGCAGCTGCCGACGTTTCTGCGCGTCGCGACAAAATTCGAAAAGAGCGCCGAGGCGTTTTTTGCCGAACGCGATCTTCCCGTGCAGATCATCAAACTTCACGGCTCCGTCGAGCTCGCGCCGCTCGTCGGGCTCGCCGATCTCATCGTCGATCTCGTCGCGACCGGTAACACGCTACGCGAACACGATATGGTCGTCGTTCATCAAATCGGTGCTTCGACGGCTCGCTTCGTCGTCAACCCGGTGCGTTTCCGAGCCAAATACGCGCAGATTACCGCGCTGCTCGCGCGTCTGGACCCCCGCGTGCCCGCATGATCGCGCGGCTTTCCATCCTCGCCGCAAGCGACGAGGCGGCGCTCGCCGGTCTGTACGCCTGCGGCTGGGATCCCGCGGCCGAAACGACGGCAACCGTCGCGCGCATGCTCGCCGACGTCCGCGAGAACGGGGACGACGCCGTCGTCGCGTACACGCGGCGCTTCGATTATTCCGCGGCAACTGCGTCGGCGCTGCGCGTTGCGGTGCCGTCGCTCGCGGCGGCGTCGTCGCTCGTGCCGCACGCGATCGCAACCGGGCTGCGCCTCGCGCGCGAGCGCGTCGCCGCGTTTCACGAGCGTCAGCGCGCGCACGATAGCGAACATCGCGACCCCGATGGCACGCTCAGTTCGTTCCTCGTGCGGCCGCTCGGATCCGTCGGGGCGTATGTGCCGGGCGGAACGGCGACGTTGCCGTCGTCGGTCATCATGACCGTCGTGCCGGCCAAGATCGCGGGCGTTGCCCGCGTCGTCGTGACGACGCCTCCCAAGAGCGACGGCTCACTCGATCCGGCGATCCTCTATGCGTGCGCGCTCTGCGAAGTCGACGAAGTGTACGCGGTCGGCGGCGTGCAAGCGGTGGGCGCGCTCGCGTACGGCACGGCGACGATCGGCAAAGTCGATAAGATCGTCGGGCCCGGTAACCTCTGGGTGACCGAAGCCAAACGGCAGGTCTTCGGCACGTGCGGGATCGACGGTCTGGCTGGACCCTCCGAAGTCCTTGTCGTCGCCGATGCCGCTTCCAACCCCGCGTTCGTTGCGGGCGAACTGATCGCGCAGGCGGAGCACGATCCGCTCGCGCGCGTCGCCGCGGTTTCGGATGATCGCGCGCTGCTCGAACGCGTTGCCGACTTACTGGACGGTCCCTTCGCGACGGCCTGCGGGCGCGGCGAGATCGTCGCGCGCGTGCTCGAGCGCCGCGCGTACCTCGTCTACGCCACCGATCGCACGGCGATCCTCGACGTGATCGAGCGCTTCGCCCCGGAGCACCTCTCGATTCAGACACGCGATCCGTGGGATCTGGTCCCGGACATCACGCGCGCCGGCGCGATCTTTCTCGGAAACGATACGCCCGTCGCGGCTGGAGACTATATCGCCGGCAGCAACCATGTGCTGCCGACCTCGGGTGCCGCACGCTTTTCGTCGGGCCTGCGCACCGCGGATTTCTATCGGACGATGTCGCTGATCGCGAACAGTCGCGCGCGCATGCGCCGCGACGCCAAGACGCTTGCCGCACTCGCCGAATTCGAAGGCTTACCCGCGCACGCGCGGACGGCGCTTCTCCGCGACGAGCCCGAACGATGAAGGGCACAAGTGATCCGCCGCTGCTGTTGGCGCTCGATCTCGACGGCACCGTCGTCGAACCGCGCCGGCCGGTCCGCCCGGCCGTCGTCGCGGCCGTCAAGCGCGCGATAAGCGCAGGGATTCGCGTGACGATCGTTACGGGGCGCATGTACGTCGGTGTAAAGCCGTTCGCGCTCGCGCTCGGTCTGACGGGCCCGATCGTCTGCTATCAAGGTGCCGTCATCGCCGACGCGCAGACGGGCCGCTTCCAGCGTGAGATCTCGCTGCCGTACGCCGTCGCGCGCCGGATATACGAGATCGCGACACCGCTCGGATATCACGTCCAATTCTACCGTGACGACCGGTTTTACGTCGAGAGCGATAACGCGTATGCCGAACTCTATGCGCGGACGTCGGGAACCGCCGCCGTCGTCGTCGCGTCGCTGCTCGACGCGTTCCGCGGTCACGACAGCACGAAAGTCAACATCGTCACGGACCCCGAGCGTGCTGCCGACGCTCTCGCGCTGATGCAACGCACGGTCGGCGATTCCGCCTATGTCACGCGCTCCAATCCCGAATTCGTCGAGATGCTCAGCCCGGCGTGCAACAAAGGCGCGGCGGTACGTCTGGTGGCCGAACAGTACGGCATCCCGATGGAGCGCGTCATGGCGATCGGCGATTCATATAACGATGTTCCGTTCCTCGAAGCCGCCGGATTCGCGGTCGCGATGGGCTCTGCGCCCCTCGAGCTCAAAACGCTCGCCGACGCGATCGTCGGCGACGTCCAACACGACGGCGTCGCCGAAGCGATCGAGCGCTTTATCTTTGCAGCGCCGGCGGCGGATTCGCTCGCCGGATGACGATTGCGCCGCGCCCGAAACGGCGCACGCGTCCATCGCTTGCTGCACGGCTGCGGCGCTTTTGGATTCTCGGCCTCGCACTGTTCGCACTGGTCCTGTGCGGCGGTTTTGCATTCGCTCGCGCACCGGCGTTTCATCTGCACGATCTCCGGGTGACCGGCATCCATCACGTTTTACGCAGCGACGTCCTCGCGCGGGCAGCGATCGATCCGCATACCAACATCTGGCTGCTGGATCGCAGCGCAATCTCGCGTCGCATCGAGGAAATACCGTTCGTGGCAACGGCGCGCGTGCATCGGCGTCCGCTTGGCAACGTATGGATCGAGGTCGCAGAACGACCGGCCGACGGCTGCGTCCGTCTGCACGGCGGCACGGCCTTTACGGTCGATCGCGACGCGCGCGTCCTTGCGCGCGCCTGCGCCGCGACGCTCGCGCCCACGTACCATCTGCGCGCGCAGAGCGATGTACCCGCGGGCGCGTACGTGCGCGACCGGGAGCTTGCGGCGTTGCAGCGCGACGCCGCAAGCTTGACGCGCATGGGCGATCGCGTCCGGGCGTTGCAACACGACGCCTACGGCGGACTCGATGCCGATCTGCAGGCGGGCATCCGCGTTCGCTTCGGCGACGATCGCGATCTCGACCGCAAAGAGCGGCTCATCGGGCCGATCCTGGCCCAAATCGGAACCCATGCCGGCGCTATCCGAGCCCTCGACCTGCGCGCGCCCGCCAGCCCCGTCGTGGAGTTTCGACCGGCTCCACCCTCCCCCAAGCCGCTCCCGTTGACACAATATACACAAGGAACTCACCGAATCCACCACAATATGTAGGGGTATGCCACTCGGTTTGACGATGCGGCGGCGCCGGTATTTCAGAGGCCTGATTTGAGCAAGCCGTCGCGGGGCGCGACGATTGTCGGTCTCGATATCGGGACGACCAAAACCTGCGCGGTCGTCGCGAACGCAACGCGTCAGGGGCTCGAAGTGGTGGGCGTCGGCGAGGCTCCGTGCACCGGTCTGCGGCGTGGCGTGATCACGGATCTCGAGGAAACGGTCCGCTCGATCGAAGCGGCGACCGAACGGGCCGAACGCATGGCGGGCGTGCACATCTCGCACGTCTACGTCGGGGTGACGGGCGAACACGTTCAGAGCACCAACAATCGGGGCGTCGTCGCAATCACGGGCGAGGAACGGGAAGTTGCGCGTGGCGACGTGCGGCGCGTCGTCGAAGCATCGAAGGTCATCAACGTCGGTGCGGAACGGCAGATCATCCATACGCTGCCGCGACACTTCACCGTCGACGGCCATGACGGGATCACCGATCCCATCGGGATGAGCGGCACGCGTCTCGAGGTCGATACGCACATCATCACCGGCAGCAATACGTTTATCACAAACGTTCTCAAATGCGTGCATCGCGCCGGACTCGAGTCCGCGGGGATCGTATTCGAACCGCTCGCATCGTCGGCGGCAACGTTACTTGCCGAAGAGAAACACGTCGGCGTCGCGTTGCTCGATATCGGTGGCGGTACGACCGACGTTGCGGTGTATAGCGGCGGCGGCGCGATTCATACGTCGACGATTCCCGTTGGCGGCAACATCCTTACAAGCGACATCGCGCTCGGTCTTAAGACGACGTTCGCCGAAGCGGAGCAGATCAAATGCACGATCGCTTCGGCGGTGAACGATCAGCACGGTCACGACGAGTTCGCGGTCAAGACGCTCGACGGGCGTACGACCCGGATGGTGACACGCGCGCAGTTGCGCGCGATCGTCGCACCGCGCCTGCATGAGATCTTTCGCCTGGCTAAGACGCAACTCGGCGCACTGCCGCGCGACGTCATGCTCGCCGAGGTCGTGCTGACGGGCGGCGGCGCACATCTGCATGGGATCGAGCAAGCAGCCTCCGACTTCTTTGGAATGCCCGCTCGTATCGGCGTGCCAACGGCAGTCGGCGGCATGACCGAAGCCGTGCAACGGCCCGAGTACGCGACCGCGGTCGGCCTCGTCCTCTTTGGGCCCAAAGGCGACGGCGTTAGCTGGAACTCCGATTCCCACAACCCCTTTGGAAAAGTCGCCGCTTGGTTCGGCGAGCTCTGGAACTAGACGTTAGAAGCGCCCCGCGCGGCTCACCCTACTTTGCTCTCATCCTTTCTTGCGGAGATATCGATGGCTGAATCCAAGCGCTACAATCCCGAACAAACGGCGACGATCAAAGTCGTCGGCATCGGCGGCGGCGGCTGCAACGCCGTGAACCGCATGATCGCGGCCGGGCTTTCCAATGTCGACTTTTACGCCGTCAACACCGACGTGCAGGCGCTGCGCAGCGTGCAGACGTCCAATACCGTGCACATCGGCGTCGGCAAGACACGGGGCCTCGGGGCAGGCGCAAATCCGGAGACGGGCCGTGAAGCCGCCGAGGAATCGCGCGAAGATCTCGCTATGGTGCTCGACGATGCTGATCTCGTCTTCATTACGGCGGGGATGGGCGGCGGCACCGGGACCGGCGCCGCGCCGATCATCGCGGAGCTCGCGCGCCAGTCGGGAGCCCTCACGATCGCGGTCGTGACAAAGCCGTTCTCGTTCGAAGGCCGCAAGCGCATGCTGCTCGCCGAACGCGGTATCGCCGACCTCGAGCAAAAAGTCGATACGCTCATCACGATTCCCAACGAACGCATCCTTCAGATGATCGAGAAGCGGACGCCGCTGCAAGAAGCGTTCAGCTATGCCGACGACGTCTTGCGCCAGGGCATTCAAGGCATCTCGGATCTCATCACGCAGCCCGGTCTGATCAATCTCGATTTCGCCGACGTGAAAACGATCCTCACCGATGCGGGTTCGGCCATGATGGGGATCGGAGAAGGTTCAGGCGAGCATCGCGCCGCCGATGCCGCGCAGAAGGCAATCGCCTCACCGCTGCTCGAGACGACGATCGAAGGCGCACGCGGCGTGATTTTCAACATCACGGGTGGCCCCGATCTCGCCATGTACGAAGTGAACGAAGCCGCCGAAATGATCGCGCGCGCCGTCGATTCCGAAGCCCAGATCATCTTTGGCGCATCGATCGATCCGGAAATGAAGGAACGCGTGCGCATTACGGTGCTTGCCGCCGGTTTCGGCGCGCGGCGCGCCTACGATCCCTCGGCCACGGCGGCGTTTAGCTTCGAGCCAAAGTTCGAAAAGGTCGCGCCGGTCAACATGGACGATATCGAGGTCCCCGCGTTCCTTCGCTACCGTAGTTAAGCCAAGGTGCGCTACCAACGCCGGTCGAGGTCCGCTGCGTAGAGGCGTATCGCGCGCTCGTAGCCGCGAATAGCGGCGTCATCCGTGCTCTCGACGAGGGTTACGAGCATCAGCGCGATGGCCTCGTGCGCTCGCGCGATCGGACGCTTCCGCTTCCCGCAAACGGGTCACGGCGGCCCGCGTCCGTGCGTCCTTTTCAAATGCCATCCGGCCGCACTTCGTGACGTATGCAAAGAATTCGCTACGGCGCCGCGAACCGTGCGGCATGACGACGATCAGTCCTATCGCGGCCGACGTTGCGGAGCGGGCGATCGCGATCCGCCGCGAGATCCACCGCTTTCCCGAACTCGGCTTCGAAGAAGAACGTACGGCCGCGATCGTCGAGCGCGAACTCGATGCGCTTGCGATCGAACACCGCCGGATCGCGAAGACCGGCGTCGTCGGGATCGTGCGCGGCGCCTTGCCGGGCAACGTCGCGGGCTTACGCGCCGACATGGACGCGCTGCCGCTCACAGAGCGATCCGGCGAGCCCTTCAGCTCCACCGTCGCGGGAAAGATGCACGCGTGCGGCCACGATGCGCACACCGCGATGTTGCTCGGCGCGGCTCGCGTGCTGCAAGCCGAGCGCGCGGATCTGGCCGGGACGGCGGTCCTGCTTTTTCAACCGGCTGAAGAAGGGCCAGGCGGCGCCTTACCGATGATCGAGGCGGGGGCGCTAGAGGATCCGGCAATCGATGCGGTCGTGATGTTGCACGTCGATCCGCGGCTCGAGACCGGGACGGTCGGGTTCATGGCCGGGCCCTGCAATGCGGCGGCGGACGAATTCCACGTGACGATCGAAGGCCGCGGAGGTCACGGGTCGGCGCCGCACGACGCGATCGACGCGATCCCGTGCGCCGCCGCCGTCGTCCTGGCGCTGCAGAATATCGCGGCGCGCGAGATCGATCCGCTTAAAACGGTCGTCGTGACGATCGGAACGATCGAAGGCGGGTATCGCAATAACATCATCGCCGACCGTGTGCAGATGACGGGCACGTTTCGCTCGCAAGATCCGGCCGTGCGGGCCGGGCTCGAAGAAAAAGCGCGGCGCATCATCACCGGTGTGGCGGCCGGCTATAACTGTGCGGGCTCGCTAGAGGTTATCCAAGGCTACCCGCCCGTGGTCAACGACGCCGAGCTCTGCCGCACGTTCCGGACGTATCTGGGCGAGACGAGCGCGCTGCCTGTACTTTCCCCCGTTGCGACGATGGGCGGCGAAGATTTCGCGTATTTCGCGCAACGCGTTCCGGGTTTGCTCGTGCGCCATGGCGTTCGCAGTGAGCGAGCGGGCTCGGTTCATCCAGGCCACAGCCCGCTCTTTCGCGTCGATGAAGAGGCGCTCGCCTACGGCATCGAGACCCTTGTGGCCTTCGCGCGCGGTGTCGGCGCCGGCCGGGTCTTTGGAGGCGACGCAAGACCGTAGCCCGGCTCACATTCGCGCTCGGCCGATCGGAATATGCTTACCAGCACACCCCCACCGGGGCCGGAAAGGTTTCGATGTCCGCTGCTATCCCCCGCAAGAAAGTCAACCTCGAGCAGCAGGTGCGCGCCGCGCGTGACCTCGGCCTCATCGAGTCGTATCGGGCCGGGCGGCGGGAAGCCTTTGACGAGCTCGTTGCGTCGTACGACCAACACGTGCGACGGATTCTCGCCCAGCTCAACGTATCGACAGGCGATGTCGAAGATCTCGCGCAGGAAGTCTTCTTGCGTATCTTCCGCAACCTGCATCGTTTCCGCGGCCAGTCGTCCTTCTATACGTGGCTCTACCGTATTACGGTTAATGTGTTTTTCGATCACAACAAGAAGCGCAAGCGCGCCGATGTGCGGCTTGCACGGATGCAAAACGCCCTCGTCGACGTGACCAACGTGCGCCACGATGGCGAGGACCCGTATTACGCCTGTTACAACGCCTTGACGCAAGACGAGTTCGCAAAGGCCATCGAGGCGTTGCCGGAAGCGTTTCGGACCGTCGTGTCCATGCGCGAAGTGGACGACCTTACGTATGAAGAGATCGCCGTCCAGACCGGCATCTCGATCGGTACGGTCCGTTCGCGCCTCTCGCGGGCACGCGCACGTCTGAAGGAACTGCTGCGCCCCGTCTTCGTTCCATCTGCGGCATAGAGCTGCCGTCCCACAAGATGTTGGGGGTGCGACGGCCTTCGTCCGCAACAGCTTGTATGAGGGCGCAGGAACGGCGTGGGCCGGCGCGAACGCACCGACATGGTCGTAACACTTGGGCCCGGCGAGCGTCTTTCGTCGAACGCGTTGCACAGTAGTCAAGATCTCGGAAGCAGTCCTGAAGCCGCGTTCGCGCTCCTCTGCGAGATCGAGAAATGGCCGGTCTGGCTTTCGTTCGTGCGCAGCGCCCACCGGACCGACGCCTCCGCGCCTCTCCAGCTTGGAGCGGAGATCGCGCTGCGCGGCGCGATTCCGGGCGAAGCCGAAGAACTCTACGAAGTCGACCAGTTCCTGCCCGGCCATATCATTTCGCTCGTGGGAGCCTATTCGGTGCGACGACGCATCGAATTTTGGATCGAGCGGAAGTCGTCGCGCGCCAAGCTCATCGTGCGCATGGATTATCCGGCGTATGGTGGGACCATTGGCGCCCTTTTGGACCGGGTGACGGCCCGCCGTCGTTTGTTAGGCGCCCTTGATGAGTCGCTGCTCCACTTTAAGGGGCTCGTCGAATTCAAAGACGTCGCTAAAGACGACCTGCTCGCGGATTTCTAAGGATTTAGCAGTCGTTGACGCGAAGTGCTAATTTTACGTATACTCAAAGTTGCTTCTGCTTCGCTCAACCGGGGGACAAGGGTGCCGATCTACGAGTATCAATGTGCGACGTGCGGTGCCATCACCGATATCAAGCACGGATTCAAAGAGACGGCGACCGAGCCGTGCGGGAAGTGCGGTAGCCGCGATCTCAAGCGCGTCTTCAATCCAGCGAGCATCGTCTTCAAGGGCTCCGGATTCTATGTGACGGATTCGCGTAAAGCCAGCGAACCGGCGAAGACCGAGGTCAAATCAGAACCAAAACCGGAAACGAAATCCGAGCCGAAAGCGGAGCCGAAGAAAGAGTCCGGCGCAAAGAGCGACGCGGCGGCATGACGCCGCGTACGACGAGTCTCCTCGTCCTAGGGATTGCGCTCGCGCTCGCCGTGGTGCTCGCTGCTGCCGGTGTTGTGCGGCTCGTGAGGCTCGGGCTTGGGCTCAAGCGCCGCATCGCGGCGTATAAGGGCTTGCCGTTGCAGCCCGTCATCGACGTTGCGCAACGTAAAATTTTTCGCGCGACGCAGCGTGCCGCGGGTCTACCGGTGCTCGCGGACCGGGCGAAGGCGGCATGGGCCGCTATCGTTCGTGCGCGCGCGACGATCGGCGCGATCATAACATCGCCGAGTGCCCTTTGGCGCCTTGGCGAGTTGGTCGTTACCGGGAAGTAGCTTGCGCCGCTTCCCAGAGCGGAACGAAGTCGGGAAAGCTTACGGCGATGCATCCCGCATCGTCGATGGTATGCGGGCCGACCGCTGCTGCCAGGGTCGCGACGGCCATGGCGATGCGATGATCGTCATGCGCCTGCAGCGTCGTGTCGGGTACGCGCGCGCCGCCGCCGGTGACCGCGAGGCCGTCGGCGTATTCCGTGACCGTGACGCCGCACGCGCGTAACGTTTGGGACATGCTGGCGAGCCGGTCCGATTCCTTAGCGCGCAACTCGGCCGCACCGGCAATCCGCGTTGTGCCCGTCGCGTGCGCCGCGACGGCGGCCAGGATCGTCACTTCGTCGATCGCGCGAACGACCAGGTCGCCGGCAAGCGTTGCTGCGTGTAAGGGCCGATAGCGTATCGCAATGTCCGCGACGGGCTCGCCGTCGAGAAAGCCCCGGTCGCAAACCGTCAGGTCGGCGCCCATCGCCTGCAGCGCGTCGAGCATGCCGGTACGCGTGACGTTCACTCCCACTTCGCGCAGCACCAGATCGCTTCCGGGAGTGATGGCCGCGGCGGCGAGAAAGAAGGCCGCGCCCGAAAAATCGCCTGGAACACGCACGTCTTGCGCGACGAGCGTGCCGGGTTCGAGTTCGATGGTGCGTCCGTCGAAGCGTACCGCGCGGCCGAAACGTCGCAGCATGATCTCGGTATGGTCGCGCGAAAACGCGTCGCCCGTTACGCGCACGCGGCCGCGCGCATCGAGATGCGCGAGCAAGATGGCGGATTTCACTTGAGCCGACGGAACCTCGAGTTCGAATGTGCCGCCGGCCGGGCCGGTGACGCCGCGCACGGTGACGGGGAGGCGTCCGTTGCTCGTTTCCACGGTGGCGCCCATCGCGCGCAGCGGCCGCGCGACGCGCTCCATCGGCCGCCGGCGCAGCGACTCGTCGCCGTCGAAGGTCGCGGCGATCCCGCGCCCCGCGCATAGGCCCAGGAGCAGGCGCGTCGTCGTGCCCGAATTGCGCGCATCGATCGTAGTCGCGGGCGAGCGCAGCGCGCCGCCGCGCACGACGATCGTCGCGCCGCGATCGTCAACGTGTGCGCCGAGCGCGACAATTGCATCGCGCGTCGCCAAGACATCGGCGCCGCGGTTGGGCTGTGTGATCGTGGACGTGCCGCCGGCGGCGGCGGCAAACATGAGCGCGCGGTGCGAGATCGATTTATCGCCCGCAACGCGAACATCGCCACGCAGCGGGCCGCGCTGGAACGTCACGGCGATCTTTCTGTGGTCCGAAGCTTTGGTAGGGAAGGTGGGATTCGAACCCACAAGAGCGTAAGCTCAATCGCTTTTGAGGCGATCGCGTAGACCGTTCCGCCACTTCCCCGTCGTCACGGCGACATTCGAGCAGCCGGAAACGCACCCTGCGTCACGATCTGCGCCGCCCGATCGGCAATGGAGAGTGCGGCCCGCGCGGCCTCGATCGATAGCGCGCGCTCGTAGCCGTAGCGCACGTGCGGCGACCGCTGACGCGCGAGCACGAGCCGAGCGACGATCGAAGAAGGGCGTTCGTAAACCGTCGCCTCTTCGACGTCGCCCGCGCGCCATGCGATCGTCGCGAGCTCGTGGGTCGCGGTATCGTAGTAGCCGAGCGCGTGGCCGTCCTTCACGCGCAGCGTCGTATCGGCAATCGATACGCCCTCGCCCGGCGTGAGCAGACGTAGCGTCGCGGGCGAGTCGCCGGTACCGACCGACAACGACGTCACGCTCACGGCGCGCTGCGCGTCGCTGGTCGCCGGACCCGCGGCGAACGTAACGCGTTCGTCGACGTCGAAGGCGCGCGCATTTGCGGCGAGCGTGACCGTGCGCTCGAAGCGCGCCCCGTTCGGCACGACGTCGGGCGCATCGTAAGCGAACGTCGCGCTCGCTCGGGGGCCACTGCCCAGATCGCTTGCGCGATACATGCGGTTGAACGTACCAGCCGGGAATTGATGCGTGTATTTAGCGATCCGGTCGGTCGTCGAGAGCGGCGGTTCGACCGCCACATCGTCGCGCATCGTTCCGACCGACGTGAAGACGTTGCGCCGCGTGAGGTCGTCTTGGAAAATGAACGCGCGCGCACCCGCCTGCGGCGCGACGACCACGCGCACGGCACCGCTATCGAGCACGACGGCAGCATACCCTTCCCGATAGATATCGCTCGCATACGCGATCGCGCGGCCCGCTGGCGGGTTCATGAACGCGATCGACGGTAGCAACGCGTCATTGCGTACCGGCAGCGTCTCACCGGCCGCCGGCGACGGTTCCTTTGCGCTCGCGACGGCATGAACCACCGTCAATTCCATTACGCTCGGGTCGAACGCTCGCGCGCGCGGGCGACCGCCCGTTATGGCCGCAACCAGCGCCTCGTGCGCGGGAACGATAAACGGGGCCAAGCGCTTGGGACCCTGCGGCGTTGCGATGGTGGCAGCCGTTACCGCAAGGGGTGTGTCGGCGTAATTCGGGACGGTAAGAAACCCCGCAACGACGTGCGACGGGTCGGCGGCGAATGATGCACCAAGAACACCGTCGACGCTGCGCCGGCGTTTCGTCGCTCGCCATGTTTGGGCAAGCACTGCATCCGTCACGGACCCCAGCAGCAAACGGCCGCCCATGCGACGATAACGCGCGAGCGTCTCGGCAACATCTTTCGCGTAAGCATCACGCACGGCGTCGAAGGCAGGCACGACAAGCAGCGGATAGCGCATCAGCTCCGCAGCGCCGAGTGCGTGCGGATCGACGAGCGCGCACGACAACCCCGCGGCCCGACAGGCCTGCTGCGCAAGAATCGTCGCCGCCGCGATTTTCGCGTACGCATCGTTGCTCGGTGCGATCCCGTAGCTCGCGCCGGTATAGGCGATGGCGGCATCGTAGCGCGTTTGCGCAGCGGCGAGCTGCGCACCGAACCGCCGGACGAGCGCGCCGATGCGCGCCATCGGCGGATAGCGCGCCGCGTGCGCGCCGTCGAGCGTAAGCCCGGCGTCCCAAGCGTAGAAGCCGTTTGCGAACGGCGCCTCCCAGCCCGTCGGATAGAGCGTATCTTGCGCGGGAAAATTGACGATACCGCGGACACCTTGGCCGAGCATCGTCGCCAGCGCCAGCGACGTGTTGCTCGGATCGGCCGAGCGCGGGCGGACGTCGCCGGGCTGCTCGAGCCAGCCGGCTTGGAATTCGCTTGCCATCATCGGCTGATGCGGCCGCGTGTGTAGGAGCCCCATCGAAAATTCGAGCTGCGCGCGATCGTGTTCACCGAGCGCATAGGCGTCGCTCTGATACCAATTGCCCATCGCCCACACGGGCGACGACGCCGTCACTTTCATCTGATACGTGTTGATGAACGTGAGCTCGCTTGGGCCCGTGACGCGCTGCACAACGTCGCGCAAATACTCCAGGTACGCGCGTAGATGCGGGGCGGGATAGGTTTGATTGTCGATATACGCGCCTTGGTCGTCATCGAGTGCGACGGCCACGATGCGATCGGCGACGAATCCGCTTTCGCGTAGCGCGCGTTCGAGCCAGCGCGTCGCATACCGGAGATGCGTCGCATTGCGCATCCACTCGGCTGCGGCGTCATCGGAATGAGCGTTTTGCAAGGTTGCGGTTGCGGGATAGCGACCTTCCAGCACGTCGTGCAGCGGCATACCGTATTCGGGACGCTCCAAGAGCCACGCGGGATAGCCGCCGTTGCGCCATTCGTTGCGAATGACGGGACCGGGCCGCAGGATGATTTTGAAGTCGAACTCGCGCGCGAGACGGAGGACCTCATGCAGATCGCGCCGGGGACTCGTCCGGCCGTCGAAATCGAAATCACCGTCGGCGAGTTCGTGCCAATTCCACGGGACATACAGGTCGAGCGTATTGATGCCCAGCTCCGCGAGCGCGCGCATCGACGCGGCCCACGTTTCCCGCGGCAGGCGTTCGTAGAAGAACGCTGCCCCGTAGACGAAGAATGGCTTGCCGTCGACTTCGAATATCGGGTCGCCGCCCGGGCGATCGACGATGCGCGCGTGGCCGAAATGCGGCGTCGGCAGCGTCGCTGCGTCGCTCGGGCGCAGGCCGCAGGCGCACGCCGTTGCAAACGCGAGCGCGCCGACGGTGGCGGCTCGTGCGAGGAAGGGCCACTCCGCCGCACGCCGCGCGCGCCAGAAGAAAACCAGCGTGCCGAGCGCGAGCGTCGCCAGGCCGTACGCGATCGCGGGTCCGCCGGACGATATGAAGATGTACATCCAGCCGCAGAAGGCAACCAGCGCCGGCAGCGGATATCCCCACATGCGATACGGCGCGCGCACGCGACGCGCACGCACGACACCGAGTGCCACGATTTGTGCGATTGCCTGGATGAGCACGATGCCCGCCGTCAAGGCATTGATCACATCGCCCAAGGAGAAGAAGCAGGGGGGAATGGCGAGAAGTCCCAGCACGACCAGCGAGACCGTCGGAAAGCGGCCGTGCGGGTGGAGCCGCGCGAACGGCTTCAGGAACACGCCGTCGACGGCGGCGGCGTAGGGCACGCGCGATGCAGCGAGCAGTCCGCCGAACGTCGAGGCAAACGCGGTAACGAGAATCGCGATCGTTACGACGCGTGCCGCGACGCTGCCCCATGTTCGCTCGACGACGGTCGATGCGACGTAGTTCGCGGCCGCGGGAATCGGCCCGTCCGCCGCTTGCGCAACGAGTTCGCGCCACGGTACGACGCCGAGCACGCCGAGTTGCACGAGAATATAGAGCGCCCCGACGCCGAGAATTGCGATGAGGACCGAGGCCGGCAACGTTCTTGCCGGCGATCGTACTTCGTCGCTAATCGCGCACGACGAACCGTAACCGGCGTAGTCGTAGAGCGTGATCACGAGTGCGGGTCCAAGTCCGGCCGCGAGCGCCGCGAACAGTCCAACGTGCGGATCGCCGCCCAGGGCACGTCCGAGGTGAACGTGCGATGCGCCCGCTGCCGCAAGCGTTGCGAGCGTCGCAAGCGCGATACCGGCGAGCGCGATGCCGAGCGTTCCGACGACATGGATCGGCCGGTACAACAGCACGAGCGTCACGATGCCGATGCAGGCGGCCACGATCCCCTGTAGCACGACGTTCGTTGCGAGCGGCGTCCACAGGTAACCGGCGTAGTGCGCGAAGCCGATGTAACCGGTCGCGATCGTCAGCGGCGCCGAGATGACGAATTGCCAGGCGAAAAGAAATGCGAGGAAGCGTCCCCAGCGTTCGCGGCCGAAGGTTTCGCGTAAGAAGACATACGTACTGCCGGATCCCGGGTAGAGCGAGCCGAGCTCGCAATACACGAGCCCATCGCAGAGGGCGATGATTCCGCCGACGATCCACGCGACCAGAGCCGTGCTTCCGTGCAGGTTTGCGAGCACGAGCGGGATCGTGATGAGCGGGCCGATACCGATCATCGTGATGACGTTCACCGCCACCGCGCCCCGCAAGCCAAGGCCGCGAATCATCATTGCCAAAGTATCGCGACGCGGGAGCGCCGTCCTTGCGAACCTAAAGCGAAACCCGTGGCAACGAGTGAACTCGGCCGACTGCTGAACCTGCGGGGCGACGTGCGGATCGACTTCATCGATGCGCCGTCGTTGCGGGCCAACGCGCTCGGCGATCCGTCCTTGCGGCCGCTCGCGATCTACACGCCACCGGATTTCGATCGGCATGGGTCGCGCCGCTATCCCGTGCTCTACGTCCTGCACGGGTACACGGGCGACGTTGCGGCGCTGCTCGCGTCGGGGCCTTGGTCGACCAACGTCGTGCAATGGGCGGACCGTCTGATCGCCGCTGGCGAGATGCCGCCGGTTCTGCTCGTCATCGTCGATGGAAACACGCGCCTCGACGGTTCGCAATATGTCGATTCCATCCACAACGGAAACTACGCGACCTATACGGTGCGCGATGTTATCGGCCACGTCGATGCGACCTACCCGACGATCGCGCACGAGGGCGGCCGCGGGGTGCTCGGCAAATCCTCCGGCGGCTTCGGCGCGCTATATCTAGCGATGACCTACCCGGGCGTTTTCGGCGCCGTCGCATCGCATAGCGGCGACGCGGGTTTCCGTGGTGCGTTCGTGCCGTTATTGGCCGGAACGCAGCGCACGCTCGAGGCATACGGGGGCGACATAGCGGCCTTCGTCGCTGCGTTCGAAGCCAAACGGAAACACGCCGACGGCGAGATGGAGGCGATCATGCTGCTCGGCCAAGGTGCTGCGTATTCCCCTCGCGCGGCGCAAGCGTACGCGTTCGATTTGCCCTTCGACCTGCAGACGGGGGAGTTTCGCGACGACGTCTTCGCACGTTGGCTCGCGTTCGATCCGGCAGAGATGTGCGTCTTCAAACGCGCCGAACTCGCGCGCCTGCGTTTACGTTATCTCGATTGCGGCCGCCGCGACGAATTCGCGGCCGATATCGGCGCCCGTTCGTTCGTGCGCCGTGTCCGCGAACTCGGTCTCGACGTGCGGCACGAAGAATTCGACGACACCCATCGCAATGTCGGCTACCGTTATGCCGTCTCGCTCCCCGCTCTCGCTAACGTCCTGGAGTCCATGTGATCGCTGCGCATTCGCTTGCCGTCGCCGCACTCGCGGCGCTTATCGCATCCCCCACGCCCGTCCTACCGGGCGCCGTAGCGGCGACCCCCGCGCCGGCCGCGCCGACCGCGGACCCGCTGGCCTACGACGATCCCGGCATGCACTTCCGCCCACCCGACGGTTGGACGCGCGTCACGCTCGCAGCGCCAGCCGCCGGCGATGGCGGCAAGCAACCCCCGGCGGCCGTTTACGTATGGCATCCCGGGAAAGCCGAGCAGCGCACGATCTTGATCGAGATTGCGTCGTACGAGGGAACGCTCGACGGGTACGAGCGCTCTCGCGAAAGCGAACTGCATACCGAATCCGCCGGCACCTTCGTCGATCGAAAAACGAAAACGGCGCTCGTCAACGGCATGCCCGCGTACGTCGTGCAAGTAAGTCAACCAGCTGGTGCCGCGGGGCATCAGTTGCGGCGTTACGATTACTTGGTGTACGACCTCCAACGCAGTATCGATGTCGCCTACATCGGACGTTACGGGGACTTCGATGAAAATGACGTCAAGACGGCCTTGGCGTCGCTATCGGTCGTCGTGTACCCACGCCGTCGTTAGCGCATGACGCGCGCGTCGGTCGTATCGAGCGCGTGCCGTAGATCGTCGAGCAGGTCGCCCGGATCCTCGATGCCGACGGAAAGCCGGACGAGGGAATCCGATATGCCGCGTGCTTCGCGCTCCGCTTGCGGAATCGAGCCGTGCGTCATGCGCGCCGGAATTCCGACGAGCGATTCCACGCCGCCCAAACTTTCCGCGAGGCTGAAAAGCTTCGTCGCCTTTGCGAACGCGAACGTGCGTTCCGCATCGCCGCGCAGCACGAACGACACCATCCCGCCGAAACCACGCATTTGACGCGCGGCCAGATCGTGTTGCGGGTGCGTCGCGAGGCCGGGATAGTAGACGCGTTCGACGTCGTCGCGGCTGACCAGGAAGTCGGCGACGAGCGCCGCGTTACGCTCGTGTTCGCGCATGCGTAACGCAAGCGTTTTCGCGCCGCGCATGACTAAAAACGCATCGAAGGGTCCCGGTACGCCGCCAACGGCATTTTGATGGAACTTGATCGTTTGTGCGACGTCGCCGTCGTTGCTCATCGCGGCGCCGCCGATCGCATCGCTATGGCCGCCGATGTACTTCGTCGTCGAATGAACGACGATGTCCGCGCCGAGTTCCAGCGGCGATTGGAAGTATGGCGACGCGAACGTATTGTCGACGGCCAGCAGCGCACCTGACGGCCGCAGCGCGGCAAGCGCCGTGATATCGACCAGCCGCAGGAGCGGATTCGTCGGCGTCTCGGCCCACAGGAGCTTCGTGTTCGGCTGCAGTGCAGCGCGTGTCGCCGCGAGGTCCGCGAAATCCACGTACGTGAAGCCGATGCCGTAGCGCGCGAACACCTTGGAGAAAACGCGGTACGTGCCGCCGTAGAGGTCATCACCGACGACGACGTGATCGCCGGCCGAGAGCAGGTTCATGACGGCCGATGTTGCCGCCATGCCGCTTGCGAACGCGCTGCAATATCGGGCGTCTTCGAGCGCGGCGAGCTGTGTTTCGAGCGCCGCACGCGTGGGATTGACCGAGCGGCTGTAGTCGTAGCCCAGGTGTTCGCCGACGGCGCGCTGCGTGTAGGTGGACGTTTGATAGATCGGTACGATCGTCGCGCCCGTCGCGGGATCGGGGCCTTGGCCCGCATGTATGGCGCGCGTACTGAATTTCATGCGCGCGAGACTTCGGGATCGCGCGCGCGCTTTCCGGTCGGGTCAGACGCTTGGCGCGTGACGCTCGGCTTCGAATGCGAGATGCGTGCGTACCGCAGGCCATTCGGCCGCGACGATGCTGTACGCGTGCGTATCGCGCAGCGTTCCGTTTTGCGTGAAGCGTTACCGGTTGCAGCCAGCCCGGACGTTCACCCAAGCGGGGCGCTCACCGTGCTTGCGGAGAGATAAGAAATGATGTCCTGGCGCGTGACGACGCCGGCGGGGCGGCCACCGTCATACACGAGAATCGCCGAGTTCGCGAGGGTCAGCAGCTTATACGCGCGATCGATTTGCGCATCGGTCTCGAGCGCCGGAAACGGACTTCCCATGACGTCGCGCACCGAGCGATGGAGCAAATCGCTGCGGTCGAAGACCGCACGCATGATGCCCACGTCGTTGACGCTGCCGACGATCTCGGTCCCGCGCATGACGGGCAACTGCGAGATCTCGTATTTCCGTAAAAGATCGAGCGCATCGCGCACGACATCGTCTTCCTGGACGGTGATCATCGGCGGCAACGGCTCTTTACTGCGCAAGACGTCGCCGACCGTCGCTTGACGACGACCTTCGGCGAGAAAGCCGTTCGCGATCATCCACTCGTCATTGAAAATCTTGGACATGTAGCCGCGGCCGGAATCGGGGAACATCACCACGAGCACCGCCTCCGGCGGGAGCGTCTTTGCGAGTTTGATCGCCGCAACGGCGGCCGTACCCGACGAACCGCCGACGAGCAAACCCTCTTCGCGCGTGATCCGGCGCGTCATCAGGAACGATTCACGATCGGAGACACGTTCCATCACGTCGATGACTTTGAGATCGACCGTCTCCGGCAGATACGACATGCCGATGCCCTCGACCGCATACGATTTCGGCGTGTCGCCGCTATAGATCGAGCCTTCGGGATCGGCGCCGACGACATGAATAGCCGGATTCTTCTCTTTGAGAAAGCGTGCGGCGCCCGAGATCGTGCCGCCCGTGCCGATGCCGGAGACGAAGTGCGTGATCGTCCCGGCCGTCTGCTCCCAAATCTCGGGGCCGGTCGTGTGATAGTGGGCGTCGGGGTTGGCGTGGTTGTGCCACTGGTTGGGCATGAAGGCGCCCGCGATCTCGCTGACCAGACGCGTCGCGACACCGTAATACGATTCGGGCGAATCGGAAGGAACGTTGGTCGGCGTCACGACCACTTCGGCGCCGTACGCGCGCAGCAGATCGATCTTTTCCTTGGACATCTTATCGGGCATCACGAGGATGCAGCGGTAGCCGCGAATCGCCGCGGCCATCGCGAGGCCGGTCCCGGTGTTGCCGCTCGTGGCTTCGACGACCGTCGAACCGGGCCGCAGCAGGCCGCGCTCCTCGGCGTCGAGCAGCATCGCGACGGCCGGCCGGTCCTTCACGCTGCCGCCTGGATTTACGTACTCGACTTTGGCAAGGACGAGACATGCGGCGCCGTCGGTTACGCGATTAAGGCGGATAAGCGGGGTTCGTCCGACTGCTTCGAGCGCGGAGGGATAATACGTGCTCGTGCGTCTGCCCTCGAATACGGCCATACGGACGTGTGATTCGGGTCGGCCCCGAGCCAATCCGGCTTCCCGACGGCATCCTATCGCGGCGCGCGGGAGTCTTACGTGACGGAGGATGATATGGCGACCGATCTACGCAACGGCACGGATTTTCCCCGGCGCGGCCGGGACCAGGCGCACGGCTTTCTTTGGATTTTGCGCGCGTTCGATAAGGCGCGCGCGGCGGCCGACGGGACCTTGCACGATTACATCTATCCGTGTCCGATGGACAAGGGCGTTTTCGAACGTTGGGGCATCACGGTTGCCGAGTTCGATCGAGCGATTGCAACGCGTCGCAGCGACGATGCGATCGTCGCGTGGCTTCACGAGCGGGTCGATGCGCAGCATCGCGACGCGGCGAACCGGTGGCTCACGCACGACAAGGCCGCCAACCTCGACAAGCAAGATGCCGAAGAGGGCGTCGTAGCCGCATAACGGAATGCGCCTGCATGAGTGTCGCTCGCTTCGCATTCATCTTGGCGCTCGCATCGGCGTTGGTTGCGGGATGCGGTCAAGGCATTCCGCCCGCCGGAAATTACGCGACGGTCATTGGCCGCGTGAACGACGCCGCGACGGGCGCGGCACTCAGCGGTGTGATCGTCATGGTCAACTCGGTCCTCTCAGCAACGACCGATGCGAACGGCGCCTTTCGGATCGTCACGGTGCCGACCGGGCCGTGGCATTACAGTGTCCAAGGACCGCCACGCTATTCGAGTGTATCGATCGTCGATAATGCGCCGCCGCTCACACCGGGTGAAACGCGGACGTTGAACGTGTCGCTCACGCACCACTGAGCCTTGCGCGGCTTAGCGTGCGTTTTGGATCGGCGCAACGTGCGTCGTCGGCGAGGCAAGACGGACAAACGACGACCGCTTGGCGACGTGTTCGTCGATAAGCTTCAGGACGACGTCGGCAAGCCGGTTGGAATCGTGACGCACCGTCGAGGTTTCGCTCACGACGCTCGCGCCGAGGACGCGCAGGCCCATCGCTTCGATCGCCGCGCGGTCCGGCGCGACCGGAATCTGACCTTCCTCGGCATAGCGTTCGAGTAATTTGCGCGGCGGCTCTTCGTTGATGATGACGGTATCGCAGACGCGTTCGCTCGTCTGTTCAAGGAGAACCCGGACGTGTTCGGATGCGGTGAAGGCATCGGTCTCGCCGGGCTGCGTCATGACGTTACAGATATAGATCTTGACGGAATTCGTCTTTGCCACCGCCTCAGCGATGCCGTCGACGAGAAAGTTCGGCAAGATCGACGTATACAGGCTTCCCGGGCCCAGCACGATCGCATCGGCATCGGCGATCGCATCGAGTACTTCGCGTAACGGCTGCGAGCCGGCCGGCTCGAGTGTAAGGCGCACGATCGGTTCGTGCGATTTCGATATATTTGTTTCGCCGCGCACGAACGTACCGTCGGCGAGCGTCGCACACAGACGCACGGTCTCGAGCGTTGCGGGCATAACGCGGCCCTTGATGTTCAATACTCGGCTCGATTCCTTAACGGCACGATCGAAATTACCGGTGATGCCGGTCATCGCCGCAAGAAAAAGATTCCCGAACGAGTGGCCCGTGAGCCCTTCGCCTTCGCTGAAACGATACTGGAAGAGGTCCGTAACGAGCGCTTCATCATCGGCGAGCGCAACCAGACAATTGCGAATGTCCCCTGGTGGCAGGATGCCGAGTTCTTTCTGCAGCCGGCCCGAACTGCCGCCATCGTCGCTGACGGTGACGACGGCGGTGAGATTGGTTGTCGAGCGCTTGAGGCCGCGCAACAACGTCGAAAGGCCGGTCCCTCCGCCGATGGCAACGATTTTGTAACCACCGCGCAAGCGGCGATCCAGGAGCGCGTCGACGATGCTCTCGGTGCCGCGGGGCGCGATCGCGACGACGATCGAGCGAATGAAGAAGCCGATCCCGAGATAGACGCAGATCAGGCCCGTGAAGAAGAACGCGTATGAGAGCGCGGAGAGCGGCACGCCGGAGTCGGCGAATGTTGCGTCGACGTACTCGTTGAGCGGCAAGTGCGCGCCTTCAGCGACGAACCAGCGCTCGACGCCGTTGAAGACCAGTAGCGTGCCGAGCACGGCAAGCAACAGCCAGCGTTTGACACCGAGTCCCGGCGTGAACCAGCGCATGAAACGCAGCGCGTGCGACGTCATGCCGGGATCAGCTCGCGGTCGCTGCGCACAAGCGAAATCGCCTCGTTGCCCGCGAGATACTCGGCGAGCCGGGCCGCGATATAGACGCTGCGATGCCGGCCGCCGGTGCAGCCGATCGCGATGGTCAACCGCGTTTTCTCCTCGCCGACGTAGAGCGGAATGAGAAAGTCGACCATGCCGAAGAGATGAGCGAGAAACGGTTCGGTTTCCGGCAGGGCGGCGATGAACTTTGCGACGGCGGGATCGGCGCCGGAGAGCCCTTTGAGTTCGGGAACATAATTCGGATTGTCGAAAAAGCGAACGTCGAAGACGAGGTCGGCGTCGACCGGCACGCCGAACTTGAATCCGAAGGCCACGATGTGGACGATTAAACGTTCCGCCTGACCCTCGCTTGCGTACGCCGTGCGCACGCGTCCTTTCAGCGATGTCTGCGTCAGGTGCGACGTGTCCCACACGCGAGTCGCGAGCGCCCGTAGCGGCGCGAGATCCTGGCGTTCGCGTGAAATCGCCTCCGATAAGCTGCCATCGCCTTCGCGGGGATGGCGCCGGCGCGTTTCGCTGTAGCGGCGCACGATCGTGTCGTCGCTTGCATCGAGAAAGAGGACGTCGTAGACGATGCCTCGGTCACGCAGCGCATCGAGCGCCGCACGTGCTTCGCCGAACGGGCCGTGCACGCGGACGTCGAGCGAGAGCGCGATGCGCGCGATCCCCGCGCCGAGGGCGAGGTGAACCAGATCGAGCACCAGCGCCGGCGGCAGATTATCCAAGCAATAGAAGCCGAGATCCTCGAACGACTTCATCGCCTGGCTCTTCCCGGCGCCGGAAAGCCCCGTTACGATCACGAAGCGTGAAAACGTCACCGTAAGATGCCGGAGCGCACGAGCATGAGTTTCTTTTCGCCCGAAAAAGCCAGCGCCCTTATCCCCGTGCTCGCACCGCTTATCGACGAGATGTGGCAACGACGCCGCGAGCTTGCGATCAAGCTGCTCGAGCAAGACCCGGCGCTGCGCAAGGCAGGGGGGCGCGCCGGTGCTTCGACGGCGGAAAGGCGCGGCGAATCGCGTCGCTGCACCGAGCTCAAAGCCGAAGTCGTGCGCATCATCAACCGTATCGAAGCGTACGGATGTCTGGTCAAAGACATCGATCTCGGACTCCTGGATTTTCCGTCGCTGCGCGATGGACGCAGCGTTTTTCTATGTTGGAAATCGGGCGAAGCAAGCGTCACGCATTGGCATGCCACCGACGAGTCGTTCATCAATCGTCGCACGCTCTAAAAGCAACGAGGCCCCGCGCATGACGCGGAGCCTCGCCCGACATGTGCGTCCCGGGCGATCAGGCGGTTGCGCCGACCGTCTCGGCCTTGAGGAAGTCTTCTGCGAGACCTTGCAGCCGAACGTCGCCGAATTCGACGGTGTACGCGCCGGCCTCGACGCTCTTGACCTCGCCGAGTTCGGGCACATGTGCGAGCTGCGGAATTTTGGAGCGTATTTCGTCGGGCAAACGCACCGCATCACCGACCGCGAGGGCGCCCGTTTCGAAGAGTTTATCAAGCTCGTCCATCAGCATCGGAAGCGGGATCCCGTAGCCTTCACTGACTTGTTCGATCGTCTCCGTCTCGCTGATCGCGCAATTGGAGCAGCCGCCGAGGTGAAATTTCGCGAAAACGCGCCGCGCTCCGGCGTGCGTCTTGAACGCATCCTGGACGGTCATGTCTTTATTGAAGTGAGCGCTCAACTGGTTCTCCCGGGGTAGCCGCCGTCGCGCGCGCCGGCTTGAGTTTTCAATGCTATTTGAGACCATCGCGGCCGACGCCTGGTTGCGCGTACGCGATGGGAACGAGATGCGAAGGTCGCCTATAAGCCGGATTCTGTACCGCTTACGCGGCGGCAGCCATCTATCTGGGGTCCTCGTCGCCGAGAACCTCGGTGCGATGTTACTCGTTCGGAGGGGCGTCCGGGTTCCGAAGAACCGCTTCGAGTTATCTTGCTTCGCGTGGGGTTTACCCGCGGGCACGTCTCCGTGCGCCGCCGGGAGCTCTTACCCCCCGATTTCACCCTTACCTCAGGTCGGCCATGGCGGGGCGGCTGGACTGCGTCGCTACGCCGCTTGCGATCAAGGAGATCGCGGCGCGGCTAGGCTCCTTGCCAGCCACCCCGCCATGGCCGCCTCACGTTGCTTTCGATCGTATGAACGCGAGCGCGATGAGGCGAGGCGGTTTGTTTCTGTGGCACTTTCCTTCGAGTTGCCCCGACAGGACGTTATCCTGCACGCTGCCCCGTGAAGCCCGGACTTTCCTCACATCTTGCGATGCGCGACTGCCCGGCGGCCTTCGCACGCGGAGTGTATCACGCACGCTTCGAACGGCGCAAATAATGAAACTTCGTCGCTCGGAAATGTCGCTTGACACGCTCGTTTTCGCGTGCGCGCTCGCCGCGATCCTACTCGGGGTCGGCTTCCGCTTCGTGCAATTGGGGACGCCCCTCTTCTGGCAAGACGAAGCGTATACGGCGCTTCGCGTCACGGGTCACCTCGAGAACGACTACCTACATATTTTCGATGGTCGAATCCACAGCGCCGATGAAGTTCGCGTGTTCGAAACGCTCGACCGGTCGCGCGGCTCAGCTGCCGTTGTCCGGGCGCTGGCGGCTGAAGATCCGCATCACTCGCCGCTTTTCTATGTACTCGACCGCGTTTGGATCGGGGCGTTCGGCACCTCGCCGGCCGGTTTTCGCGGCTTGTCGGCAGTTTCCGGAGTCCTCGGCATCGGGCTCACCTTTGCCCTGGGGACCGCTTTATTGCGCTCACGAGTCGGCGGCGCGGTGACAGCGGCACTCTTCGCGCTCGCACCAATTTTCGTGCTCTACTCGCGCCAAGCGCGAGAATACGCACTCTTCGTCGACGCCCTGGCGCTTGCCACGATCGCGCTCGTGCACGCCGTCCGCGTGCCATCCTGGAAAACATGGCTTCTGTATGCAGCGACCGTGGCGCTGGGCTTGTACGTCGACCCAATTTTTGCGGTCGTCATGGGCGCGCACGGCATCACCGCTGCGCTGCTCGCGCGGCCTCGCTTCCAAGGCATCGCCCCTTGGCTGGCGGCGAGCGCCGGCGGCGCCGCGTGCTTTTTGCCGTGGGCACTCAACGCATATCACTCCAGTTCCAATATCGAGGGGCAGCTCGACTGGGGCCGCAGCGCTTATCCGCCGCTGTTCTTTGCGACGAAGTGGGCGTTTAATATCGGTGCACTCGCGTTCGACGCCGAGTTTCGAACGCTCGCGCTCACTCCATTTGCCATCTTAGTCGTGTGCGCGGTCGGCGCGGCCGCCTGGTTTTTCATCGCGCTTGGCGGGCGAGAGATCGTCGCCGTCGTCGTACCGCTCGCTGCAACGACCGTCGTCGTTTTCGTCGGTCGCGATCTGCTTCTCAACTCGCATTTCTCCACGATTCTGCGCTATCTCACGCCGCTGTGGTTCGGGCTAATCCTGATGTGCGGGGCGGTTGTTACGCGGGGTCTTCGAGCGCCGCGGTTCCGCGTGCTCGCAGTTGGGCTTTGGCTCGCAGCTCTTGGCGCCGGAACGGCATCCGCGCTCGCGCGCGGCGGCGCCGAGAACTGGTGGGACAACAACGATCAGATTGCGTTTCAAAGCATGGCACGTGCGATCGACCGCACCGCGCGCCCGCTCGTTATTACGCAGTATCGCCCTCACGTGCCGCTGGTCATGGCGCGCTATCTTCGCGCCGATGCCGAGTTCCTTACTTTCGGAGCGAAAATACCACCGGTTCCGCCCGGACGTTACGCATTTCTCGTCGCGCCCTCTCGCGATATCCGGGAAGCGCTCGCGGCGCAAACACGCGGCACTTATCGCGTCGTGAACGTTTCCCCCGATGCGACGACGATCATTCGAGGCTTCCATAAGAATCTGGACCGGGCCAAACCCGAACTCCTGCGCGGCGATGCGCCGGTTTTCGTTCCCGAGAACGCGCTCTGGGCGCTTGTGCCAATCCCTCAATTGAAGTGTGGTTCGAGTCGCCGCAGCGAGCCCGAGCGCGCAAGGGACTCGGCATGTTCGCCGACGGCGATCACGTTGAAAAGCTCGCGGTAGACGCGCAAGGCCCGGACGAGCATGGCGAGCTTGCGCGCCTTCGGCAGCGCCATCGCGGGAAAGAAGGCTAGGGTCGCAACGTCGGTGCCATCGAGGAAGTCGAGCGGATGCAGCAAGAGCGAGGGCGAGATCCGCAGCGCCCGGCAGGCCAGCAGGGCGCTGCGAAAATATGGGATCGCCAGCGCCGGTGCGATCGTCGCCAGATATAAAACATAACTGAAGTGGATCGGAACTTTCACGATCGGATACGTCGTCACGGGGATCTCGATGAGGTCGCGCTCACCCTTGCCCAGATTCCAGCGATATTGCCTCAAGGGACGGCGGCCCTCGGCCATGCTGCCGAAAAGCGCTTTGCGCTGCTCGCGTTCTTCATGACTCAACTTCGAGGTCATGAAGTAATACGCTCGCGCGAGCGGTCCGATGTACGTTGGAAACGTCGAGCAATCGTAGCGGTAGTCGCGTCGCGCAAGCGCCTCGAGTGTTGGCTGCGAGAGAGTGAATCCCGGTCCGCGAAAGCCGACTGGGCGAACGCCCGTCGCATCTGCGATGGCGTCCGTCGCCGAGCCGATCTCGTCCTCGATCGCTTCGGCCGTATAGTGCTGCAACCACGGCTCATGATGGAACGAGTGGTTGCCGATCTCATGTCCCGCACTCGCAATCGAACGCAGCGCCGTTCGATTTTTCGCAAGCGCCGCATCTTGACCGACGACGAAGACGGTGATGCGCTGATCGAGCTCGTCGAGGATCCGCAGAAAACGCGGCACGACCACATCGAGGTAGGACGGAAACGCATTCCAGCCGGGATCGCCGTGCGTCTTGAGGTACGCCCACTCATTGTCGAGATCGAGCGACAGGCTCGCGAGGGGCTTCATGCTGTCCGCCGAGCGGCTGCGCCGGCCAGGACGGCAAGGCCCCGATCGACGAGCGAGATCGTTTCGTTCACGTTGAGCGTCCCATTGACGATGTGCGCGGAATTGAGTGTAAAGACGCCGGGAACGCTCGTCGCAATCGGCGGGATGCGGTCGGAGTATCCGAGCGTCGCTATCGGAAAGACCTCGCGCACGCGCGAGACGCGAAACGCCTTTACGCGCGAGCGGGAAAACGTCGGATACATGCGTGCGAGCGCGGCAAGGAAGGTCGTTTCGATCGTCGCGTCGCTCGCTTCGAAGAGCGGATCGTCGGGCCGAACATACTTGGGCAGATAGATCAGTGCTTTACCATTCCAAGCGGCCCGATCGACGACGCATGCCATGTCGATGACCGCTGAAAACGGAACCCAATCGTCGGTGAGGTTCGTGACGTAATATGGCCCAAGCGGTTCGTCGAGCAGAACCGACGCGCAGACGATTCCACCGTAGACTTTCGATGCGAGCCGGTCGCGCTCGTCGGGGTTCAACTGCGGCACGAGCCGCGCGGCCAGTGGTGCCGCCAAGGTCAAGACGACGCGCTCGAAACGCCGCGCGTTGCCGGCTGCGAAGGTGAGCTCGACGCCGGCGCCGTCCACGCTACGGACCTGCGTGACCCGTGCTCCTGCGACGAGCTCAACGCCGACCTCGCGCAAACGGCGCTCGAGCGCGGCAAGCACGCGCGCATATCCGCCGCGAACATAGCCGAAGCGTTCGGCGCCGAGCCCTGCGCGGCGCGCGGCGTAAAGCCGGACGATGATCGCCCAAATGAAGGCGGCCGACGCATCACGGTAGCGCTCGCCGAGTTTCGCGCGCAGGAGCGGTCGCCAGATCTTCTCAAACGTCGTCCGTCCCGACCACTTCGTCAACCAGGCCTCGACCGTTACGCGTTCGAGCCGAACCGGATCTTTGATTCGTGAGCCGCCGAGAATGGTCAGGCCGAGGCGCAGCTTATCGATGAGGCCAAGCGGCGGAAAGCGCAGGAAGTCGAGCGCGCCATTCATGGGATGGAAGCGGCCGCCGGAATAAAAGCCGGTGCCGACGCTCGTCCAACTCATCTCATCGCTCAAGCCCAGGTCGCTTAGGAGCGTGCGCAAGCGCGCATCGGAAAGGAGCGTGACGTGATAGTGACGATCCCAGGTAACGTCGCCGACGGTCCACGACGAAGCCAGTCCGCCAAAATCCGCGTCCGCTTCGAAGAGCGTCACCGCGCTGCCGGCTTCAGCGAGGCGCAAGGCAAGCGTGAGCCCGAGCATGCCGCCGCCAACGACGGCGACGCGGTCTTCCAAAAGGTGCCCGGGATGCACCTGCGAATCGTACGGCGCGGTCATTGCGGCCGCGCCGTGGGGGCATAGCTCAGCTGGTAGAGCATCACGCTGGCAGCGTGAGGGTCAGGAGTTCGAGTCTCCTTGCCTCCACCATGCGCCGTCGTGAGTAACGTGCTCATGCGTGCGCGACGCAGCGGCGGCGGTAGGCTTCGGCGCAACGGCCAGTGCCGGAACGGTGCCGTCGAAGGCGAGCAGCGCGCGAAGGCGACACCGGGCAAGAGATAACGCTCGTGCAGGCGCGAACCGAAAAAGAAGAGGGACCCGAGCGAGAGCGAGATCGCATAGACGACCAGCCGCTCAGCCGAGGCGCTTGGTACGCACGCAAGACGCACGATCACGGCCGCGGCAACGATCGCGAACGTGAGGAGCGATAACCGCTTAGACGATACCGGCACGGATCGCATGGACTGCTGCTTGCGTTCGAGCCGAGATGTTGAGTTTTGAGAAGATTCGCGACACGTGGTTCTTGACGGTCTTCTCCGATAGGTGCAAGCGGGCGCTGATCTGCTTGTTCGCGAGACCTTCCGCGATCAATTTGAGCACTTCGGCTTCACGGGCTGACAGTTCCATGATATCGGGTTTCCCGCCGTTCAAACTGCGGCGACGCAGCAGACCGCCCGCAACGCGGGGGTCGACATACGATTGACCCTCGGCCACGGTTTTCATCGCGCGGACCAATTCGGCCGGGGAGATATCCTTCACGATGTAGGCTTCCGCGCCATGGGCGAGGCAGCGCTGCATCATGTCGGGCGAAAGCTGCATCGACAGCACGCACACGCGCGCCAGCGGCACGGCGCTCGTACACGCGGTTATCGTCTGCGCAACATCGGTCGGCTGACCGTCGAGATCGACGACGATGAGGTCGGGCCGCCCGGCCGAAAGCGACTCGGCAACCGGGTTCCGGTAATCACCGACGACCACGAAGGCGCCGTCTTCGGAGAATATCCCGCAAAGTGCCTTTGCGAAGAGGACTTGCGTCTCGACGACCGCGACCCGCAGTCCTACGGAAGCCACTATGGTGTTCTCTTTCGCCCAACGGGACGGCCCGAAGAAACCGCAAGAACTCGGCTACCGTACAGCGGAGCTCGCTGGTGCCCGATTATTCCGGACGCTGCGGGCTTTCCCCGCTTCAAAGCGATCCTACGCTGCGAGAGCCGCGATGAGATCGCGTTCTTCGCTCCGCGGGCCGATGATGGTGTCGGCGCCAAGCGAGCGGGCAACGTTGGTCCAAACGGTATCGACGGCATTCGCGTACACGACAATATGGGCCAGCGGCAGGGCGCGGCGCAGGGCTCGAATGATGCGTAGCGGCGCCACCGGAAGATGCGCCAAATCGACGACGACGACGTCGGGTGCGAGGGCCCGCACGGCGCGCACGTCGGCTCGGGAGCGCACGCCGACGACTGCCAAACCGAGCGATTCGAGGGTCGCAACGAAATACGGCGCGAAAAGCGACTGCGGCTCGATGAGAAGGACGCGCCTGCCCGCATGTGTCTCTGACGGCGACTGCATTACGTGAACGACTATAGCCACGTCATCGTGCCGGCGCACAGTGCGCGGCGACACACCGCTATTTTAGCGGATTGCCGGAGCTCCGTGTGAGACCGAGCCGAAAGAATACGTATGTATCTACGCGGGAACAAAAAGCGTTATCCCGCCCTGGTCCGAATCGTCAAGCATGACCTTTGGCCTGCTGCCGAGGGTCGCAATGGGACTTATCGGATGCGCAAATACACCGTACCTTACGAAGCGAGTGTCCATGCAAACCTTCCTCCGTCACGCTCTCTCACTCGCCGCGGCGCTCGCCGTCTCGGCCTGCGCTTTCGCGCCGGCGAGCGCCGCCGTTGCGCCCGACTATCGGATTCGCCCCGGTGACGTGCTCGAACTCACGGTCTTCGGCGAGCCGACTTTGAGCCAGCCGATCCTCAAAGTCTTGCCCAGCGGCACGATCGTCGAGCCGCTCGCCGGTCAGGTGAAGGTCGCTGGCCTTACGCCGCCCCAAGCCTCAACGGCCGTCGAACGGGCACTCGGGAAATACCTGCGCCATCCAAAAGTTGCCGTCGCCGTCTCGCTTGTCGGCCCACTCGATGTCTACGTGCTCGGAAATGTGAAGACGCCCGGGAAGTACCAGCTGCAGCCGGATAGTCACTTGATGGACGCGCTGGCGGCGGCGGGAGGCCTCGGACCAGTCGACGGTGATCTTCCCGCAGCCCGCATTTCAGAAGGTTCGAGCGTCAGTGAAGTTTCGCTTCAGCGCCTGCTCCATCAGGGAGATCTCTCGCTCAACCGGCGAGTCGAAAATCAGATGACGGTCTACATCCCTTCGCCCAACACGTTCAACGTGCAAGTGTTCGGTGCCGTCGACAAACCCGGTGACGTCGTCATGCACGAAGGCGATCGGCTCGTCATGGCGATCGCGCGAGCCGGGAACAGTCCGAACTCAAATTCCGACCTCAACCGGGTGGTGTTGCGCCGTCCTGCGGCCGATGGATCGGTTGGGACCCAGACGATCAATCTCTACGAAGTGTACAAGAGCGGCGATGCGAAGCTCGATCCCGTATTGGCGAAGGGCGATAGCGTTTACGTTCCGCAAGGTCGCGGCAAGCGCGACAGCATTTCGCCGTTGACCGGCATCCTGGGCTCGCTCGGACGTCTGGTAGGATTGTAAGAGATGCTCAATCGCGTGAACGGGTCCACCCAAATCGTCAACCCGTCATCGGCGGCGTTGCTGACCGGAGATTTCCGTCCCGAACTCAATCGTGAGGTCGATATTGGCGGTTTGTGGCGGGCGATCGTACGACGGCGCTCCCTAGCGCTTGCGATCTTCGCGATCTTCGTCGCGTTCGTACTGCTCTTTACGTTGCTTCAACCGCGCGCGTACACGACGCAGACCAAGATGATCGTCGGAAGCGCGAACTACGACGGCTCGTCCGCTGGGCCGGGTGCGACCTCGTCTCTACCGGTTTTGAATTTTTTGCTCGGAAGTTCGACTGCGCAAACGTCGGAGACGTACGCCGAACTGATCCAGCAGCTTCCGGTAGCCAACATCGTCGGCCGTGATCTCAAGCTCAACGTCGACGGCGAGACGCTGCTCTCCAAAGTGAAGGTCAGACCGGTTCCCGATACGGCGATCCTTGCGATCAACGCGTCATGGAGCGATCCGCAGATGTCGGCGCGCATCGCAAACGCTTTCGCGGCTGTGTTCGTACAGCAAGAACGGCAACTCGTGACGCGTCAGGCCGATGGCGCCATCCACTTCCTGCAGCAGCAGCTGCCGGAAGCGGAAGCACGGATGACCGCCGCGCAGAGTGCGCTCTCGGCATATCAGGCGCGCTCGAAGATCGTCGACCTTCCCGCGCAGACGACGAGCTTGATCGCGACGCAGGCGACATTGGATGCGAAGGCGCAGACGACCGAACTCGAAGGCCGCCAAGCGGCCGCGAGTTTGGAGACGGTGATGGCCGAACTCGCCGCGACGCCAAAGACGGTGGTCGGCCAACAAAACATTGCGGCCAATCCCGTCTCCGCAACACTTGCCACGCAGATTGCCACCTTGCAATCGCAGCTCACCGCGGCGCGCGCCCAGTATACCGACGATTACCCCACCGTGATTCAATTGCGGTCGCAGCTTGCCGAAGCGCAACGCGAACTCAAGGGGCAGCCGTCGCAGGTTCTCGCGGGAACGAACACGATTCCAAATCCCCTCTACCAGCAGCTCGCCCAGCAAGCCGCTCAATTGCAGGCAACCGTTAACGCGTCGCAAGCTCAGATGGACACCCTCGCACGACAACAGGCCGACGCTCGCCCAGCGCTTGCGCGATTGCCCGAGCAGGCGCGTCGCATCACCGATCTCCAGCGCAACGCAAAGTCGGCGCAGGACGTTTTCGACGCGCTACAACGGAAGTATCAAGATGCGACGATTTCCAAGACGACCGCAATCAGCGACGTTTCCATCACCCAGGTCGCCGATCCACTGAGCGCTACGAAGACGCCGAATCTGACCTTGAACCTCTTACTCGGTATCGTCGTCGGCCTCGCGCTCGCGCTTGCAGCGGTGTTCATCGCGGAATTCTTCGACGATCGCTTCCGCACCGAGGAGGACGTAAAGACCCGGCTTGGTATGCCGGTGCTCGCGACCATTCCGCAACTCACGACGGGGTCTACCAAAGACAACACGTGGGTCAAGCCCCTCTCGGTCGAGTCGTTCTATCAGCTCGTCGCATCGCTGCGATACTCGTCCAATACACCGCCGCGGACGATCGCGTTCACGAGTCCTGATCAGGGTGATGGGAAGTCTACCGTCGCGGTCAATACCGCGCTCTCGATGGGCATGATGAAAGCACGCGTGCTCGTCATCGACGCCGACCTTCGCCGCCCGAGCGTGCATCGTAAGCTCGACATCAATAACGACGAAGGCCTCTCCGATGTTTTGGTCGGTGTCGCCCGCTTTGCGGACGTCATTCGAACCACGGAACATCCCGGCGTTTCGGTGATCACGAGCGGCCGTCCGGCGCCCAATCCGGTCGCCTTGCTGCAGAGCGACGGTTTCGACCGTTTGCTCAAGAGCGCGGCCGAACGCTTCGATTACGTTATCGTGGATGGTCCGGCGCTACGCTCGATCGTCGACGGTATCGTCCTGGGCAACAAAGTCGACGGGACCGTCCTCGTCGTTTCGTCGCAGCGTTCCGAGGCGCGGTCGGTAAAGACCGCACTTGCGCGCTTGCATAGCGTCGGCTCGATCAATCTGCTCGGCGTCGTGCTCAACGGTACGAGTCCCGACGCACGCGCACACAACGACTACTACTTAGGAGCTGGGCAATCGATTACACTTCCGGCGACACCAGCCGAATAGGTTCACCGCGCTGGTCGCTTGGCCCGCGCCGGACCGTCCGTGTCGTTCTCATCGAACGTCTTCCGCTCGTCGTCAAGGCGCTGCGGCACGTTCTCGCGCAGGATGGAACCATCGACGTCATCGGCGAATGCGCCGATGCCGCTGACCCGCGTCTCGGCCAGCTTCGACCGGATATCGTGTTACTTGATATCGACGAACTGAGCGTGTCGATGGAGGAGGCGATCGCCGCCTGTGAACGTTCGTCGCCGCAAAGCCGCATTTGCGCGTTGTCGGCTCAGCATCGGCCGCGCGTCATGCAACGGGCGCTTGCCGCAAAAGCTGACGCATACATCGCCAAGGATACGCAGCCGGCGATGTTCATCGAAATTATGCACTCCATAGCCGCCGGCGATTCATATGCGGATCCGCGCATTGCCGGTGCGATCCTGCGCCGCCGTTCAGGCCGCTCGCAAGACGTCGGCGATCTTTCCAGTCGCGAGTTCGAGATCGTACGCCTCATCGCCGAGGGCCTCTCCAATCGAGAGATCGGGAAGCGGCTGACACTTTCCGAAAAGACCGTGAAAAATCACGTGAGCCACATTCTCGCGAAACTCAAAGTCAATGCTAGGTCAGGAGTCGCGGTCTACGCGGTGCGCAATGGACTTGTTACTTAGAAGCGAAGCGGCGCGAACCTATCTCATCGAGCCGCAGTTGCTGTTCGTGCCGTATCTTTTGCGACTGCTCGCTAGCGCGAATCTCAACGTCATTGCGACAAGCGACGACGTCGACGCGAAGGATATTGCGGCACAGGATCCAGCGATTATCTTCGTCGACGTCGATTTCTTCGATCGCGGCGCTCCCAATGCCATCTGTCGTATCCGCCAGGTCGCCAAGGCGGCTGCCATCATCGTGGTTTCAAACGCCGAGGACCCGACGTTTGAAGCGGCTTGCTATATCTCCGGCGCGAGTGCGGTGCTTTCAAAGCGTACGAACGCCGAGGCAATCGTCAGAGCGGTGCGCTCGATACCCGCGCCCGCGGTCGTCGCAACGTCTCGGCCGATGGGCGTTGCATAGCGCTCATCCCGGCGTTTCCAAGCAGGGTCCGCGAGCGATGCACGTTTGCGAGCAAGATGGCGAACGAGAGCGCGAGCCAGAGATACTTATACCACAGCACATCGATCGTCAGCGCCATCCACAAGACGCCCACGAGCATGCCCTCCGATTCTAAACGGTAGGTGAAAAGCGGGTGCGTTCGCGCAATCGACGCATTCTGACGCAACGACGACCAGATCGCGCTGAAGAGCACGATCGAACCGAGCACGCCGAATTCGACGATTGATTCGATGATGAGACTGTGGCTCGGGCGGTGCCAGCCGTCGAACGATCTCTGGGTCGATTGTAAAACATAGTTATCGTAAATATCGGGATACGTGCCGAAGCCCGAACCCGCCAACCAGTATTCGCGCACGGCGTGCAACCCGGTAGACCAGATCTCGTTACGTCCGCTTCCGCCGCCTTGTGACGGGTCAGCAAAGCGTGCCCAGACGGTGGGGATGAAGGCACTTATGGCCAGTCCTGCAGCCGCGATTACGCCCGTCAAGATGTATTTTCGCGCGCGCCATCCCAAATAGAAAATAATGAGCGCCGCACCGATCAGGCCGCCGCGGGAACCGGATAAAAGCACGTTCACGCTGAGTAGCACGAACACCGCGGCATAACTTACTTTGTGCAACGGCCGCGGATCGCACAAAAAGCCGACGACGACAATGGAAATCGGAATCATGAAGAATGCGGCAAAGTGATTGGGGTCAAATACGATCTTACCGCTTGTAATCATGAGGCGCTCATAGCCGTGATGCAGCGACGATGCGACGTGCGGTGCCGAACGAGCCGCATACACCCCGTAGCCGCCCGTCACAATGCCCGCGAGGATCATGAGCCGTCGGACCTGGAGAAGTTCGAAATATTCGATTGGATAGATGGCAAGTGCGGTGAACAGTGCGAAAAGCGAGAGCATCTGGCCGAGCAACAAGCGCGTTTGATCGACATTGAGCGACCATGCAAGTGAAAACCCTGCGTAAAGAATGACGCCTAGCCATGCAAACCAGCTTAGCGGCGGAACGACTGATCGACGCGCGAGCAGGGTTCGGGCTACAAGTGCGAAGATCGTGGCAATGCCAAAAACCTTGGTCAGCGTGCCTGCGCCGCCGCTGACCCGCAGCAGTGGGTCGAAGGAAGCGAGCGCAATATACAAGCCGAACGGGAACAGCATCGGTAAGCGCAAGGAGAGCCATATGATAAACGGCGATAGCACGAGCATGATGACGCCCACAGCGCTAACGACGCTGCCGTGAACGATTCGCGTCGCCATCAGCGAGAGCAGACCGACCATGACGAGGGCGGCCAAGGCTCTCGGGATGTTCGGATTCACCGGTAAGCGGGCGCTAAGTATCACGTCGGCTAGTATACCACGGTCGACGGAATGCGAAATACGCGCCGCGAACCCGCCCCGGTCATGCCACATGAGCTGCCTATTACCGTGGTCGTTCCCGCTTATAACGCGGAGCCATATCTTGCCGCCGCGTTAGAAAGCGTTCGCCGTCAAAGCAGCGCCCCGCATGCCCTCATCGTCGTCGATGACGGCTCGACTGACCTTACCGCTTCGATCGCCCGCAGCTATGGCGCCCGTGTGATCTCGGGTCCCAACGGCGGCCAGGCGCGTGCACGTAACGTCGGCGTTCGAGCATCGCACACGCCTTGGATCGCGTTTTTGGATGCCGACGATGTCTGGCGCGACGAGCGTCTCGAGGAGCAATGGCGGGCGCTTATAAAAGCGCCGGGTCCGCTCGTCGTCGCGACTGATTATGCGTACCTCGTCGACGGACGCATCGTCGTCGATGCAGTATTGCCCACATTCGCGCACTATCGCGCGATGCAGCGCCGCGCCGTAGCGCCCGGCGTCTCGCTCGTGCGCGCCGCAGATCTCTTCGGTGCGATCGTGAACGGAAATTTCGTCCCCCCGTCCACCCTGCTGGTAGACCGCCGAATCTTTACCGACCAAAACGAATATTTTCTCGTTCGCGAATCGCTTCCTGACGGCGGCGCCGAATTCTTCATCGGCGAAGATTACGAGTGGTACCTGCGTGTCTTACGACACACCGACGTTCTCTTCGTCGAGACGCCACTTCTCGACTACCGTCGTTCGCCAAGCAGTTCATCGGCAAACGGAGGACGTCTCCGGCACGGTGACGTCGTCCTGGGCGACCTGGTCCGTGCGTCGCCCGGGCGGTACGTCGCCGGTGCCGCCGAGGCATTCGCACGCCTGCGACCGACGCAGCTGTTCGAAACCGGCATGCGCTATCTGCGCGCCGGCGACGTCGTTCGAGCACGTGCGATGTTCTGGGCGGCGACTCGAGCCGGGCACCGGCGGTCGCTCGTTTTCACCGCAGCGACGTTTCCATTCGCAGCAGCGCTGCCAGGCCGCCGCCTCTTCGACGCGCTCTTCGGGCTCTGGCGCACGCGGGTGCGGCCCCTTCTCCGGCGGGCTGCGTACTAAGCCGGCGTGCGACGAAAGAGTGCGCTCACTTTAGCACGCGCAGCTACCGGCACATCGGAATAGCGCAGTACGAGGACGTCCCGCCATGAAACGCCCGTTACGCGTACGAAATATGCCAGCTTCGCAAAGAAGGCGATCACGAAGGCCGTTGTGGCGGCAATCGCCGCGCCTTCGAGGCCATAGGGTTTTATTGCAAGGTACGTCAGCGTGGCGCAGAGCACGAGCGTCCCAGCTTCGAACGCCAACTGGATCCCCGGCCGGCCTTCGCGGACCGAGATGAAATATGAGATCACGCCGTCGGCGCTGTACACGACGATACGCGCAAGGAGGATGCGCAGGAGCACACCCGAGGCTACGAATCGGCCGCCATACAACAGCCCAATTGCGAACGGTCCAACCGCAAAAATCATGAGCGCCGCAAGGGCTTGCGCGCTCAGTAAGAGCCGTACGACGCGTGCGGTTAACGCAATCGCGTCGGCCCGCGATTCGGTTGCAATGCGGCCTGTGGTCGCCCACGTGACGGAACGACTCAGGGTAAGCAGCAACTCGCCGACGGCAAGTGCCGTCGTGTAGACCCCAAGCGATGTCTTCGAGAGCGTCGCACCGACAATGAGGATGTCGACCCGAAGCGCGAGCAGGGTGAGCATTGCAGACGAGCCGCCTTTAACGGCAAAGATGAATTGTTCGCGCGCGGATAGTGCCCCCGGCTCCTTGCGCGCGGCTAAAGGTTCGCGTGGCCCCAATAGCTTTGGTGCACCCCATGCGGCCCACACGCTTGCAAGGACGAAGCCCGCAGCCCAAATGCCGAGGACCGTCGGGACGTTCGCGTGGAAGAAGACGACTGCGACGACCGTAACAAGCGCGCTTCCCGCGCCGACCGTGAAGGCGTTCTGGACATTGATGCGCTCGATCGCGTGGCGTACGAGATAGAGCATGTTGACCGTCTGCAGGAAGGCCGCGAACGGGAAGACGATCGCAACGAAAATGAACGCGATTTGCGTCGGATCTGCGATCCAAAGAGCGACGAAGACGAGCGAACCGAGCGGTGCGAGAAATCCAAGGAACCGCAGCGCCGAACGCCACGCCGTGCGCACGGGAACGTCATGTCCGATGCGATATGCAAGTGCATTGCGGAGACCTTCTGTCGCTGCCGACGCGAATGCAATGAACACGCCGGCGTAACTAATGATGCCTTTTCCGGCAGGTCCGAACGCTCGAGCGGTCGCGATGCCGGCGAGAATTTGCGCGCCTTGCCCGACCGCAATCGTCGCTAGCGTATGAAAGATCGCCCGCATGAGACTGCGCCGCGGCGCGGCTCCGTCAGACGGCGGAATGGAAGAGAAATTCTGCGCCGGTCTTACAAATGATCATGATATCCATGAAGACCGACCAATGCTCGAGATAGAAGAGATCGTAGCTCAGTCGTTCTCCAATTTGCGTCGTATCGACGTTGCGCCGCATGTGAATGTGCGACCACCCCGTGATACCGGGCCGAACCAGATGCCGTTCGTCATAGCGTGGCAGCATTTTTCGGAATTGCTCGACGTAATACGGCCGTTCGGGACGCGGGCCGACGATCGACATGTCGCCACGCACGACATTGAAGAGCTGCGGCAACTCATCGAAGCTCGTCCGACGTAAGATGCGTCCGACCCGCGTCGTGCGAGCTTCACCCGAGCGCGCCCAGACGGGTCCCGACGACGTTTCAGCGTTCGGCTGCATCGTCCGGAACTTCACGATCTCAAACGGCTGGTTCAGTTTCCCGACCCGGATCTGCTTGTAGAAAATCGGTTTCCCGGAGTCGCAGACGATGATGACCGCGATCGCCGCGAGAAGCGGTGAAAGCAGGATCAGCGCCGGAATCGCGATTGCCAGATCGATGAAGCGCCGCATCAGCTCGGCGCCGGGCGTGCAAATCGCCAGACTCTGCGGATACAGTAACGCTAGGCCACCGTCGCGCCGAACCGTGAAATCGCACGCGTGCGGCCGAATGCGCATCGGTGCTAATGCGACCCGGATGCCGCGCGCTTCGGTGAATCGCAGCAGCGCCGGCATGATCTCTGCGGGCAGGGCTTCGGTCACGATGAGTTCGTTGCAGCCGCGTTCGACGGCGATCTGAAGCCAGTCGAGACGGTGCAGGTCACCGCTCGCAACCACACCGGCAAGATCGTCATCAAAATCGTCGACTGGGAGGCGCAGAATGGCATCGTCTTTCGTGAGCGAGAGGTCGCCCGGGACGGCAGCGACTCGATCGGGCATGCCAACGATAGCGATCCGACGGGGGGGCGCGGGGAACATACCCGCGCGAATGGTATGCGCCAGATAGCGGCTGAGGCTCACGCCGACCGCTGCAAGCAGGGTTGCAACCACGAGCAGATGACGCGACGGCAGGAGCGAGGGTAGACAGAGGAAGAGCAGCAGGCTCGGGAGCATGGCCATCGCCGACGCAGCGAGGGAAGCGTAGACCTCGTCGCGAGCATTGGTGGAAAACGTCCGTCGATACATGCCGATGCGTTCGAAGAGCATGAGCCACAGGGCCACCGAAAACAACAGGGCTTGCGCCGCACCCTCGCGCGCCAGGAGATCCGCGATCAAATGATGCGTGAGCCCCTGTGCAAAGAGAAGCGCCAAGATGACCACGACGACATCGCCCGCGAACAGCAAAACCGACCATTGCCGCCCGTACCGGGCCGGTAGCGGCCGCGGTTTGATTCGCGGGGCAGCCGACGCGATGATCGTCTCCAAGCTGCCCTGTTGCGCCGTACTCATCTCTCCGACACTGTAGCAGGTGGGAAGGATATTTGGAGTGGCCTAACAGGGCCAGCCATGCAGGAGTTTAATTGCGCCATTAGTCCTGGTGGTGTTTCAAGATCAGGCTTCCGAACCACTACCTCTTCAACGTAATGAAGGGTGCACTTGTTTTGCGACGGCGTCAAATCAGCGTCATTATGCCAGCGTATAATGAAGGTCGGGCCTTAGGAGCCGTGCTCGAACGCGTGCACGAGCGTCTTTTGGGGTTGGATGCGACCTATCAATCGGAGCTGATCCTGATCGATGATGGAAGCGGGGATGAAACGGCAGCGGTGCTCGCTGCGTTCGCACGTCGTTTTCCTCAGACACGCGTACTGACCCACGATTGCAATCGTGGCCTCGTCGAGGCGCTCAAAACCGGGATTGGGGCGGCGGGCGGTGAGGCCGTTGTGGTGTTGGACGCCGATTTGAGCTATGCACCGGACATCGTGGAACCATTGGTCCGGACGTTGTTCGAGCGCCGGGCGGACGTCGTCATCGCATCGCCCTATATGCGGGGCGGCCACGTCGGCAACGTGCCGCTCGATCGTCTGGTCGCCAGCCGTTGCGCGAATTGGCTCCTTTCGGCGCTGGTCGGGGGACGCATCAAAACGTTTACGGGGATGGTCCGGGCCTACGATGGGGCCACGATCCGAGCGCTGGCGGGGCGCGAGATCGCCGGTGAGTTTAACGCGGGGGTGCTTGCTGCAATATTGCGGGAACGAGGTTCGATCGTCGAAATTCCAGCTGCGCTGGTCTGGCCCCGCAGTCGGACAGACGCGCCATCCCGGATGACGCCCGCGACATTGTGGCGCCGCTTTCAGTTGATTATCCAGACGGCGCAGGTACTTAGCATGTCTATTCGAGGCGCGCGCTGAAGCTACGTTGGAAGGAACGGTCGACGTTGGGACTTTATACCCAAGGGAGCTGCCTCAACGGCCCTATGCGCTATCTTTCGAATCGCGGATACTCTAAGCAATTCCCAAGCAATGCCCGAGCCCGTTTTCACGGTCTGGTTTTGAAAGGTCTCCGATGATTGTCAATATGTATGTCGACCACCTCATGTCGACACCGCCAGCTTCGGCTGAGGAAGTCTGGAACGCCACGCGCGTCCATTCCAAGCTTTTCACCGATGCTGCGAAACGCATCGGGCTGAGCTCGACTGAATACGATGAATTCCGCAACAACTTGCTCGACGGGAAGGCCGTATACGTTAGGTTGCCGCGTCGCGTCGATGCCATGTCGGGTTCTCGGCGCGGTTCGGTCTATGCCGTTCGCAACGCCGTTATGACTTCGACGACCATGGGCTGGGCTGTCCCTCTCAATAACGGTACGATGGTCTATGTCCCTCAAGTATGCGGCAATATCGCGCTGCTGCGTCCGGTCCATGTGGCCAAGGCGCCCGTCCACTCGGTTAAACATGCGCGGTTCCATCCGGCCGTCGCTGTCGTGCCAAAAGAACAGCCGGTCGCGATGATCGCGCCCGTGCAGGATGTCCCGGTAGAAGTTCCTTTGGTTCCGGCTACCGTCGCGCAGGTCGTGCCAGTCGCCTCGGGCGGCGGTGGCGGTTTCTTCTTCCTCATACCGGCTGCTCTCGGCGGTGCGATCGCCGCGATCTCGCATAACAACAATAACGGTACGCCCCCGCCGCCCTGCGCGAACGGCTCGAATTCTCTCGGAGTTTGCACTCGGAAATAGGAACACGGATTAGCACGTATGCTCCGGCCCCTGCCGGTTACGCATGTCCTAGAAGCTTATGCGGCGGCAGGGAGCGGCTTGTGGGGGAAAGAGCGTCTCGTCCAAGGTTTAATGCTCGCACAACGCGCGAGCGGTGAAGTCGATCCGCGACTGATCGTCTTTACGCCGTGCCGGCTCGGCGACGAGATGCGCGCCCTCGGCTTCGATGTGACAACGCTTGAGAGTCGTCATCGCCGGATTCCGGTGCGCGCGTTGCCCGCGCTACGCCGCGCGCTCGCGGTGGCTCCGGCCTCGATCGTGCATACGCACGGCTACAAGGCCAATATTGTCGGGCGTCTCACGCGGGTCTTACGAGGCGCGCGTATGCGTGGACTTGTTTCGACGTGTCATGGTTGGACCGACGAAACACCAGCCACTCGGATCTATAACCGGGTGGACCGTGAGTCGGCCTTCGTGAGCGACTTCACGAGCGTTCCTGCACAACGCATGGTACGGTTTTTTCCGAAGCGCGGACGGGTCGGATACGTTGCCAACGGAATCCCCGATCGCGCGCTTGCCACGGCGGAAGAGCGTGTGACTGCGCGCGAACGTTTTGCCTTTCCCAAGGACCGTATCGTCTTCGGCTATATCGGTCGTACGACCGCGGCGAAAGGGCTTCCTGAATTCTTGGAAGGCGCGCGCCGATGCCATGCCGACCCGTTCATTTGGGCCATCGCCGGCGTCGGCGATCTCGAGCAGACAATTGAGGCGGCGCAGCTTCCGAACGTACGATTTTTTGGTTACATTTCGGATAGTGACGCTTATCATGCGGCGATCGACGTTTTCGTGCAGGCGTCGCATTTTGAAGGCTTGAGTCTCTCGCTTCTCGAGGCGATGCGCGCCGGCTTACCGATCGTCGCTACGGATGTAGGCTCGACGGCACTTGCGATTCGCGACGGAATCGACGGTCTGATCGTCGCGCCGGGTGATGTCGACGCGATGGTTGCCGCGCTCCGATCGCTCGGGAGCGATGCCGCACGAGCGCGGCGTCTGGGCACCGCTGCCCGCGAACGCTTCGGCGACGCGTTTCGCAGCGATCGGCAACATCGCGCATTTCTCGATATCTATCGTTCGTGCGATCGCGCGTCATAAAAAAGAACTCCGTACGAACGGAGCTCCTTTCACGAAAATGGAGACGAGGAGGCTCGAACTCCTGACATCCAACATGCAAAGCTGGCGCTCTACCAACTGAGCTACGTCCCCGTCGACGTGGTGGGCCATCCTGGGTTCGAACCAGGGACCTCATGCTTATCAAGCATGCGCTCTAACCAACTGAGCTAATGGCCCCGATCGCCGACCCACGGGGGCAGCGCGGTCCCTTCCGTCCTCGGTCAGGCGGACCCTCTCGCCGCGTCCCCGAGCCGAGCGAACGGACGTCGATGACGAAGGATGCGAAGGAGTTGCGTCGCGCAAATGCATTAGCGACCAGCGGGGGCTTCGCCGACGATCCGCCTTACGAACCGCGGCGCTTTCCGACGCGCCCGGGCGTGGTCGCCGCTGCGGCGATCCGTTTCGTCGGGCTAACGGCCTGGCTCGCCGCGACCCTCAACATCTGGCAAGATGAATGGTACCTGGGGCCGTCGCCGCTGCGAGCGCCTTCAACCCGTTTTCAACTTTCGCTGCCGTCGAGATCCGGCTGTATGCGATGGCATTACTGCTATCGGCCGCGATCGTCACCTGCTTCTTCGCGGCCTTCGTCGACTTGGGGGGCCAAGCGCCGCGACCGCATCACTTTTCGGTCGTCGCCGTCACCGCCGTTTACGCGCAATACTTCAGCGCTGCGTTGCTCGTTGGCGGCTTCTTCGCACTGCTCTTTCTCCGTCGATGGCGCACGATGCGCGGTTGCACCGGGCAGGCACGTCCGTTCGCGAGCTCGTGCGGCGCTAGCTAAATCATGGTGATGTATTTTTTAAGTATTTCGTCGTCTTTCTTCCCCTGCTCGACCGCCATGTCACGCAGCGCATTCATCTCTCGAAGCTGTTCGGAGCGCATCTCTTGCGCTTCGTTGAAATCGGCTCGCATGCGATCGAGCCGCAGTTGGAGATCCGATTGAATGGATTGCTGACGTAATAAGATCAGCTGCGCGCGGCGCGAAACTTGCTCGGCAAGCGACGTGACGCTATCGGGCACGGTCTCCGCGGTATCGTCGAGCGGCTGCGAATCGAGCGGGGCGGGCGGCGATCCGGCCGGCGCGGATAGCGCCGGCGAGCCGTTCCCGGATGCCGCTCCTGCGGCGGCGAGCATCATTCTCCGCCGGCAGTTTTGATGAATTCCTTAACGATCTTGTCATCGGACTCGCGCTGTTTCATCGCGACGGAACGCAACGTATTCATCTCGCGCATCTGCTCGGACTTTTCGTCCTGCACTTCGTTGAATTGCTGCGACTGAACTTGCATGGTGTATTGGTGCCGAAGTTGCTCGAGCTGTAGGGCGAGATTGGCGCCCTCGTATAACTTGTCGGCGCCTTGCGAAACGCCGAGCGACAGATCGGTGCCGGGCGCGATGTTGCCGGCGCCGCTGGGTCCTCCGCCGGCCATGGTGCTGATGCCGCCGTTGAGGCCGGCCGCGATGGCGCCAGGGGGACCGCCGGTGAGAAACCCGATGCCGGCACTGGCCGCGGCATTGCCCAGAACGTTCAAGAGATTGGCCATATCCTTCTCCTTGCAAATGTACGTGTTCGTTGGATCGTTGGCGCTCTATCGCGACGGCCGTCGCTGCCGACTAGAGCCCGGCTGACGAATCGTCCTCAGAGCCGAAAACGTCACCGCTGTCGACGAGGTCGGCGACGGCTTTGTCGGCCGACTCCGTCTCGTTCGAACTCGTGGCGCTTATTTGGGTCCAGGTGGCAAAGGGCGGCGGCGCGGTGACGGCCGGTGGCGGCGCAAGCATCCCGGCCACGCTCTGCGCCGACGTTGATTTTCCCGCTTGCGGCGTTACCGGCGCGAATCCAAGCGTCGCGAGGCTTCTGGGCTGTGCAGCGGCGGCACCGTAGAGCGCGTCGACGGTTTTTATCGCGCCCCGCGCGTCGGCGACGGCCTGATCGGCCGATCCGCCGAGCGCCTCGTAATGGCGCAAGACCGAATCTGCATAGCCCAAAACCTGACCGTCGGCCCAGCGCGTGATCGTTCCGGTCGCCGTCGGCGAGCCCGCATTGTACAGCGAGAGCGCGGCTCGGACGTCGCCGCCGGATCGCCGTAGGTTGTCGCCGAGAATCCCGGCGGCGACGTCGGCGTTTTTCGCGGGATCGAGCGCCGCGGCCGTTCGGGCGAAGGCCCAATAGCGATCATCGATTTGAAAGAGGCCGTGCCCATGCCCGCCGTCGCCGATGATGTTGTTACCGGAGTTGCTGCCAGGGCCGCCCGTCTCTTGCGCCGCGACAGCCGCCAGGAGCCGGGGATCGAGATGATGGGCCGCGGCGGCGGCCGCGATCTCACTGCCGAATCGAATGGTCACGCGTTATCCTCCTTGTGCGATCTCGCGATCGCGACAAAGGCCGCGTTGACAAGGGGGAGGGCTGCCCGTATTATTGGGGGGTTGTCCTCAAGTGTCTCAATTCGTGAGCTCGCTTTTGGATGGCAAGCATCTCGGAATGGGGACGCACACGTCATGAAGGGTGCTCGCTCGAACGTCGATATCGGCGGCGTCCTTCACACCGGGCGCGAGCTCCACATTCGCGAGTCCGTCGTGCTTCCCGATTTTGCTTCCTACTCGTTTTCGGCCCCGATCGATGTCGCGCTTCGTGTCCGTCGCGTCGGCCGCGGTCTGGAGCTAGCGGGGAGCTTCGCGGGCGTCGCCGAGGGCGTTTGCGCCCGCTGCCTCGGCGATGTCCGCCTTGCCCTGCAGCTGATCGTCGACGAACAATTCGACCCGCGTGGCGAAGGCGACCACCCTCTCGGCGAAAGCAACGTCCTCGTGGGCGACGAACTCGACCTTCAAGACCTCGTGCGTCAGCTGACCGACTCCGCGCTCCCGATCGTGCTCCTTTGTGACGAGGACTGCCCCGGACTCTGCGCAGCATGCGGTCATAAACACGACGACGGCTCTCGCTGCGCGCCTCCGGAGTAACAGGAAAACATGGCAAACCCGAAATGGAAAACCCCGCGCTCCAAAACGCGCAGCCGTCGGGCCGCGAACTGGAAGCTTGATCCCGTGACCGTCGTCGAATGCTCACAATGCCATCAGGCGAAGCGCCCGCACTTCGTCTGCATGAACTGTGGCTTCTACGATGGCCGACAGGTGGTCGCGATCAAGGACGGGCACGCCGGTCATAACCACCAGTAGGGTGCCTGCGGGCCCTTACGGCGCGCGAATCACGGGGGTCGGTCACTACGTGCCCGACCACGTCATGCGAAACGAAGATTTCGAGAAGCTCTTCGAGACCTCCGATGAATGGATCGTCTCGCGCACCGGCATGCGCGAACGTCGCTACGCGAGCGCCGCTGTGGCCGCTAGCGATCTTGCGACGAGCGCCGCACAACCTGCTCTTCTAAACGCGGGGCTTGGCGCAAACGACATCGATTGCTACATCGTCGCCACGGTGACGCCGGACTACCAATTCCCCGCGACGGCGTGCCTGGTCGCGGCGAATCTCGGCGCGGTCGGCAAAGCGGCGTTCGATATCGAGATCGCTTGCAGCGGCTTTATCTACGCGTTGCCGGTCGCTGCGAGTTTCATCCGGGCGGGGATCTTTCGGCGCGTAATGATCATCGGCGCCGAAAAGCTTTCCGGCATCACCAATATGACCGACCGTAATTCGGCGATTCTCTTCGGCGACGGTGCGGGTGCGACGATCGTCGAGCGGACGGATTTCGAATACGACTGCTTTCTGGCATGCGAACTCGGAGCCGACGGAACGAATCCGGATCTGCTGCGCGTCGAAGCCGGCGGGTCGCGGTATCCGTTGACCGTTGATTCGATGACGGCCAACCGACACAAGATGTTTATGAGCGGCCGCGAGATTTTCAAGTACGCCGTCAACAAGATGGTTGAAACCTCGAAGATCGTCCTCGCGCGCGCCAATCTGACGACCGACGACGTGTCCTGGGTCATCCCGCATCAGGCAAATCGGCGCATCATCGAAGCGGCCGCAAAACGGCTCAACGTCGATCGCGCGAAGGTGATCATCAATATTGAGCGTTATGGCAACACGTCCTCGGCGACGATTCCGATCGCGCTCTCCGAAACGATCGGCAACAACGTGATCAAAGACGGCGACATCATACTCTTCACCGGTTTTGGCGGCGGCCTCTCATGGGGCTCCGTCGCCTGGCGCTGGCGTTCGTGATGCGCCGGTGAGAGTCGGGGTCGTTTTTCCCGGCCAGGGTTCGCAAAGCGTCGGCATGGGCGGCGCGATCGCGGAACGCTACCCCGCCGCCGCCGATCTCTTCACGCGGGCCGAACGCGTGCTCGGCTACGATTTGCGGCAGATCGTACGCACGGGGCCCGATGAGAAACTCCGCGAGACGCAATTCAGCCAACCGGCAATCTACGTCGTCAACTGTGCCCTGGCACTGGCCGCGAGCGACGCGCTCGGCATCGTCGCAACCGCAGGTCACTCGTTCGCTGAATTCTGCAGCCTCACGCTCGCGGGGGCGCTGACGTTCGAAGAAGCGCTCGGCCTGGTTCGCGAGCGTGGCCTTGCAATGCAGGAAGCCGCGGAGCGCGCGCCCGGTGCGATGGCCGCCGTGCTCGGGCTCGACGTCGACAACGTGCGTATGGCGCTCGCCGAGGCGCGCGCGGCCGGGCGCGTTCAAATCGCGAACTTCAACGCGCCGGGCCAAATCGTGATCAGCGGCGACCGTGAAGCGGTCGCGGTCGCGGTCGACCTGACCGAGCGCGCCGGCGCCAAGCGGGTCGTGCCGCTCAATGTCTCGGGCGCCTGGCATAGCGAGTTGATGGCTCCCGCGAGCGAGCGCTTCGCGCCCTTCGTCGAGCGAGCGACGATTCGTGAGCCGCAGTTCGATGTGATTTCCAATGTCGACGCGCGGCCCTACCGGAGCGTCACAACGATCCGAACCAATCTGGTCCGTTCCGTGACGGGCGAAGTGCTCTGGCATGCCGCCGCCGAGCGGCTCGTCGCCGAAGGGCTCGATCTCATCGTCGAGTTCGGCGGCTCGGCCGTCCTTGCACCGCTCTTCAAACGACTTTCCGGCGCACCCAAAGCGTTGCACGCGGGCGACGAAAAGGGCGTGGAGAAATTGCGCGCACAGCTCGGAAGCCCGGCCACGGCATGACGTCGCTGCTCGGCAAAATCGCCGTTGTGACCGGCGCGAGCCGCGGCATCGGCCGCGCGATCGCAGTCGACCTGGCGCGCCACGGCGCGGAGATTGCGATCGTCGGCCGCGACGCTAGCGCCCTCGAGGCGGCGGCTGACGAGGCCCGTCGCGCGCGTCCCGGCACGCGCGTGCTCCTCCTTGAAGCCGACGTCGCAGATCCCGCCGCGGTCGACGGTTTCGTCGCCGCGACCCAAAAGGAATACGGCCGAATCGACGTTGCGATCGCCAATGCCGGCCAAGCGCTCGACGGACTCATCATGCGCGCCAAGCCCGCCGATATCGACCTGATGCTCGACGTCAATCTCAAGTCGGCGTTTTATCTCTGCGCCGCCGCCTCGAAAATCATGCTGAAGCAGCGCTCCGGGTCGATCGTGCTCGTCTCGAGCATCGTCGGTGTCGCCGGGAATGCCGGGCAAGCGGCCTACAGTGCGAGTAAGGCCGGGTTGCTCGGCCTCGCAAAGTCGGTAGCGAAGGAATTGGGCTCGCGGAACGTAAGAGTCAACGCCGTTGCGCCCGGGCTCATCGAGACCGCAATGACGGTCGCGATGCCGGAGCAGGCGCGAGCTCACTACCTCGCTACCATCCCGCTTGGACGAGCGGGTACCCCCGATGACGTGAGCGGAGTCGTCACATTCTTATGCTCGGATGCCGCCCGATACGTAACCGGTCAAACGATCGTGGTCGACGGTGGTTTTTTGATGTAACGGCGCGCATCAGCGCCTGCGAGGAGATCCATGGCGGAAGAAACCGGTCCGACCTTCGATAAGGTCAAGAAAATCATCGTCGAACAACTCGGTGTCGACGAGGCGGAAGTCACGATGGAAGCTTCCATCACCGACGACCTCGGCGCCGATTCGCTCGACCAAGTCGAGCTGGTGATGGCCTTCGAGACGGAATTCAACATCGATATTCCCGATGAAGAAGCGGAGAAGATCAAGACCGTCGGCGATGCCGTCGGTAAAATCGAAGCGACGGCTCCGAAGGTGTAACGGGAGAACCTCACAACCGCAGTGCTCGAAGCTCTAGGCGAACGGCTCGGCGCGATCTTTCAACGTTTGGGAAGTCGCGGCACGCTAACGGATTCCGACGTCAACGACGTCGCACGCGAGGTTCGCGTCGCGCTTCTCGAAGCCGATGTAAATCTTTCCGTTGCCAAAGAGTTCGTCGCGGCGATCAAAGAGAAAGCCGTCGGCGCCGAGGTTTTGGCATCCCTGACGCCCGCGCAATCCGTCATCAAAATCGTCCACGACGAACTGGTGACGCTCATGGGCGGTGCGCAAGCGCGCTTGCAATTCGCCGATGCGCCGCCGACCGTCTTCCTGATGGTCGGTTTACAGGGTTCGGGCAAGACGACGCATGCCGGTAAGATCGCCCTCCGGCTCAAGGAGCAGGGCCGCCGCAGCCTGCTGGTCGCCGCCGACGTCTATCGTCCGGCCGCGATCGACCAGCTTCAGACCATTGGGCGGCAGATCGATCTGCCCGTATACGCCGAAACGTCGAACGATCCGGTCGCGATCGCCAGGCACGGCGTCGAAGAAGCGAAGCGGCTCGGCATCCCGATCGTCATCATCGATACGGCGGGCCGGCTCCAGATCGACGCGGCGCTCATGGCCGAACTCGAAGAGATCAAGGCCGCGACGAAGCCCAAAGAAGTGCTCTTCGTTGCCGACGCCATGACGGGACAAGAGGCGACCAAGGTCGCCAAGGGCTTCAACGAGCGCCTCGGTATCTCGGGCATCATCCTCACGAAAATGGACGGCGATGCCCGCGGCGGCGCGGCACTTTCGATCTACAAGATCACGGGCGCCCCGATCAAGTTCGTCGGCGTCGGCGAAAAACTCTCGGCGCTCGAACCCTTTTATCCCGATCGACTCGCGTCGCGCATCCTCGGGATGGGTGACGTGCTGACCTTGATCGAGAAGACGCAAAGCGTCTATTCGGTCGAGCAGGCCAAAGAGCTCGAAGCGAAGTTCCGCAAGAATGAATTCACGCTCGACGACTTCCTCAACCAATTGCGAACGGTTCGCAAGATGGGCTCGATGACGGACATTCTCAAGATGATCCCGGGAATGTCCAAGGCATTGCCCAAAGAGTTCGAAATCGACGAGAAAGACGTCAGTCGCATCGAAGCGATCATTTGCTCGATGACGCGAATAGAACGCCGTCGCCCCGACGTCCTCAACGCCTCGCGACGCCGCCGGATTGCGCTCGGCAGCGGGTCACAAGTCGCCGACGTCAATCGGCTCGTCAAGCAATTCGAACAGACTCGCGCTATGATGAAGCAAATGGGCGGCAGTGGTAAGCGGCCGCGCCTGCCGATTCCCGGCTTCGGCGGCCGCTAACGCCCCGATCTTTTCCCGCGGCGTGCACGCTGCGGCTCACTCGAGCAAACACGAAAGAGCACCAACCCCATGGTAAAAATCCGCTTGCGCCGCATGGGCGCAAAGAAACAGCCGACGTATCGGTTCGTCGTTACCGATGCGCGTTCGCCGCGCGACGGTCGCTTCATCGAGATCGTCGGTCACTACAACCCGCGCTCCGAGCCCAAGACCGTCGTGGTCGACGAAGAGAAAGTCAAAGCGTGGCTCGCCAAAGGCGCGCAACCATCCGATCCCGTGCGTCGCCTCCTCGCCGCAAAGGGTCTCGTCGAGCGTGGCTTCGTCCCCGAGTCGAAACACAAAGCGAAATCTGCGAAGGGCGAGAGCTGAGCCATGAGTGCTTTCGACGATGAGTTCGGTCTCTTCGGCGATGAAGCGGTCGAGGACGAGGAACGTAAATCGACGCTCGGCGCGCGCACGATCTCGTCGGGCGAGACGATCATCGACGAGATCGAACCCGAAGATGAACGGCCGGCGCGCCGGCGGCCACGTTCCGGGGGCCCGGTCGACGGTGCTCCGCTCGCGGCGCCCGCTGCCGGCGGCGAGCGCCGCCCGTTTTATCGTCGTGAGGCGGTCAAGCGGGATCCGCTGCCCGATGAAATCGCGCATCCTCGCGCAGTCGAACTCCTGACGTTTCTCGCCAAACGCCTGGTTAGCAAACCCGACGACGTCTATGTCGAATTGCAGCCCGATCAGCGCGGTGCGGTGCTCGAACTCGAAGTCGATCCCGACGATCTGGGCAAGGTCATCGGTCGAGGCGGCCGTGTCGCGCAAGCCCTGCGGACGATCGTTCGCGCGGGAGCCGAAGGCCGCGTCACGGTCGATATCGTCGATGCCGAGGACGACGACGAGGACGAGGACGCGAGCGCAGAAGATCAGGTGCGTGCGACGCCGGCGGCGGATTCTCGCGCGCATGAGGACACCGAGAGCGCCGACTAGCGTGAGTGCCGGGCGGCGCGTGAGCGTCGGACGCTTGACGAGTCCCTTCGGCGTGAAAGGGGAGATCAAATTCGTCCCGGCCCCGTTTGCGGCGGCGCGCATAGCGGCGGGGCACGCGTACGCGCTCGGAGTCTCCGCAGATGCGCGCATCGTACGCTGTTCCCGCGCGCGCGAGCAACACGAGAAACTCTTCGTCACCTTCGACGCGTTCGTGACACCCGAAGCCGTTGGGGAGCTCAGCGGGTGTGAACTTTTTGCCGAAGCGAGCGAAATCGTCCTGAGTGCAGGCGAGTATCTCGACGCCGACCTCATCGGCCTACGTTTGGTCGACGAAGCGGGGCGCGAGCTCGGTACCGTCGTCGGTGTCCAGCATCTTCCCACGCAAGATTGTTTGATTGTGGGACCACAGCGCGCGCTCGTGCCGCTGATCCGGGCGTTCATCGGGACGATCGATCTCGAACGACGAACGATCGCGACGACGCTTCCCGCCGGTTTGCTCGATGACCCTTAGCGCGCGGTAAGGGCCTGGGTCGCATCCGCCGCCGCCTTGGCGATCGCGCTCGGAAGGCCGTTGCGGTCGCGGGCGGTTGCGACCGCACGTTGCGTTCGAAGCAATACGCCCGTGCAATCGTATGCCGAAAGATCGAGTTGCACGCGCGCAGCGCCGGAGTCGCTTCGGCCAACCGTGAGCGTCGGTGCATCGAGTTCGCGCACGCCCGGCGTCGCGGCGCAAATCGCTGCCGCATGCGCGAGGTTCGTCCCGAGCGTTATGCCGAGAACCCCCGTCGGGCGGTTGAGGCGCGCAAAAGCATCGGCGACCGCTTTGGTCGCTTGCGCGGTGAGGTCCCGTTCGACGGCGCCGTCGGCAGTGAAGAGCAGTGCGCCGCTGGGGACGGCGCGCGCGGCCGCTACGACCGTATCGCGTTTACGTTTTCGAAGTGCTTTTCCGATATCGACCGAGCCGTCATTGGCGGTGTGCGGCGGGCTCGCACTTGGGGCCGGAGGCGGCGCGTCCAGTGCCGCGAGGCCGCGGCCGGCGTGCCGCAGGATTGCATCGTGGAGGGCATCGACTTGACCGAGCGCGTCGGCATACGTGCGCACGACGCCCGTGGTGCTGAAGACGACGCTCCCGCTATGCGTCGAAACGACTTGCGTGATGAGCGAATTATCGACGCCGATCGGCGTTAGGAATCCCGTGATGTAGTAGTCCGCGCCGAGGGCACTCGCCGCGTCGAGAAATTTCGCGCGCTCCGTTCCCGGCGTCGCCGGTTTGATCGTCATGCCGCCAAGTTGTGTGAGCTTGTTTGCGATGATGAGCGCGACGTTGCCGCCCGCGGCGGTATCGATCGCTCCGGCGCTGGTTATGGGATAGACGAGGACGACGGGCGGCGCGAATCCGGAAGCCGCTCCCAAGAGCGGCACGCCGATGACGATGGTCAGGAGTGCCGACCACGCGCGCATCCGCGCGATCATGCCCGCGCCTCCGACCACTGCGCGCTTAGTTGAGCACCGAAGAGAAAGATCGTCGCCATGTAATACAACCAAACCAGGAGCAACGCGAGTGCGGCGAGCGCGCCATAGACGTGCCGAAAATCGACATGCGTCGAATAGATGGCAAAAGCGATCTGTGCGATTTCCCAGGTGATCGTGACGAAGATAGCACCGGGGATCGCGAACCGTAAGCCGACTTTACGATTCGGCAAGTAGGTGTACAGAACCATCGCGATCAGGAAAATGAGCAGAACGCCCGTGGTATATCCGGCGATTTGTGTCCACACCGCCGCATGGCGGAACCCGCCGTACGAGACGACGAACGTGATGACCAGCGGCACGATCGTCGCGAAGATGAACAGGACGCCGATGATCGGGAGCATGATGAGCGCGACCAGTATATCGGCCAGCAGTGGCCGGCCGTCGGGGACGCCCAGAGCGCGATTGAGGGCATAGGCCAGCGCTTGAAAGAGATTCTTTCCCGACCAGATCAGGGCGATCAGCGCGATCGCGCCGGAAAGTCCGCGGAAGGCGACGACGTTACGGATATTTTCGATGATGACGTCTTGGATGCCCGGAGCGAGGGTCGCAATCAAGGCGACCGTATCGCGCTCGGCGGCCGTTCCGCCGAATACGAACGCAAGCACCGAGACGAGTAAGATGACGAGTGGAAAGAGCGCGAATACCGCGTTGAAGGCGATGGCTTGTGCGAGAAAGGCGCATCCGTCGCGGGAGAAGCGGATCGCCGCGTGTTTGAACGCCGCGACGGTGCCCTTCACGAGAGCCGGCATGTGAGCGCGAGCGCGCTGCTTCCCGCACTGCTCGTTACCGTCATTTTCAACGGCATGCCGATCGACGCGTCGACGGAGGCGCAATTAGAAGCGGGCATCGTCGTCGCGCCGCTCGATCCCTTCGTGCGCGATATCGCCGAACGCATCGAGACATCGCTCGACGGCGAGCGTTTCGTCGTCACGCGCGGAGATCGCTCGATCGTACTGCACATCGGTTCCAACGTCGCACGCAACGGTATCGTCACCGAAGCGCTCCCCATCGCGCCTTACCTCCGTGCCGGGGAGACGATAATCCCGCTTGCCGCGGTTGCGCGCGCGCTCGGTGCGACGGTGACCTACGACGTGCCGGCACACGTTCTCCACATCGATACGGAGCCGGCTCCGCTGGCGACGTGGACGCCCGTGCCCTACGATGCTCCGCCACGAGGGTCGGTCCCCACATTCGCGCCGACAACGACCCCTGCGCCACGGCCGACCGTCACCGGCATTCCCAAACCGCGCCGCACGCCGATTCTCATCGAACCACCGGAGCCGCGCTAACACGCGGGACGCGCCCGGCGACGCGCGAAGTGCGTCTGCATGAATACGATTGCATGGTTCGGCACGGGGTTGATGGGTTCGGGTTTCGTCGAGGCGCTCTGTAAACGTGGTGAAGATGTCGTGGTCTACAATCGGACCGCTTCTAAAGCGAAAGCTCTGGAAGCATTCGGCGCCCACGCCGTCGCCGATGCGCGCGAAGCCGCGCGTGGCCGCAATCGCATCCACCTCATGCTCGGCGACGACGCGTCCGTCGACGCGCTGCTCGATCAGATCGCAGATGCCATCGACCCGGGTGCAATCGTCATCGATCATACGACGGTCGCGCCGCATCCAACGGTCAGGCGTTTTGCGAAAATGGCCGAGCGCAACATCGCCTTCGTGCATGCGCCGGTTTTCATGGCCCCGCAAGCCACGCGCGCGGCGGGAGGCGTGATGATGGTTGCAGGCTCGCAGGCGACGTTCGAGCGCGTACGCGGCGAGCTGGAGAAGATGACCGGCCACCTGTGGTACGTTGGCGAGCGCGTCGACAAGGCCGCGACGCTCAAACTCGTCGGCAACGAGATCTTGTTTTTCATCGCCGCAGGCCTTGCCGATGGATATGCGGTCGGCGTGGGCGGCGGATTAACGCCCACCGAGACGTTCGAACTTTTCGAGCATTTCAAACCCGCCGCGGCGCTTGAGAGCCGTGGTCGGACGATGGCGGCGGGCAACTTCGAACCGCAGTTCGAGTTGATGATGGCGCGTAAGGACGTGCGCTTGATGCTGGAGACGGCGGCGGAAGGCGATGGGAAAGTGCGCGTGCTGCCGGCGATCGCCGCGCGTATGGACGAGTTGATCGCCGCGGGTCACGGCGCGCGCGATCTCGCCGTGCTCGGCCTCGATACCGCTCCGGCGGCGGTGCGATGAACGCGACGTTGCAGTACTTCGACGACTTCCCCGTCGGCGAGCGCCGCGACCTCGGCTCGCACGCGGTCACGGAAGAAGCGATCCTCCGCTTTGCGCGCGAGTTCGATCCGCAAAGTTTTCACGTCGATCGCGCGGCGGGTGAAGCCTCGATCTACGGTGGCTTGATCGCCAGCGGCTGGCATACATGCGCGATGACGATGCGCGTGATTTGCGACGGGTTTCTCCTAGCAGCCGCAAGTGTCGGTTCGCCCGGCGTAGACACTCTGCGCTGGAAACGGCCGGTTCGCGCGGGAGATACGCTGCGCGTCTTCGCGACCGTCGTCGAAGCGCGTCCGTCGACGAGCAAACCCGACCGCGGCGTACTCGTCAACGCTATCGAAGTGCGCAATCAAGACGACGAAATCGTCCTCACGATGCAGGCGATGACGATGCTCTATCGTCGGCCCACGTGACGGCGTAGCCATGTGCGATCGAGAGACATCGCGTGTTCGGCGGATAATCGCGGCGGCGATCGGCGCCATGCTGGCAATTGCCGGCTGCACGCCGCCGGCCGCGCGCGACGCGCAGGCGACCCCGAGTCCGGCCTCCCGATCCCGCAGCAGTGGTTATATCGGCGGCAGTGGCGCAGCAGCTGCCGCGGCGGCTGGCCGGCGCGGTGCAGCCAAGCTTGGCAACATGGGCAGCAATGGTGTGGACGGCAGCACAAGCGACGGCGAAGACGGCCACGGCCAAGGAGGGCACGGCGGATTTGGCGAGGCCGGAGCCGGCGGCCACGGCGGCGGATGATCGGCGACGCGCCGTCTTCGCACGCTTTCCAAATTTTTGGTTTGATGTCGGCGGCGTGCCCTACGCGCTCGACGATCCGTACGTCGTCACTGGCGAGGTTGTCGCAACCGTTCGAGCGGCGGCGCGCGATGCGTGGGCTGTGTTCGCGCGCGTCGTCCCGATCGTCGCGGCATTACCCGATGACGAACTCGTGTCGATCGGCATTCCCCGCAACGCGCTCGGCGTTTGCCGGTATGCGTGCGGCCCCAGCCCAACGTTTTTGGGCCGCTTCGATTTCGCGCTGACCACGCGCGGCCCCAAACTGCTCGAATTCAACGCCGACACGCCGTTCTTCGTGTGGGAATCCTTTGAGGTGGGGGGTGCGATGGCGGTTGCAAACGGCTTGACGGATCCGAACGCGGGTGCGCTCGAGACGTTTCGTCGGGCGATCGCCCGTGAACTGCGTGACGTGGAACGTAACGCGACCGTCGCCGTCATCGCGTACAATACGTGGCGTGAAGATTGGTTCACCGGATGCTTCACGGCACGCGTTGCGAGCGAAGCGCTCGAGCGCGAAGTCCGCACCGTACCGATTAGCGAGCTTCGCGTCGACGCACGCGGCTGTACCGACGCGAGCGGCCGCCGCATCGACGTGCTGTGGCGATACTACCCGATCGAGCACTTCGCGCGCGATCCGGCCGGCGACGCGTTCTTTGCGCGCGTGCAAGATGGGAGCGTCCGCGTGCTCAATCCGCCGCGCGCCCTACTTTCCCAGAATAAGGCGACGCAAGCGGTCATCTGGGGTCTCCGCGAAAGCGACGTCTTCGACGCGACGACACGCGAGCACGTCGCCAACATCTTTCTGCCGACGTTTTTAGATTTGCCGCACGACGGTGCCCGTTACGTTCGGAAGCCCGTGCTGGGGCGCGAAGGCAATGGGGTCGCGATCATCGAGGGCGGTGCCGTCTTCGAAGCGAGCCCGCCGTCGGGCTACGAGTCGCAGCCCGTCGTGTACCAGCAATACGTCGATCTCCCGTCGGTCGCATTCGCGCATCGCGCCGAGTCGCGCACGTTCGGTTACGCCGTGCTGTCGTGCTTTGTCGTGGGCGGAACACCGTGCGCGGTCGGCGTACGCGTCGGCGGTCGCATCACCGACACGCGAGCGTTCATGGTCCCGCTCGGCGTGCAGCCGTAACAATCGACCATTGATCGTCCTTTCATACGTTACCCAATCGGACGAGAACCGCGCTTTGCGTCATTACGAACACTTTCCGACGTAGCCGCATTGCTGCAAACACTGGATGCAGCCGCCTTGCGAAATCAAGTTGCCGCCGCACTTCGGGCACATCCCGACGCCCGTTGCCATCGCTTTACGGATGCTCGGCGACGGCAGTTCTTGCATCGATTTGAGCGTCTGCATCTGCGAGCCGCCGTTGTCGGCGGCATGCTCGCTGCCGTGACCGTTCGACGCCGCCGGGAGCTTCGCGATCAGATCGATCGACCGTTGATTTGCATCGAGTTCCGCCCGATCGGCGGGCGAGTACATGACTTGCGGTTCCGCAACCGCGACGACATCCGCTTCGCCGCGCGGGTTGAGATCGGCGATCGGTAGCGCGAGCGCGAGCGCCTTCGCGAGGCCTTGCGAGATGCCGTCGGCGCACGAAAGCGTCGTCGGACCGTCGGCGTTGCGCATCTTGGGGTTCGGGCACCGCATGCCTTCAAATTTTTCGATGAACTTCTGCGGATCGGCACCGTAGCGCAAGCCGACCGACATCGCGACGCCGAGCGCCTCGAGATACGATTGCTGACACGAGCCGCTCTTTCCAAGCTTGAAGAAAACTTCGAACGGACGGCCGCTCTCGTCTTCGTTGAGCGTGATATAGAGCGGTCCGCAGCCGACGTTCGACTGCACCGTGCGACCGCGCATAACGGGCGGACGCGTCCGGTAATCGACGGGCTTCGCAGCAATCCGCATTTCAGCGGCCTGCGCCTGCAGGTTCTCGACTTTGATCATAAGCTGCGCGACCGTCTGCGCGCACGTCGCATTGGTCGCGCGCAAGTCCGCGTTTTCCGCTTGTAACGTTTCGACTTTTGCGATCAATCCCGCGATCGTCGACTTGATCGTGCCTTCGTCCATTATCGTACCTCGAGGAGGGCGTTTGCTTTCGCGAGCAGCGTCGCGATATCGATATCGTGTTTCGTACCCGCTGCAAGCGTCGGTGCGGCGGGCTCGGCCGGCGCTACCGCAGCGACGTCGCGGTTGCCGCCGGCGAGATCGCCATCTTTAGAAAACGTGACGACTTGTTCTGTGCGCGAACCATCGCGATAGTACGTAAAGCCCTTGCAGCCCGCTTCGTACGCGCGGAAGATCGCGCGCGAGACGTTTTCTTTCGTATCGTCGTTGGGCGCGTTGATCGTCTTGGAAACCGCGTTACACGTGTTTTTCTGGAACGCGGCGAGCATGTCGATGTGCTGATCGACCGTAACGTCGGCCGACGTCGTGAAGACGTTCTGCCACTTGAGCGGAACCTCGGCGAGGCCCTTGACCGAACCGCGGTTCTCTTCGATCTTGCCGAGCAGCGCTTCGGAATAGAAGCCTTCGGCTTTGGCGACCTCTTCGAAGAGCGGGATCACGTAATACAAATGCTGTGGGCGACCTTCGGCATCTTTCATGACATGCTTCGTGTACGCCATGCCGAAGTACGGTTCGCAACCGAACGCGCAGCCGGCGATCATCGAGATCGTGCCGGTCGGTGCGATCGAAAGCAGCGCCGCATTACGCCGCGGCCGCGCGTCGTTCGCCCAGATCGACAAATGCTTGTTCGGGAAGTCGCCTCGTTCGCGGGCGAGTGTTTCACTCGTCTCCTCGGCGCGCGTTTGGATAAAGGCCATCAACGTGCCGGCGAACGCGATCGATTCGGCCGAACCGTACGCCAGCTCGAGCTTGATCAACAGTTCAGCAAAGCCCATGATACCCAGACCAACGCGGCGATTGTTTGTCACCATGTCGCGGATCTCGTCGATCGGATAAAGATTTGCATCGATCACGTTATCGAGGAAGCGCAGCGCGAGCGCCGTCGTCTGCGCGAGCCGTTCCCAATCGACGTCTTTCGTACGCGCGTTGTAAAAATGGCCGACGTTGATCGAACCGAGATTGCACGAATCGTACCCGTGAAGGAATTGCTCGCCGCAAGGATTTGTCGCCGCAATGGGTCCGAGCCCCGGTAATGGATTGACGTCCGGGTGGTCGAGAAAGAGCACGCCGGGTTCGCCGTTCTGCCACGCGCCGTCGATGATCGCGTCCCAAATCTCACGCGCTTTAACCGTATTGACGACGGCCTGCGTGCGCGGATCGCGCAGATCGAAATCGCCGTCACGCTGCACGGCCTGCATGAAGTCGTCGGTGACGCCGACGGAGATATTGAAATTGTTGATTTGCGTCTGCAGCAGCTCTTGCTTCATGTGCGCGAGCTGCGCATCGGTGTAGCGGCCCGTATCGCTCATCCGGTTCCAGAGCGCGCGATTTTCCGGATCGAGCTCTTTTTTCGAACGCATGAAATGGAAGATATCGGGATGATCGACTTTGAGCACGCCCATGTTGGCGCCGCGACGTACGCCGCCTTGCTTGATCGAATCGGTCGCCGCGTTGAATACCTTCATGAACGAGACCGGGCCCGATGCGTCTTTGCCGGTCGATTCGACTTCGGCACCCTGGTGCCGCAAGTCGGAGAACGCAAAACCGGTATTATGAATGAGTGCGAGCCCGGTGCGTCCGGCGGCGTACGTGTTCCATTCGTCGACGGTTAGATCGTAATACGCCATCGGCTTCTCGGCGCGCACCACCGCCTCGATCTCTTGTCCGCGGCGCACGATCGACTGGAGCAACTCTGCGGCGGATGCGTCGAAAGGCTTGAGCGCCGCCGCGATGCGAGCCAGGTCATCGCGACGAACGCGCCCCGCACCATTGCAGCTCCAGCGATTTAACTCTTCGGCCAGAGGCCCCGCACCGTCGGTGACCCTCCCGCGGTTACGGACGAGTTCGAACTCATACAGCTCGTCGCGCCAGTCCGCAAAAGGAAGCCGCAGCGCGGTCTCTCGACGGCAATCACTGTGAAGGCGTCCTTTGCGCGCAGCGCTCGACATGAACGGTGCAATATCACGGGCGAGTTCGTCGACTTGCGGCAGCGGACAAAGCAAAACGGTGTACGTCGGCTGCTTGCCGCGTCCGCGCGGTTCTTTACGTGCAAGCGTCGGACGATAGCCGAGCAGGCTCATCAGCGCCGCGAGGTCGTGCGCCATCTCGGAACTCACGGTCGTGTACGAGGGGCTGCCGTCGGCGGCGACGGTTCCGTCGCTGTCCATCAAACCGGCGACGAACGCGCGGACGACCGACAGCGGCGATTTCGCAATGTGCTCGGGTATGCGAATGCGCGCATCTTTCGGGCCACCCTTGGTGAAACCACTTCCGGCGAGCATCGCTGCGACGAAGTCTTGGTTTAAGGTTGTAACATAATGCGTATTGCAGCGCGGATCTTTTGCGATGCCGACATTGATGCCGTGCTCGGCAAGAATCTCGCGCACCCGATCCAACACATCGATCGTACCGGAGAACCAACGCAGCCGTTCTTGCCGCAATGCCGGTACGTAGCCGAACGAACCGTCGCCAAGTGTGAAGCCGATCAGCCAGCCGATTTTTTCATCGATGGTAAGTCCCGCAACAGCGCGATACGCCGTCCACGGCCACAGGTGATCGGGGCGCTCCGGTCCGAGAACGACGTCACCCGACGCAAGTTCATCGGCGCGAACCGCGACGAATTCGCGGCCGCGCAGCACCATGAACGGATGCCAAGCACTCGTTTGCACTTCGACGCCTTCGCGCGTACGCATGACAAGCTGCGCTTGCGCCGGCACGTCAAATTTCCACACGTGTGAAACGTTCTGCAGCCCCGTCTTGCCGGTCAGACCGTCCATTGAAAGCGTGCGAATGCCCAGATCGCGCACGTCGAACGCGATACCGTTTCCGTTAACGGTGCCGCTGCGTCCATCGGCCGTGGCTCGATTAAAAAGAACTTCGATCGGCTCGAGACCGCAGAACGTCGTCCAGACTCGTGAATCGCTCGAGACGCATCCCCCACCTGATTTTTGGATGAGCGCCATCGCTTTGAGGTTGTAAAAGATCCCTTCGATCGAATCGGGTACGGGCAGCACGAAGCAGGCCGACAACATCGAAAGCGGCCGACCCGCGTTGACCAGGCACGGCGTGTTCGGCATGAAATCACGCCGGGCCATCATGTCATAGAAAGCGTGGCTCACGCCGGCGACGACCGCTTCGGCATCGCGTCCGGCAGCGACCGCGTACGGCCGCTCGGGCTGCGCGATCGCCGCCGCGACGCGCCACACGAACTCGACCGGTGTTTCCGGCGTGCCGTCGGTCCTCTTCGCAAAATACCGCTCCTTCAGGACCCGCATGGCATTGGGGTCGAAGGCCGGTTCGGCAAGCCCGTCAGGGATGGCAGCGGCGCCTGAGCGAGAGACGAAGTCAGCGGACACGGAAACCTCCAGCAGGGGACAATATGCGCGAGACAGCGATCGAACGCCTGTTCGAAACAACGGGCTCATTCGACGCTCAGTACGTCATATAGTACGCTTCGGAGAAGGACGATACAAGATGTTGTGGCTGTATCCTTGCGCACATTCGGTGAACGGAGCGTGGATAAGCCGCTATTTTTGTGCGTAACGCGTTGGTACGTGGGCCCGCTCGGTGGACGAGCGGTGAACGACTTCGAGGATAGCGGGGATAGCGGGCGCAACGGCGCTACGGTGTTTCGGCCCGACGGCTTCGCGCGGCATATCAGCGCGGTCTCTCTTGAAGACCTGGGCACGCGCGGCTTTTGCGGCATCATCGTAGATCTCGATAACACGCTCGTGGGCTATGGCGAAGAGGCGCTCGCCCACGAGGTCGGACCATGGATTGCGGACGCCCTGGCGCGCGGTTTCCGCGTGTGTCTGGTTTCCAACAACTTTACGGGCCGCGTCGGTCGCGTCTGCGCCGAGCTCGGTATTCCGGGCATCTCGAGCGCACTCAAGCCACTGCCACGTGGCTTTCTTGCCGCATTGCGCGTCCTCGGGACCCCGCGTGCGCAGACGGTCGTCGTCGGAGACCAACTGTTCACCGATGTCCTGGGTGCGAAATTCTTAGGGCTGCACGCGATTCTTACCGAGCCGATCGGCGCGCGTGACTGGCTCGGGACGCGGGTGCTGCGGCTGCTCGAACGCATGCTCCTAGGCCGGATCCCCTGAGCAGGCCGACGGCCCTGAAGCTCGCCGTCATCGGCGATCCCGTCGCGCATAGCGCAAGCCCCGCGCTGCACCAAACGCTGCTTGCCGCAAGCGGGATTCCCGGAACGTACGCAGCGATTCGCGTCGTCGCGGGTGAAGGCGCGCGGACGATCGCGCTGCTGCGCGACGCCGGCTACACCGGACTCAACGTAACCACCCCGCTCAAAGAAGAAGCGCACGCGAGCGCCGACGAGTGCGATGCCGCGGCGCTCGCGTCGGGTGCCGTAAATACGCTCGTTTTCGACGGCGGACGCGTGGCCGGGTATAACACGGACGGCGCCGGCGCGCTCGCCGCACTGCGCCACGCAGGACTCGGCGATCTTTTGGGCGCGCGTGTGCTCGTGCTTGGCGCGGGACCGACGGCCCGTGCGACGATCGCCGCCCTCCTCGCCGCCGGGACGGTCGTGAGCATCTGGAACCGCTCGCGCGCCAAGGCCGACGCGATCGTGCGTACCGGCGACGTGCGGCTCTGGAGAGCAACCGATGCGCCCGATGCCGTCTTTTCGAGCTTGCCGCCCGGCGCCATCCCGGGAAATACGACGCTGCTTACGACCATCGCGGCGGCGCCGCTCGTCATCGATGCGAACTACGGTCCGCGTGCGACGCTCGGTGCGCTGCTCGGCCGCGACGTCGCCGACGGGGCGGCGATGCTTGCGGCAAGTGCCCGCGCGTCGTTCGCGTTCTTTCGCAGCGTGCTGTAGCCTGGTCAGGCGGCTTTGTGCAACACGGCCTTCACCATGCTCGTGAAGTATTCGCGGGTCACGCGGTTCGCGGTGAAGAGCTTCAAGCCGCGAATCGGCAGCGCTTCGAACTCGTCGAACCTCAAGCCCGAACGCGCTACCAGGTCCTCGAAACGCGCGACGGTCATGCGATTGAGTCCACCCGGCAGATCCTCGAACCGGGTGACGCCATCGTCGACGTGTTGTCTCCGAACCGCCAGAATGGCATCTTCGCTAAATACGAAGTGGACCCACGGCAGCGTATTGAAATGATTCATATGCGCTCCATACGGATGCTTCCAGGGCGGCCCGAACGAGATGAGCAGTGTTCCGCCGGGACAGAGCAGTGCGTTCATCTCGGCGAGCACCGCGGCGGGATCGCCGAAGTGCTCGAAAGCGTCGATCGAGAACACGACGTCGCACGTACCGCGCAGCGCGCGATACGTCGCAGCCTCGCTCTGCGCGTTCACGAATGTGCACGTCTGCGCGACGCCGTGGTCGCGGGCCAAGGTCCTGGCGCTATCGAGATATGCGTCGTCGATGTCGATGCCGATGACCCGTTTGGCGCCCGCGAGCGCAGCGATAACGGCGTCCGCGCCGCGACCGCATCCGAAGTCGACGACCGTGCGATCCCGAAGCCGCGTTTCGAGCGACGCGCCAAAATATTGACGTAAACGAGATGTCTCGTGCGGGTCATGGATTGCGTCGTCGTACGCGAGCGCGCCGAATCGGCGCGTCAGCAGTTCCAGCATGGCGCGTCCAAAAGCGCCGTGAAGTTTCACCATGACCATTTCCCTACACTTCGTAACGTGGAGGAGAGAGGGAGATTCGAACTCCCGAGACCTTTGACGGTCTGTTCGCTTTCCAAGCGAATGCATTCGACCACTCTGCCATCTCTCCACATCGCCTCGTCGTCGGCGACCGTCGTTCGTTCTCGAATCGTTCCGGCCTGGCGCCGCTAAAGCCCCGTCGCGTTGAGCTCGGCGACGAACGCTTGAACCCGCGGGTCGAGCCACCAGCGCTCGAACGGCGCGGCCAGGCCGCCGAATCGGCGCACGCGTTCGGCGTGTTCGGTCAGACGCGTGCGATCCGGTGACGGGCCGCCGTATTCGCCGTGGAAATCGGCGAGCGCCGCGCGATAGTCGTCGTGCTCCGGTCCCGCGGCGTGGAGGTCGTCGATAGGAAAGGGGACGCGGTTGTCGCTCATACGCCGCCGCTTTCGACGTCTGCGCGCGCCGACGCTGCCACGGCTCGGGCACCGTGCTTCAGCAGCTGAGCGGCAAATTCGATGCGCGCGGTCTGCTCGGCCAAATCCGTGCTCGCGAACGCCGTCTCCAGATCAACTGCGAGTGATGAGAGACCGTGACGTTCCATGAGGATCGTGTCCGACGGTGCCGCGAACGCGACCGCGCAGACCGCGGCGAGTTCCGGCGTTCCCGAAGCCGCATACGGCGTCCACGCGATCGAACCGAGCGATTCGAGCGCGCCGACGGTATCGAGCGCGAAGAGCCGGCCCAGCTTCGACCACGCCACGCAGTACGTTGGATGGGTGTGAATGACGCAGCGCGCGTCGGGTCGCACGGAATATGCCGCGATGTGCAGCGGTAATTCGCTCGTCGGGCGGCCCACGCCGCCGAGCGGAACGCCGGCCGCATCAGTCACGACGATCGCAGCCGGCTCGAGCGCCCGCAACGACACGCCGGACGGCGTGACAAGCAGCGTACCGTCGTCCAAACGGACGCTGATATTTCCACTCTTGCCGCAAACGAGCCCGCGATACCACAGTAATTCGGCGTACTCGACGATCGCTCGGCGTGCGCTGCTTTGCGCCCGCGCCATCAGATGCCCGTGGGATGCCAGATCGTTTTCATTTCGACGAAATTGGAAACGTGCGCGAGGTCCTGCGCTTCGGCTCCAAACCAATCCGCGAGCGACGGCGCGGGGACGTGGCGCGTACGTTTGAGATTGTCCGCGCCGAGCCGTTCCAGTTCGCTTGCGAACGGAGCATCGAGCGCGTAGGTTTCCATCGCATTGACATCCATGTGCCGCGCAAGATGCGGCGCGACTTCGATCCGGCGTCCGGTCAGCACGTTGGCCACACCCGCCGGGAGGTCGCAGGTCGCCAGACATTCAGCGAAGACGATCGCCGTACGCGGGTCGAGTTCACTTGCGAGCGCGACGACGGTGTTCCCCGATACCAGCGGCGGGACGAGCGCAGAAACGAGTCCGAGCAGCGCCGGCGTATCGGGCGCGACCACGCCGACGACGCCCATCGGTTCAGGCCACGAAAACGAAAGATACGGGCCGCCGACGGGGTTGCAGGACGAGAGCACGGCGGCGTATTTATCGCACCAGCCCGCATACCACAGGACCCGGTCGACGGCGGCCATCGTTTCGCGCAAGGCTTCGGATTCGTCGAGGCGGGCGCCGGCGCGCAAGCGGTCGATATACTCGGTGCGCCGCGCGTCCATCATCTCCGCGAGTCGATAGAGAATCCGCCCGCGGTCGATCGGCATGAGCCCCGACCAGCGCTCGAAAGCGTCGCGCGCCGCGACGACGGCATCGCGGAGATCCTTGCGCGACGCTCGCGCGACGCTCGACGGTTCGTCGCCGCCGAGGCCGACCGCATCGGTCGTGCCCGACTCGGACCGTACGAACGCGCCGCCGATATAGAGCTTGTACGTTTTTCGGACGTCGATCCGAAGCGCTTCGCGACTCTTGGGCACGCTGCGAGCGTACGGCGACGCGCGGCGGCCGCCCTGTGCACCGGCCCTGATTGCCTTTGCGGTTGGTGGGGAAACAGCGCGGGTATGACGACGACCGCACAACCCTTCCTGACCGACGTCACCGAATTGCGTCGGCGCGCCAAAGAGCATCTTGACGAAGGTGCTGTGACGCCGAGCTACGGCGGCGATGCAAAGCAGACGATCGATATTCTCCAAAATGTGCTTGCGACGGAGATCGTCTGCGTTTTGCGCTACACAATGCACGCGGTAGCGGCGACGGGCATTAGCAGCGAGGGCGTCAAGGACGAATTCGCCGAGCATGCCGAAGAAGAACGCGAACACGTGATGCTGGTCGCCGAACGGATCAATCAGCTCGGCGGCACGCCCGATTTCGATCCCAAGAACCTGGTCTCGCGCTCGGCCTCCGAATATGGCAACGCCGCTAACCTCGTCGACATGATCAAAGAAAACCTGATCGCTGAGCGGATCGCGGTCGAGCATTACCGTGAACTGATTCGGTATTTCGCGGAAAAAGATCCGACGACGCGTGTCATGCTCGAATGCATTCTTGCGACTGAAGAAGAGCACGCCAACGATATGCATGACCTGCTCGTCGCTCACGAGGGGCGCCCCTTCATCGCTAAATAGCGGCTTGTTCGCACATGACGTGACATTGGTCGTCATTCGCCACGGGCGGACGGCGTGGAATGCCGCCGGGCGATTCCAGGGCGCAACGGACGTTCCGCTCGACGAGAGCGGCCGCGCCCAAGCAATGGCGTTGCGCGACCTGCTCGCAGGCGACGATTTCGATCTCGCTATCGCAAGCGATCTCTCGCGCGCATACGAAACCGCAACGATCGTGCTCGGCACGCGCACCGTCGTGCTCGAAGGCGATCCCGCGTGGCGCGAGATGCGCTTCGGTCGTTGGGAAGGACTCACGTGGCCGGAGATCGTCGCGCGCTATCCGGGGCTTGCAGACGAGGGCGCCGCGACGCCGCGGTTCCAAACACCGGAATGCGGCGAGGCCTTTGACGAGCTCTGCGGCCGCGTCGAGACGGCGCTACGCGCGATCGACGCACGCGTACGAGACGGAGCTCGCGTGCTCGTCGTGACACACGCGGGCGTGTTGCATGCCCTCCTGCGAGTCGCGCTCGGACAAAGCGAAGCGACGGCGCTGCGCGTTCGCTTCGCGCCCGCCAGCGTGACGCGACTTGCTCTGGGCCCCAGGGGCAACCGTCTGCTTGAGCTCAATCGGACGCCGTCGCCGGGCGACGTGCTGACATGACGAGCCAGACGGCACGCCAGACGATCGTTCCCGGCGACGCCGCCGCGGCGCGGGCGGCTCGTACGCGCATCGACGCCTTGACAAAACCGCCGGGATCGCTTGGCCGCATCGAGGAGTTGGCCGTCACGCTCTCCGCGATCGCAGGCGGCGTGATCGACCGGCCCTATACGCGTAAGGCGATCCTGATCGGCGCGGCCGATCACGGCGTAACGGCGGAGGGTGTAAGCGCGTATCCCGCCACGGTGACGGCTGCGATGGTCGACGGCTTTCTCGGTGGGCATGCCGCAATCAGTGCATTCGCGCGCGCCGTCCACGCCGATGTCTTCGTGGCCAACTTCGGCGTCGCCACCGCGCTCGTGCCACACCCTGCGCTGATCGACGTCCTCGTCGGGCACGGGACCGCAAACTTTGCGCGCGGCGACGCGATGGATGAACATGAGGTCGAACGCGCGCTCGCGGCCGGCATCGCAGCGCTCGACAATGTGTTGGCTCGCGGCGCATACGACGTCGTCGCGCTCGGCGAGATGGGAATCGGCAATACGACCAGTGCCGCTGCGATCGTGGCGGCTTGCACGGGCGCGAGCGCCGCGGAGACGACGGGCCGCGGCACGGGCGTCGCTGGCGAGCAACTGGCGCGTAAGCAGCGCGTGGTCGCCGCGGCGCTGGCCGGGTTGCCCGATATGTCATGGACGTCGATCGCGCGCGCGGTCGGCGGCTTCGAGATCGTCGGTCTTGCGGGAGCGATCCTGGGTGCCGCCGCGCGCCGCCTACCGGTCGTCTTGGATGGCTACATCGTTGCGGCCGCCGCGCTGCTCGCCGTACGCATCGCGCCGGCCGCGCGGGACTACTGCATCGCCGCGCACCGTTCGCAGGAGCCCGGGCATCGGATCGCACTTGCCGCGCTCGGGCTCGTGCCGCTCTTGGATCTCGAACTCCGCTTGGGCGAAGGCAGCGGTGCCGCGCTCGCGTTGCCGCTGATCGAAGCGGCATCGCGCATGATCGTCGAGATGCAGACGTTCGCCGAAGCGGGCGTCGCGCAAGCGAATTTATTTTAAAGGAGATCGGGACCACGCTTTGCGCCGCCTTCGGCTATTTTTCGATCCTGCCGGTCGGCCGGAGCGCCGCGGGCCCGACGGCGAGCGCGAGTACACTTGTCGCGCTGCCCTTCGTCGGCGCCGTCGTTGGCGCGCTTGCGGGGACACTCGGACTCGCCGCGGCCACGGTCGTGCCGCGGCCGCTCGCGGCCGCAGCGACCTTGGGCGCAAGCGTCGTCCTCACCGGCGCCTTGCATCTCGACGGATTTCTCGATGGCTGCGACGCCTTTTTCGCAAGCGTCCCCGCCGAGCGGCGTCGCGAGATTCTCAAAGATCCGCATCACGGCACCTTCGCCGTCGCGGGGATGTTCGTGGCCGGAAGCCTGTGGTATGCGGCTCTTGCCGCGCTGCCACCCCGCGCGTACCCCGCCTTCGTCGCCTACGCGGGCGCGGTCGCGCGGTTCGCGGCCGTGGTGAACGCGTACGTCTCTCCCTATGTGGGCCATGGCGCGAACGCGCGTGCGTTCGAAAAACGGCCGCCGCTCGTACCGATGCTCGCGCAGGGCGCGCTGCTCTGCACGGCCGGCTACATTATAAAGCCGGCGCTGATCGCCGTGTTGCCGCTCGCCGTCGCCGGCACGCTGTGTCTTGGCGGCTCGCTCGCACGGCGGCTCGGGGGCGGACTCGTCGGCGACGCGTACGGCTTCATGATCGTCGTGAGCGAGATCGGCGTCATGGTGGCTCTCTCGTCGGCAGGCACGTCCTTCGGCTAACGAGTAACTCGGGCGTCGTGTCCGACTCGACCGCCACCAATTATCTCTATCTGCCGCCCGGCGATCAGGCGCCTGAAGAGATCAACGTCGTCGTTGAAATCCCCGAGGGTTCGCGCAACAAATACGAATACGATAAAGCGCTTAACGTGTTCCGGCTCGATCGAGCGCTCCATTCACCAGTCTATTATCCCGGTGACTACGGCTTTGTGCCCAAGACGCTCGCCGAAGACGGCGATCCGCTCGACGTGCTCATCTTGGTCGTTCAGCCGACGTTCACCGGCTGTCTCGTCGTGGCTCGGCCCATCGGCATTTTGAAGATGATCGATAACGGCGAACCCGACGATAAGGTGCTTTGTGTGCCGGTCGGGGAGCCGGCCTATAACGGCGTGCACACCTCATCGCAGATTTTTCCCCACACGTTGCGGACGATCCAGCACTTTTTCGCGACGTACAAAGCACTTGAAGGCAAGGCGACGAGCACGCAAGGCTGGCAAGACGCCGCTGCCGCGCGCCGTTCTGTCGTCGAGTCGATGGAACGTTTCAAAATCGCCAATCCCGCGCCTGAGAGCATCGGCGCTGCACGTTAGCAGCGTCGCAACGCCTCGGGATCGGCGAGCGCCGCACCATAACGCTCGTCGAATAGCGCGCTCGCGAAGAGTTCCGCGGTATCGATGAGCCGGGGACCCGGGCGGTTCACGTAGGCATTGCCATCAACGGCATAAACGCGCCGCGTCCCAACCGCGCGCAGCGCAGGCCAGGCTCGAACGTTCGCGCTGAGGTCGTCGATCGCCGCGAGCGTCGCCGGCAGAGCGAATCCGCATGGCGCGACGATGATGACATCGGGATCCGCATCGACGATCGTCTCCCACGCGATGGCCGTCGAATTCGCGCCGGGGTTTGCGAGGACCGGCTCACCGCCGGCGAGTTCGACGAGGCCCGGCGTCCAGTGGCCGCCGCTCATCGGGGGCTCGGTCCACTCGAGGACGAGCGCGCGCGGTCGCGGGCGTCCGGAGACGTGATCGGCAAGCGAAGCCGCGCGCGCCCGTAAGCCCTCAACGAGCGCGCGGGCAGCTTCGTCGCGCTGCGTCAGCGCGCCGATGGTCGCGATATTGGCATAAACGTCATCGAGCGACGACGGCTCGAGCGAGACGATACGCGGATCGACGCGTAAGCGTTTCGCCGCCCGCGCCACGATGTCGTAGGAGACGGCGCACACCGCACAGAGTTCCTGGGTCACGATAAGATCAGGTGCTAAACGTTCGAGGAGCGTACTATCGAGTGCGTAGAGACTTGAGCCTGCGTGCAGACTCGCTTTGACGTGGCGATCGATCTCCGCGGCGTCGGCAGCGGCGGGCAGCGCGCTTGCGGTAAGGTGCGGCTTCGCTCGCGCGCCCAACGGGAAATCGCACTCGTGCGTCACACCGACGAGCTCGTCGGCGAGGCCGAGCGCGTACACGATCTCCGTCGCACTCGGCAGCAGGCTTACGATCTTTATCGCCGGCGGTGCCACCCATGAATCAACCACAACCCCTCCAATCTGAGCGCTCGGCGCACATTCAATGATTTCGACTTCCGGCGCCGTAACGCTAGCCTCGAAGATGGAAAAAATCAAGGTCGCGCAGCCGGTGGTCGAACTCGACGGTGATGAGATGACGCGCGTTATCTGGGCGATGATCCGCGAGCAACTCATCTTGCCGTATCTCGACATCGAACTCGCGTATTTTGATTTGAGCGTCGAAAACCGCGATGCCACAAGCGACGCCGTCACGCTCGATGCGGCACGTGCGATCAAGCGCTACGGCGTGGGCGTCAAATGCGCGACGATAACACCCGATGAAGCGCGCGTGGAAGAGTTTCATCTCAAGTCGATGTGGCGCTCGCCCAACGGCACGATTCGCAACGAACTCGACGGCACGGTGTTCCGCGAACCGATCATCTGCCGCAACGTCCCGCGACTCGTCCCCGGCTGGACCGATCCCATCGTGATCGGCCGACATGCTTTCGGCGATCAATACCGGGCGGCGGAGATGGCCATTCCGGGCGCCGGACAACTGACCCTTACCTTCACGCCCGCCGACGGCGGAGCGCCGATCGAACGCAAGGTCTTCACATTTGAGAAAGCGGGCGTCGCGCTTGCGATGTACAACCTCGACGAATCGATCGCCGGCTTCGCGCGCGCATGTTTCAATTACGGTCTGCAGCGGAGCTGGCCCGTCTATCTTTCCACGAAAAATACGATTCTCAAGACGTATGACGGTCGCTTCATGCAGATTTTTGCGCATGTTTTCGATGAAGAATTCCGTGCTCGCTTCGAACCGCTCGGCCTCTCCTACGAGCATCGCCTCATCGACGACATGGTCGCGAGCTGTTTGAAGTGGTCGGGCAAATATGTGTGGGCATGCAAGAACTATGACGGCGACGTGCAATCCGATACGGTGGCGCAGGGCTACGGATCGCTCGGCCTGATGACCTCGGTCCTCATGTCGCCCGACGGGAAAACGATCGAAGCCGAAGCCGCGCATGGAACGGTCACGCGCCACTTCCGTTTGCATCAGCAGGGTAAGCCGACGTCGACCAATCCGATCGCCTCAATTTTCGCTTGGACGCGCGGGCTCGCGCATCGCGGTAAGCTCGACGGAACGCCCGATGTCGCACGCTTCGCGCAGACGCTCGAACGCGTGTGCATCGATACGGTCGAGCAGGGCAAGATGACCAAGGATCTCGCCGTCATCATCGGCCCCGAACAGCCATGGTTAACGACCGAACGATTCTTGGCGGCACTCGATGAGGAACTCCAGCACCGCATGGCCTGGACGTTCGCGTCGACCGTCGGTTGATCGACGCTGCACGAGAAAGCGAGCGGTTTCGCTTCGGCCGGGTACGATGCCGACATGAGTTCAGAGAAAACGTTCAAGCCCGGCGACGACGTCACGTGGAAAGCCAGTCAAGGTACGATCGGAACGGTCGAGAAGAAGCTTACGCAACCGACCGAAATCCGGGGCCATCACGTCGCTGCGTCCGCGGAACGTCCGGAGTATCTCGTTAAAAGCGACACGACCGGTGCCGAAGCCGCGCATAAACCCGGCTCGCTCGAGAGGGCCTAGGCAGCTAGCGAAGGACGAGAGACCCGTCTACGCGCGCACCGTTCGGAATGTAGCGTAGACGTTCGGGTACTCCGAACGGTACCAATTCCGCAAACTGCGGCGAACGTGATTTCGCGAGGTGACGGGCGAGGCACCCTTGATAATGTAATGGTCCCCGTCGAAAAAGTCACGCGAATACTGTGGATATGACGCCATCGGTGTGAATCCGTCGAACGGTGCGAAGGGCGTCGACGTCCACTCCCAGCCGTTTCCGACCAGATCGTAGACGCCGAAAGCGCTCGCCCCCGCCGGATATTGGCCGACTGGTTCCGGATCGAACCGGTGAAAATCAAAATTGCCGTAGGCAGCTGAGGGCGGCGCGTCACCCCACGGAAACGCGCGTTCGGTTCCCGCGGGCGTGCCGAAAGCCGCGCGGTGGTACTCGGCTTCGGTCGGCAGCCGGGAGCCGCGCCAGGCCGCATATGCGGCCGCTTGTTTTTGCGTGGCATAGACGGGCCAGCTCAGCGGCAAAGGCATCTCTTCGAATTGACCGAGCAGCATGAACACGCCGTCGCGCTCGCGCCAGAATGGCGGTACGGGACCACCTTCGGCAACGAATGTGCCCCAGTCAGCATTGGTGACATCGTTGACGTCGATTTCGAAGGCGCTGACCGCCACCACGTGCTCGTCGAATTCGTTATCCCAGCCGAAGCGGATATCGTCTCGGCGCGCACCGAGCGTTGCGCTGCCGGCGGGGATTGCAACGCTGCCCACCGCCAGCGGCGGACGCTCCACGAAGGATTTGTCGCGTCCGCGCAGGCGCTTGTGCGCGAGGGGTAAGCGGTGCAGCATGTAGAGCAATGTCTCATGGTGCATCTCTTCATGCTCGAGAATCATGTACGCGGCTTGGCCCCGTGCCAGCAGCGGCGACGCTGCCGCGTTGGTGAGGTCGGCATTCGCGAACGCATGCAGGGCTGCGGCGTCGACAGCGGCGCCAAAGGCTTGAACGCGCGCGCGCTCGGGCCAGGCATCGCGCTCATGTGCAGCGGCCGATACGACATCGGCCGGATCGATTCCGCGTTCGAAAAGTTTCTCGAACTGGGCGTCGAGCGACGCTGCGCCCAGGGCTTCGCGCAACAACTTATTGTAGGTGAACGCTGGAATGTGGCCTTCATAGAATACGATGGGATGACGCAGCGCTATCGGTCGCGTGTAATAGGCCGCGGGTTCCGCGATCGCCAACACTTCAGCCGTACGATTGCGATTGGCAAGGTAACGCAAGCGCATCGCGCTGCGGTCGATCGTTGAAGGGTGTTGCGAAAGTTGCACGGCCTTTGAATACCCGTTGGCGAGAAATTGATTCAGGTCTCGAAATAGCCGCGCAGGCCGGCCAGCCCGCCGTCTCGCCCGAAGCCTGATTCTCGGCGGCCGCCGAAGGGTGCGCTCGGGCTGAATCGATTGAACGTATTGCACCAAACCACGCCGCACGCCAAGCGTTGCGCCGTGTGGAGTGCGAGCGCGCCGCTCGCCGTCCAGATGCCGGCGGCCAAGCCGTCGGGGAGGTTATTCGCGCGCTCGATCGCTTCGGCGGGTGTGCGAAACGTCATGATGGTCAAGAGCGGTCCGGCGCTTGCTTCACGCGCGATCGCGTATGTCGGCGCAACATCGCTGAAAAACGACGCGGGAAACCAAAAGCCGTGCTCGGGCGGCGTCCACGGAGCGCTCACGAGGGTCGCCCCGTCCTCGAGGCCGCCGCGAACGTCGGCGGCGATCTTCGCCAACCGCTCGCGCGACCGCACCGCGCCGACATCGGTATTTTTATCCAGCGGATTGCCGTGGCGCAGGGTTACCAAACGCGCCCGCAAGCGCTCGACGATCTCGCTCAGCACGGCCTCCTGCACGAGCACGCGCGCCCCGCCACGGCCGATATGTCCCGCGCCGACGTACGCGGCGGCGACGATACCTTCGATGGCCTGATCGAGCGGCGCATCGTCGTAGACGATGATTGCCGATTTGCCGCTCAGATCGAGGCCCAACCGTTTGGACGACCCCGCCGTCGCGCGGCGCAGCGCTTTTCCCGTCGCCGTGGACCCCGCGAAAGCAAGCGCGTCGACATCGGGATGGTCGGCGAGCGCGACACCCGTCGCATCGTCGCCGGTAACGACATTGAGCACGCCCGGCGGCAGTTCGGTATCGGCGCAAAGTCCCGCAAGCAGCAGGGCCGAGAGCGGCGATTCCGGCGCCGGCTTGAGCACGACGGTGTTTCCGCACGCGAGGGCCGGGGCGACCTTCCAAAGCGCCGTCAGTAAGGGGAAGTCCGCCGAGACGATCGCGCCGACCACCCCGAGGGGGCGCGCGCGATCGGGGCCGTTGACCGCCCACGCGAGCTTATCGGCCCAGCCCGCGTGATAGAAGACGTGCGCGGCGGCTTGGGGGACGTCAAAATCGCGCGTCTGGCGAATCGGCCTGCCGACGTCGAGCGTTTCGATGACCGCGAATTCGCGCGCCCGTTCGCCGAGCGCTCGCGCGATCCGAAAAAGATATTTCGCGCGCTCCGGCGGCCGCAGCTTACGCCAGTATTTATCGTAGCCGCGCCGCGCCGCGCGCACCGCGCGGTCGACGTCCCCGGCGCTCGCGCGGGCCGCATGGGCGAGCGCCGTTTCGGTCGCCGGATCGATCGTGGCGACGGTTGCGCCAGCTTCGGCAGCCGTCCACTCACCGCCGATGAAGAGTCCGTAACGCTCGCGCATCGCGACATTGTCGGCCGATTCGAGCGACGGGGCGTACGCGAAGGGCGGATCGTTCACCCGGTCATGCCAGCGCTACCCAGGGCAATGCGGCGTACCTGCCCGTTGCGTCCTTATCGCGCTGCAGCAACAGGTCGTCGAGCAGCGACGAAGCTCCGATGCGCAAGCGTGCGGGCCCGAGCCAATCGGGGCCAAGCGTTTCGTTGACGATCGCAATGTAGCCGAGCACGGATTTCGTGGAGCGAATACCGCCCGCAAGCTTCAGTCCGACATGCCGGCCGGCGGTCCGCGCATGATCGCGGATCGCCTCACACAGCACGAGCGCGATCGCCGGAGTCGATGAGACGCCGATCTTCCCGGTCGCCGTTTTTAAGAAATCGGCTCCGGCATCGAGTGCGATATCGCTCGCGCGACGGATTGCAGCATACGATCCGAGTTCGCCGGCTTCGAGTATGACTTTGAGCATCGCTCCGGCGCACGCTTCTTTGACGGCGACGATCTCGCCGCGTACCGCGGCGGCATCGCCCGCGAGAAAGGCACTACGGTCGATCACCATGTCGATCTCGTGTGCGCCGGCAGCGACGGCTTCACGCGTTTCGCAAAGCTTCACGCGCAGCGATGAGAGGCCACCCGGAAACGCGGTTGCGACCGAAGCGACACGCACGGTCGAAGCGGCGAGTGCGGCTACGGCTACCGGCACGAGCTTTGGATAGATGCAGATCGCAGCAACGCTTGGCGCCCCTGGCGCCGGACGGATCCCGCGCGCGCAGAGGCCGCGCACTTTGCCCGGGGTATCGCGACCCTCGAGGGTCGTGAGATCCAGGCACGAGATCGCAAGTTCGATCGCCGCGCGTTTGGCAGCGCCTTTGATCGAACGCTTCGCAAGCTCGGCGGCGCGAGCTTCGAGCGTGACGGCATCGATGGAAACCCGCAGCCGCGCCATCTCGCGCGTTTCGTCTTCGGCGCGCGCTTCTCCCTAGTGGCGTTCGCGGATTCGAAGAGGCGTTCGCCGAAGATCGCTCTATGTTCCGCTACTTGACCGCGGGGGAGTCGCACGGACCCGCGCTCGTCGGCATACTCGACGGCCTGCCGGCGCATCTCGCGCTCGACGTCGAAGCGATCAATGCGACCTTGCGTGCCCGGCAAGGCGGTCATGGCCGAGGCGGCCGGATGAAGATCGAGAGCGATGAGATCGAATTCCTCGCGGGTTTGCGCGGCGGCGAAACGCTCGGCTCACCGCTCGCGGTGCTCGTGCGCAACAAAGATTTCGAGAACGTTCGCGCGCTCATGGATCCGCTCACCGGCGGCGGGAAGATGCTGACCAACCCGCGGCCCGGCCATACCGACTATGCGGGTGCGCTGAAATATCGTCAGCGCGATTTGCGCAACGTGCTCGAACGCGCGAGCGCGCGCGAAACGGCGATGCGCGTCGCGCTCGGTGCGATCTGCGCGCAATTTCTAGCAGCACTGGGCATGCGCACGACCGCCCATGTCTCGCAGATCGGCGATATCGTCGCGCCGGAGCTTGAGGAAATCGATCGCGCGGCAACCGAGGCAAGCGAGGTTCGCTGCCCGGATCCTGCGACCGCGGAGCGTATGATTGCGCGGATCGATGCCGCGAAAGCGGCGGGCGATACGCTCGGTGGAACGTTCACGATCCGGGTCTCCGGCGTTCCGGTCGGCATCGGATCCAACCGGCAGCCCGATACGCGACTCGACGGCGTGCTCGCCGGCGCACTGATGGCGATGCAGACGGTCAAGGCCGTTGAAGTCGGAGCCGGTCGCGACGTCGCGTCGCTGCCGGGTTCGAGCGCCCACGATATCTTCACGCTCGATAACGGCAACGTCGCGCGCGGCTCCAATCGCGCCGGCGGGATCGAAGGCGGCATCTCCAACGGCCAGGATATCGTGCTGCGCGTGAGCGTAAAACCGATCCCGACGCTGATGAACGCGCTGCCGTCGGTCAATCTGCACGAAAGCACGGCCGCACCGGCGAGCATCGTGCGCAGCGACGTGTGCGTCGTGCCCGCCGCCTCCATCGTCGGAGAAGCGATGGTGCGTCTGGCCTTGACGGCGCCCGTGTTGGACAAATTCGGCGGCGATTCGCTCGACGAAACGCGCGATAATCTCAAACGCGCCGTCGCCGCCGCCGCGAAGCTCTTCGAACCATCGACGGTCTGACCAAACACGTCGCGCTCGTGGGCTTCATGGCCGCGGGAAAGACGACGATCGGCCGGCACCTCGCACGTGAACTTGGCCTTCCCTTCGTCGATACCGACGCGCTCATCGCCGCCCGATCGGGACCGATCGCGGAGCTCTTCGCCGGCGGCGGCGAGCCGCGCTTTCGCGAAGCCGAGCACGACGCGGTACGCGCGGCGCTGGCCGGGCCGCTCGCCGTCCTCGCGCTCGGAGGCGGCGCGGTCACGCACGCTCCGACCCAGGCGCTGCTCGCCGACGGCGCGCTACGCGTCTACCTCGATATCCCCGCGGAGACGTTGACGGCGCGGCTACGGCGTTCACGCACGGTGCGGCCGCTCGTCGGTGCGACCCCGACCGTCGCACGCGTACGCGCGCTGCTGACCGCGCGCGAGCCCGCCTATCGTGCGGCCGACGTGATCGTGAGCGGACCGCATCCCTCCAAACTCGCCTTCGCGCGCGCCATCGTCGCGGAACTCGCGGCCCACATCGATCGCGCGCGAGTGCCGGCAAGCGATGACGTCGAAGGCGAGCTCTCGACATGATTCGGCTCGACGACCTCGGCTATCCGATCGTAATCGATGGTGACGTCGCCCCCGCGATCGCGCGCTTTTGGCGCGCGCGCGGCAAACCGGCGACGATCGTGCTCTGCGATCGCAATGTGGGTGCGCGTGCGGCCGCGATCGCAAAAGCGATCGGCGCGAAAACGCCGGTGCTCGATTTTGCCCTCGGCGAACGGCGCAAAACGTTGCGTACGGTCGAGAGCGCGCTTGCCGCGCTCGCGGCGGCCGGTGCCGACCGCACGACGACGATCGTGGGCGTCGGCGGCGGCGTTGCGGGCGACCTCTTCGGCTTCGCCGCGGCAACCTACATGCGTGGCGTTGCGTTCGTCAACGTTGCGACGTCGCTCGTTGCCATGGTCGATGCATCGATCGGCGGAAAGACCGGCGTCGATCTGCGCGCGGGTAAAAATCTTGCCGGCGTCTTTCGCGATCCGATCGCGGTCTTTTGCGATATCGATTCGCTCGCGACCTTACCGGAGCGATTCCTGCGCGAAGGGCTCGCGGAACTCGTCAAGCATGGTATCATCGAAGGCGACGAAGTCTTTGCGGCGCTCGAAACGCTCGCGCCGCATCCGCTGCGTAAGTGGCCTTGGGAAACGGTCGTGTCGGATTCGCTGCGCATCAAAGCGATGGTCGTCGGCGACGACCGTCTCGAAGCAGGCGCACGCGAAGTGCTCAATCTCGGGCACACCTTCGGCCACGCGATCGAGGCGGTCACCGATTTTCGCATCTCGCACGGCAGCGCGGTCAGTATCGGCTTGCGCGCAGCGGGATTGCTCGCCTTACGGACCGGACGGTTTTCCGCCGACGAACACCTGCGCGTGCTTGCGCTCTTGACGCTGTTGCGGCTGCCGCTGGTCTCACCCTCGGACGACGTCGATGCGCTGCTCGCCGCGATGGCTCGTGACAAGAAGACCCGGGCCGGCACATTGCGCTTCGTCTTGCCGCGCACGATCGGCGACGTCGAGTTCGGCGTCACGGTGCCGACGCGCACGGTGCGCTCCGTACTTGCGCGCGTCAACGCGTCGCCCGGCGCAAGCGAGTTACGCTAAACCCGTCTCGCCCGGTCGCGACGCTCGTCGACGTCTTCGTGCAGCAACGCACGGCACGCGTCGAACGGCCGTTGACGTATGCCGTCGGCGGCGCTGCGCTCGAGGTCGGCGCGATCGTGCGCGTGCCGCTGGGCCCGCGAGAATTGTATGCGTACGTCATCACGGCGCCGCGGACGGGTATCGCTCCAGCCGGCATTCGCACCGTTTCCGCGCGCGTTCCCGGCCCGCGAGCCTTCGACGACGATGCGCTAGCGCTCGCGCGCTGGATCGCCGAACGCTACTGCTGTTCGCTCGGAGAAGCCCTCGGCGCGGTCGTCTTCGCGGCGGCGATGCCGCGCGTCGTCGACCGCTTCGCCGTCGATGCGCTGGCGGACCGCGGCATGGATCGCCCCGCCGTGCCGCAGCGACTCCACCGCTTATTACTACATGACTTGCGCGAGGGCTTCACGCTCGAAGCACTCTTGCGCCACCCCGAAGCCCGCCGTGCCGGCGATCGTCCGACGCTCCTGCGCGCGCTTGCGACGTTGCAGCGCGACGGCGTGCTGCGCCGCGAGCGCAGCTTCGTCGCGCCACGCATCGCGGAAGCGCGCGAGACCTTTCTGCATGTCACGGGTAACCCGGTCGCGGGTCCACGCGTTACCGCACTCGTCGCACGGGTCGCTGCGGAGGGCTCGCTACGGCGCCGCGATGCGCTGCTCGCCGGTTTCTCGCAGGCCCTCATCGCGCGCGCGATCCGCGCGGGTGCGCTCGTGCTGCGGACCGAACGCGCCGCGCCGGCACGCACGCCGACGCGCCGCGACGACCAAAATTTCGAAGCGACGCCGGAGCAGGCGCGCGCGATCGAGGCAATCGCCGCGCGTGTCGAAGTGCGCACCTTCGCTGAGATCCTTGTGCAGGGCGTTACCGGCAGCGGAAAGACGTTCGTGTATATTCGCGCGATCGCGCGGACGCTCGAACACGGCGGTCGCGCGATCGTCCTCGTGCCGGAGATCTCGCTGACGCCGCAGACCGCACGGCGCTTCGAAACGGTCTTCGGCGACCGCGTCGCGGTGTTGCATTCCGGTCTCTCCGAACGCGAACGCTTCGATAGCTGGCATGCCGCCGCGCGCGGCGAGATCGACGTCGTCGTCGGCGCGCGCAGCGCACTCTTCGCGCCGTTGCCCGACGTGCGGCTCGTCGTGGTCGACGAAGCGCACGAACGCAGCTACAAACAGGATAGCGTGCCGCGCTACGATACCCTCGCCGTCGCGCGCGAACGCATGCGGATCGCGCGCGGCACGCTCGTGCTCGGTAGCGCGACGCCGCCGCTGGAAAGCTACGCGGCAGCGGCGCGCGGTGAGATCGCGTGCGTGCGTCTGGACCAGCGTGCGACCGCGCAACCACTGCCGACCGTGCACATCGTCGATCTCGCAGGTGAATTCGAAGCCGGAAACCGCCGTATGTTCAGCACACGACTCGTGGCGGCGCTCGGCGAGCGGCTCGAACGCGGCGAGAAGACGGTGCTCTTCGTCAACCGCCGCGGTACGTCGAGCTTCGTACTCTGTCGTGCGTGCGGTGCCGTGCCGTCGTGCCGGCGTTGCAGTATCTCACTCGCGCTCCACCGCGCCGATGAGCTCCTACGGTGTCATCTGTGCGATGCGCAGCGGGCCGTGCCGGTCGCCTGTCCCGTTTGCGGAAGCGGGCCGATTCGCGAGTTCGGTGCGGGAACGCAAAAGGTCGCGGCAGCGGTGCGCGAACTTTTTGCAGACGCGCACGTGGTCCGGATGGATAGCGATACGACGACGCGCGTCGGCGATCACGCCCGGCTGCTCGACGAGTTCGCAGAGCGCGGCGACGTGCTGGTCGGCACGCAGATGGTCGCGAAAGGTCTCGATTTTCCGAGCGTCACCTTGGTCGGCGTGATCGCCGCCGACATCGGCCTGCATGCGCCGGATTTCCGCGCCGCCGAGCGGAGTTTCGATCTCATTATGCAGGTTGCGGGGCGCAGCGGGCGTGCGCGGCCGGGTGAAGCGATCGTGCAGACCTACGCACCCACGCACCCGGCAATCGCGTTCGCCGCGCAGCATGATTATGACGGCTTCGCGGCGAGCGAACTCGCCGAACGCACGCTGCTGGATTATCCGCCTTTCGCCGACCTGATCTACGTCGGCGCGATCGGCCGCCTCGAAACGGCGGTGAGCGCGGCGGCCGCGCGTTACGCGGAGCTCTTACGCGGTGTTGCGGACGCGACGGTGCTCGGACCCGCGCCTTATCCGGTCGCGCGCGTGAACGACGAGTGGCGCTATCGGATCGCCATCAAGACCCGAGCGGGACCGGTGCTGCGGCGTTATATTCGCGAGCAGCTCATGCCGCTTGCTGCAAACGCGCGCGGCGTGCGGCTCGTCGTCAACGTCGATCCGTAGCCGGCGCCCGACCGCCAAAGGTCGTCGCGCTACGCGCCCGTACCTGGTCGCCATGAAGGGACGCGGAGAGCGTCTCGAGCGCTTTGATCCGCTCGGGATCGACGACGCCGCGCTTGCCGGGCGAGGCGGGGCGGGCCTATTTCTTGGCGCTGCTCTTCTTTTTTGCCGTGCGAGACGCCACCGGCGCCGTTACCGCCGTCGCTTTGGCCGCCGCGGTCACGTTGATGGCGCGGGCCAGCCGCGACTTCTTGCGAGCCGCTTTATTGGGATGGATGATCCCCTTCTGGGCGGCCTTGTCGAATTGCCCTTCGACCGCAGGCGCGAGCGCTCCATCGCCGCTACTTTTTGCTTTTTTGAAAAGTGTTTTAAGGCGGGTCTTCACGTCGCGATTTCGCAATTCGCGCTTATCGGACTGCTTGACCCACTTGATGGCGGCTTTGATATTCGGCAACGAGATCTCCGAAGGGACGAAATGCGCGATGCCCGACTCATGCGGCGAGCACGCGCGGCAGTATAACACAGCCGGCGTGGAGCGTCCAGCAGGACGGTGCGTCTCACCTTACGGGGACAGCGGGACCTGCAGTCCGCGAGCGGATCGTCGCTGCGATCTGCCGCGAATCCGCCCGCGGCTGCGGCCACTCACCGCGGCCACTCACCCGCGGCCATCGTCGCGGTCGAGAATCGCGCGGTAGCTCTCATACCGCGAGGTTGCGATAGCGTCGTCCGCGACGGCGGCGCGAATCGCGCAGCCGGGTTCGCCGCGATGCACGCAGTCAGCAAAGCGGCACGTCCCGAGCAACGGCGCGAACTCGCGAAAGCCAAGCGCGATCTGCGCGGCCGTGCAGCCGCGCAATTCGAACTCTCCGACGCCGGGACTATCGATGAGGAAGCCGCCGGTGAAACGGTGGAGCCGGCCGGTTGTTGTCGTCTGTTTGCCGCGGCCGGTCTTCGAAACGTCGCCGACACCAGCGCTTCCGCCGAGCGCGCCGAACAGCGAACTCTTGCCGACGCCGGATTGCCCGATCAAAAGCGTGCGATGCGCCCCGAGCTCACGCTCGACGGCTTCGATGCCGTCGCCGGTTTTCGGATTCGCGAGCAACGTCACGTAAGCCAAGCGTACGTACATCGCGGCGACGGATGCGGGATCGAGCTCGTTTGCGAGATCGGCCTTTGTGAAAATCAGACGCGCACCGATATCGTGCACGTCGGCAAACGCGAGCAGTTCGTCGATCATGCCGAAATGCGGCGCCGGCCGTGCCAGCGCCGCGACGATCGCGATGCCGTCGATATTGGCCGCCATGGTTTTCGTGCGGCCGCCGGTCGTCTCGCGTTCGAGCGCGAAGCTGCGCGGCTCGCGCCGCTCCACGAGCACGCGCTCGTCTTCGAGCGGCGTCGCGAAGACGAGATCGCCGGGAACGAGCGACTGGCGTTCCACGGTTTTGCGCAACTGTGCGAGGCGCACGATGTCCTCGTCTTCGAAAGCGATCCACGCGGCGTTGCGCCCGACGCTCACGACGCGCGCGAGCCGCTCGCCGTCGCCGCGCCGCATGACTCGTGAACTCGAGCGTGTAAAGATGCGTCAGCCGCCTCGTGGTCGCAAAAGAAAGCCTTCGTGCAACGGTTCGCAAGCGTTCGATTCGACGGAGTGCTCGCCCAAAGCGAGCGCGACGATGCGACGCGTGCCGTAGTTTCGGCCGGGGCGACCGTGACATCCTGGAACGTCGCCGGCGCACGTACGTACGCGACGGTCTCGCTTGGAGCGAACGTCGCGCCCGCGACGCTTGCAGCACTGCTTCGTGCGGAGGTCGTTTCGCCGCCGCTGCTCATCTTACGCGTCACCCCCGACGCGTCGCGCGCGCTGCCCGGTCTCGAGCGGGCGCTCAGCGGCCCAGGGCGGCCCATCGGCGTGCGCGATGTACGCCTGCTCGCGGATGCGATCGTCGTCGAATGCAATGCGAATGTGACGCCGCTCACGTTGCTCGTCGCACTCATCGATATCGAACTCGCGTCGACATCCGGCCGCACGATCGAACCGCTGATCGGTCTCGACGACGAAACGTTGGTTGCATTTGCCCGTGCGCTGCTATGCGAACCGGAGCTCGACTCCCAACGTTTGATTGAAACGCACCTCGCGGACGCTATCGCAACGGCCGTACGATGAGCTTGCCATTCTCCATTCCGTTACCGAGCGTCGCCTTCGGCGCAAGCGACGCGGTCGACATCATTGCGACCGCGCTGCTCGTCTACTATCTCTTGGTGCTCATTCGTGGGACGCGCGCGGTGCCGATCCTCTTCGGGATCGCTGTGCTCGCCGGATTGCTCGGCTTAGCCAACGTCTTCCATCTCTTGGTGCTCGCGACGATTTTGCAGTTCGCGCTGGTCGGCACCGCCGTGACCTTGCCGATCGTCTTCCAACCCGAATTGCGGCGTTTTCTCGAACAGCTCGGGCGGGGCGGCATGTTTGCGCGACGGGAAGAGAAGGGCGACGCGCAATCGCTTGAAGAGACCGTCGCGACGCTGGCTTCGGCCGCCGTCGTGCTTTCGCGCAATCGGGTCGGCGCACTCGTCGCGATCGAAGGCGCGACCGGCCTGCGCGAATACGTCGAAAGCGGAACGCGACTCGATGCGCGGCTCTCGGTGGAATTGCTGCTCTCGATCTTTACGCCGCGCTCGCCGCTACACGACGGCGCGGCCATCATCAAAGGGACGGTCGTCGAGGCCGCGGCGTGTTTTCTGCCACTCTCTGAAAACGTGGTAACCGAAAGCCATTTGGGCACGCGCCATCGCGCCGCGATCGGCCTTTCCGAGCAGACCGATGCCGTGGTGCTCGTCATCTCCGAGCAGTCCGGCACGATTTCGATCGCACGCACGGGAAAGCTCTCGCGCGAGCTCGACGACGAGACCCGTTTGCGCAGCGTCCTGCTGGCGTGTTGTCGCGCGTCTCGGCGCGGACGGACGCAGCGCGCCACGCTTCCGCCTCGCTTCGGGCGGCGGCGCGTCACCGCGGCTGAACGGCCGGCGAGCGGCGAATTCGCACCCCGTGCTTGACCGGCTTCGTAATAATTTAGGACTAAAGCTCCTATCGCTTGTCATCGCCCTCCTGGGCTGGTCGTATTTGCGCCTCACGCCCAATCCCGTGATCGCGGCGCGATTCGTACAACAGGTCAGCGTTCCGATCGCGACGACTGGTCTACCGTCGGGCGAGGTCGCGCACTTTACCGATCGGCTCGCCGCGATCTCGATCGACGTGCCGCGCGCAGGTGCCGTCATCCGCCCTGAGATGGTGCGGGCGGTGCTCAACCTCGAAGGGCGCGGGCCCGGCGTCTATAACGTGGCGGTCGAAGTAATCGCTCCCAAGCTCGAAATCCGCTCGCTCTCGCCCGCCTCCGTGACGCTGTCGATCGAACGCATCGAAGAGCGTTCCGTACCGGTCGCCGTCCGCTATACGGGGGAGACACGGCGCGGCGTCGTCGTCGCGCGCATCTCGGTCCAACCGGCGAACGTCGCGCTGCGCGCAGCGACGAGCGAGCTTCAGCGCGTACAGAATGTGCGTGTCGACGTGCCGCTTGCCGCGATGCCGTCGACGTTCGACGCGATGTTGCGACCCATCGTCACCGACGATCGCGGCAACGAAATCAACGGCATTACGTTCTCACCCAACCTCACCCGCGTCCGCGCGCGCTTCGTCGCCGCGACACGCGGGCACTGATGGTCCGGATCTTCGGCACCGACGGCGTGCGCGGCGTCGCCAATGCCGATCTCACACCCGAACTCGCCTTCGCGCTCGGTCGGGCGGGCGCTGCGGTCCTCACGGCCACGGGCGATCCGAATAAACCGATCGTCGTCGGCCGCGACACGCGTCTTTCGGGGACGATGCTCGAAGCCGCCGTCGTCGCCGGGATCACGTCGACGGGTCGCGACACGCTCTCGGTCGGTGTCGTTCCGACACCGGGCGTCGCGCGCATCACGGCACTCGTCGAAGCGGGCGCGGGCGTTATGATCAGCGCCTCGCACAACCCGATCGAAGATAACGGAATTAAGTTCTTCGGTCCCGATGGCTACAAGCTTTCCGACGCGCAAGAGCATGCGATCGAGACGGCGGTCGAGAACGCGGCGCATCTTCCGCGTGCGACGCATCACGACGTCGGGATCGCGCGGGCCGCGCACGGTCTGGTCGATCGGTATTTCGCGACGCTCGTCGAAGGCGGTGCCGACCTGTCGTCGCTGACGGTCGTCGTCGACGCGGCGTTCGGGGCAGCCTATGACGTGGGCCCGCGCGCCTTCGCGCGGCTCGGTGCCACGGTGATACCGCTCAACGCCCAAGACGATGGCGCCAGAATCAACGTTGCGTGCGGCTCGACCGATCTCTCTTCCCTCGCAGCCCGCGTGGGCGAGCGGATGACCGAACGTCCGCAGGAGCATGTCGTCGGCGTCGCCTTCGATGGCGATGCGGATCGCGCGCTCTTCATCGATGAAAGCGGCGCAACGGTCGACGGCGATTACGTGATGCTCGTGCTCGCGCGGGAGAAGAAGCGTCGCGGAGCGCTCCGCGGCGATACGGTCGTCGGCACGGTGATGAGTAATATTGGCCTCGAACGTGCTTTGCGCGCGGAGGGCATCGCGCTCACGCGCGCAGCCGTCGGGGACCGCTACGTGCTCGAACGCTTACGTGCCGACGGGTTGACGTTCGGCGGCGAACAGTCGGGCCATGTCATCGATCTCGAACGCAACACGACGGGCGACGGACCGGGGACGGCCGTCGCTCTGCTCTCGATCGTCGCGCGTGAACGAACCACGCTACGCGAACTCGCCGCCGCGCTCCACGTCGCACCCCAGATTCTGCTCAACGTTCGCGTCGCGCGTAAAGACGTGCTCGAGCGAGCCGCCGTGCGGGACGCGATCGCGCGCGTCGAGCGCGAACTCGGTGTCGATGGCCGGATTCTCGTGCGGCCTTCCGGCACGGAACCCCTCATTCGCGTCATGATCGAAGGCGACGACCGTGCGCGTATCGATCGCCTCGCAAACGACGTAGCGGAGACGGTTCGACGCGCGGCGCAATAGCGCCCATGTTCGGATCGCTCATCCGCAGCGCGCTTTGCACGGTGCTCGCCTCGGTTGTTCTCGTTGTCCCGTGCATTGTCGTCCAAGCGCAAACCGTAGCGCCGTTGCGCATCGCCGTCGATGCGACGCACGCACCACAGAAGATCTACCACGTTCGCGTGACGATGCCCGCGAAGAGCGGTGAATTGGCGTTCGTCTATCCGAAATGGATCCCCGGCTATCACGGACCCAACGGTCCGATCGAAGGGCTCGTGAACCTGCGCGTCAGCGCCGCCGGGACGCCGCTCGAATGGCGCCGCGATCTGGTCGACGCATACACGATCGCAACGAACGTTCCGGCCGGCGCGACCTCGCTCGACATCGCCTACGATATCGTAAGCGCGCCGTCCCACAATGGACAAAACGAAGCCGTTAGCACCTCGCAGCTCGCGCTGCTGGAGTTCAGCAACTTCGCCGTGTATCCGCGCGGCGCGACGGCCGCCGGCACGCCGGTGCTCGCAAGCGTGACCATTCCGGCAGGCTGGACGTTCGGGACGGCGCTGCCCGTACGCTCGCGCACGGGCGATACGATCGAGTTCGCACCCGCTTCGCTCTACACGGTCGTCGACTCACCGATCATCACGGGCGCGCACGAGCGCTCCTTCGATCTCGGCGGCGGTCATGTGCTCGACGTCGCCGCGGACGGCACCGCCGCGCTCGCGCTCACGTCGAAATTTCTTACGGGTATGAAACATTTGGTCAAGGAAGGCCCGGCACTCTACGGCGGCGAGCACTTCCGTGCGTACCACTTTCTTTTGACCTTGAGCGATCCCGTGGGCTTCGAAGGTATCGAACATCACGAATCGAGCGATAATCGCGCACCCGAAAAATTTGCTTCCGAGGACGCGGAGTATCGCTCGTCTCCCGATCTTTTACCGCACGAATATTCGCATTCGTGGAACGGGAAGTTCCGGCGCCCGGCGGATCTCGCCGTCCCCGATTACCAGCAGCCCGAGAAAACCGACTTGCTGTGGGTTTACGAAGGCCTCAACCAATACAACGGTGAGAAGCTTGCGACGCGCGCGCGACTCAATACGTTCGCCGACGAGCGCGACCGGCTCGCCGTGGCGGCGGCGAGCATGGACGTCGAGAGCGGGCGTGCGACGCGACCGATCCGCGACACGGCCGACGCCGCACCGATGTTGTACGCCGCGCCTGGTGCATATCGGTCGCTGCGGCGAAGCGCGGGCGACTTTTACACCGAAGGCGATCTCGTGTGGTTGGATGCCGACGTGACGATCCGGCATCTCACGCACGGCGCGAAGTCGCTCGATGACTTCTGCAAACTTTTTGCCGGCGGAACGACGACGGGCGTCCCGGCCGTTTCACCGTACGACGAATCCGACGTCTACGCACTCTTGAACCGCGTCGCGCCGTACGACTGGGCCGCATTTTTTAAAAAGCGCATCGCCACGGCGTCGGCCCGCGCACCGCTCGGCGGCATCGTCGGCGGTGGGTATCGGCTCGCCTATACCGACCGTCCCTCCGACGTCTTCAAAGCGGTGGAAACCGAGCGCAAGATTCTCGATGCGAGATACTCGCTGGGACTGATCCTTTCAACCGACGGCGATTCGCTCGGAAAGATCGCCGATATTCGTACCGAGAGCAGCGCCTTCGCAGCGGGTCTCGCGCCCGGGATGCGCGTGCTTGGCGTCGATGGCCGCAAATTTTCCAGCGACGTGCTGCATGAAGCGCTGCGCGCGCACAAAGGCTCGCGCGTGCCGCTGCAATTGATCGTCGCAAATGAAGATTACATCAAGGTCGTCGGGATCGACGCGAGCTCCGGGGAACGCTTCCCGCAGCTCGTGCGCACCGCGTCGGAACCCGACGAGCTGGCCAAGATTTACGCTCCGAGAACCTTCGCCGCGCCGGCGGAACCGGTGCCGCCCGGGGCGGCGCGCTAAGGCGGCGCAAAATTTTGTCGATGTTACGCAGGACACCTCAATTTCGCATCTAACCCGCAAGCGACGCGACGGTTCTCACGAATCGCCGTGTACGAGTACGAACTCGTAACAAGCCAATCGATCCGATTCCGCCAAATCGCCAAATCCGAGCGCCGCTCGGAACGGGGGATTTCCAGGTGGGGTGAATGCGCCGGTCGGCGCACGGGCAGCCTCTGGGCCCGAACCCGTCAACTAACCTCGTAGGCGTCGAAAGAGGAGCAATTGTCTCGACCGTATGGAACGGCTATTTTTGCCGTTGTCCTCGCCAGTCTCGTGACCGGCATCGCCGATGCCAAATCGAATAGCGCCGTTTCGAGCCCCGTCGTCGCGACCGCCTTACCGAGCGGCTCGCAGCGCGTTTCCGACGATGCCGACCGCATCGCGCCGGCACCCGCTTCGGAAACATACACCGTTTCTCCGCAGGTTCAGCAGGAGCTCCGGGCACGTGACGACGTGACGCCGCCAAGCGCGACCGCCGAGGTGAAAATGTGGTCCGAAGCGACCGCCGCTCCGGCCGAAACGGAGCCGTCGGCGCCTTCTGCGGCGGCGAAAAAAGCCGACCCGATCCGCCGCTTTGCGCGCGGGATTTTAAGCCGAACGTCGTCGATTGCAATGAGCCTCACGCGGAGCGCGATGCGCTTCATCGGCACGCCGTACGTCTTCGGCGGAACGTCGCCCTCGGGTTTCGACTGTTCGGGCTATACGCAGCACGTCTTCGCGATGCTCGGCATCACCTTGCCGCGCACGGCCGATGCGCAATACGGCGCGGGCCACCCAGTGGTGGGCGGCATGACGACAGGCGATCTCGTGTTCTTCCAGACCTACGAGCCCGGTCCATCGCACGTCGGCATCTATGTCGGCAGCGGCCGGTTCATTCATAGCTCGAGTCACGGTGTGATGATCAGTCGCCTCGGCGATAGCTATTGGCGCTCACGCTACATCGGCGCAAAACGAATCGCCGCACTGCAGTAAGCGCAGAGGGGTCGGCACGGGCCGCGCGAATGCGCCGGAGTCGTGCCGTTGGGGTGTCGCCAAGCGGTAAGGCAGGGGCCTTTGAAGCCTCCATTCGTTGGTTCGAATCCAGCCACCCCAGCTCGAAAGCCTTGGCGTGCACTGCGGACCAAGACGCCTTAACCGCGGCGCATGTGAGCCAACGTTGTCCGCGCGAAGCCCTCGACATCATCATACGAAGCGGGGCTCTCGCTCGGCACGACGTGGACGGAGACCGAACGCTTATAACGGGTGACGTACGTCGTGCCGTTGTACAGCAGGACGTCACCGCCGAGTCCGTACACGTGACGCGCAAGACTCGCCGCAACAGAGTCATTGTACGGCGTTGCACCGATGAAATCGACACCGCGATCCGGGACGGTAACGATGATCTTCCCTTGCGCTGAATCGAGGAAGCAGATGCTTCCCCTCGCGCCCGCGATCGCGTAACGTTTTCGTTCGCTTCCCGCAAGGGACCAACCGAGAAGCCGGAAAGCATCGTCCTTGGTCACAAGCGCACACGGATCGGGCGCGGCACGCATGGTTCGCGCAGCGAGCGGCGGCGTAGCGGCAAGCGCGACACAGGTGATGAGGGCGATCGTTCGCATGCGGGTATGCTTCGCGCATATGGCGCATCCGCGCCTATGACGCATCGGGAAGCTCTGAGCGGGCTTTTTGCAGCGTGGCGAACCGGCGACGCGCTACGCTCCGGCGCGCATTTCGCGCCGGCGGCGACCTATCGCGAGGCGCGGCACGAAGCGATCGTCGGCCGGGATGCGATCGTCGCGCATTTTACGAAGTTTTTCCGCGATGGTCCGCTGTGGGAGTTCCATGTCGACGAAACCATCGTGGAGGAAGATCGCGTCGCCGTACGCTACCGTTTCGCCGTCACGAATATCGACGGCTCGTGGCACGAACGTCCCGGGTGTGCGTTCGTCAACTTCGTGGACGGAACGATCGCAGAGTGGCGCGAATACGAGGGGTAGCATGTCACAAGATACGCTCAGCATCGATGTTTCGGCAGCGCGCGACGGCCATGTCACGCTCTTCGCGCTCAGCGGCAGTCTCGATATCGCGACATCCCCGACGTTACGTGCGGCACTCATGGAAAGCGGTGATCGCGTCGCAGACGAAATCGTCGTCGACCTCACGCACCTCGAGTTTCTAGATTCAACGGGACTGGGCGCGTTGATCGGCGCGCATAAACGCGCGGCCGAGCACGCCGGCTCCGTGCGGCTCGTCGCGCAGGAAGGCCAAATCTTGCGGCTCTTGCGCATCACGGGCTTACTCGACGTCTTCGCGGTCTATCCGACCGTCGATGCCGCGCTCTCCGATGACGCACGGCTGGTCGGCTTGTAAGAGGCTCGTACCGGTTATGCGCCGGCGCACACTTCGCCGGCGGCAACGTGCGGGCGCGGAATACCAGCGGCGCACACGAAATAACCGCTCATGTTCGCCGAAGTCGCTCGAGCATCATCGCGGCCGCGACGTGCGGAGCCGCTCTTTATCGAAGGCTTCCGCTTGATGCAAGAGCGATTAGCCGTCTATCTGACATTTGCGGCGATTTGTGCGCTCGCCGGCTGGCTCGTTTGGCCGCACCTCGATCTGTATGAGATCCTCGCGCGCCATCCAACGGCGCTTGTAAGCACGCCGCCGGTCAACGTCGTGCTGGTCCTCGCACTCGCGGCCCTTTTCTTCATTCTGCCCTCGGCGCTGCGACGGCTGGAGCCGGAATTTCGCATGACGGCGTGGCGCAACGTGCTTACGGTCTGCACGATCGTGTGCGTGGGCATCGTTACCGAACTCGGCTACGCATTCGCCGTGCTTCCGGGCATCGTTGCTGCGGTGTTGCTCTCGCAAGCCCTCATCGGCGCACTGTTGAGTGAACGCGAGGGAACGGGGCTCAGGAGCATCGTGCGAGCGATCGGCGCTGCTTTTGGGAGCTCGATTGGGCTCACGCGCACGCATTTCGCGACGACGCTCGGCGTTATCGTAGCGTCACTCGCGATCTTGCTCGTGCCTTTCACCACCGTCCTGTTCGGACTTGCCGTCCTCGGTGTGCGGGCACCGCCGTCGCTTGCGCTTATGACGCCGCTCTTGCTGTTGACCTTCGTCTATTTCGAATGCGTCCGCTACGCGCTGATCGTACGCTGGTACCGCCGTTTGCGCTTCGAGGACCGGCCGCTCGCATCGACGTAATTCCCGGGCGTGGGTTACGACATGAAAGCCAAGAGCGCAACGATCACGAACGGACGCGATCGCGCCGGGGCCCGCGCAATGTACAAAGCCGTTGGTTTCAGCGACGAGGATCTCCGCAAGCCGATCGTCGGTATTGCCAACACGTGGATCGAGACGATGCCGTGCAATCTCAATTTGCGCGGCCTGGCCGAACATGTGAAGCGCGGCGTCCGCGATGCCGGTGGAACGCCGATGGAATTCAACACGATCGCGATCTCGGACGGTATCACGATGGGGACCGAGGGCATGAAGACGTCCCTGGTCTCGCGCGAAGTCATCGCGGATTCGATCGAACTCGTCGGGCGCGGCCACATGTTCGATGCGCTGATCGCGCTGACGGCCTGCGACAAAACGACGCCCGGTGCCGCGATGGCGCTCGTGCGCCTCGACGTCCCGTCGCTCGTGCTCTACGGCGGCTCGATCGCACCGGGCAAACTCGACGGCAAGGATCTCACGATCGTCGACGTCTACGAAGCGATCGGTGCGCACGCGGCCGGCAAGATCGACGACGCGCAGTTGCAAGCGATCGAGGATCATGCGTGTCCGGGCGCGGGCGCCTGCGGCGGGCAGTACACGGCCAATACGATGGCGACCATCATGGAATTCATTGGGCTTTCGCCCGTCGGCAGCGCGTCGCCCGGCGCCGTCGATCCGCGTAAGGAACGCAAGGGCTACGAAGCCGGGGTTCTCGTCATGGACCTGCTGCGGCGCGGCGTGCGGCCGCGCGATCTGTTAACCCGTGAAGCATTCGAAAACGCGATCGCCGCAGCGGCCGGAACGGGCGGCTCGACCAACAGCGTGCTGCACTTGCTCGCGCTCGCGCGCGAAGCGGGCGTGCCGCTCGACATCGACGACTTCGACACGATCAGCAAACGAACGCCCATCCTTGCGGACTTGCGGCCGGGCGGGAAATACGTCGCGCTCGACGTCGACCGCGCCGGCGGAATTCAGTTGATCGCGAAACGCATGGTCGACGCGCAGCTCGTGCACGCCGGTACGCAAACCGTGACGGGCCGAACGCTCGGCGAAGAAGTCGCAAGCGCCGTCGAAACCGCGGGACAAGAGGTCATCACGACCGCCGACGCACCGTTTTCGCCCACGGGCGGCCTTGTGATCTTGCGCGGAAATCTAGCGCCTGACGGAGCGGTCGTCAAGATGGCGGGGCACGAGCGGCCGTATCACCGCGGGCCCGCGCGTCTGTTCGACCGGGAAGAAGATGCGATGCGTGCGATCGAGCAGGGCGCGATCGTCGCGGGCGATGTCGTCGTCATCCGCTACGAAGGGCCGCGCGGCGGTCCCGGCATGCGCGAGATGCTCGGTATCACGGGCGCGATCGTCGGTGCAGGCCTTGGCGAAACCGTGGCGCTCGTGACCGATGGCCGTTTTTCGGGCGGAACGCGCGGCCTCATGATCGGGCATGCCGCGCCGGAGGCCGCGATGGGCGGCCCGCTCGCGGCCCTGCGCGAGCACGACATCGTGGTCATCGATATCGAACGCCGGCGGCTCGATACGGAAGTTGCCGCCGCCGATGTTGCACAACGCTTACGTTCGTGGACGGCACCGAAGCCGCGCTATACGAGCGGTGTCTTCGCGAAGTACGCGGCGCTGGTCTCGTCGGCCGCGGACGGCGCGATCACGTCCGTTCCTCTCCGATAGGCACACCGCTGGTTCGGCGTGAACGGACGACGATGCAGCTTGCCTGTAGCGAGTGCGGCGCTCCGTCGCGCGATACGATGCTTTGTTCCGCCTGCGACGGTCTGCTCGCGTTCAGCCTCGACGCGGCAGCCTTCGATGCAAAGCTGTTGCGGCGGACGTTTGCCGAGCGCCGGCTCTCCAATGACCCGCTCGATACGAGCGGTGTCTGGCGCTTTCGCGAGCTCTTACCGGAGATCGCCCCGAAACATGTCGTAACGCTTCGTGAGAATGCTTTACCGCTGTACGACGCGCGCGCCGGCGGCACGTATGCCGATGCGACGCGCGTATCGTATCTGCACCTGGGCATGAATCCGACGGCGTCGTTCAAGGACGCCGGCATGACGGCAGCAATCTCACATGCGAAAGCGACCGGAGCGCAGGTCGCGGTCTGCGCCAGCACGGGCAACACCGCAGCCGCGATGGCCGCGTACTGCGCGCGCGCCGGCATCGTCGCCCTCGTTCTCGTGCCCGCCGTTGGGATCAGTGCAGCGAAGGTCGCCCAAACGCTCGATTATGGCGCGACCGTCGCCGCGATCGACGGCGATTTCGATCGCGCGCTCGAGATCGTGCGTTCGCTCGATCCCGCGCACGTCACGATCGTAAACAGCATCAATCCCTATCGGATCGAAGGTCAGAAATGCGCGGCGTTCGCGCTGCTGCAGGCGCGCGACTGGCACGTGCCGGATTGGCTCGTCCTGCCGGGCGGGAACCTCGGTAATACGAGTGCCTTCGGTAAAGGCTTTCGCGAAGCGCTTGCGCTCGGGCTCACCGATCGGCTGCCCCGCATGGCCGTCGTTCAGGCGTCGGGTGCGGCACCTTTCGCCGCGCTCTTCCGCGACGGCGGGGACCTGCGGCCGGTGCAGGCGCGCACGAGTGCAACCGCGATCAAGATCGGTGCACCCGCATCATGGCGGAAAGCACTTGCCGAAGTGCGTGTCTCCGACGGCACCGTCATCGATGTGGACGACGAGGCAATCGCCGATGCGCGCGCGATCGTCGGCCGTGACGGTATCGGCTGCGAACCAGCATCGGCGGCCTCGCTCGCAGGCCTGCGCGTGCTGCGCCGGCGCGGCACGATCGCGGGCGGCGACGATGTCGTCCTCGTGCTCACCGGCCACGTGCTCAAAGACAGCGCCTACGCGACGGCCTATCACGAATCGGCAGCACCATTTGCGAACCATATTCACCCGGCGCCGACCGCTGCGGCGCTGCGTGAGCTCATCGACGAGGTAACGTCGGCCCGTGTCTGAGCGCGCGCCCTTTCGCGTCCGCGTCCCCGCCTCGAGCGCGAACCTCGGCCCCGGCTTCGATGCGATCGGGCTTGCGCTGGACCTCTGGTGCAGCGCGACGATTCAGCCGGCGGTCGCGTTCTCGATCTCGTTCAAAGCCGGCGCCTACGTGCCGACCAACGCCGGCTTCGAGAACGAAATCGTCCGTGGCATGGATCGTGTGCTCGGCGGTGAGCGGCCCAACGTGTCGATTCTGGTTGAGAACGATATTCCGCTCGGCAAGGGGCTCGGTGCCAGCGCCGCTGGCGCCGTGCTCGGCATGACGATCGGCGCGGAGTTCGCCGCGGAGCGGCCGGCACTGCGCGAACTCGCCCGCGTGGCGGCCGATCTCGAAGGCCATCCCGATAACGCGCTGCCGGCGTTGCTCGGTGGCGTCGTCATCGCGGCGATGCCGGAGAACGCCGAACCCGCGTACCTGCGCTTCGCACCGCCGGCGGGTCTCGCGAGCGTCGTCGTGACGCCGCGCATCGTCTTACCAACGGCCGCGGCACGCGCGCTCTTGCCCGCGACCTACGAACGGCGCGACGTCGTCTATAACCTCCAGCGCACGGCGTTGCTCGCGGCCTCGCTTGCATCGGGCGATCTCACGCAATTGCGCGTTGCGACGGGCGACCGGGTGCATCAGCCGTACCGCGCGCCGCTCGTCCCGGGGTTCGCCGAGATGCTGACGTTCGAGATGCCGGGCTTGCTCGCGCTCGCGCTCTCCGGTGCCGGGCCGAGCGTCATCGCGCTCGTCTCCGGCGAAAGCGATCCCATCGGTCGTGCGCTCCAGGCGGCTTTTGCGCGGGAGGGGATCGATAGCGACGTTTTTCATTTGGGAATTTCCACGCAAGGTGCTACCGTCGATCAATTCGCGTCCGCCGCGCGCTAACGGACGCTGTCTGCAAAGGGAACATCATGGCTGAGGTCGCCGTCGATTCCGAGTATCGTCTTTCCACCGAGCCGAAGCTCACGAGCTTCATCGTCGCGAGCCTTACCAAGGTCGGCGTCGCGCCGGCCGATGCCGCGACCGTCGCCGACGTCCTGGTCGCGGCGGACCTGCGTGGTGTTGAATCGCACGGCGTGGCCCGGCTCGAGTCGTATTACGTCAGCCGGATCCGCAACGGCAAGCTCAAAGCGGCGCCGACGGTAAGCGTCGTGCGGGAGACGCCGACGTCGATCGTGCTCGACGCCGATAACGGGCTCGGACATCCGGCTGGTAAGCGCGCGATGACGGCCGTCATCGACAAGGCGAAGCTGACGGGCACGGCGTTCGGGGCCGTCCGCAACTCCAATCACTACGGCATCGCGGGCTATTATGCCATGCTGGCCCTCGAGCACGACATGATCGGCATCGCTTCGACGAATTCCGTTCGGTACGGCGCGCCGACGTACGGCAAAGACATCATGCTCGGCACCAACCCTTGGGCGTATGCGATCCCCGCTCGCAACGAGCCGGCCTTCGTGCTCGATTTTGCGACCACGACGGTCCCGCGCGGAAAGCTCGAAGTCTATGGACGAAAAGAGAAACCGCTAAATCCCGGTTGGGCAATCGACGCGCAAGGAAAGGAGACACTCTCCCCAAGCGAGGCGCTGACCGGCGCCCTCTTACCACTCGGCGGCTTCGGCATCGATAACGGCGGCCACAAGGGCTATGGGCTCGGCATGCTCGTCGACATCATGTGCGGCGTGCTCAGCGGCGGGGCCTTCGGCAACGCCCTTCCGCTTCCGAACAGCCCGGCGCAGCCCGGCGCGATCTCACATTTTTTCGGGGCGATCAAGATCGACGGTTTTCGCGATCTTGCGGGCTTCAAATCCGACATGGATAAGGAATTGCGCGCGTTTAAAGATTCGCGAAAGGCGCCTGGTTTCGAGCGCATCTATGTCGCGGGGGAGATCGAATATGAGAAGACCCTAGCGCACCGCCGGAGCGGCGTTCCGGTGCACGTCAAAGTATGGACCGGTTTGGAAAAGCTCGCGGGCGAGCTCAGCTTGCCCTTCGAGCTCGCGCGATAGTGGCGACCACCGTGGACGTGCTGGGCGCGCAGGGGCGCGAAGGGGAGATCGCGGAGAGGTAGGGTGCACTCCCACTCGAACCGTCACGCAATGGTGCACGTGAACGTGGGGTCTCCGGCGGGAACGTACAGCGTCGGCAGCACCGCGTTTTTTCGTTATGTCGTCCGGCTTTCTGATGTGGGCCTCACCATCCGCCCGGCCGATCAAGCCGCGATCGATATTCTTAGTGCTATCCCCAATGCATACGTCGACGAGGACGAATACTCGGGAAACGGCTGGCGCGTGGTGCCGGCGTCCAACTATGAAGATTGGCCCATGCTCGAAGCGACGCCGGAGCGCTTACGCAACGCGCTCGAGACTGCGCGGCGTTTACTCTGGGAAAACGCCCAACCCGTGGGAATCACGGCACTGGAGATCTCGTCGATCGACGATGAAATCGAAAACGTCCTTTCGGTGCTCGCGCGCGCCGAAGCGGCCGGCTTCAGCGTCAACGTCACCTACGTTTCTTAAGGGCCGCCTTGACGACCGCGTCGCCAACTCGACGCTAAGATCGCGCCCTTCCGGCTCTGGCGCGGTTGCTCATGCGGACGGGTTGTCGCAGTAGTGGCCCTTGTCGAGATCGTCGATGAGTCCGGCATGCGTCGCCTGCCACCCGAGCAGCTCGCGGGTCAGTGTGCTCGAGGCCGGGCTGTCCACATCGAGAAAGCCCGCCAGAAAGCCAAAGTGCTCGGCTGCGTCCTCGGGAGAGATGGCGGCCTCGGGGAGATTGAGATGCCGTCCGATCACTTCGGCGATGGCGCGGATCGGCACACCCTCTTCGGCATTCGCGTGGAGCACCGATCCCGCCGGGGCCGTCTCCAGCGCCAAGCGGAACAGGCGCGCGGCATCGAGCCGGTGCACGGCGGGCCAGCGATTGGTTCCCTCTGCGATGTATCCGGAGACCCCCAGCATTCCAGGGGCGATGAGGAACGGTCGCTCGGTGCCTGCAAGCGCCTCGCCGAAGGTTTCGACGGCGCGACGATCCGCATCGGCAGCGCCCTGAAAGTCCCCCGAGAAAGCGATGTCGTGCTTGAACGCGAGGTGGATCACGCCGTCCGACGCGGCAGCTGCACTCCGCTGGATGTCGCGATCATCAAGGGTGCCGCGCTGCACCTCGGCTCCGGCGGCAACGAGGGCGGCGGCCGAAGTATCCGAGCGGGCCAGTCCGGTGACCTGTGGCCCGCGGCGATGAGCTCGGGCACGACGGCGGAGCCGATCCAGCCCGGACGCGCCGGTGACGAATACGCCATGAGAAAACTCCAAGTGGCTGGCCGTCTCCGGCAGAGCTTTTGCACGGCGACAGTCCCATGTCAGTAACTGACATCAGTATAACACATGACGTCACCTGCTGCCATTAGGTTATAATCGGGTTGGTCGACGGGCGCCAGATGCGCGCGCCCGCCTAGAACGGGCGGCACTCGAGCTCTATGTCGAGCGCGGGTTCGAACAAACCACGGTGGCGGAGGTCGCCAACCGGGCGGGCCTCACGGAGCGGCCGTTCTTCCGGCACTTCGCCGATAAACGCGAGGTTCTGTTCGGGGGCGCAGGCATACTGAACGAGTTCCTCGTGAGCAGCGTCGCCGGTGCGCCTGATTCCGCGGCGCCGATCGACGCGCTAGCCGCGGCCCTGGAGGCCGTCGGCGCCCTCCTTCAGGAGCGCCGCGACATCGCCCGGCGGCGCCAGACCATCATCGACGCGAACCCAGACCTTCAAGAACGCGAGCTGATCAAGCTCGCATCCTTCGCCGCGGCGCTCGCCGGGGCGCTGCGCCGGCGCGGTGTCAGCGACCCAGCCGCGAGCCTGGCCGCCGAGGCAGGGGTCGCTGTCTTCAAGATCGCGTTCGCACGCTGGATCAACGAGACCAACCCGGCAGATTTGCCGCACATCGTTCGAGAGTCACTCGACGAGCTGAAAGCCGTGAGCGCGGGCAAATGATCACCCGCCGCTAGCCGGCCGCGAGGCTCATGCTAGCCCGCCGAGTCATTAAAAACAGCAGACGGAAACTGGCACGCCTTACTGTATAATTACTCCACGCACGCCTGGGAAAATATTTACACTGAGAACGGTAGCCTTAGCTCCGCAAATTTGATCGGAAACGCAGGCGGCAAAGGTTGCTCGAGGACACGAACCGATGCGCAAGTTCAAGAGATCGTTATGTATTATTCTGCTAGCAACTCTCGCCGGTTGCTCTTCGGGCCAGACTCAACTTGAACGAGGTGCAGTCAGGTCTGTACAATTTAAATACGAAGGTTCGTATTTTCAAGGATTGCGAGATGCTCCGCCAGTGCACTTTGCAGGCGCGAAGCAGAGTGCGATTCTGCATGTGAGCGTCGTAGACAATCATGGGATCACACAACTTTTAACCAACGTAACGGAAATTGTCAATAGAGTTGGGGCCAGGGTTGTCAACGATTTAGTGGTTGATCGCGTTAAGCGGCCTCAGTCCGCTCGGAGTCACTTGTCGATGGCTGGTTGATGTAAGCAACTGATGCAATCC